>Ga0116142_10000639_pt1 | contig 45791 bp, 40 predicted proteins | sample AD_UKC033_MetaG_FD_89785 | JGI IMG/M metagenome (GOLD analysis project Ga0116142, IMG submission 89785) | Active sludge microbial communities of municipal wastewater-treating anaerobic digesters from USA - AD_UKC033_MetaG | ecosystem: Engineered > Bioreactor > Anaerobic > Digestate | place: USA... | reverse complement strand
AGGCGGTGCACTGGGCGAGTCTGCGGATGGCGTATACGCGCGCGCCGTTCTTCGGCAAATATAAGCCGTTCTTCGAATGGCTGTATCTGGGTAAGCAGTAGAAACGGCTCTCCGATCTGAACCTCGCGATCCTGAAGCAGGTCTTTGAATGGTTCGATCTGAGACCGAAGCTTGTCATTGGTTCGCAGGAAGGATTTATCGGCGTCAAATCCGATCTTGTCCTGGAACACGGCGCCCGGTATAAGGCTGATATCGTGGTGACCGGCATATTCGGCAGGGACTATATCGATACGGCAAAGTTCGAACGGAACAACATCAAAGTCGTCTTTCAGGATTACCATCATCCCCGGTATAGTCAGCAGTACGGCGGATTTGTCCCGAACCTTTCGTTTGTCGATCTATTGTTCAATCACGGGCCGGAGAGCAGGCACATATGTTTACAGGGCAATGTGACGAGGGAAGAAATATGTCAGGGCGCGCGGTCGACGCACAGTTAAACGGCAACGTTCTTATCGGGCACAGGGCAATCGGAAAAGGCCATCCTGTTTTTATCATCGCCGAGATCGGGGTGAATCATAACGGAGATCTGCGCATTGCGCGGAAATTGATCGATGCGGCGGCATCCTCCGGCGCAGACTGCGTCAAATTCCAGACCTTCCGCACGGGGGAATTCCTGGCTGACAGGTCCCTGGTGTATGAATATAAGGCAGGCGGCTGGTCCGTCCGGGAAAATATGTTCGATATGTTCCGGAGGCTGGAGCTGCCTCTGGGTTGGCATAAGCCGCTCTTCGACCATTGTCGAAGGAAAAAGATCGTGCCGCTTACGTCGGTCGCCGATCGGCAGAGCGCGGATGCCGTGCGCAGGATCGGGGTTCCCGCTCTTAAGCTGAGTTCCGAAGACCTCATCAACCTGCCCTTGATCGAATATGCGGCCGGAACGGGACTGCCTCTGATCCTGTCAACGGGCATGGCCGATGAGGAGGAAATAGACGACGCGCTTGCGATATTGCGCGCGCGCCGCTGTCGGGACGCGATCTTTTTGCATTGCGTTTCCGTATATCCGGCCCCTGAGGAAGAGGTCAATTTACTGCGCATGAAGACGCTTGCCGCCAGGACGCGCGCCATCGTCGGGTATTCTGACCATGCCCCGGGAATAACGGCAGCGCTGGGCGCGGTGGCCCTGGGCGCAAAGGTGATCGAGAAACATTTTACGCTTGACCGGAACATGCGCGGCCCCGACCATTTTCTGTCGTCAGACCCGGCGGAATTCGCGATGCTGGTGCGCCAGATCCGCGCGCTTGAAAAGATGATGGGCAGCCCCGCACTCAGGCCGTCAGCGACCGAGGTCAAGATGCGCCGTATGTTCCGCCGCTCGATCGTCGCGGGGAAAAACCTCAAGAAGGGCCATATCCTGACGATGTCCGATATGTGTTTAAAGCGTCCCGGCACCGGCCTGCGGCCGCGGGACTTGGCCATGCTGACCGGAAAAAGGCTGTTGAAGGATGTTAAGGCGGACAGGCAGATCACCTTGAGGATGGTGCGATGACGGGACCGAAGCTTACGTATGCGGTTATCGGCGCCGGATCGATCGGCGGGCGCCATATCAGGAATCTGGTCGCGCTGGGCCGCGGCGTTGTTGTCGTCGATCCGTCCCCATCGATCCGAAGAAAAGTAAAAAGGATCTTTCCGGGCGTGAGCGTTTACAGCGATCTGAAAGCGATGCCTGCCGAATGCGCCGGAGCGGCGCTTATCTGCACCCCGACGAATTCGCATATCCCGGCAGCTCTGGCGTGTGCGCGCCGGGGAATGCATCTGTTCATAGAAAAGCCGCTTTCGCATCAGATCGCCGGCATCGGCCTCCTGCGCCGCGAGGCGGCCGTCCGGAAGCTGATCACGATGGTCGGATGCAATATGAGGTTCCAGTACGGGCTCAAGCGGCTGAGACAGCTTTCGGCCCTTGTCGGAAGGGTTTTTTCTATACGGTGTTATTTCGGGCAGTATCTCCCTGACTGGCGGCCGGGCAGGGATTATACAAAGACGTACAGCGCTTCGGGATCATCGGGAGGCGGCGTGATGCTCGATGCGGTCCATGAGTTCGATTACCTGCTTGATTTGATGCCGGGCAAGCCCGTGTCGATCTCGGCCATGGCAGCGACGTCGGGGCTGCTGCGGGTGACCTGTGAAGATAACGCCGCAGTGACTATCCGCTTTGACGACGGCGCTATCGGCGAGATCCATCTGGATTATTTGAACAGGGAGTACACGCGCGGATGCGTCATTGCCGGCGAACGGGGCACCATTGCCTGGGATGAACGTGAAGCGAAGATTCGCGTGTCACTCAAGGGCAGGCGGCCGCGCATCGAGCGCGAGCCCCGGGGGTCCGGATACGGCCGGAGTTACATCGAGGAGCTTCTTCACTTCGAACACTGTATCCGCATTCGCAGAGAGACGGTGAACCCCCTGTCCCTGTCGCTCAAGGTCCTGCGGCTCGTTCTTGCGGCCCGCCGTTCTTCCGAACGCATGAAACATGTAAAGGTAGACTGGGAATGATCGATGTGCTTGCAGTTATCCAGGCCCGCATGGGGTCAACGCGCCTGCCGCGCAAAGTGCTCAGGCCCGTGAACGGACGGCCGCTCTTATGGTATTTGGTGCAACGCGTCCGATCCGCGCGCGGGATCGACGGCGTCGTCGTGGCTACGACAGTCGAGCCGGCAGATGACGAGATCGAGGATTTTTGCCGCCTCGCCGATATACCCTGCTTCCGGGGTTCTGAGGGCGATGTGCTTGACCGATATTATCAGGCGGCTCTCGCATTTCCGTGCCGCTGGATCGTGCGGATCACCGGGGATTGCCCTCTCATCGATCCGGCGGTCATCGAACGGGTTGTCCGGGCTGCGGTTGAAAATACGGCGGATTATACGTCCAATACGAACCCGCCGACATATCCTGACGGCATGGATGTGGAGGCGTTCACCTTCGACGCGCTCTCTCGCGCGTGGAAAGAGGCCGCGTTCAAGTATCAGCGCGAGCACGTGACGAGCTTCATGACTGAACATCCGGAAGCGTTCAGGTGCGAGAATGTGCCGTGTGATGAAGACCTTTCGTCGTTTCGTTTAACGGTGGACGCTCCCGAGGATTTTGCCGTTGTCGAGCGCATTATTCAGGATCTTGGCGCGCGCGGGCGTCTTTTTGGGCTCGGCGATATCATATCGTATGTGCGTTCACATCCGGATATCCGGGCGCTTAATGCCGCGCGCGCGCGCAATGAAAATTATAATATCGATGATAAATAGGAGGCACGTGCCGTGAAAAGATCCCTGGCGAAATCGTTTGCGTACTGGAAGCGCGCCCTCACGGTGATCCCCGGGGGGACACAAACGCTGTCGAAAGGCCCGAACATGTTCACATTTGGCGTGTATCCGATATATCTCGACCATGGCCAGGGGAGCCATGTCTGGGATGTCGACGGGAATGAGTACATCGATTATCCGCTTGCGCTCGGGCCGGTGACGCTCGGCTACAATTATCCCGCGACGGTCAGGGCGGTATGCGACCAAATGAAGAAAGGCAGCACTTTTTCGTTGATGAATGTTCTCGAGGTCGAGGTGGCTGAGCTTTTGCGGGAGTGTATCCCGTGCGCCGATATGTCGCGGTTCGCAAAAAACGGCGCCGACGCGACGTCTGCCGCCGTCCGGCTGAGCAGGATTTATACCGGCAGGGAGCACGTTGCGGTCTGCGGGTATCACGGGTGGCATGACTGGTATATCGCCAGCACCGAACACGATCTCGGTGTGCCCCGCGCGATGAAAGAACTCATTCATCCCTTTACGTACAACGATCCCGCGTCGCTTGAAAAAATATTTGCCGAGCATCCCCGCAGGATCGCAGCGGTCATCATGGAGCCGGTATCGGTGGAGCTTCCGCAGCCCGGTTTTCTGGCACGGGTGAAGCAGATCGCGCGCAAAAACGGCGCCGTGCTGATTTTTGACGAGATCGTCACAGGCTTCAGACTTGCCCTTGGCGGCGCCCAGGAATATTACGGCATCACGCCTGATCTGGCGACCTTTGGCAAGGGCATGGCAAACGGGCTGCCGATCTCCGTGCTCGTGGGCAGGAGGCAGATCATGAAGGAGGCCTGCCGGATGTTCTTCTCGACCACATACGGCGGCGAAACCCTGTCCCTTGCGGCTGCGAGGTCCACGATCTCTTTGATGAGGCAGAAACGGGTGCAGGACCGATTCTGGAAGATGGGCGACCTGCTCAAGAACGGGACCCAGGCGCTCGTCGATGAACATCGCCTGGGGCAATGGATCAAGGTCAAAGGATTGAGCCCCAAGTTCTGGATCGATTTTGTCGCCCCGGACGGCAGCGAGTACAACGAATTGAAAGGCCTGTTTTTCCAGGAAACGGTCAGCAGGGGGGTACTTATCGGAGGCCTTCAGTACATGTCCTTTTCCCATACACCCCAGGATATAAAGAAGACCCTCGCTGCTTTCGACGCTGCCTGCGGTGTTTGCTGTAAAGCGCTTAAGGACGGAAATATAAAGAAATATTTGTCGGGGATGCCTCCGCAGAATGTTTTCAAACGCCATAAATCCGATACGGAAGGAGATCTTTGATGAAACAGGCACCACCGGATAATTTTTACCGGCAGGTAAAACGGTATTTAGATCAATTCGAATATATACAGCACATCAGCGATACAGCCCCGTTCTTCCCGCAGCATGTCCATATTGAGCCCACGAATCTGTGCAATCTGCGTTGTATACATTGCATACAGGAACAAATGAAGCGCACGCGGGGGTTGATGGAGTGGAAGGTTTATAAAAAAGTCATCGATGAAATAGGACCGATAGGATGCGCTATAACTTTAGATGTCCAGGGAGAGCCGTTGCTCCACCCCAGAATAGTCGATATGGTGGCTTATGCAAAAAAAAGCGGATGCCATGTTTCATTGCTTACGAACGGTACAAGGATGACCAGGGCCCTGGCGAGTGATCTGATCCATTTGAAGCTCGACAGGGTTGTTTTCAGTTTTGAAGGCATATCGAAAACGATATACGAGAAGATCAGGGTCAGGGCGAAATACGACACGGTTTTGCGCAATATCCTGGGTTTTCTTAAAATGAACGAACAGAACGGCCATTATACTCACGTCTGTATATCCGCCGTAATGACGGACGAGTTTAAAAAATACGCAAAGCGCTTCGAGAAGAACATGTATTTATTGCCGGTTGATAAAGTATTCCTGAACCCGCTGCTGACCATGCTGAATGAAGCCGGCACAGCTGCCCAGATCGATCTTAAATCCCTGCAGAAGCCCCTGCCCCAAAGCAAATGGCCGGTCTGTCGCGTTCCCTGGGAGGACATCACGGTCAACTGGGACGGAGAGGTCTGTCTTTGTCCCGTAGATTTCGATGTGCGCTGGTCACTCGGCAACGTCAGGAACACGTCATTGCGCCGGATGTGGAATAATAAGAAGAGCAAAGCTTTCCGCCGGGCTCATTTAGACCGCGATTATTCTCAAATAGAGAAGAACGGCACGATCTGTTCCGGCTGCAACTGTTTATGGTCGGACGAGTATAATATACTGAAAGATTATAAGGAATATATAGTGCAAGCCGTTGTACGGCAGGCAAAGCATTATGCGGGCTATCTTATGAAAAACAATAAAGACCCGCGCATGCAATCAAGCGGCAAGTATAGAAACCTGATGAACCTGATCAAAAAGACAGAGCATAAATGTGAATAGGGAAGACGCAGCCGAGGTGCCGGAGTATCGTTTCCCGAGAACGATCAAGCTGGCCCTGTATCAATGTGTGAGAACGGGTGTTGACCGGCCGGATATCGGGCTTGGCATAGGCGCACTGAAATCTTTCGTAGAGAAATACAGCGGCGGGAAAGTACGCGTTGATACTTTTACGACCCTCAACAGGAATGTTTTTTTCGATTCGGTTAAAAAAAACAAATATGACCTTATTGGGATTTCCTCGGTGTCGGTTGTTTATAACGAAGCACTCGACGTTATTGATAAATTATCCGGGCTCTCGCCTTCGAGCAAACTGCTGCTTGGAGGAGCGCATGTTTCCTGTCTTGGCAGGACGCTGCCCAGGGGCGCCATCGGTGTAAGAGGGGAAGGAGAACTGACCCTGCTTGAATTGAGTTATCTTGCCTCTCGGGGCCGGTTTGCGCCGGTCGATTTGAACGGGGTTGCAGGGATCTCTTTTTGGTCAGACGCCGAGCTTAAATCCAATCCTCCCCGGACATTAATCCGGAACATCGATATAATACCTTCATTCAACAGGGACTATTTTACGGATCGCGCCCCTGCCGCGGTCTTCACTATCAGGGGTTGCCCTTACGATTGCGATTTCTGCGTAAATTATCTGCTGTGGGAGCGAAAGGTCAGGCTTCATTCTCCCGAATGGGTAGTGGCAGATCTGGTCGCTCTCAAAAATAAAAATCCAGCGGCCCGCACCGTGGTATTTCGTGATGACATAATGATGCTTTTTCCGGACCGGCTGAAAAAAATGGCCGAGTTGATCATCAATAACGATACGATAAACGATCTTGAATTTGTGGTATACGGAAGGGTGGATTGCGTCAGTGAAGAGATCATACGAGTTTTAAAGAGCATGAACGTAAAATGCGTACTGTTCGGATTCGAGTCTTTTTCCCGCAGGATGCTGAATATATACAAAGGGGAAAGGATCACTCCTGAGGCGAACCAAAAAGCCATTGATATTTGTTTCGGCTGCGGCATGAAAGCCGGCGGGAATTTTATCATAGGCCATCCAAATGAGACAGAAGACGATATCAAGATTACATACGAGGCGATGCTTGACAATTTCTCTAAAAAAAAGATCCAGACCGGCGGGAATTCCATCCTTACTCCGTTTCCGGCAACGCCATACTGGGATATTGCCAAAAAAAAATACGCTATAGACGATCTCTCGTTCGACTGGTCACGGTTGAACGAGCTTTCTTATCTGGTGGCCAGGCTTGATCATTGCCGTGATTGGAGCGTGCATGACTGGTGGGATTACCGGGAAAAGTCCGGCATGATGTATATAGGAGCCCTTGAGGCGCGTGAAGAGCTGCTGCCGCTTATGCAGCGATATGAACCGTTGATGCATAAATATCTCAATATTTAGATATGTCCGAGAAGAAATTAAAAATAGGCGCTGTCGTCGTTGCGAGAATGACATCGAGCCGTTTCCCGGGAAAAGTAATGGCCCCGGTACTGAAGAGGCCGTTACTGGAATGGCTTATCAGAAGGGTTAAAAGGTCGGATATGGTATCGGAGATTGTAATCGCGACCACCGTTCATAAGACCGATGACCCGATATGCGCGTTAGCCCGCAGACTTAAGGTGCGGTCATATCGCGGCAGCGAAGAAGATGTCCTTTCCAGGGTTCTGGGTGCAGCCAGGAGCGCAGGATTAGATATCGTTGTACATTTAACCGGTGACTGCCCGTTCAGCGATCCCGGCATCATAGATAAAATGGTCAGGTTTTTTCTTGCCTCGAAAACAGATTACGTTAAGAATTTTCAATGGGGAAAGGATGCCGATGCGGCATTAAGCTTTCCCAACGGCCTGGATGTAGAGGTTTTTTATACCAGGTCTCTGCAAAAGGCGGATAAATTGGCAGACGATCCGTGGCTGAGACAGCATGTCACCGAGCCGTTTTATACCCGGCCCGATTTTACATCAGCGACGCTGGCCGCCGACAGATCCATAGCCGGGCCGGGCATCAGGATATGCCTGGATACAAAAGAAGATCTGGTTGTTATCAATAAGATATTTGTTCATTTTATGCGAAAAGGGGAATTTTTTACAGGGGAGGATATAGTCCGTTTTCTTAAAAAGAATCCTCAGATAATGAAGATCAACAATAGAATCAGGCAAAATAAGCACAGCGCTGCGGTCATCGGCCTGGGGAATATCGGCTCCCTGTATGATCTTGACAAAAAAATGGCCGGCGTCAATACGCATAGCGGGGCGTATATGCGCTGGTCTCAAACGCATCTGGTTGCCGGCTGCGACCCCGATCCGTTGAAAAGAATACTTTTTAAAAAAAAGTGGGGTATAAACGCTGTTTTTTCCGATCCGGAGGTAATGCTTAAAACAACGAAGCCCGAGATTGTTTCGGTCTGTACGCCCGTTGACTCGCATGCAAGCATAGTCAGGCTATGTGTAAAACACGGAGTTAAGGCCATATTGTGCGAAAAGCCGTTCGTAAGGGATGTACGGACGGGTGAACAGACTATAAATCTTTGCCTTAAAAAAAATGTGATCCTGGCCGTGAATCACTGGATGCGGTATTCTGACGTTTACCAGGGACTTAAAGAAAATCTGCGGAAAAATATCATCGGCAGGGTTTTTCTGGTGCGGTACCATTACAGTAAGGGTATTTTCAACAGCGGTTCACATGCGATCGATATTTTAAGATACCTTTTCGGCGATGTAAAAAGTGTCATTGCGACCGGCAGCCGGGTTTTGGACACGGGGGATACGAATATTTCCGGAATATTGAATTTTTGCAATGGGATCACGGTTCATTTGACCTGCGGCGATTATCGGTGTCATTTCACGACGGAAATCGATATTATGGGCTGTAAAGGAAGGATACGGCTGGCGGATAACGACCGGATAGCGGAATTTTATAAAAGCGGACGCAGCCTTTATGAAAGCGGCATACAGGAGCTGAAACTTCAGAAGGCAATGCCGTTTAACATTAAGCGCGGTGAATATATGGTGAACGCTGTCAGCAACCTGACTGATGCCCTGGAAGGCTCAGGTATGGTCAGGTGTTCCGGAGAAGATGCATTGCAGGCGATTAAGATCATCGCTAAATTGCGATTGTCTTTAAGAAGACAGAGTTCCTGGGAGAAGGTGTCATAAAGCCGGAGGTCATCGTGAAAGGCGCATTGGCTCTATTGGGCGGTAAACCGGTCATCAGCAAGAAATTCCCGGCCTACAATACGATAGACGACAACGAAAAAAAAGAAGTGATGGAAGTGTTGAACAGCGGCGTACTTTCGGCGTATCTCGGCGCTGCGAATGACGGTTTCCTGGGGGGGGCGAAAGTAAAAAAGCTCGAGCGGGCGTGGGAGGATTATTTCGGCGTCAAGTTCGCCGTAAGCATGAACTCGGCAACCTGCGCGCTGATGGCTGCTGTTTCGGCATGCGGCGCAGGTCCGGGGGACGAAGTTATCTTGCCGCCACTGACCATGTGCGCTACAGGGACCGCCATTCTTTTCAACAATGCAATCCCGATTTTTGCCGATATCGATCCTCAGACCATGAATATAGATCCTGTATCGGTTGAGCAGCATATTACATCCCGCACAAAGGCAATTTTTGTGGTACATCTTGCCGGCCATCCTGCAGACATGGACCCGATAATGGAGATCGCGCGTAAACATAAACTTTTTGTATTGGGGGACAACGCGCAATCGCCCGGAGCCCTGTATAAAGGCAGGTTTGCCGGCTGCATAGAAGATATAGGGGTATTCAGCCTCAATTGCCATAAAACCATTCAGACGGGCGAGGGCGGAATAGCTGTTACGAATGATGAAGAGCTTGCTTTTCGGTTGCGTCTTGTGCGGAATCACGGCGAGAACTGTACAGCCGGCTTTCACCGGCCTGAGCTCGATATCCTTGGGCTTAATCTGCGCATGACCGAAATGGAAGCGGCTGTCGGGTATCATCAGCTGAATAAGCTGAAGATGCTCAACGAATGGCGGCAAAGGCTGGCGCAGTATTTATCAAAGCGGATAAGAGCGACCTTTGATTTTATCGAACCGCCTTTTGTCGCCGATGATTGTACGCACGTGTATTATTTATATCATATGTCTTACGATGCTGTTAAGGCCGGAATACCCCTGGACCTGTTTGCCAAAGCTATCCGTGCGGAGGGTATTCCTGTTTTTTCGCGTTGGGGATCTCCGCTGTATTATCTGCCGATTTACCAGCACATGTCCGAATATGCCGGTAAGAGCGGCGAATGTAAACCGCCGTATTACGGAAAAACGAAATATTCCAGAGGTATCTGTCCAAAGGCCGAAGCTTCCGAAGAAACCTCTTTTTTTATCGAAACGTTAGTGCGCTGGCCGAACACTGAGTCTGACATGGATCTTGTGATCGATGCGATACAGAAAGTGATCGATCACCGGGATGAATTAATGAGCCTGAGAAATGAAATATGAGATATAAGGTATTATTCGGAACGAGCGAAGCGGGCGGCGCGGATTGTCTTATGCCGGTCATCAATCGTTTAAAAAAACACAAGCACAATTTATTTACGATGGCCGGCAGGAACGCCGCGCTTGTTTTTGCCAATAATGAGTTCCTTCCGGACAAAAAAATAATTACAGGGGATTGTTCGGCGTCATGCAGATCGATACTTGAAAAGTTCAGACCAGACGCCATTGTTACGGGTTTGCTTGGAGAAAAAAACAATATTGATTATAGCTTGATCAAGGCGGGGAAAGAATATGCCATACCCGTGCTGTCGATTTTAGATTCCTGGATGAATTATTCGGACAGATTGTACGATCCTGTTACGGGCGATCCTTTCGGATTCCTTCCGGATAAAATAGCGGTTATGGATCGAATAGCCCTGGCGGAAATGGTATCCGAAGGCGTGCCGTGCGACAAATGTCATATTACCGGCCATCCCAAATTTGATGCCGTGAACAAAATACGCAGAAGAAGAAGCACGAAATCTTACCGTGATCGTCTGAGGAGAAAATACGGGATCGGCCCGAAGGATATAGCCATTATATTCTATGCTCATCCGGTATCAAAATTCTATCCGGATAAATATCTCGGCTATGATGAAAGGGATGTTCTGCCTGTTTTCTTCGATGCGATCAAATCCCTGCGCAGTGAAATCCGCCTGAAAGCCGTTTTTAAAGAGCATCCCCGCGGCAGGTCTGCTTTCCTGAATAAGAAAGATGCGAAAGGGGTTGTTTTTACGAACCGTGCGAACCCTGACGATCTCCTGATAATTTCCGATTTTGCCGTGAGCATGACAAGCACGCTTTTGATCTTTTCCGCAGCTCTGGGGATCCCCGTTTTCAGCATTCAGCCGAATCTGGTCCCGGGCAGAGACTTAAATGTATTGACTCGAAAGGCAGGCTACCCTATAATTACGTGCGCCCAGCAGCTTTATTTATGCATTCGCAGGGAGATCGCTTCCGGATTTATGCGGCCTGCCCCGGATTGGCTCTTATCTGACGGCAATGCGTGCCGTCGGATCGACACATTGATATCTGATCTTATAAACAAAGAGGGGAAGATGGATAAAAAACTGCACCATCCTTTTTTAATCGGGGAAAAGTGTTATCTCCGGGGGCTTGAGCTTGCTGACCTGAACGGCGATTATTTTCAATGGTTTAATGACCAGGACATCACCAGGTACATGAAGAACGGCAGTTTCCCTAATTCCGAAGCAAGAATGCGGGCTTTTTTTGACAAGATGACGATAAGCGAGAACGATATCGTGCTGGCAATCATCGACCGCAAAGGCGATCGGCATATCGGGAATCTAGGCTTGCATAATATTGACTGGTTTTATCGCAAAGCCGAATTAGGCATAATATTGGGTGAAAAAGACAGCCATGGCAAAGGCTTTGCCGCCGAAGCCATGAGGCTGTTATTAGATCATGCTTTCTCAAGGCTCAATCTGCATAAGGTCTATTTGAGAACGGAGCAAGAGAATATTGCGGCCATCCAGCTGTTCGAACGTGTTGGATTCAAGAAAGAAGGGCTGATCAGGGAAGAGTGCTTTCGTGCCGGGAAATTCACGAATTCGGTCTATATGGGATGCCTGGCTCATGAATTAAACAGGAAATGAAACTACATCTCAAGAATTTCTTAAAACTTGTGCCTTTCGGGGCTATCTATGCTTTATTACATATTCCGCTCGTCAGGAATATGAGGGTACTGGCCGAGATCAGGCCTTATTTTAACCGCAGGGGGTTTACTGATTACCGGGCAACCCGGACGGCCTCCGCCGCACATAAGGCGAAAATAATCGTATACGGACTCAGAACGAATGCGGCCTGTAATCTGGCGGTTTTCGAAAAGGTTTTCTCCGATGCCTTCCGTTTTAACGGCGCAACCGTCAAGAATCTTGTTTGCGGCGGGTGTCTGCCGTCCTGCGACGGCGCTACCAAAGGGATATCCGACCGGATAATCTGCCGTGCCTGCAATACCCAGCGCCCGTTCCATATACGGAACTACGCCAATGATTTTATTTATTTTGATCAATTTATAGATAAAGCTGAAATAAAAAAGATACAGGCGATAGTCAGGGATCTGAATGACCGCGAATTAGAGAGTTATGTGTATTTGGGGGTCAATGTCGGCAGGCATGCGGTCGACTCGGTCATTTTTAATTTTCAGTTTATTTTTGACCGCAATAATAAACGGCATCTGGATAAATTGCGTAAGAGCATTGTCGTGGCGATGATGACGGCGACAGTGGCCTCGAATGTCCTGAAAAAAGAGCGGCCGACGCATATTTTTACATTACATGGCTGTTACGCGGCCTGGGGTCCCTTTGCCGAATATCTCAGCAAAAAAGGGGTGACGGTATATGTCTATCGCAAGGTATTGAATCCCGGAATGGGTTATTTCGATTTTCCGCGCTGGACCGATGATCCTAATGACGTTCCTGCAAAAGAGGTCTGGGAACGTGTTAAGGACGTCGCGTTGACCGCTGACCAGAAAAAATTATTAAGAGATTTTATGGAAACGAAAAGGTCGGGCAAGACTGCTGATTACCGGTTCTTTTATGAGCAGAAAAAAGGCCGCGACGATGAATTTTTACGCATGCTCGATTCCGGCAAGCGCAGGTTCGTCATATACCTGCACCAATTATGGGACAGGGGATTTGAAGAAGCCACGTCTTCGTGTTTCGATAACCATCTGGGGTGGATAAAGGAGACCGTGGCGCATTTTGCCGGGCTGAAGGACGCCTGTTTGTTCATTAAACCGCATCCGGCTGAATATTCTATATTCGAGCAGGGCAAGCACGGCGGAGCCGACGTGATAGAAAAATTGTTCTCCAGCCTGCCTGAGAACGTTTCAATGATCGGGAAAGATATTCCGCTTACCAGTTACGATCTGATGGAGAAAGGATGTATAGGCATAACCTTCTACGGAACCGTGGGGCTCGAACACTCTTACTTTAAAAAACCCGTCCTGGTCGGCGGCGATATTCATTATGCGGACATCGGCGCCGCATATAAAATACGTTCCAAGGACGAATATTTCAGATTGTTAGAGGATCCGTCGCCGTTATATGATTATCCGGTCAAGAACCATGACCTCATTGAGCGTTATGCCTATCATTACTATTTTCGCCCTAACATCCGCATCCCTTTTATCCGGGATGACGTCTTCTTCCTCGGCCACTGTATCGATTGGGATGTTTTGAAAAATTACGAGGATTTCATAAGAAATAACAAAGTCGTGAATCGTATTGCGCGTTTGATGATCGATAATAAATCAGTGGTAAATGTGGATTAAATGAAAAAAGCCATATTTTTTATAACATATCACCCGGGCACTTTGAACGATTATATGGCGGTAATGGAAAGGACGCGCGGTCGTTACTTGACGGTCTTGATCATTTGCAGTCATCCGTATATCAATCCTGAAGTGATAAATTTGTGCGTCGGCAAGGCCGATCGCATCATTATGCTGCCGGACGTGAATTATAAATTCAATCTATTCTCGGGTTTAATGAAGGCGCATCGATTTCTGAAAGAGTTTGATGATCAGATAAACCCGATATTGGATCAAATCATGAAGTTCACGGTCATATCCGACTGTTCTGCGTACCTGCCGGTTAATCTTATCATTTCCGCGCTGAAGCGTAAAAGTAAATTCAAAGAACTGGTCGCTATTCGTCAGGATTATGCCTTTGGCCGTCAAATCGACATTCCCGGAAGTTTAATGTGTATACTATACTCTTTTCTGTTGAGAACCAATCTTGTCTGGCGCCACAAACTGGCAAGTTTTCTTTACTTTAAAGAACCGAGGGACAGAATAATAGGTTTTCTGAGCGCTTTCGGCGATGAGCGCGGATTCGGTAACGGCGCAGCGGCAAACAAAACATTCTTTTTTTACCGCCCGCTGCGCGGCAGATTATCCGGCAGAGGGGATATAGTCATCATATACAGCGACAGGCAGCTTGATTCTATCGGGTGTGATCTGTCCATCGAGAGTAATGTAGTCATGTTCAAGAGATTTTACGACGCCCTGTTCGATCATTATAAAGATTGTCAGTTCATCTGTAAGCCTCATCCTCAGGATAAGGGGCGTGCCATGCCCGGATTGGATTCATCCAGGGTTCACGTATATACCGGCGGCTTGACATCACAGATGCATCTTGAATCTATCGCGGGTCGCGTGCGGGCCTGCTATGCCGTCATCTCCAGCTCTTTGATCTATTCCGCCTCGCGGGGTATCCCTTCGTATGTATTTTATAAATGTATCGGGATAAACCTGCCTGATCCGAGACTGATTTTCGAGAACGATGAAGCGCTTAAGGCCCCGTATTTATGTAATCTTGACAGCCTTGATAAAATAGGATGCATAGACGATATGTACGTGGAAACCGGAAAGAAGGCCTGTGAAAACAACTTTATCGATTGGATAGACGCAAACGAGCAATACGACGTATGCTGAGAAAACTTAAAATAGTTTTGTTTGAAAACATAAGCCTGAAGCAGGTTTTATTCAAGAATTCATTTTGGATCAGCGTGTCTGAAGCCTTCAATAAGGCGATAAGGGCTGTTTTGTTAATTTATTTAGCCCGGGTCCTGGGGGCCGCGGAATACGGCAAATTCAGCTTTGCGCTGTCTTTTATTTCGATATTCGTGAGTTTTCTTGACCTCGGCCTGTCTTCGATAATAACCAGAGAATTCAGCAAAGAGAAGGTTGCCAAGAAGGAATTCTCCTCTTTATTCACACTCAAGGTCTTTTTGGGCGTCTCTACTTTTGTGCTGGTTTTTCTCACGTCATTTTTTATCACTGCAGATCCCGGGATACGCAGGGTTATATGGGTATTGGCCGTTTTCTCTTTTATAACGCAGTTTCCGGAGCTCCTCTATGCCTTTTGGCGGGCGCAGCAGAGGATGGAATATGAGGCCTGGTCTAATATATTCATAGTCGTGACCATGGTCGGGTTTGTATTCTTCGTGATTTTCACGCGTCCATCCCTGGAAAATATTTCCTACGCTTATTTATTGTCGGGCTTATTTTCCGTATCACTGCTATTTCTCATATTCAGCGCCAGATTCATACCGCTAAGGTTCAATGTTGAGCCGGCGGACTGGATGAAATTCCTGTCAATGTCATGGCCGCTGGCGTTAACCTCTATTTCCGGTGTCCTTTACAGCTATATCGATTCGATCATAATGGGATATCTTAAACAGATGTCGCAGACCGGATGGTATAATGCCAGCCTTAAGATAGTGTATCTCCTTTCGGGGCCGGCAAGCATCATCACGTTGAATTTTCTACCGATTTTAAGCAAGTTTTCTCATGAATCGAGGGAGAGATTCCAGAATGCCTGGAATTATCAGATGGGAATTATGATATTTCTGGCTGCGCCGATAGTTGTCGTCGGCTCGATACTTGCGGACAAGATCATACAGTTCTTTTACGGAAGCGCCTACTATCCGTCCGTCATGGTTTTGCAGATCCTTGTCTTTATGTCCGGTTTATCGTTTTTGAGTTGTCCCTTCGGGAATGCGCTGGTAGCCGCGAATCAACAGAAAAAAACCTTTTTCATTTCCATATCTGGCGCGGCCACCAATATTATCCTGAACTTGATATTGATACCGAAATACAGCCTTTACGGAGCAGCGTTCTCTTCGGTTATCAGCTATCTGGTGATGCTTTATTTTTATTTCAGGGCAACAGCGGTTTGCACCGTGATAAAGCCTTTGAACAGGCACATTCTATGGTTCGTGATCGCGGTCATCATCGCGGCGGCGGTAATGGCCTTGCTCATTGTGTCGCCGGCAGTATACAATCTTAATCTGATCCTGACGGTCCTTGCCGGCATATGCTTGTATATCTTGACTTTCTTCGGTGCGGTCAGAGTCATTCATGCGGTAACGAAGATCAAGGTCATCTGATCATGTTAACCAAGATCCTGAAGAAGATCGAAGGCTTCATATTGTTCGGGCCGGGCGCCTGTGCGAGGAAATTCTTCAGGCGCAGATTACCGGATAACCCTGACGGTAAAGTCTTGATCCACGTAGGCTGCGGGGATCTTCAGGATAAAAGATATATCAACGTGGACAGCAGGCCGGGATGGCATATTCACTATGTCCATTCGATTCAGGAGTGCGCAGGTGTTTTTCCGCCGGATCATGCCGATCTTATTTACGCGTGTCATGTTCTTGAGCATCTGCCCTACGCGGACCTGCCCGCAACGCTTAAAGACTTGCGCAGGGTCCTCAAGGACGGCGGTATCCTGCGGCTCTCGGTCCCTGATTTCGACGTTATCGTTGGCATGTATCGCGAGCGAAAAAGGATCGAGGACATCGTGTCTCCGCTCATGGGCGGCCAGGGATATCCCGCCAATTTCCATGCGTCTGTGTTCAACGAGCGGTATTTAACGGAATCCCTGTTCAAAAGCGGTTTCCGGGACGTGCGTCCATGGGATCCTGCAACGGCAGCGTATCATGATTTTGACGATTGGTCCGGGCGGACGATAGCGCTGTGCGGCGCCCGGTGGCATATCAGCCTGAACCTTGAAGCAGTGAAATAATCGGCATGATTACCATATTCTCGATTCCAAAGCCGTTTACGGGTTCGACCGGCATGATTCAACGGAACGCGATCGGCAGCTGGCGCGCGCTCGGGGACGATGTCGAAATTTTGCTTTACGGCAATGAAACAGGCGTCAGTAATGCCGCCGCCGACTACCGCGCGGTCCACTATCCGGATATAAAAACAAATGAGCATGGCACCCCGCTGGTGAGCGCCGCTTTTCGGTCTGCGCACGGCAATGCGCGCCGCTCGATCCTTATGTACGCGAACGCCGATATTATCCTCCTGCCGGACCTGGTGCGCGCGCTGAAGCGTTTGGCGCAGGGGCGTTTCTTTTGCGTGGGCAGGCGCTGGGACCTTGACGTGGGGCGGGATATCCCTTTTGAGGACAGCGCGTGGCCCGATCGGATGCGGCGGCTTATAACAAGCAGCGGCAGGCTGCACGGATACTCCGGGATCGATTACATGATATTCCCCCGGGACCTGCGCATCGACATGCCTGATTTCGCGGTGGGCAGGCAGGGTTGGGATAACTGGGTCCTGTGGAGGGTCAAACGGATGGGCGTGCCCATCTATGATTGTACCGACGCTATTACGGTCGTTCATCAGAACCATGATTACGCCCACTCCCGCTATGGACAGAAAGAGCGTGTTGGAGGGCCTGAGACCAGAAAGAATTACAGATTAGCAGGAGGTTTCAGTCAGATGCTGTCGATCCGAGAATCTGACTGGTTGTTTACCCGCACCGGATTGCGAAGGCTCCCGTTTCGCAGACAGCTGCATTCGTTCTTATCGCGATATGAATGGTGGCAGTACATATTATCCCTAAAAAGACGCATCAACAGCCTTTAAGCGCTTTATGGACATACGCGTCATATGCTCCGTAGAAATGATACGGGAGAGGATCAAGCTGTATAGTCGGAGTGATTCCCTCCTTGTGTTGGGTGCCATATCGGTGCTCATCGGCATATTCTTTTTTCCCCGGATCGAGCTGGGCAGCGGCGCGAAAATACGGCTTGAAGATATCGTATCGATCGGTATTCTGATACTGCTTGTATTCAAGCTTTATCGCAAACAACTCGTCATCCGGCGGGAATCGGTCCTTCCGTTGATATATTTTTTTTACGGGTTTTTTTTGTCGCTTGCGCGGGTCCTTGCAGGGCAGGAGAGGCACGGATTCCTGTTCGTCATCTTCTGGAGCAAGGAATTTCAGTATTTCCTTTTTTTCCTTTTATTTTATTATCTTTTTGCCGCGGGCCATACCCGCGCGGCCGCGGCCGTTATCCTGGGACTGATCATTGCGAACGCCGCAGCTGGCATATTCAATATGGCAATGGGCGTTCCGAGCGGCTACGGCATAGGCGCGCAATTTGTAGAGAACTCTCCGTCGCTGTCGGGTCAGGTCTATTTCGGAGCGATGCTTATGTCCGCATTTCTTTTGTTCTTCGATCTTGTCCGTACCAGGCGGGAACGCGCGATCCTCTACGCGCTGATCGTTATTTCGTTGGTAAACTGCCTGGCAACAGGCTCGAAATCGACTTCGTTCGCGAGCCTCATTTTTTTGACGGCGCTGTATGCGGTGAGGGACTGCCCCGTACCGCGCAAGGCCTCGATGCTGTGCGCTGGCCGCCGATGGGCCGTGCTGATCGCGGGCGGGGTCATTCTTGTTTTTTTATATCATCATGTGTTCGGGGGGAGGTTCCTTGGCCTTGATCTTCGGCGCCTGCGCAATCCGATCGAATCGACTGTCTTGAGGTACCGTTACGACATCGCCCCGAAGTTCGCTGCGATAAAGGGTCCGGGCGAATTGATCGCCGGCGCCGGATATCTCGCGGGCCAGAGTAATATGGACCGGGTGTGGTTCACGACTGCCTATGACAGCCAGTATGCCCGGAATCTTCTCGTTCTCGGAATCACAGGCACCGCGATCTGGTTCTTCATGTTGTTCGGATTTGCGTGGTCACTGCGTCCGAACCGCAGAGCGCTGGTTTTTTACATCGCGCTTCTTGCAGCATATCTGAGCATGGGTATTGGTCTGGAATCGTTTGTCACCAGTAAAAGCGGGCCGATCTTCTGGATCATGACAGGCATGCTCGTGGGGATACGACGCACTAGTCACATCAAAATGCCGGAGTTTTCCATCGATCTCCGGCGTTTTGTCAAGCGAAAAGGAGACCATATGACCGCCCGGCAGAACATATCAGAAGCATACGGCAAGCTTTTCGATACGATCAACTTTCTTGCCCTCGAGGGGAAGTATGAGCTGGCACTTGAGGTCGCTCAGTCGGGACTTGAAAGAATCTGCCTCGAAAAAGAAGCGATGACCGTGACCGAGCGACCCGATGCGGACACGTATGATAAATTGGAAAAAGAGCTTACCGCGAAGTATGTAGAGATCCGGTCAAAGATCAAAAACAGGGGAAATCCCTACCTGAAGACCTTTTTTATCAGCTTGATCGCCAGCTCTGTTGTGGGGGTATTCATGATCATCACGACAGGGATAATGATGCTCCAGGTCAAGTCTGTGCTCAGCAGCCCCGTGGATAAGTCCGTTATTGTGCTTCGCGAGGCCCTGCGGAGCGAACTTCCCAGGATAACCGAAACGGTCGTGAATGAAATTTTACAGGTTTCAGGCGTGATCAAAAGGCAGATCCCCGAAGCCATGAACGCCGCTGTCAGCGATCTCGATGCCAGGGTCAATGCCGCGATCGAACGCCGTATCGAAAGGCGGAAGCATTAAGATGTCTGTACCTGTGGCGCGAAGCGAACACGATGATGGCGGTATCCCTTATTTCTGGCCGGTTTTGAGCTTTATCTACGTGTCGCTTTCGCTCTTATTCAGCTTTAACGGCCTGTTTGGGAACTGGGCCATATCGCTGTTCGGGGTCACGTATCCCGTCAACTGGGACCCCGACGGTTTTTATATCGGAGCGGGAATCACGTTTTCAGAGTCCCGGTATGCCGGTTTTGTCGGGCATCCGGGGATACCGTTGATCTTTTGCATACACGCGATAAGCCGCCTCATGCATATCGCGTCTTTTTTTTCCGGCCCGGCAGTCGATTTCGCTGCTTTTGCGGCAAAGAATATCTTTTGGATCATCCTGGCTGTCAAATTGTTCATAACGTGCTGCTATCTGGCTTCGTTCTATGCGGTGTATTCGGTCGCCCGTTTTTATTTGACCAAGACAAGTTCCCAGATCGCCATCGCCGCGTACGCGACCACGGGCATCGTGCTCTATTATTTCAATAAGATATCCCCCGAACCGCTGCTTGTGTTTTTTGTGTTTTTCAGCCTATGGGCTATGTTCCGGTATGTCGGCACCCATCGCGCCAGCGGGGTATCGTATGCATATCTTATTCTGTCAGCGTCCGCAGCTGCGCTGGCGCTTCTCACGAAGATCGCGATCGCGCTTCCGCTGCCTGTGTTCATTCTTGGATACATACTGAGCCATCGCATGATCGCCGCGGGCGACAAGGCGAAAGGGGCGGCGCTTTTTCTTGTATCCTTTTTGACCGTTCTCTTCCTGGCAGGGCAAAAAGTCGATTGGACATATTTCTTCAATTATTGGTTCAATTACGCTCCCGGAACCCCGAGTTATGCCGTGGGCAGGGGGGTGGCCGCAAATATCGTCTCGGCCTTCATGGCGGCGTATGAAAATATTTTTCAGTTCGTTCTGGACCTTTTCGTATGGGAAGCGTGGCTTCCCGGCCGCAGTTCGTTCCGCGGCCATTTTAATGCAGCCGCGCTTCCGTATCTCGTCTGTTCCGTTGTCGGTCTGGCCATGTATTGGAAGCAAAACCCTGATATGCGGCGTCGCGTGCTTGCAATCCTTGTATTGTGCATAGCGCTTGCTCCGCTGGTGATGTACCGCGCCGCGCACCATTACTATGTTATCCATCTCGCTGTCGCGTCGTTTTTTGCGGGATATTGCGTGTCATCTCTCGCCGGAAGGGTCAGCTCGTCGCGTGCCCGCACCGCCGCGGTGGCGCTTGTATCAGTCCTTCTCGTGAACTCGCTGTCCGCCGCGATATTTTTGAGGGCGAAATACGCCGATATGCGCGAGTACGCCCGGTGGTGGAAACCCTACTTTACCGCATTGAACGAGATGAGACGTAAAGACCGGATCGCCATTGTGGCGGTCAGCGACATGACGGATATTCCCGGAAGGATCGTTTCATATTACGTTGACCAGAGAAGTCCGCTGTGCCGCGCGTTCGAGCGCCAGTTTCTTTTGTTTGACGAGATTCCCCCGGATGCAGTCATCATGAATGAACGTATCATCACGGTCCTGAGACATACTCCGGACGGAGTGATCAAAGAGCGATGATTAACAAAATCGAAAAAAAAGCGTATTTCGACGCCGCGGCGCCGACACGGCAGCATTGGCTCAGGAAGGGATGGTATTATCACGCGGACCTTGCCCGATATTTGAATCAGGTCATTCCCGCGCATGCGTCCGTGTTGCAGATAGGGTGCGGAACCGGCCATTTGCTCGCGGCGTTGAACGGGACACGGAAGATCGGGGTGGATATCAGCGAGGCCATGGTCGAGCGTGCGCGGACGTCATTTTCGGGGATCGAGTTCCACGTAGACGATATTGACGATCTTCGAACGGCAGGAACGTTCGATTATATCATCCTCGTCAACGTGATCGGCTATGCCGAAGACGTGCAGACTGCGATGCAGGGCCTTCGGCGCATCTGCACGCCTGCCACCCGGGTCGTCATCGTCTATTTCAATTATTTCTGGGAGCCTGTACTCAGGATGGCCGAATTCCTCAGGCTGCGGATGCGCCGCCCCCGGCAGCACTGGTTATCCTGCGGCGATATATCCAATCTCCTGTACCTGAACGGGTTCGAGGTGGTTAAGAAAGATGATGTGTTCCTTTTTCCGCTGTATCTGCCCTTGGTCGCCTATTTTATCAATCACGTCCTGGCGAGATTGCCGCTGTTTCATCGATGCGCCCTCAACAGCGTGATTATCGCGAAAACCGAAGGGAGGAGGCAGACGAGTCCCGATGCGTCCGTTTCGGTCATTATCCCCTGCCGTAATGAAAAGGGCAATATCGAAGAAGCGGTGCGCCGGTTACCGGACCTGGGAGCTGATACGGAGGTCATTTTTGTCGAAGGCCATTCACGCGACGGCACGCTGGAGGAGTGTTACCGCGTTCAAAACCTTTATGCCGGGAAAAACATACGAGTTATCGAGCAGAACGGCATCGGCAAGGGAGATGCGGTTCGCGCGGGGTTCAGACAGGCCCGCGGAGATATCCTCATCATACTCGATGCGGATCTGACCGTGCCGCCGGAAGATATGCCGAAGTTCCGCGACGCTCTGGTCCGCGGGAAAGGCGAGCTTATAATCGGAACCCGACTCGTATATCAGATGGAAAAGCAGGCGATGCGTTTTTTAAACCTGATCGGGAACAAATTCTTCAGCAGCGCATTTACGTTCCTGCTCGGCCAGCATATAAAGGACACGCTGTGCGGCACCAAGGCTTTGTGGCGGCAGGACTATGAATCGATCGCCCGAAACCGGTCTGTTTTCGGAGATTTCGACCCGTTCGGAGATTTCGACCTGATTTTCGGAGCTGCCAAACTGAACCTGAAGATAACGCAAATACCCGTCAGATACCGCCAGCGGACATACGGCGAAACGCAGATCAGCAGGTTTAAACACGGCTGGTTGCTTTTACGGATGACTTTTATCGCGGTCAGAAAACTCAAATTCGTTTAATACAGCCTATGAAGAAAATAGAACGAAATCAGGCAACGGAACAACTCCATTTCGACAAGCTTGCCCGTGAGACGGGGCATATCTGGTGGGGGAGCGTAACACCTGCCGGTGTACAAAGGCTCCGGAGGCGTGCATGTTTGATCCGCGAAGTGCTTGCGGCGTATAGCCGGCCGGCCGTCCTTGAGATCGGCTGCGGCACTGGCGCCCTGACGCGATATATTCTGGAATTGATACCCGGGCTTGACCTGCAGTGTGCGGATATTTCTCCGATTTCTGTGCAAACGGCCTGCCGTCGGTATTCTTCGTACGGGAATGTTGATTTCCTGGTCGCAGACGCGGCGAACATGCCGTATGCGGACACGCGATTTGATGCTATAATAGGTAACTCGATACTGCATCATATCCCTGTTGTCGAAGCGCTGTGCGAATGCAAACGAGTATTGAGGCCGGGGGGGCGCATCGTTTTTTTTGAGCCCAATATGTGCAATCCTCAAATCGCGGTTGAAAAGAACATCCATTTTATAGGCAGAAAGCTTCAGAACACTGAGACTGAGACCGCTTTTTTCAGGTGGAAAATTTTTCGGTTGCTTCGGGAGGCGGGTTTTACCGGAGTTTTCGTTACGCCGTTCGATTTCCTTCACCCGGCAACTCCGCCGCATTTCATAACGGCGGTCGCATCGATCGGCGCCATGTTTGAACGTGTCCCCATCTTGAAGGAAGTGGCCGGATCCCTTATTATTACAGGGGTGAAATGAAAAGACGGTCCGTGTCAGATATTCTGCGGGCGAGCACTTTTTTAACGAATGCCCGTCAGTGTACAGAGTCGCACATCCGCATTCTCAATAAGAAACGGTTCCTGAGAATGCTTTATCAGGACTGGTATCTGGAACTTAAAAAGTCCCTCGATGATAGCGACGGGACGGGATGCGTCGAATTAGGCACCGGCGGCGGCATGAGCAAGGCAGTAATGCCCTGCATTGTGACATCAGATATCATCCTGCTCCCGCATATTGATATATGCCTATCGGCGGTTAACCTGCCGTTCAGGAACGAGTCGGTAAAGGCGTTTTTACTGCTGGATGTACTCCATCATATCAAGGATGCGGAGGGTTTTTTCCAGGAAGCGCAGCGTTCGTTGATCAGAGGGGGCAGGATAGTGATGATCGAGCCGGCAAGCACGGTATTGAGCCGTGTCATCTGGAGATTTTTTCATCATGAAACCTACGACGATAAGGCTGACTGGTGCATAAAAGGGGAAAACCCGCTGTTTAGCGCAAACAGCGCATTGCCCTGGATAATATTCATCAGGGATAAGGACAAGTTTTTGCGCATGTATCCGTGCCTTAAGATAACGTGCATGCGTATTCATACGCCATTGCGATATCTTCTCAGCGGCGGATTCTCAATGAATCAGATAGCCCCGGATTTTTCGTATGGGTTCTTTAAAAAAATCGAAACATGCCTGTCCCGGTTCAATCGGTATATAGGAATGTTTTTAACGGTCGAAATTGAGAAAATATAATCATGCCTCTCTCTCTCATAGCACGGGAACGAGTTGCATGCCCGGTATGCGGCGTATCGCGCAGCGGTGAACGCGTGGCCTCAGGCTGGGATTTTGAATATGGCACCACGCGCGAAGAATTCGGTCTTGTTCGCTGCGGCGGGTGCGGCCTCATATATCTTGATGATAGGCCGGCTCGTCAGTCGGTTTCTGTCATATATCCTGTTAATTATTATTCGTATTCTGAGACGAAGCATGAGAACGGCTTTGTGAAGTATTTTCGCGACAAATTAGAATCGGGAAAAATACGCGTATGTGCCGATTGCATAGAATCGAAAGGCCCCATCTCCATATATGATCTCGGCTGCGGAGACGGCAGGCTGCTCAGCGTTATGAGTCATAGTTTTTCGCAGCCCGTGTATCTTTCAGGAATAGAAATTTCAGATACTGCGGCCGCGGCTGCACGGTCGAAAGGATACAATGTCACGAGCGGAGATTTCGAAGATTATGATTTAAAATCGAATTCGCGTGCATATGATCTGATCTTTATGCATCAGGTGCTGGAGCATACCCGCGAGCCCCGGCTGGTTATCAGGAAGATACATGCGATGCTTAAAAACGGAGGGGTATTATCCCTTGAAACCCCTGACACCGTCAGCTGGGATTTCTTTTTATTCAAGCGGAGATACTGGGGAGGATATCATATCCCCCGTCATTTTTATCTTTTCAACAGGGCAAGTTTGTGCAGGCTGCTGGTAGAGGAAGGGTTCGAAATAGTCACCTGTAAGCATCTGTTGAGCCCGGTTTTCTGGATACATTCAATACATAATGTACTCACGGAGAAACGCAGATTTGAAAGGTTAGCCGTTTTTTTTCACTATCAAAACCCTTTTTTGCTTGTCATAGCTTCTTTTATTGATGTGATTCAGGTTGTTTTCGCAAAAAGCAGCTCCAATATGCAGATTTTAGCCAGGAAGAAAGGCCCGTAATATGTTTTTTTTAAGGTCGATATGTACGGTTTTGACAAATATGTATATCGCAGGCGGCCTGAATGCACGCAAACCCCGTCTGTTTAAACGGATTATAAAGGGTTTTATCAATGCTCGATGGAGAGGCAGGATTTCTCTTCGTTTTATGGATGTGGCATTGAGTTATTCCTGTAATTTCAGCTGTCTCCATTGTTCAGCAGAGGCCTTGAAAAAGAAAGGCGCGCAGCCCCTGACTTTGCCTGAATATGAAAGGGTCGCCCGAGATGCCATGTCCGCGGGCGTTATTGTATTCCACTTTACCGGAGGAGAACCTGTTATGCATCCCCGGCTGTTTGAGATAATCTCCGCATTCTGCCCGAGAGAGAATATCATATCGATCCAGACGAACGGGTGGCTGATAGATGATACATTCATCGCCAGGTACATCGATGCCGGAGGAGATATATTATGCGTCAGCCTAGATAGTGTTACGCCGCAGGCCCATGACGCATTCCGTCAGCAGCCCGGTTCATGGCACAAGGCTGTCGGAGCGATACGGCTGGCAAAGTCGCGGGGCTTGCGGGTTCTTATTTCCTATACGTTGACCCATTCGAATATCAGGTCCGAAGACTTTACGAATATGATCGGTCTGTCAAAAGAATTGTGCGCCGTGCTATCCCTGAATCTCGCCGTGCCGGCGGGAAAATGGAAGGGGAACCGGGACCTTTTGATTTCTGCAGATGACCGTTTGTTTCTGAACGCTTTGTTGGCGAGACATACTCATGTCCGGACCGATTTCGAGTCGAACTGGCATGTGCGTGGCTGCCCGGCTTTTAAGGAAAAATGCTATCTCTCCCCGTACGGCGACGTTTTACCGTGTCCGTTCATCCATATATCGTTCGGTAATATTCGTGCGGCTTCGTTACCGGATATCCGTGCCGTTGCGATGAGGCATCCGTATTTTCAGAAATACCATCCCGTATGCATTGCCGCCGAAGATACATATTTTATCGAGCATGCCGGCTGCTATGGCACCGATATCGCGAGACTGCCGTTAGACTATAAGGATTCGGGCCTGATAAACCCGGGGGCATCTTTTGAGTGAATCGCATATTGAATTCTACAGGCGCTGGCGTCGTCTTGCGAGGCCGTATTTTGCCTGGCAGTTCGCCCAGTTCAGGCCGTTCATCGGATCGCGTGTGGCAGATCTGGGCTGCGGTCTCGGCAATTTCACGAACCTGTTGATAGATAGGGAACTGTATCTCGGCGTCGACGAGGACCCCGAGATCATCCATGAGATGCAGTCCGAGTACCGGTATCTGGATAACGTCGAATTTATCCGATTGGACATAACCGGTCCTCACGCGTTCAGCGGCCTCAAGGCGCGAAGCATCGATACCGTGTTTTGCTCGAACATCCTCGAACATCTCAATGACGACCGCGGGGCGTTGAGCAGGATGGTTGATGTATTGCCGACGGGCGGTACGGTATGCCTTCTGGTACCAGCGCTCCGGCAGAACTTCGGAAGCCTTGACCGGCTGGACGGCCATTATCGCAGGTATGATAAAACGATGCTGATGCACAGGATCTCGGGCCTGCCCGTTACCGTTGAGCGGCTCTATTATTTCAACCTGATCGGGGCATTCGCCTGGTTCTTGAAAGGGCGGATCCTGCGGCAGAAGGTCCATTACAATGAAAATTATGAACTCATGAATCTTTTAATACCGCTGGTATCCCGCATGGAAAAGGTCCTCCATCCGCCCGCGGGGCTGTCCCTGATCGCCGTTTTACGAAAGCGGGCCGTATGAGAAGATACTGGAAGCAGTATCTCTTTGTTCTCATATTCGCCGTTCTGGCGCATGTTCTTTTATACCTAAAGACCGGTGCGAATGTGTCCACTGATTTCCATGTGCGCTACGATCCGCTTGCCAGGCAGCTCATCAATTGGATCACCGGTGCGCAAACGATTTCGCCGGGGATATCGGGATACCAGCTGTTCCATATGGGCTATGTGCTGCTGGTGGCAGGGGTGTATGTTTTTTGGGGCCTCGGGAATTTAAACGCCCTTATTCTGGTTCAGATGCTGTTTTCAGTCCTGTCTTTTGTCCTTGTTTTTCATATTTTGTCCAGCCGTTATTTTTACCGGAGCGTCGCGCTGATCGTCACCTGCGGGTCCCTGTTTTTTTTCGATAATATCCAGTGGGTCACCATGGCTGTTCCCGATTCTTTTTTCAGGGCAATGTTCCTGGTTTCGTTCTATATACTGCTGGGACTGTATTTCAACGGCAGGCACGCGCTTTTTCTGGCGCTCTTCCCGGTTCTATTCGGTATCCTGACATTGACCAGGATCGATACGGTTGTATTGTTTATACCGCTTTATTTCCCTTTTATCAGGGCCCTGATACGCACGGGCAGGCATTGGGGCATCGCTTTACTGCTCGGTGCCGCGGTATTGTCGTTCGCGTTCGTTCTATCTGCGGGAAAGGAGCTCCTTGAGATATTGAACGGTTTTTATCTCGACGGCACCGTTTTCCTCGGTACCGACGAGCAAATATCCGGGGTGAGCAGCATAGAAGCGTTCGATCACTCCCGGCATACCGATCTGTTGTATTGCGGAGCGAGAGCGAGCAGGCTCTTTTTTCTCAGGTGCTATCAGTTTTTAAACGTTTTCCCGCCCTTCTGGTCACGGGTTCACCAGATCTATTATGCGTTGCACGTCATCCCGTTATACCTATTGTCTCTTATTGCGCTCGTCAGGGCCGCAAAAACGAATGACCGTTATTTCATAATGTTTTTTTATGTATTTTTGCTCAGTATGGCCCTTCAGGGTCTGACGTTTGTTGATGCCGGTCTCAGGATATCCTATACAGCATTATTGTTTTTGATCATGTTCGCGGGATACGGGTTCGACTACGCGGTCAAGTCAATCGCGCATATCCGCAGTAAGAAATAGATATGGTGAACGTCTCAATAATCATCCCCTGTCTGAATGAGGAAAAATTCATTCGCTCGTGTCTTGAGTCGGTCATGGCACAGGACTTCCCCCGTGAGGATTACGAAGTGCTCGTTGTCGACGGGGGCAGCGCAGACGGGACACGCGCGATCATCGCGGAATTCGCGCGCGCTTCCGATAATATCAGAATGATCGACAATCCGCGGCGCATCACCCCCTGTGCTTTGAATGTGGGCATACGAGCTTCTGCCGGCACGATCATCATACGGATGGATGCCCATGCCTCGTATGAGCGGGACTATGTGTCGAAATGCGTTCGATACCTCCATAAGTACAGGGCGGATAATGTCGGCGGGACGATGTTGACCCGGGCCCGTGACAAAGGACTGGCCGGGGCACTGATCGTCGGCGCATTAACGAGCAGGTTCGGCGTCGGGAACTCGGATTTTAGGACGGGGGTCAGGGTCCCGACGGAGACGGATACCGTTTTCTGCGGATGTTATCCGCGGAGCGTGTTCCAAAGGGTTGGTTTTTTCAACGAGCGCCTCAAGCGCGGACAGGATATGGAATTCAACATCAGGCTCCGGAAACAGGGAGGGAAGATCCTTCTTGTCCCGGAGATCACGTGTACATATTATCCGAACACGCAGGTCGTATGGTTTATCAGGAATAATTTTGTTAACGGGGTCTGGGCGATCAGGCCGTTTCTATACAGCGTGTTCCTGCCGGTGTCCCTGCGTCATCTCGTCCCGCTCTTCTTCACTGCGGGTCTTCTCATCTCCTTTGTGCAATCGATAGTATCAGGCGATCCGAGGGTTCTTCTGGCCATTGTGCTTGCATACGCCGGATGCGCTTTCTTTTTTTCGTTTCAGCTGAGCGTAAAACATAAGGACCCGAGGTTTATTTTTTTTATGCCTTTTGTTTATTTTTGCCTTCACGTTTCCTACGGCGCAGGTTCTCTTGCCGGTCTGGCCGGCTGTATGCTCCGCCAGAAGTTCTGGTCCAATCTTTTTCGTATGTCCCTGCGCCGCAACGCAGGGGCAAGATTGTAGTGGCGTTCATGCCGGACTGAATGTATAATAATACACTATGGTCAGGATCCTATGAAACGAACATGCGACATTTTGTTTTCATGCGCCGGTATTCTTCTGCTGCTGCCCCTGTATGCGGTCATCGCATTTCTTATCAAGCGCGAGGACGGAGGGCCTGTTCTGTACAACGGGATACGCACCGGCTTGGGCGGAACGAAGTTCCGGATGCACAAGTTCAGGACCATGGTGGTCAACGCCGACAGGATCGGCGGAGCTTCGAGCGCCAATGATGATCCCCGGATAACGCGGATCGGCAGGAAGCTGCGGTCCTGCAAGCTGGACGAACTTCCGCAGCTCTTTAATGTCCTGAAAGGAGAGATGAGCTTTGTCGGGCCGCGGCCCGAGGTGCCATTTTATACGGATATGTTCACCGAGGAGGAAAAGAAGATACTGAGCGTCCGGCCCGGCATTACCGACTGGGCGTCATTATGGAATTCAAACGAAGGCGTTATCCTGGCAGGCAGCATCGATCCTGAGAAGACATACATGGAGAAGATTCGGCCGGAGAAGATCCGGCTTCAGCTGCAGTATGTACGGGAACGCAGTCTTCCGGTTGATTTCTCGATCATCATCTCGACCATCGCCAAGATCATTAAAAAATGAAGCGTATTTTGTCAAACAGGGATGCGGCGGGCCTGTACCGCAGCATGTTCAGGATCCGCGTATGCGAGGAAAGCTTTATCGGTCCCATCATGCGCGGCATCATCAGATGCCCCGTGCATTTATGCACGGGGCAGGAAGCTGTCGCGGTGGGAGTGTGTGCCGCGCTTTCCAGGCATGACCTTATATTCGGGAATCACCGTTCGCACGGCCATTATCTCGCAAAAGGCGGGGATCTGAACAAGCTCGTAGCCGAGGTCTATTGCCGCCGGGACGGATGCGCGGGCGGGCGCGGCGGCTCCATGCATCTCCGGGATGTATCAGCCGGCATGCTCGGGTCCGCGCCCATTGTCGCCGGCACCATATCCCTTGCGGTGGGAGCGGGCCTTGCGATGAAAATCGCCCGTAAAAGCGGTGTCGCGGTCAGCTTTTTCGGAGACGGCGCGGCGGGTGAAGGCGTTTTGTACGAATCTCTGAACCTTGCGGCTCTCAAACGGCTGCCGGTCATATTTGTGTGCGAGAACAATCTTTATTCAACGCACATGCCGATACGCGAGTGCCGCGTTTCAAAGGATATCTATAAAATCGCCCGTCCGTTCGGGGCCAGGGCGTGGCAGGCAGACGGAAATAACATATTTACCGTGCTGGCGAAGGCAAAGAAGGCAGTATCGTTGTGCCGCAGCGGCCGGGGTCCCGTATTCCTGGAGTTCCTGACATACCGCATGCACGGACATGTGGGGCCCGATGATAACGTACAGGGGGCTCACACCGATATCCGTCCGCCCGCCGAGATCGAGCGGTGGCGCAGGAAGGACCCGGTGTTGTTTTTGAGGCGGTATCTGACGGGTAGCGGTGTGTTGAGCGAAAAAGCCGTTGCCGGGCTGGAATCGGGGGTTATGAATGAGATCGCCCGAGCGCATGCACTCGCATTGACGAGCTCCTTCCCCGGGCCCCGTACGCTCAGAAAGCACGTTTATGATGAATGACCGGATTCTGCCGTTCAGCCTTGCCATCAATGAGGCCCTTGACCTGATGATGGCACGCGATGAGAACGTATTTCTCATCGGGCAGGGTGTGAAGAGCCCCTGGTATGTGGGGAATACGACGCAGGGTCTTTTGAGCAGGTACGGCGCGCTCCGCGTCATCGATACTCCCGTATCGGAGAATGCGGTGACCGGCAGCGCAGTCGGAGCGGCTATCGCGGGCATGCGGCCGGTTGTCGTGCACCCGAGGACGGATTTCCTCATGTACGGCCTGGACCCGGTCATTAACGAGGCGGCGAACTGGAACTATATGTTCGCCGGGAACGCTCCCGTGCCTGTCGTTTTCTGGCTTATCGTGAACAGGGGGGGAGAGCAGGCGGCGCAGCATTCCCAGGCGCTTCACGCTCTCTTCGCGCATATCCCCGGGCTCAAGGTCGTCATGGCTTCGAACGCCTATGACGCAAAAGGGCTGCTGATATCGGCGATCGAGGATAATAATCCAGTTGTTTACATTGACGACAGATGGTTGTATAATACCTCTTGTTTTATCCCTGCAGGAGTGTACCGCGTGCCGATCGGCGCCGCAGCGGTGAAGAAGACGGGCAGGGATATAACGATCACGGCCCTGTCATTCATGGTGGGGGAGGCGATGGCGGCTGCGGATATGCTGAAAGAAGACGGGATCGCCGCGGAAGTCATCGATCTGCGAAGCGTCAAGCCGCTGGACATACGGACGGTCGTTCGTTCGGTACGCAAGACCCGGCGGCTTCTTGTCGTGGATAACGGCTGGATGACCTGCGGGGTATCGGCAGAGATCTCGGCATGCGTTTCTGAGCGCCTGCCCGGCGGGCTCGTGTCGGGCATCCGGCGTATCGCTTTGCCGGACGTTCCTGCGCCGGCGAGCAGGACTCTTGAAAAGGTCTATTTCCCGGCCGCTGATCATATTGTACGGAAGGCGAAACAGATGGTGCGGAAAGGAATTCGATGAAAACATACAGGGTGCGGTTTGTGGATCCAGCCGCAAATTACCGGTCGATCAGAAAGGAAATCGATGCCGCATACCGCGATGTCATGTCCAAAGGAGATTTGATCGACCGGGGACAATTGAAGTCGTTCGAGTCCCATCTTGCCCGTTTCGTCGGAACAAAATATGCCGTCGGTTTGAACAGCGGGTATGACGCCCTTCATATGTCGCTCCGGGCACTTGGGATAGGCCCGGGCGACGAGGTCATCGTTCCGGCACACACGTTCGTCGCGACGTGTTCGGCTGTGGTCAATGCGGGAGCCGTCCCCGTGCTCGTGGATGTGTCCGGGGATTTCAATATTGACGTTAACAGGATCGAAGAAGCTGTCACAGAGCGGACAAAGGCCATTATCCCGGTGCATTTAAGCGGATATATGGCCGATATGCCCAAGATCATGAAGATCGCGCAGAAGCACGATCTCAAGGTCATCGAGGACGCGTGCCAGAGCCTGGGATCGAGCATCGACTCCAGGCGCGCAGGCTCCTGGGGGCATGCCGGGTGCTGGAGTTTCTATCCTTTTAAGATCCTGGGCGGTTACGGCGACGGAGGCGCGATCACCACGAACGATCCTGACGTAGCTTTATTCGCGACCCGAATGCGCTATAACGGCGAGGACCGGGATACGGGCGAATATCACGGCCATGGGTTCACGTGCCTTCTTGATAATCTCCAGGCGGCTTTTCTGGATGTCAAACTCAGGCATCTTCCGGCGTGGATCCTGAAACGAAAGAAGATCGCGCAGCGTTACCGGGAGTCGTTGTCTGATCTTAAAGGCCTGGTTCTGCCGCATTACGACAGGAAGGGCTTTGATCACGTGTATCAGAATTATACGGTTCGCTCGGACCGTGGAAGCGAGTTTTCCGACTTTCTCAAGGCGAACGGCGTTGAGGTCCTGACCCAGTTCCGCAAACCCTATTACAAACATCCGGGCCTGAAGCTGGCGGACAGGGGTTTTCCCGAGACGGAAGCCATCAGCAGAGAGGTCTGTTCTTTGCCCATGAATACGGAGTTGACCGACGCGGAAGTCGACTATGTTATCTCAACGGTGAGGAAATTTTACAAAAAGGGACGATGAAAAAACTTTCCTCTGTTACCGAACGTTTCACTGAATCCGTTATCCGGGAGATGACGCGGATCTGCGATGCCGCCGGTGGTTATAATCTGTCGCAGGGTTTTCCCGATTTTGCTGCGGATAAGCGCATCAAAGAAGCGGCGGTGCGCGCGATCCTGGCAGACCATAACCAGTATCCGGTGACATTCGGCGAGCCGGAGCTTCGGGAAGCCATAGCTTTGAAAGCGGCCCGGTTCAATCGGATCGAGTGCGATCCCGGGTCAGATATCACGGTCACCTGCGGAGCCACTGAGGCAATGATCGCGACGCTTAAGGCGATCATCAACCCCGGGGATGAGGTCATTGTTTTTGAGCCGTTTTACGAGAATTACGGGCCTGACGCGATCCTGTCCGGTGCCAGGCCGCGGTATGTGACGCTTCACGCTCCCGACTGGCGTTACGACCCTGCGCAATTGCGCCGTTCTTTTACCGGCAAGACCAAAGCGATCATCATCAATACCCCGAACAACCCGACGGGAAAGGTTTTCAGCCGGGATGAGCTTTCTGAGATCGCCGGATTATGCGTGCGGCATGACTGTTACGCCGTGACCGACGAGATATACGAGCATATCGTGTACGACGGAGCCGGCCATGTTTCCATCGCGTCATTGCCGGGCATGAGGAGCCGGACCGTCACCATCAACTCCATATCCAAGACCTACTCGGTGACAGGGTGGAGGGTGGGATGGGCAATAGCTCCCGCCCGGATCACAAAACGGATCAGGAAGGTACACGATTTCCTTACGGTGGGAGCGCCGACGCCGCTCCAGCACGCCGCTGCCTGCGCCTTGCGTCTTCCGGATGAATATTACGCTGCTCTCAGACAACGGTATGCCGAATCCCGGGCGCGGCTTTATGCCATGCTTCAGGAAACCGGTTTTTACCCGATCATGCCCCGGGGAGCTTATTACATCATGGCGGGATGCGACGCCGTCATGAGGCGCCTGAGGGCGTTAAACGACGTTTCATTCAGCAGGAAGTTGATCCGGGCAACAGGTGTTGCGACTGTGCCGGGTTCCTCATTTTATGCGACGGATAAAAAAGCAGGCAGGAACAAAGTCCGGTTTTGTTTCTGCAAGAGTAAAGAGACCCTTGACCATGTTGCCGCGGGCTTTTCAAAAATCAGACACATTGCATAACACAGACTATGCGTCGGTCACTGAAGTCAGCGGTACCAAGGTGTCCGGCGAGCAGATCGCGCGAATGTATACCCGTTACCGGTTTGCTGCTGAACTGGCGCGCGGCGGGCCGGTCCTTGAAGTAGCCTGCGGGTCCGGACAGGGGCTCGGATGTTTTGCCAAGCACGCGAGCCTGGTCTGCGGCCTTGATATCGATATGGGTTTGCTGCGGATCGCGCAGCGGACATACGGGGGGCGCGGCAATATCATGCTGGTGAACGGAAACGCGCACGAGATACCGTATAAGGACGCCAGCTTTGATACGGTGGTGTTATTCGAGGCATTGTATTATCTCAAAGAGCCTGCGGTGTTCATCGCCGAGGCGAAGCGCGTATTACGCGCGAACGGGACGCTGCTTATGTGCACGGCAAACCGTGAAATCCCTGATTTCAACCCGAGTCCGTTCAGCTACCGTTATTTTTCCGCATCCGAACTCTGCTTCCTGGTGCGGTCGGCAGGATTCCGGGGCGTATGCGTATTCGGAGATTGCCCGGTTCCGGCTCCGTCGCTGAAAAGCAGGGCCTGTTCCCGGCTGAAAAGGGCGGCGATACGCATGCGTGTCATGCCCAGGACGATGAAAGGAAAAGAGTTTCTCAAGAGGGTGTTTATGGGGCCTCTGGTCGCCATGCCCGAGGATATCTCGCGAGAAAGCGTTCCGTACGCCGAACCGCGGGCTATTCCGTGCGACAGAACCGACGCCACGCACAAGGTGGTTTTCGTGAAGGCTGACAAACCGATATGAACCTGAAGAAGCTTGTTAATAAATACCGCAGGACGCTGATCATCGTCACGCATATCGTGATCATCGCCGCGTCGTACCTGCTCGCCTATTACCTGCGGTTTGAGTTTTCCATTCCGGACCAATATTACGGCCTCATAGGCACGACCCTTCCCCTGGTTCTTGTCATCAAATTCGTTCTTTTTTACACAGCGGGCATATTCCTGGGCCTGTGGAGGTACGTAAGCCTCAGCGATGTACTGCAGATACTCAAGGCCAATACGATAGCGTCGCTGGCGCTGCTCGTGAGTGTCATTTTTTTATTCGGCGCGCAGGGCTTTCCCCGGTCCATTTTCGTGCTCGACTGGAGCATTTGTACGATCCTCGTCTGCGGCATACGGATCGTCACCCGTATCCTGCGTGAACACCTGAGGCCGTCGATCCCGTTGAAACAGCGCCGCGTGCTGATCATCGGCGCAGGTCAGGCGGGGATCATGGTGCTGAAAGAGGCCCGGCGGGACCCCGGTCTCGGCTTTAACGTCGTCGGCTTTATTGACGACGATCCGGCCAAGCGCGATTCGACGATACATGGCGTCAAGGTCCTCGGCAACCGGCTCGATATACCGGCCGTCGTGGGAATGCTGTCGGTAGACGAGATCTTATTCGCCATCCCGTCTGCCCGGGGGCAGGTCATCCGCGATATTCTTACCCATTGCCGTATCCCGAATGTCAAACTTAAAATGATCCCGGGTTTCCAGAAGATCCTCAACGGCGACCTTGAACTCAAGCCGCGCGAAGTCAATCCTGAGGACCTTCTCGGCCGTCAGACCGTGGAGGTCGACCAAGAGGGAATACGGTCCTATATTCGCGCGAAGAAGGTGCTTGTCACCGGCGCAGGCGGGTCGATCGGGTCGGCTCTGTGCCGCCAGATCTGCGCCTATATGCCCCGCCAGATCATCCTCTTCGATCATAACGAGAATAACGTGTATTTCCTTGATGCGGAATTCAGATCCAGGTATCCCGAAATCGACATCAGGGTCGTCATCGGCGACATCAAAGAGATAGGCCTGTTAAAAAACGTTTTCTCGACGTACCGTCCGCAGGTCATTTTTCATGCAGCCGCGCACAAACATGTGCCGCTCATGGAATGCAACGTTGGGGCAGCCGTCAAGAACAATATTATCGGTACCAGAAACCTGATTTATGCCGCGTCTCATTACCGGGCAGAACGGTTCGTCCTGATTTCGACCGATAAAGCGGTCAATCCGACGAGCATCATGGGGGCGTCGAAGCGGATCGCCGAGATGATCCTGCAGGCAAAAGCGCGCAAGAGCGCGACGCGCTTTATCGCCGTCCGATTCGGCAATGTCCTCGGTTCGGACGGAAGCGTCATCCCTCTTTTTAAGCGCCAGATAGAGCAGGGCATGCCGGTGACGGTCACCCACCCTGAGGCAAAGAGGTATTTTATGACCGGACAGGAAGCTGCCGAACTGGTTCTGCAGGCGGGTGCGTTCGGGAAAAATGGAGAGATATTCATCCTCGACATGGGAGAGCAGATCAGGATCGCGGATCTGGCAAAGAACCTTATCATCCTGTCCGGTTTGATCCCCGAAAAGGACATTCCGATCAAATTCATCGGATTGAGGCCTGGAGAAAAGCTGGAGGAGGAGATGTTCCTCGATGTCGAGCTCGGCAAAACCACGCAGCATGATAAGATCCATATCGTCCAGCCCGATGACCTCGATTTGAAGAAGCTGCGGGTGCGCGTCAAACAGCTTGAGACGTGGGCGAATCTGATGAACGAGAGAATGCTGATAAAAAAGATCCGGGAACTCGTCCCTACCTACATACCTTATGATAAAAAAAGATCTTAGGAGCCTTACATCGAACGTCCTCGGGAAAGCCCTCCTGGCAGCGCTCTGTTTCTTTGTCGTCGTTTCGCCGTTTTCCAAAATGCTCTCGAAAACGGCCCAGTTCAGCGCCATCGGCCTGTGGATCACGATGGTCGCGTTCGGAGGGGTTTCCCTGAATCTGCTGCGATCAAGGGTCAGCGTCATGGTGCTGCTGTTCTTCACTGCAGCCGTTATTTCGACCATCTTCAGTTCGAATCCCTATCATAGCCAGCAGATCCTGTTTCAGAGGTATTCGATTTATTTGCTGTTCTACGCGATCGGTTTTACGCTCTGCGGCGGATCGACGACGCGTCTTTACCCGATAGCGAACGCGCTCCTGGCGATGGGTTTTTTTATCGGGGCAGGTGCGGTCGCTGATTTTATACGATTCCGGCCGTACCGCCTCTTTACCGTTTTCGGCAAAGGCATCTATATGTCCGCGTTCCTGCCGTTCGTACTGCCCTTCAGCTATATCGTTCTTTTTTTTGAGCGTCACCGCTGGTTCAGGATCTTCGGTCTTGTCAATGCCGCCCTTTTATTGCCTGTTTTCATCTGGCACGGCTCCCGTGGTGTTTGGATAGCGATTTTCTTTACGTTTGCCGCGAGCTTCGTTTTCTTTTATACTTCGAGGTCCTACCGGATCGGATTGTCCCTCGGCGCCGTCGTTGTCGTCCTCAGCCTGCTGAGCGCGCCGGCATATATATTACCCCGCGTCAGGCTTGCGATGGATTGCTTGACCGAGACATCGCTCGGCGACCGCGTAAACCTTATGGAGACCGCCGTATCCATCTATAAAGCGCATCCGGTCAAGGGCGCTGGCCTGGGGATGTTCGAATTTCTCTATACACCTCCCAAGGGTTACGAAGAGTTCCAGTCCTATATCCACAGCCATGCGCATAACAATTATCTTGAGGTCGCCGCTGAAATGGGCTCGCTCGGTTTAGTGCCGTTTTGTGCGATCTTTGTGACTTTTTGCGTTATCGCGTACCGCCGTTTGCGCCGCCGCATCGGTGTCAACCCGGGCATTACGGCGGGACTGGCGATAGCCATCTTCGCCGTCATACTTTTATGCCTGTCAGGTTCTTTTATTACGGTCGGCGTCCAGGCCGCGGTCCTGTTCTGGTTTTTGCTGGGCATCAGTGCCGACCTGCTTTCAACGGAATATCCTGTCAACGATACCGCTGCCAAGGAGGCGTGAACGACATGGCTGAAACACTGGGAAGTCTGGTCGATAAATTGACCATTAAGAACATTCGCAGGTTCCATATTGAGCAGATGCAGTCAGACAAGGCCTGCAAATTCACCCGTGCCGAGCTTCTTGAGAAGCTGCGGATCCTTGATGATCAGAAGCGGCTTCTGACGCGCGAGATCGATCTGTTTGTCGCCAGGGCGGCATCGGGCAAAATACAGATACGGGATGAAAAACTCAAGCTTTATAACGCCCGCGCGGATATCGGCCGTATACTTCCCGTCAAAGCGGTCGGCGAGGCGATAGCGGGGCTTTCACAGAAAAACCTCGAACTCTGGCATCTTGAAGACGAGGCCAGGAGAAAAGATGTCCCGCTGTCGTATATCGGCGGGATCAAACGCCGCATTGATCTGGCAAACCAGCAGCGCAATGATTATATCGATAAGATCGATGAGCTCTTTGAGAAAACGGTCAAGGATGCGCGCATGCGCGGCGGTTCGAAGGGCACATGTCAAAAATAAACGCGGTCCTCATTATCAATCCGTTCGGCATCGGGGACGTGATCTTTTCGACGGCGCTCATGCGTTCCCTGCACGCAAGCCTGCCGGATGCGCGCATATATTATCTGTGCAACCAGAAGACCGCGCCCGTCATGCGCGCGGATCCGTTGATAACGGATGTCTTTGTCTACGAGCGGGACGAGTTTCTCGCTGCTCAAAGATCGTCCTTCATCCGATGGTGGGCGAAGATGGGTTCGTTTATACGCGCGATCCGGGCCGCGCGCATAGATATCGCTTTTGATCTGTCCCTGAATACACAGTACGGTTTTTTTGCCTGGTGGGCCGGTATCAGGCGGCGGGTGGGATTGGATTACAGGAACCGGTGTTTGTTCCTGAATCGGCGGCTGTCCATCGCGGGATATACGGACAAGCATGTGGCCGAATATTATCTCGATCTATTGCAACTGGTCGATCTACCTGTTGCTGACAGACGGCTTGAGGTACGTGTCGATCCCTCGAGCAGGGCGTGGGCCACTGATCTTTTCAAGCAGCGAGGGATAGGGGAAGACCGTTTGGTCATCGGCATTGCGCCTTTGGGAGGCGACGCTTTCGGCAAAGATGCCTATATCAAACGCTGGCCCGCGGAGTGCTTCAGCGCGGTCATCGACCGGTTGGTCGAAAAATATAACGCCGTTATTTTTTTGTTCGCCGGGCCGAAGGAGAAAGAAGAAATCATGGGTATTGTCGATGGGGTGCGCGCAAAGTCGAATGTTTTCGAATTCAGCAGTGCGACACTGCCCCAGATGGTCGCCCTCGTAGACCGGTCTGAGCTGTTTATCGGCAATGATACGGGCCCCTTGCGTTTTGCAGACGGCTTGAAAAAGAAGATTGTCGCGCTGTTCGGCCCTGTCGACGACCGGGTTTACGGCCCGTATCCGCCCGAAAAAGGCCGCACGGCGGTTTTAAAGAAAGATATGCCGTGCCGGCCGTGTTACAGAGGCTTCAGGCTTCAGCAATGCCTGCTGGATAAGAAGTGCCTTCTGGATATAACAGTGGATGAAGTAATGCGCGCTGTCGATGGTCTTTTCAGGGGGGACGGGGTATTATGATCTCCTGCGATATCGTCCTGACCGTTTACGATAAGATCGATCTTACCCGTAATTGCCTGGAGAGCGTCGTTCGGCATTTCAGGCCCGGCGACAGGATTATCGTCGTTGATAACGGCAGCGGCGAGGAGACGCGCGCGTTCCTCGGCCGCTACGCATGCAGCCATCCTGAAGCGGCCATCGAGATCGTGCGCCTGGAAAGGAATCAAGGGTATCTGTGCGCGGCCAATGAAGGCCTGCGGCGCTCGAGCCGGGACGCCGTGTGCCTTTTAAGCAACGATACGGTCGTGACCGCCGGCTGGCTTGACAGGATGTGCGGCCTTATGGAGTCGCAGCCTCATATCGGGATCGTTAATCCGATGTCCACGACGTTCGGCTTGTATCCGCACGCGGGGCAGACGCCGGAGGACGTGGCGCGGTCGCTCGCGCGGGAGCGGGGTCGGTATACCGAATGCGCCGGCTGCGTCGGTTTCTGCATGTTGATCAAACGGGAGGTTATCCGCGCGGTCGGGGTCCTTGACGAAATTTATGCGGACGGTTATTTCGAGGATACGGATTTTTGCCGCCGGGCGATCGCGTCGGGATTTACCTGCGCGATAGCCCGGGACGCGTACGTTTGGCACGCTGAACATGCGACCTTTGACTCCGGAGAGCGCGAAACGCTGTTTGTCAAGAATCGCAGGATATTCGAGGAGCGCTGGGGCAGGCCCACACGGAGCATTTATGTCGCCTCGGGAAAGGCGCAGGACCGCAGCCGGATCATCGATGAGTGCTTGCAGGACGCCCGCCGCGGCAACTGGATATGGCTGCTCGTTCCGCGGGACGAAAAAAGCGCATTCGCGCCGTGCGCGGTTCACGGCAATATCCGCCTTATCGGCGTGGGCCGGTATGCGCTGTGGCTCTATCCCTGGTTCCTGTATCTTTGTAAACGGAAGAAACCGATCGATAAAGTGCTGTTCAGATAAGGAGACCCGTCATGTCTCACAAGCATGTTCCCGTTGTCATCCTATGCGGCGGCAGGGGCACCCGGCTGAAAGAAGAGACCGAGGTCAAGCCAAAGCCCATGGTCGAGATCGGCGGCAGGCCGATCCTCTGGCATATTATGAAGCGCTACGCCTATTACGGGTTTCGGGACTTTGTTCTGTGCCTCGGGTATAAAGGCGATAAAATAAAGGAGTATTTCCTCAACTACGAGGCGATGAATAACGATTTTACCGTTACTCTCGGCAAGCAGAACCGGATCACGTTCCATACGGACCACCGGGAAAAAGACTGGAGCATTACCCTTGTCGACACGGGCGAAGATACCATGACCGGCAGTCGTGTCAAGCGGATCGAGCGGTATATTACCGGCGATGATTTCATGCTGACCTACGGCGACGGGGTATCGGATATCGACATGAAAGCGTTATATGCGTTCCACCGCGGCCATCGCAGGATCGGCACCGTGTCAGCGGTCCGGCCGTCGTCGCGGTTCGGCGAGATCATTGTCAAAGGCGCGTTCGCGACGCGTTTCTCGGAAAAGCCGCAGACCACCCAGGGTCTGGTCAACGGCGGTTTTTTTGTGTTCAAGAAGAAGTTTTTTTCGTATCTGTCCGATAAGAGCGATTCTTATCTTGAGCGCGAGCCGCTCGAGCAGCTGGCAGAGGACCGCCAGCTTTGCGTGAACGTCCACACCGGCTTCTGGCAGTGCATGGACACCCAGCGCGAACTGGATCTTTTGACGCATTTATGGAAAAGCGGCAATGCGCCGTGGAAGGCATGGGAATGAGCCGGCGATTCTGGAAGAACAGGCGCGTTTTGATCACGGGTTACGAAGGATTCCTCGGATCCTGGCTGACGAAATTCCTGCTTGCGGAGGGAGCGGCCGTCGCAGGCATCGATATCCGCACCCGGCGCGCTGAAACGGTATTGACGAAGAAGGAGCTCGCTGCGGTCAGCATCGTCAAGGGGACCGTCGAGCATTACAGCCTGCTTGAGCGCGCGGCGCGGCTGCATAAAACGGAATTCGTGTTTCATCTCGCCGCGAAGTCTCTTGTCGGAGAATGCTATCATGACCCCGCGGAGGCGTTTTCGGTCAATATCAGGGGTACATGGAACGTGCTTGAGGCCTGCCGTAAAACAGGGTCGGTTCTTGGAGTGATCGTCGCTTCGAGCGATAAGGCATACGGCACGCATGCGCGGCTGCCGTATAAGGAAGATTTCGCGCTCAGGGGCGACCATCCGTACGATGCATCCAAATCGTGCGCGGACCTTTTGAGCGATACGTATTTCCATACGTATCAGGTCCCGGTATGCATAACCCGGTGCGGCAATCTTTACGGCCCGGGTGACTACAATTTTTCGCGCATTGTGCCCGACGCGGTCCGTTGCGGCCTGACCGGCAGGCGGCTTTTTATCCGCAGCGACGGGAAATTCGTCAGGGACTATGTGTTTGTCAAGGATATCGCCCTGGCCTACATGCTTCTGGGCCGCAAGATGCTCAGTGAGGGGATCAGGGGGGAAGCCTTCAATTTCAGCAATGAGGAGCCGCTTTCCGTCATACAGATCGTGAATGCGGTGTATGGCAGTCTTCGGCGCGCGCCTGATTACGCGGTTCTGAACCAGGCGGACCACGAGATCAAAAAGCAGTATCTATGCGCCGCCAAGGCCCGGCGTATGCTCGGATGGAAACCGCGCTATACTTTGCGGCAGGGCCTTGAGGAAACGGTCCGGTGGTATAAAACCATATTTCCGGGGAGGAAAGGATGATACACGGTGTTCAGATACATCCGCTGCGCCGGATCCCTGATGAGCGCGGCAAGATCATGCATATGTTGAAATCCACGGACGCTCATTTCGAGAAGTTCGGGGAGATATATTTTTCAGTGGTGAATCCGGGCGTGGTGAAAGGATGGCATCTGCATAAAAAAATGGTCCTGAACTACGCGGTCGTTCAGGGCATGATCAAGCTGGTCCTTTTTGACGACCGCAGGAATTCATCGACCAGAGGCCAGGTCCAGGAGGTCTTTATGGGCGAGGATAATTACTGCCTTGTCAGGATTCCGGCGGGCGTATGGAACGGGTTCAAGGGCGTCGGGGTCGGGCCCGCTATTGTGGCGAATTGCGCGACCATTCCGCATGACCCTGCAGAGATCGTTCGTCTTGACCCGTTCGACAACAGCATCCCCTATTCGTGGGAACTGAAGCATGGTTGATATGAACCCTTTGCTCATCACGTCCTGCGGCCTGGTCGGGGCCACGTTCGTGCGGGCCCTTGCTGCGCGGGGATGCAGCTGCGTTGAGTCGCATTATCCGGGGGTTGATGAGCCGCGCGGCGCGCCGGTCGATATCGCCTCCGAAGACTCGGTCGGGGAATTGTTCGCGCACGCGCGACCGCGCACCGTTGTCCTGTCCGCTGCGCTGACGAATGTCGAGTTTTGCCAGGAAAACCGCGAAACGGCCTGGAAGATCAATGTCAACGGCGCGCAGAACGTGGCGCGGGCGTGCAAAGCGAACCGGGCCAAGATTGTTTTTTTCTCAAGCGACTACGTGTTCGACGGCGCTGACGGGCCCTATTCGGAGGCCGATGCCCCGCATCCGATCAGCGTGTACGGCGAGACGAAACTGGCTGCCGAGTCGTTCATACGCGAAACACTCGACGATCATCTGATCGTCAGGACGACGGTCGTTTACGGATATGAAGCCCGCGGCAAGAATTTTTGTTACCGTCTTATCAATACCCTGAAAGCCGGGCAACGCATCAGGGTGCCGTCAGACCAGATCGGTTCGCCGACCTATGCGCGCAACCTGGTCGAGGTCGTCGTCGACCTGTTCGACAAAGGAAGGACGGGGATATACAACGTCGTGGGTAAAGACCTTGTGGACCGGTACGAGTTCTCTCGACGCGTATGCCGTGTGTTTGGCCTTGACGAATCGCTTCTGGAGCCGGTCTTAACGAGGGAGCTTGCGCAGAAAGCGCCGCGTCCGCTCAATGGGGGATTGCGCATCGACAAGGTCACTCGTGAGAGTTCCGTTCCGGTCATGGGTGTCGATGAAGGCCTTGCGGCGTTCAAAAAGGAACTGTATGGATAAGCTTCGCAGAGACATATTGGCGCGCGTCAAGGCATATCACCGCAAGGCCTTCGCGCAAAAAAAATTCGTCCCGGGCAAGACCTATATCCCGTATGCCGGCAGGGTCTTCGATGAGCGAGAGCTGGTCAATCTGGTGGACGCGTCGCTTGATTTCTGGCTGACCAGCGGCAGGTTCGCAGACGCGTTCGAGCATGATTTTGCCGCGTTCCTCGGCCGAAAATACGCTTTTTTGTGCAATTCGGGATCTTCGGCCAATCTTCTTGCGCTTTCAGCGCTGACATCCGCGTATCTCAAGGATCGAAGGATAAGGCCTGGAGACGAGGTCATAACTACGGCCTGCGGTTTTCCGACGACACTCAACCCGGTACTCCAGAACAACTGCGTGCCGGTGTTCGTCGATGTGGAGATCGGTAATTATAATATACGGACCGATATGCTCGAGAAGGCCTTATCGAAGAAAACCAGGGCTGTGTTCGTCGCGCATACGCTCGGCAATATTGCCGATCTGGGCCGTATAACCGCGTTTTGCAGAAAGCGCCGTCTCTGGTTTATCGAGGATTCGTGCGATGCGCTCGGGTCGCGCTTCCGCGGCCGTCTTGCCGGAACGTTCGGGGACATTGCTACGTTCAGTTTCTATCCTGCGCACCACATGACCATGGGAGAGGGCGGGGCGGTTGTGGCAGACGATCCGCTGTTGCGCAAGCTCCTGCTTTCGTTTCGCGACTGGGGCAGGGATTGCTGGTGCCCTTCGGGCCGGGACAACTCGTGCGGTAAACGCTTTTCTCAGAAATGGGGCGATTTGCCTCTCGGGTATGACCATAAATACGTATATTCCCATGCGGGCTATAACCTCAAGGCAACGGATATGCAGGCGGCGGTGGGTTGCGCTCAGCTTGAAAAATTGCCGGATTTTATCGCAAAGAGAAAGTTGAACTTTGAGGCCCTTTACCGGGGATTGAGCAGGTATTCCGTTTTTTTTCTTCTGCCTACGGTGCCGAGAGGGGCGGATCCGAGCTGGTTCGGCCTTCCGATCCTGGTCAGGCCGAACGCTCCGTTCAAAAGGGCGGATATCGTGCGATATCTGGAGGATCATAAGATCGCTACCCGCATGTTGTTCGGAGGCAACCTGCTCAGGCAGCCGGCGTATCTGCGCATACCGCATCGCGTCGCGGGCGGCCTGAAGAACACGGACCTTGTTATGAACGCGTTGTTCTGGATCGGCGTATATCCCGGGCTTACCGGACCGATGATAGAATATATCCTTTCCGTATTCGATTCCTTCTTTGAGGAGAAATATATACATGTGTGATATCGTACTGCTCGTGTATGATAAACCGGATTACACCAGGGCCTGCGTCGAAAGCATCCTTGCAAATACGGAGGCGCCGTATCGCCTTATTATCGTCGATAACGGCAGCGTTCAGGATGAGACGAAGAAGTATCTGGCATCGATCGAAGCCGCGCACCGGCCCCGGGTATACGTCGTGCGCATCGAGAAAAATCAAGGATATGTCAACGCGGTCAATCTCGGCCTTGCCCGGACCTCAGCCGAGTTCGTCTGCGTCATCAGCAACGATACGGTCGTGTTTCCGGGGTGGCTCGGCGAGGTGATACGTATTGCGCAGAAGGATGCTTCCATCGGCATCGTCAATCCGCTCTGGGAGCTGCCCAAGGGGTATCACGGCAGCAGGGAGAGCTATTTTGCGTCTGTCGTCAAGCGGAACCGCGGTCTTTATATCGAAAGCGATTGGGCGCGCGGCTTCTGTTTTCTGGTGAAGCGCGCCGTTATCGATAAAATAGGGGGGCTTGACACCGCTTTTGCACCGGCGTATTATGATGATTGGGATTATTCAGTGCGCGCGATCCGGGCGGGGTTCATCTGTGTGTGCGCGCTCGGCGCGTTCGTCTGGCACCACCGGAGCGTCACATACAAGAGCATTCTCGGCGCTCAGAAACTGAATGAGGCGGTCGGGGAAAAGGCAAAAGTGTTCTGTAAACGCTGGGGCAGGCCGCTCAAGCTTCTGTGCGTGTTCGGGAACATCGAAGATGCGTGCGTCCTGAAAGCGCGCCAGACCGTCATACACCTGCTTCGCGACCAGCACAGGGTCGTGTTTGTCCAGAAGAAACCTGACGTTCATATACAGCACACGAACTGCCATAACAAGCTGTTTCCGCCATCGTTATTCGTCGCAAGCATCTTTATTCTGATCCTGAGCAACGCGCTTCGCGGCCGCAACAGGAGGTTCAGCCTCATTATTGCTGACGAAAAGACCGCGTCGCTGCTTGCCAAAATCGGGGTTGTCCGGCGCAATTATAAAATAACAAGCCTCAACGCCTGCTTTGATAATGTGCAGGAATTGT
>Ga0116142_10000634_pt1 | contig 45940 bp, 36 predicted proteins | sample AD_UKC033_MetaG_FD_89785 | JGI IMG/M metagenome (GOLD analysis project Ga0116142, IMG submission 89785) | Active sludge microbial communities of municipal wastewater-treating anaerobic digesters from USA - AD_UKC033_MetaG | ecosystem: Engineered > Bioreactor > Anaerobic > Digestate | place: USA... | reverse complement strand
CGCTCACAATCACCGGAGGGGACACGACGGTCAGACTCGCCACCGCGCTGGTCACACTGCCCCAGTCGTTCGTGATCACAACTTGATAGTCTCCCGCATCGCCCAACCCCACCACCGCCAGCACCAGATCGGCGTTGGTGCCCGCCTCCACTGCCGCCCCGTCGTGCCACCATTGGTAGATCAGTGGCGCCGTGCCCGTCGCTTCCACGCGGATTTGCGCGCCGCTCCCCGCCAGGCTCATGACCGAACCCGGTTCCGCGGTGATCTGCGGTGGCGCAACCACTGACATATTGAACGAGCTGATGTTGGTAGCGCCTTGTTCATCGGCAACCACCAAGTGGATAAACGCGTCGCCAATCCGGCCGGCTGCCGGAGTGACCGTAATCGTCCGGTTCGTCCCGGCTCCTTCGAGGAGCAGACCGGTTTCGGGAATCAACATGGGATCGTCCGAATAAGCGGTCACAATCAAATCTTCCGCTGCGGATTCGGCGTCTCCGACAGTAAACGGAATGGGTTCGGTGGAAACTCCCGTCAACGTCCATTGAGTGGGAATTCCGCTGATTTGTGGAGGCCAATTGAACGGCGGGCTGGTGATGTAAGCCAGGGTGGTAAAATCGGACACCAGCCCCTCTGCGGTGAGCCGTTCAGAGGCCCCCACGACCACTACTTTGCCGTCCGCTCCCAAGACCAAGCTGGATTTGGTTTGCGGGGCATCCGTTCCGTTGGCCGGGCCGTCGTAGCGGATTTCCCAAAGCAGCGCACCATCGGCAGACGCATATTTCGCGAGCCAGAAATCGGAGTGACCATTGTCCGCTGAAGAGCTACCAGCGACCACGACATTTCCTTGGGCATCCACCGCCACCGCTTTGGCCTGATCTTCGCGACCGGCCGGCCCGTCATATCGCACCGACCACAGGAGCGCGCCGTCGGGACCGGCGTATTTCAACGTGCAGAAATCGGCATTCGTACTAGCGTTGATGGAAAATCCGGTGACGATCACATTTCCCTCATCATCCACGGCCATTGCGGTGGCGCGATCGTCACGATTGGCCGGCCCGTTGTAGCGGGCGTCCCAGAGCGGGGTGCCGTTGGTGCCCGCGTATTTTACCGTGTAGTAATCGTAGTTATTGTCGGCATTGTGGGAAAACCCGGTTACCACCACATCCCCGTTTGGATCCACCGCCACCGCCACTGCGTGATCCACGTTGTTCGCCGGACCGTTATACCGGCGTTCCCACAACACCTCCCCATCCGCTGCTGCATACTTGGCAGTGTAGTAATCATAACTGCCATTGGGTCCCTTGGAGTAACCCGTGACCACGACGTTGTCCTGGTCATCGACGGCCACGGCCTCCGCAAAACTGACGCGGATGCCCTGATTCTCATTGGTTGGCCAACCATAGGCTTTTTGCCACAACAGCGTTCCATTCGTTCCGGCGTATTTTGCCGTGTAATACTCCGCGCCAAAATTCTCATAGGAATAACCCGTCACCACGACATTCCCGCTGTGATCCACCGTCACGGCTTCGGGTTGATCGTCGCCATCGGCCGAGCTGTTGTGCCTCACCTCCCACAGGCTGGCGCCGTCGAGACCGGAGTACTTGACGGTATAATAGTCAATATGGGCATTGGCGTTGGTGGAAGTGCCGGTCACGATGACATCGCCATTGCCGTCCACGGCCAGTGCCCGGGCCTGATCGTGACCCTGGGCGGCTCCGTCGTACTGTGTGGACCAAAGCAACGCGCCACTGCCACCGGCATATTTGGCGGTGTAATAGTCGTTCTGGGTGCCGTTGGCGGCAAACCCGGTGACCAGGACGTTCCCTTCACCATCCAACGCCACCGCACGCGCCGCGCCGTTGCCGTTAGTTCCTACGGCTTGGTAACGATTGGTCCACAAGCCGGAAATGATTTCGGCCTGCAGCACAGCGCCGGTTTGCAGCGCGAGGAAGGCCGTCCCCAGCAGCCACCGGCTGCGGAAAAGGCGGCGGATGAAAATCCCCAAATTCATTCTGATGCACCGGCCCTGCTCGGCCTTGCCCCCGGGGGCCGCGTTCTCTTTCCACTTCGGGCCCACAAATCATGTCCGCTGCCCGCACAGTTGCGGCCCCTGCCCCCCCCACTGCGGGATGTGGCCGGGGTTGTCTCGTGGAGGCCGGCCCCGGGCCAAACCACTGCCGGATCAGCCAGCACGACCGACCTGGATTGATGCAACTGGTGACATGACATTGGCACTGTAAACGGCCGGGCAATATAGGTGCATCGCCGTAAAATTCAAGCGTCGCCCCCGGCGCACCGGGTGTCCGTATCGGTGCGGATGGCAGCCGTCCAGTGTCCGATCGTCAGCGCGCCGACCAGGCCTGGACAGACAACGAAGCGTCAGGTCGCGGGAAGCGCGGCCGCCGCGGGTTTTTTGCCCTTCACTTCCAGGTGAAGCTCCCGTAGTTGCCGTGCGGAGACCGGGCCAGGCGACTGGGTCGTCAAACACACCCCTTTGGCGGTTTTGGGAAAGGCAATCACATCGCGGATGCTGCTGGTGCCACAGAGGATGGCGCACAACCGGTCGAATCCCAACGCAATGCCACCATGGGGTGGCGCCCCGTACTGGAAGGCTTCCAGCAGGTAACCGAACCGCAGCTGGGTTTCATCCGGGGGGATCTGCAACAAGTCCTCGAAGATCGTTTTTTGCACCTTCGGCTGATGAATCCGGATGGATCCGCCCCCCAGTTCGATGCCGTTGACCACGATGTCATAATGCTGTCCACGCACTTTTTTCGGGTCAGTGTGCAGCAGGGGTACGTCCTCCGCCACCGGTGCGGTGAACGGGTGATGGCTGGAATACCAGCGGTTTTGTTCCCGATCAAAACCGAGCAGTGGAAACTCCACCACCCACAAAAAATCAAACCGCTTCGGGTCAATGGTCAGTTTGCCCTGCGCCTTCAAAATCTCGGCACAGTAAAGCCGGATTTTCCCAAGAATCTCACAGGCATTCAGCCATTGATCGGCCGCAAACAGAATCAGGTCGCCTTCCTGAATGCCGAGTTGTGCGGTCAACGCCGCTTTCTCGGTCGCGTTGAAAAATTTGACAATGGGCGACTTCCATTCCCCGTTTTCCACCTTGATGAAGGCCAATCCCTTGGCGCCCAGGCTTTTGGCATATTCGGTCATGGTTTCAATCTGCCCCTGCGTCGCCCCGGCCAGGCCTTTGGCATTCAGCGCCTTCACCACGCCGCCGTTGGTGATCGCCGCAGAAAACACTTTGAACGCGCTGCCCCGGAAGGTCTCGGTGAAGTCCGCCAGCTCCAGCCCGAACCGGGTGTCCGGTTTGTCGCTGCCATAACGGTTCAACGCTTCCTCGAAGGAAATGCGCTTGAACGGCGTCGGCACCTCCATATCCAGGGCGGATTTCCAAACCCGCTGCAACAATCCCTCGACGAGCGCATAAATGTCCTCGCGCTCAATGAAACTCATCTCGAGGTCAATCTGCGTGAACTCGAGCTGGCGGTCGGCGCGCTGATCTTCGTCGCGGAAACACCGGGCCAGTTGGTAATAACGCTCGACGCCGGCCACCATCAGGATCTGTTTGAACTGCTGCGGGGACTGCGGCAGGGCGTAGAACGTGCCGGGCTCGCGGCGGTTCGGCACCAGAAACTCGCGCGCGCCTTCGGGGGTGGATTTGAACAACAGCGGCGTCTCGACCTCCAGAAAACCCTGCTCATCCAGGAAGTGGCGCGTCGCGCCGGCCACCTTCGAACGCAAGCGCAGGTGCTGCGCCATCTCCGGGCGCCGCAGATCCAGATACCGGTATTGCAGGCGCGTGTCCTCCGCGACCCTGGCGGCCGCCTCCGGGTCGTCAATCTGGAACGGGAGCACCGCGGCCAGGTTCAACACTTCCAGCGCCTGAACCGCCACCTCGATTTCGCCGGTGGCAATCCTGGGATTGTTGGTGCCGGCGGGGCGCTGCCGCACGGTGCCCGTCACCCGGATCACGCACTCGCTGCGTAGTGCCGCCGCCTGCGCGAAAACTTCGGCGGACAACGTCGAAGGGTCGAATACGGTTTGCGTGCGTCCCTCCCGGTCGCGAACGTCAATGAAGAGGAGCCCTCCCAGATCGCGGCGGGAATGAACCCAGCCATCCAAAGTCACCGTCTGCCCGATCTGCGTCGGACGTAATTCATTGCAATGATGCGTGCGTTTCATGTTTGGTGGGAGCTCAAGCCGGCGCCGGCCCCGGGGCGCGGAAGCCGGCGCCGCCAACTTCCGTTTGGGTTTCGGACCGCTCCACGCGGCTGAACATCATGGCGGGGATTGGGGCGGATTTCAAAAAGATTCTTGTCTCCGCAGCCTGGAGCGCGCGAACCGCAGAAACTCCTCTCCGGCCGGCCCGGGGGTCACTTCAACTCGATCGGGTTGGCATAAACCCATGGCACCCACTCGCTCCCGATCTTTACTTCCACTTCGACGCGGTACTTTCCGGGCCGCGAAGGCGTCCACTCCCACCGCCGGCCTTCCTGTTGCTGGAGCAGGACCCCGTTCCGCCAAATGGAAAAACGACCCGGCAGGGGGGAGAGGGCGTGCAGGCGGGTGGCCGTGGTGAAGGGCAGCGCTTCGCCCATCACGGCCCGCTCGGTGCCATTGTCCGCAAACCACCGGAACCCCGAGCTGTCCGCAATCATGTCGAAGCCGATGAACACGCGCCCGGCGCGCAGCGCCTCGAGCACCGCGGCTTCGCTTAGTTCGTGGGCCAGCACGTGTGTGTTGACGAAGCGGGCCGAACGTTCGTAGGGATCGAGTTGGAGGTGGAACAGTTTTCGATTGGCTTCCAGGCGGCCGAACAACAGTCGCGCCAACGGGCGGGTCAGCCAGTTCAAGGAAAATTCCGCCAGCACCTGCGGACTGGGGTCCTCGATCCGGATGGTGTCCGCCGCCGTGTACAGCGCGCGCACGCCGACATTTTGATGACAATCATTCCCGGCGGTCCCGGTGATGTGCCGGGTGAGGTTCAGCTCATCCCAGCGTTGGAGGAAAGGCGTCGGCCTTCGAAAAAGCTTGCGATAAACATGATCAGGATAGCGGCGCAGGTTCACGAGGACCTGCGGCAACAGCCCCGGCAGCCCGCCACGCAACTGCTTCAGGTCGCTGTGGATGTTGTAAATCTCCATGCCGGTCAGCTCCGGCAATTCCCAGGCCCGCGGCTCCTCCGGATGGGCAAAGAAGAGCACGCCGCCATTGGAAACGATCTGTCGGGCCAGGAGGGACAGCTCCGTTCGATTGCTCAACACCACGCCGGCGGCCACGCCAAAGGGCATGACGCCGTCCCGCATTTCGAACCCGGGAATGAACAGTTTCCCCCCATGCAAACCGCGCCACTGGGCGTTGAAATCCGCGCGACCATCGGTGCAATGGTCGCTGAGGCCAATGAAATCCAGCCCCGCCACATCCAGCGCCTTGAGAATGTCCTCGAAGGGCATCTCCGAATCGTGGGAAAGATGGGAATGCGAATGTAAAATTCCGCGATACTCAGGCCACCCGGCCAGGTTGGTGACCGCCTGGCGTTCCGCGCGCAACGCCCGCCACGCGGCCTCCTCCTGCGGGAACCGGACAAAATGATCGTACAACGCGCCCCGCAGCCAGAACAACACCACCAGCGCGACCAGAAGCAAAAAGCAGCAGCCCCACCGGAAGAGCCGGCCCAACACCACCCGCCATTTCTTCCGCGGGGCCGCAGCCGTCCCGTCTCGTTTCATAAAAGGCAAGGGTTGTCGGAGTGATTCCGTTTGTCACGTCTCCACTGCCCCCCGGCAACGATCCGGATATTCCTGGTGGTGCCGGGTTTCTGGCCGGAGACGGGAGGCGGGCGGGGGCCGATTTATGGATTCACGCCGTAACCCGGAAGATGCTGCTGAATCCGATCCAGGTCCGACCATTCATCCGGAAACGCGCCGCGGCCGCGCGTCGGCGGATTGCGTTTGGGCGACTTCCATTTCCAGTATTCCACATGGCCGTCGGCCAGGGAAACAATCAGACCGTTATTATGACGGCGCCCCGGCAAATCACCCCATTCGCGTCTCGGATAGGCGCGCAGGCCGATGTTTCCGTCATTGATAAAATTGCGAAACGTCTGGCCGGTGAAGTTCTCCTGCTCCTCCATGAAGACGAGCGCCCGGGAGGGTTTGGGATCATTGATCGTGGAATATTTCTTCCCCAAGGGCGGCATGAAATTCACCATCGAGAAACTGCGGGTGGTGCGGTACTTCTGATCTCCCCGCACCACCATGAACTTGTCATCCGGGCAGACATAAATCGCGGTGGACTTATTGTAAGGAAAGAGCACCCCCTGCTCGATGTTGGTCGTGTTGATGTCCACTTGCACATCTCCGTAAATCCAGGCTTCATAACCGGGAATATCCTTCATGTTGGGATTGAGCCCGGGCCCGTTCGGAGTGCAGGTGTCGTTGTTGTCATGGGCGTACATGATCCAACACAACTGCAACTGCTTGAGATTGTTGAGGCACATGGTGCGTTGCGCCTTGGCCTTGGCCTTGGACAATGCAGGCAACAACATGGCGGCCAAAATGGCGATGATCGCAATCACCACCAGCAGCTCGATCAAGGTAAAGCCGAAGCCGCGCGCCCGGGTCGGATGGATCGGCGGTTGGAAAAGCGCTTTTATCTTCATATCACGGTCCCAATTGGCTGTTCGAGATTACATCTTACATAAATCTGCCGGACTTCAAGCCAATTTTGCCGCACGACGCCCCTCCACGCCCGCCCGTATCATCCGCCAGTCCCCTCGAGGTTGCCGCACCGATCGCAGTTACAATTGGCGGGTCGAACGTTCCATCAACCAAAGCACATCCTGGTTGCCTTCCGAGAGCACATTCAGGGGCAGCCCCTGGCCCTGACGCAGTGCGGGCATGGTCCGGCGGTCCACCCACCGGCGGATCTCCGAGTGACCATCAGCGAATGACAACCCTCCGGCGCTGCCGTGATAACTCGCGGGGTAATCCACCAGCATCCACCGCCCCGGATCCGCGGGGTAGCCATACATGCTCACCACGAACTCGCCGTCGTTGATGCTGTCCTCGCGTTCGTCCAGAAACACCCACGTCATCGCGGGGCCGGGGCGGGTCAAATCGCTCATCTTTTTGTAAATGCGGAATCCGGGCGGTCCGAAACCCGCGATGTCCGTGCTGTCGAACCAGCCGTTCATTGAAACACTGCGCACCCGCGGCACCACCTGTCCCGCGTAGGTCCCCGTGGTGGCGCGTACCGTGGACCGGTCGCCGGGACACCGCCAGATTCCCGGGTTGTTGCCGCAGTAGGGCCAGAGCAAACTTTTCTTGATGTCCACCTCAATATCGTAATTGCTCGGATTCCCCAGATTGAAATTCAATTTCCCGTTCACCCATTGGCGCGGACCGTAGGCTGGCGGGACGCGGTCCTGGTTGTCGTCCACATAGAACCGCCAGGCGAGCAGAAGCTGCCGGCCATTGTTCATGCAGGAAATTCCCTGGGCCTTGAGCTTCGCCCGGCTCAAGGCCGGCAGCAACATCGCCGCCAGAATCGCGATGATCGCGATCACCACGAGCAACTCAATCAAAGTGAATCCGCCCGGGCGGGCGGGCGGCTTCAATGGTTGCAAACGAAATGGTTGGTGCGCGCTCATCTCTGCTGAATCTGGTCGGCACCACACCATGGGCCAAATTCTCACCGGCAACAAGATATTTTGGCCGGCCTGATTTCAGAAGCACCGGACCGACCGTGTGGCGGCCGGCGCGCAGGAGGGACGCCACGGGTGAAGGCGGGGAACAACGCAGTGGCCTTCCACTGCCCCCCGATCACGAGCTGGCACTGGTGTAACGCCGCACGGAGAGGCGCCAGACCCATTCGGAGCCCAGCGCGCAAATCAGGGTCATGCCTGCCAACAGCCAGACGGACGCCGGAGTCAGGCGCTCGGTCAAGAGCCGCACGGGAACATTGGAAATAAGCAGCACCGGCAGCACAAAGGTGAACACGGAACGGAACACGCTCCCGCGCGCAAACGCCTCATCCGGCATGCGGGCGATGTTGAACAGATTGTAATAACCATGGACAATCCCCTGGGCCCGCACCGTCCAAAAGCTCACCGTGGCGAGCGTGAACATCAGGCAATAATGGATGCCGACGCCCAGCCCGCACAATCCGAGAAAAACCAGCAGGCGCGACCACGTCAGAGCCAGTTCCAGCTTTCCGGCGGCGTAAACCATCACGGCGACGGCGAAGGCGGCGTTGACCAGGCCGCCCAGGTCAAGCTGGCGCAGTGACAGCAGAAACCGCGTATTGACGGGGAGCATGAGCAGGAAGTCCAGTTTGCCGCTGCGGACCAGTTCCGAGAGGTTGAGACAGTTGACCAGGAAAAAGGTTTGGTACATCTGCTGGATGAAATGGCTCGCGCCGATCAGCAGCACGACCTGCCACTTGGTCCAGGTGCCGATCGCCTCGGTATGCAGATAGAGCACGGAAATAAAGCCGAGTTGCATGGCGAACCAGGCCACTTCCACGACGATCCAGAGCAGGAAATTGCCTTTGAACATCATCTCGCGGATCACGGAGTTCTTCAGCAACGCCGCATAAATCACCAGATAGCGGCGGCCGCGATTCCCCACGGAGCACTGGCGGGCGTCCATTTTAACCTCCGGCGGCGGCATATTTTTTGATTCCGCGACGCCAGGCCAGACGCGCGAGCAGGTAGGAAACGAGCACCCAGGCGGCCTGCATCAACAACCCGGTCACCAGTTCACGGCCGGAAATTTTTTCCAGATAAATCGCCACGGGCAAATAAAGCTGATACGGAAACGGGGTCAAGTTCATCAACCCGAAGCGCACCGGGTCGGGCAAAATGTCCAAGGGAAACATGTGGCCGCTCGCAATATATTCCAGCGCGTAGAGGATGAAAACAAAGGTCGAGATCTCCATCAACCAAAACGCGAGCATCGCCATCGTGTAGGAGAGGAAAAATTGCAGCAGCGCCGTGAGCGCCACCGACAGCAGGAACAGCAGGAACCCGCCGAAGCTGGCGGGCAGAATGAAGTATTGATGCAGCAACAAGATCACCGCGGCAATCGGCAGCGCGGCGACGGTCAGATACACGGCACGGCCCGCCAGAAACAGGCACAGCCGGAACCACAGGTAATCAATGGGCTTGAGCAGAAACTGACTGATGTTGCCGTCCTTGATGTCGGCGGCGATCTGCCAGTCGTCATCGTTCACCGCCGTCAACACGTCCACCACCGCCACGACCAGGTAATAGGTGGTCATTTGCGCCAGCGTAAACGTCGCCACCGTCGCGTCGGCCCCCTTCCCCGCGTAAATGGTGCGCCACAACAACAACAACGCCGTGAGCGGAATGAAGTCAAACAACGTGCGCGCCAGGAAATTAAAGCGGTACGTCAGGTGGTTCTGCACCCCGATGCCGATGACCTGCCAGTATTTTCTCATGCGTAACCACCCCCGCCTGCGGCCCGCCTCCCGACCGTTTGCCGCGGCCCGGGCTGCCGGCCGTGGCTCAAGGCGAATGGGACGCCGGGAATCCGGCATAACGGGCCCGTTCACCCAGATGGCGGGCAATGCGGATCAACTCGTTCCATTTCGCCATGCGTTCACTGCGACTGAATGACCCGACCTTGATCTGGCCGGCATTCGTGGCGACGGCCAGATGCGCAATGAAGGCGTCCTCGGTCTCCCCGGAACGCGCCGACACAATCGGCTGCCAGCCCGCCTGCTGCGCCAGCCGGATGGCGTCCACCGTCTCCGTCACCGTGCCAATTTGGTTGAGCTTGATCAGGACGGCGTTGGCCACGCCCAGTTCAATTCCCCTGCTGATCCGCGCGACATGGGTGGTGAACAAGTCATCGCCCACCAATTGAACGCGCGCGCCCAGTGATCGCGTAATCTCCCGCCACCCCGCCCAATCGGTATCCGCCAGCGGATCTTCAATGGAAACAATCGGATACCGGCCACACCACTGTTCCATCAACTGGATGAAGCCGGCGGAATCAAACTCGCGCCCCTCCAGACGAAACCGGTACTTCTGCGCCACCGGATCAAACAAGTCGCTGGCGGCAATGTCCAGGGCAATGGCCGCCTCGCGACCCGGGGTGTATCCGGCGCGCTGGATGGCTTCCACCAGCAACGCCAGCGGTTCTTCATTGGTCTCACATTCGGGCCAATACCCGCCTTCGTCCGCCACCCCAAAGTATTTCCCGCGCTGCCTCAACAGGTCGCCGGCGGCATGATACACGTTGTGGGTGATTTCCAGCGTCCCGGCAAAATCGCGCGCGCCGGAGGCAATGAGCAAATAATCCTGCACATCCGTCCGCCAGTTGGCATGGGCTCCGCCGCCCAGGATCTGAATCTCCGGAACGGGCAGCACCGTTCCCCGGCCGCCGCCCAGATAAACGTGCAACGCCTCCCCGCGCGCAGCGGCGGCCGCCCGGGCCACCGCCATCGAAACGGGCAGCAGCGCGTTGGCGCCCAGCCGGCCCTTGTTCGGCGTGCCGTCCAGCTGGACAAGCCGTTCGTCAATGGCGCGCTGCTCAAAAACATTTTGCCCGCGCAACGCCGCGGCAATCTCATTCTCAATGTGGGTGACGGCTTTAAACACGGATTGGCCGCGGAACCGCGCGGGGTGACCGTCCCGCAGCTCCAGCGCTTCAAACTGGCCCGTGGACGCGCCGGAAGGCGCGATCCCTCGACCGCAGATTCCATCGGCCAGCCGCACTTCCGCCTCGACGGTGGGAACACCCCGCGAATCGTAGATCTGCCATGCCGAGATGGATGCAATGTTCATGTCCGGGCGGCTGCTGGCGCAAGCGCCTTCGCTTGGTCGAACCAGAGACCCGACAGTTCGTCGAGCCTTTGGATGGAGGCCGTCAGTGCCGACGGCACAAAGTTACGGATGAATGCCTTCCGCGTCGAATCCAGATATTCGACCGGCGACTTGCCGTCCACGCGCGCGAGCAGCAGCAGCGCAAGCAAGCGCACAACGGCAGGTTCAAATTCCGGTGTCAACCGGGGGCGTTCGTCGTGGTACGCCTGCCAGAAACCTTGCAGCATCCCCGCAATCCCCAAATCGCCCGGCGCATGATGGAGCGCCTTCAGACAGAGGTGGGTGAGCAGAAACGCCACGTCAAACGCAGCCGCTCCGTACCAGGCCACCTCACAATCCAGGAGTACCAGGCGCCCGCCCTGAATCAGCATGTTCTTGGGACTGAAATCGCCATGCACCAGACATTCCCGGGTCGCCAGGAGACGTTCCGCCTCGGCCGCATACAACCGCTGCAAATCCCGATGTCGCGCCCCGGTGGTCAGCAAATAGGGGGCAATCCGGAGCTGCTGAAAATTCACGCGGGTTTCGAAGCGGGTCAGGAGATCCGGCCGCGCCACCGTCGCACGGTGAATGGTGCCCAGCAGGCGCCCCGCCATTCGCGCATGGTCGGGCTCGCAAACGCCGCGCAGCAGCAACTGCTTCCAATTCGCAAACGCCTCCCCCAGATACTCCATGCCAAAGTATCCGCCCTCCGGATTGGCGAACCGCAATTGTGGCACGGCCCCGGGCAGAATCCGGCCCACACACTCAAGGTACTTCCATTCGGTGACATTGCGTTGCGGGTCCGCTTGCCAATCATCCCGAACCCGGAGCCGCGGCAGCGCGCGCTTCACCACGAAGCGCTCCGCCCCATCCACGACCAGGTAAATTTCACTGGAAACGCCGCCGCGCAACGGTGTGAGGCACGCATCCGGGTGATGCAGCCAGCCGTCGCGTCGCAGCCGTGCCTTGAATTCGTCGGCCTCGGTCATGTCCCGCCGCAAAGCCTACGGGCCGGGTCCGGAGCAAGGCAGTAAAAAAATCGGGGACACGGTTGCGGCGGCCGGGAACGCATTGCGTTCAAGCCAAAGCCGCCCGCACGGCGGCCATCAGGGCCTGGACCCGGACCGCCAGTGGAAAGTCGGATGGCGCTTCGAGCGTGTAGGACAACCGCGTCTTGTGTTGCAGCAGCCAGAACGCCTCCGGCCAGAGCGGACGGGCGAGCGGATCCGTTTCGGGCCGGATGATGCCGCCATGGGCCGCGCGGCCTTCGATTACCGCGGAACGGTCAATCGGACAGACCGGTTGCACGGCGGCAATGATGGTTTCCGCCAGGGAGGGGCGCTGGTCCGGATTCAGCTCATATACGTAGAAGCCCCGCGATTCCCAGTCTTCGTGCAGGCAAAAACACAAGTCAAACCGGGGTTGCGGCCGCAGCCAGGCCAGATGTGCGCGCACTTCGGCCGAACGGGAAGCAAGGTAGTCCCGGTTCAAGTCAATGCCCTCGGGACTCTCGCGACGGTTGAGCAGGCACCCGCGCGGGTTCAACACCGGCAACAGAGTGACGCTCGTGTTGGCCGGCCAGCAGTCTTCCTGCAGCAACTGCAGGGCGGCCAGCGGCCCGGCCGGTTCATCGCCGTGAATGCCAGTGCTGATGTAAACCCGCCGCTCCGGCGCCCCGCTGGTTTTCCGCAGGGCCAGCCACTTGAGTCCGTCCACCTGGTAAAACACTTCCTCCGCCCAGCCACCGGACCGCGCCGCCCCCTCCACCTGGCTGAGGACCGCCCGGATATTGATGCGCTCTCCGAAGTACCCCCCAATGTTCTTGCCCAGCGGTTGCATCACCTTGAGAAACTCCTGACCGGATTCCGTCCGGCATTGGCGTCCACCGCGGTCCCGGCGGATGCCGGAGTTGCCCCGATCCGTTGGCTCACGTCGGCCCCATCACTTGACCGGCACCCCGACAAGCTCCTCTGTCTGGGCCGGAGACTCGGCAACCTCCGCAACTTCCGCTTCCTGATCGTCAAACCCGTGGTGATCCCAGTCGGGATCCAATCCCAGGTCCTTGAGCATTTGCAGGTCGCGCTCCACGGTCTGGTTGAGGGTGGTCAGATAATTGCCCACCAACAAGGCGCTGGCCCCCGCCATGAACACCAGGCTTTGCGCGTCCCGCAAGTTGACGCCACGTCCGCCGGCGATCATGATCTCCTGGCGCGGCATGATCAGACGAAAGCACGCGATGGTCTTCAGGATCTCCATTACGGACAGACGCGGCTTGCGCGCAAAGGGGGTGCCCGCGATGGGATTGAGGATGTTGATGGGAATAATGTGGGCGCCGACGGCCTTCAGTTCGAAGGCCAGATCGCAACGGTCGGCACGCGTCTCCCCCATGCCGATAATGCCTCCTGAACAGATTTTGATCCCCGCCCGTTTCAAATGGTCCAGGGTTTTGAGCCGGTCTTCGTATGTGTGCGTGGTGCAGGTGCTGGGGAAATAGCGGCGCGAGGTTTCCAGATTATGATTGTAACATTCCAATCCCGCCTGTTTCAGGCGGTCCGCCACACGCTGGCTCTCAATCAAGCCCAGGGAGGCATCCGGCCGCGTCTTGCCGCCGGCCTTCATTTCCTCGATCCGTTCGCAAACCTCATCGAGCACGGGCCCTTCCTTCAGCCCCCGCCAGGCGGCCACCAGCCCCACGGCGGTCACGCCGTTCCGGTTCGCCTCTTCCGCCGCATTGGCCACGGGTTCCGGATCAATAAACCCGTATTTGGGCGAGCCGGTTTGATAATGGGAGGACTGCGAACAGAAGCTGCAGTTTTCCGAACAGGCCCCGGCCTTGGCGTTCACGATGGAACACAAATGGATCTTGTTGCCCTTGAATTTGATGCGTACCCGGTTCGCCCACGCCATCAGCTCGAAAATCTCCGCTGGGGCTTCAAGGTTGAACAAAAACAGCGCTTCATCGCGCGTGATGCCCCCTCCCGCCAACGCCCGCCCGCCGAGCGCGCCGATGCGCTCGTAATCGGTCCCGTCAAGTAATTCCGCAGTCATGGTTGACAGGCTAACGGAAAGCCGCGCGCAGGCAAGCACGCAGATGGCGGGGGCCGACGGCACCGCTCCGGCCGGCGCGCGCGGCAGCGAAGCCTGCGGGGGCAATCATCCTGCCACTACGCCCCCGGACTGGGTCGGGCCCCCTGGAGGCGCCGGTCGGCAATCATGGGCAGCACGATGTCAAAGTGCTGCTCTTGAAACCGCAGCACGATCTGCATGTCCACAATCTTGTGCATGGCGCAGAATTCGATGGCCTGGGTGGAGCTGAGAAACTCCATCGCTTCCGCAGCGCTCGCCGTGGTGAAGCCCACCTCCTTGAGGTAAAGCTTGGACTCTTTATGTTGCAGCAGCACTTTCATCAATCCGGAATCACCGCATTCAAAATTTGCCCCCAAACATCATGGCGCCACCGGCGGTGGTGGCGGATTTGGTTGGCTTCGTCACGGATTGTGCAGGACCGGCCGCGAAGCGCAACTATTTTCCAAACCCAATTTCCACATCCCCGGTCCCGCTTTCGGCAAGCCATAAAACGGGCCGTTGCCGGCCGGCCGGACAGGCCGCGAAAAGCCACGCTTGCTGACGGCGCAGCTGCCGGACTATCCTCCCGAAAATCAGTCATTCCCCTGCGTATGAAGTGTTTTTATCATCAGGAAGTGGATGCGGCCGGCCTCTGCAAATCATGTGGCCGCGGGCTGTGCCGGGAGTGCATTGCGGAGGTGGGGCTCAGTTGCAGTTGCCGCAACCGGTGCGAAGCCGACGTGGCGACCCTCAATGATTTGGTGGAACGCGGACGCACGGCATACCAGAAGACAAGCGCCACCTATTTTCAGTCCGGCTGGTTCATCCTTCTGCTGGGGATCCCCTTTCTGGTGCTCGGAGTGGCTGGCGTGTCCAGCGGCACGGGCGGCGAATGGGGCTATTTTCTTCTGACCATGGGCGTCCTGTTTATGGGCTGGGGTGTTTCGCATTTTATTTCTGCCAGGAGGCTGCGACAGAAATGAAGGGGGCCCGCTGATGTGGCCGCCCCCTGAGCGCATGGGGACAACCGGCAGACGGGGACGGCAGACCATCTGCCGCCAGGAACGACGACCTCTCACATCAGCTCGTGGATCCTGTGCTTTGGCGCCATCCCCGCCGGTTGCAATCCGCCGGCGACAAACCAGACGGGCGGTGTCTGCCTCCAGCGCTTACCGCCCGCTCCCGAGGTGTATCCCGCAACGATTCCGGAACCTTTTCCCAGGACCCGGCTCGAAATTCCGGGATGCCCGCAATGTCAAAAGCGTTCGGGCAGCAAACCGGTCGCGCCGCGGTCGCGCGTTACCCACGGCCGGCCAGCGCCACCTCCTCCGGCGGCGAAACCTCCCTTTCGCCACCGTAGGCATCCATGCCCATGATCGAAAATATTTTGTCGCGGATGGCGAGATAGTCCGGCGAGTCCAGGTCGCGCGGCCGCGGCAGATCCACCGCCACCTCCGCTTGCACGGTGGCTGGCCGCCGGCTCATGACCAGCACGCGGTCCGCCAGCTGGACGGCTTCCTCGATGTCGTGGGTGACAAAAATGATGGTCTTATGTTCGGCCTGCCAGATGCGGATCAAATCGTTGCGCATTTTCAGGCGGGTTAAAAAATCCAGCGCGCCGAAGGGTTCATCCATGTACAGCACCCGCGCCTCCGCCGCCAGGGCGCGGGCAATCTCGACCCGCTGACGCATCCCGCCGGAAAGCTCGCGCGGATAGGCCTTCTCAAAACCGGCCAGCCCCACCATTTGGAGATAATGCCGGACCCGCTCGGTCTGCTCCGCCCGGGGGCGCGAGAGCAGGCCGAAGCCGACATTTTGCTCCACGGTCAGCCAGGGGAAGACGCCGTTTTCCTGGAAAACGAAAATTCGTCCCGGGTCCGGGCCGGTTATCGGCCCGCCCTCCACCGCCACGCGGCCGCGGGTTTCCTTGAGAAATCCGCCGAGAATGTTGAGCAAGGTGGATTTGCCGCAGCCGGACGGACCGACGATGCAGACAAACTCCCCCTTGAGGATGTCAAAATTGACGTTCTCCAACACATGAATCACTTCTCCCGGGGTCTTGCCCGGAAATGACATCCACGTCTCGCGAACCTGAATCAGCCGTTCACTGTTGCCCATAGCCCCACCGCACCTCATCGAACTTTTCCAAACGCCGCACCAACAAATCCAGGAACAGGCCAATAATGCCGATCAACACCATGCCCGCCACCACCAGATCATAACGCTTGCCGGCATTGCGCGCGTCAATGATCAAATAACCCAAGCCCGAATTGACGGCGATCATTTCTGCCGCCACCACCACCAGCCAGGCCACGCCCAGGGCGATGCGCACGCCGGTGATGATTTGCGGCAAGGCGGCCGGAAAAATCACGCGCCGAAACAGCGGAAAGCCGCGCAACCCGAAATTTTGCGCCGCGCGAATATAAACCGACTGCATGTTCTGCACCGCCGCCATCGCCGAAACCGTGATGGGAAAGACGCTGGCAAGAAAGATCAGGAAGATTGGGGCGCTGTCCTTGACCCCGAACCAGAGAATCGCCACCGGAATCCAGGCAATGGGGGAGATGGGGCGCAGGATTTGAATCAGGGGATTGATGGCCAGGAAGGCGGGCCGGAACCACCCCAGCATCAGCCCCAGCGGAATCCCCACCACGACCGCGCAGCTGAACCCCCAACTCACCCGGAACAACGACGCCACGATGTACTTGACCAGCAGACCGTGACGGGCCAGTTCCACGATGCCGGCAAACACCTCCACCGGCGTCGGAAACAGGTCGCTGCCGGAAAGCCGCACCGCCAGATGCCAGCCCAGCAAAAAAACCAGGACCACGAGCGCCGGCGCACCAAAGTGCGCCGCCAGCCAGCGGGCGGAAATTCCGGAACGGTTGGGGTTGGCGCTCACTTCTTCACTTGAAATAATGGCGCGCGCAGCGAACCGGGATCGGGCGCAAAGGAGTCGTCCACATAATCATCGAAATGCGCCGTGCCATGGAGCATTCCGGCCTCCCGGGCCAGCTGTTCGATCTCTTCAAAATCCGGCCGCAAGGGTTTCAGCCGGCTGTAGGTGACGCGGTCCGGCGGCTTGCTGAGGACATAGCTGAGCAAGCGCGGGTTTTGGTTGTAATAATTCTTCGCCACGAACCGGGCGGCATCCATCCGGTTGGTCAGGCTCTGATCAATCCATTTCCCGCTGGCCGCAATGCCGTCCACGAGCTGCTGAATTTCCGCCCGGCGCGTTTGGATGGCGCTTTCATGCACCGCCAGCACACAGGAGATAAACCCCGGCCATACGTCCTTGGCCTGGAACAACACCCGCCCATAACCATCCAGTTCGGTCTGCCCCATGAACGGCTCGCCGGAAGTGATGGCGTCCACCGAACGCGTCTGCAGGGCCGCCGGCATGTCGGGCGGTGGCATCTCCAGCACCTTCACGTCGGCCAGGGTCAGACCGACCTTTTTCAGCTCCCGATACAAGATCAGCTTCTGGTTCGCGTAACGGCCCGGGATGGCGATGGTCTTGCCCCGCAAATCCGCCGGATGAAAAATGTTTGAATCCTTGTGCACCACCACGGCCGTCCCGTCACGGTGCCCCAGATAGATGATCTTGATCTTCACGCCCTGTTCACGCAGGGCAATGGCCATCGGGGCGAGAATGAACGTCGCCGGCATCTCCTCCGGGCGCCCCAGGAACATCTCCTTCAATTCCGCAAAGCCACTGAAACGCATCGGCTGAAAGAAGCCGTGCCCATCCACATTCCGATTGATGTAATCCGTGACCGGACAGGTCAGGTGACACGTAACCGGGATAAATCCCACGCCCAACCGCCCCTCCCGGACCTCCCCCGCGGGCCGGCGCTTGAACCACTCCAGATTCATCGCTCCATGCAGCACCGTGATCACTATCATCCACAGCGCGGCCGTGACTACAATGGCTTTGCCTAATCGCACCGGCTCCAGTCTGCCGGAACGCTCGTGCAAATGAAATCTAATTTGCCGAACGCGCGGGCCGGCGCATCACCCCCGGGCCCGGCGCGCCGGAGGGGGAGTGCCGGGGCGGGATTTCCGCAGAATTCCCGAGTGAACTCCGGGCAATTCCTAGCTGCATTGCGCCGCCGTTCTCCCTATCGTAACAGCCGATGTTCACAATCGTGGCCACCAACGATCCGCTTGCCGTCAAATCGGAGGTGCATTCCGCGTATCTGGACCTGTATCCGGCGGGCGATCCGCAATTTGTGAATCGCGTGTTCGGCTGGGTGGAGGACAGTTTCGCCGGCGAACATCCCGACTACCAGGCCAGCGACGCACGCTACCATGACTTGGAACATACCATGCAGGGCACATTGTGCTTCACCCGCCTGCTCCATTGCCGCTCCCTCACCGGGGCAGTGCCCGAAATTCCACAACGCAATTTCGAACTGGGATTGATCGGCATTCTGCTGCACGACACGGGATATCTCAAACGGCGCAACGACCCGGAGGGCACGGGCGCCAAATACACCGCCACACACGTCTTGCGGAGCCTGGAATTTACCAACCAACTGCTGGCCCGCGAAGCCTTCCCGCTGGCCGACATCCGTGCGGTGCAAAACATGATCCGCTGCACCGGCATCGACGTGTTCCTGGAAAGCATTTCCTTCGCCAGTGCAGAGGACCGGCTGGTCGGCCACGCATTGGGCACCGCGGATCTGCTCGGTCAAATGGCGGCCGAAGACTACGTTGAAAAACTGCCGGTTCTCTACGCGGAGTTTCAGGAAGCGGCCCAACACGACCGGGGGCACACGGACTTCATCACCAAGTTTGGCGGCGCGCAGAATTTGATCGCGCGCACCCCCGCGTTCTGGCGGCACCATGTGCTGCCCAAACTTCAAAACGACTTTGGCGGCCTGTACCGCTTCCTCAATGACCCGTATCCCGACGGCCGCAATTGGTATCTCGAGCGGATCAACGCCAACATCGAGCGCATCGAACGGGAACTGGCCGCGAAATGCTGACCCCCGACGGCGAACCCCGCGCACGCCCATCTCACCCGGGCGGGACCGCGTCATTGGCCATTGGCCGCCAGCTCTGCGGCACGGCCCACCCATGATCCAGGCCCTGATTTTTGACCTGGACAGCTGTCTCGCTCCGGCCACCGAGATTGGTCCGGACATCGTCGCCCCGGTTTTCCAGGCCATTCGTGACGCAAACCAGGGCGCGGTGACGCCGGCCGATCTGGAGGCGGCTTTCACCGACTGCTGGCGTTTCCCCTTTGATTTCGTGGCGGAGAAATACGGTTTTTCACCCGCAATGCGCGCCGCCGGTTATCACGGATTTCGCCGGCTCGAGGTCTTGCAACCGCTGTCCGGCTACGGGGACCTCGCCGTCCTGGCGGATTTGCCGGGAAAACTTTTTCTGGTCACGACGGGCTTTCGCCGGCTGCAGGAAAGTAAGATCCGGGCACTCGGTATCGCTCCACGATTCACCGGGATTTTCATTGATGCCATTGATGCAGGCCCCACCCCCGGCAAACGTCCCATCTTCGCAAACATCATGCAGACACAGCGGTTACGTCCGGCGGAAGTCCTCGTGGTGGGGGACAATCCGGATTCGGAAATCGCCGCGGGCAATCAGCTGGGCCTCACCACGATTCAAATGCTCCGGCCCGGAGTCGCCGCTTCCGAGGCGGCAGCTCATCGCGTTCGAAATCTGCACGAGCTCAAGGCATTTTGTGCCGCAAAACCGGAGTGAGCGAAGCTCCGACCCCGCATGGAACCGGTCCCCTGTCCCATGGCCGTTGCGAATCTTGGAAATTGCCGGAACGTCCCCTACGCTGTTCCCATGTCGCGTGATTACGTCTTGCGGCCGTTTCAATCCGGGGTGCAGCTGGCGATTGATTACGCCCGGGAACTGAATCCTCAACAGTACGCCGCCGTCACCGCTCCTCCGGGCGCGGCCCTGGTGATTGCCGGGGCCGGTTCGGGCAAAACCCGCACGCTCACCTACCGCGTGGCGTACCTGCTCGAGCAGGGAATTCCCCCCGATCGCATTTTATTGCTGACTTTCACCAACAAGGCGGCGACCGAAATGATGCGGCGGGTGACGGAACTGCTGGGCCGGGAATTGACGAGCCTCTGGGGCGGCACGTTTCACTCGATCGGCAACCGCGTTCTGCGCCTCCATGCCCCGCAGCTGGGGTTTGGTCGCGACTTTACGATCCTGGATCGCGAGGACGCGCGGCACCTGATCGGCACGTGCGTCACCGAAGCGCAGATTGACATCAAGACCACGCGCTTTCCCAAGCCTGAAGTGCTGGGGGACCTTTTTTCGCTGGCCACGAACCGGCAGCAGGCCGTTACGGAAATTTTGGACACGGAATACCGCCACCTGGATGCGCTCGGACCGCAGATCATGGCCGTGGCACGGGATTACCGCGCACGCAAGCGCGCCGCCAACGCCATGGATTTTGATGACCTCCTCCACCTCTGGCTGGAACTGTTGCAGACGCGGCCGGAGATCCGGGAACTGTACCAGCGCCGCTTTCAATTCATCCTGGTGGATGAGTATCAAGATACCAACAAGCTGCAAAGCGACCTGATTGACCTGCTCGCCAACCGCACCAGGAATGTCATGGCGGTCGGCGATGACGCGCAAAGCATCTATGCTTGGCGCGGCGCGGATTTTCACAACATCCTCAAATTCACGGCACGGTATCCCAGCGCGACCATTTACCGGATCGAAACCAATTATCGCAGCACGCCGGAAATTCTGCGCGTGGCCAACGCCGCCATCGCGGCCAACACCGAACAATTTGCAAAAGTGCTGACCGCCGCCCGCCCGCGCGGCAGCAAACCGGTGCTGGTGGCCTGCCAGGATGCGGGCCAGCAGGCGGCATTTGTGGCCCAGCGCGCGCTGGAACTTCGTGACGAAGGGGTGCCGTTGCATCGCATGGCGGTGTTGTACCGCTCCCACTTTCACGCGCTGGAGCTGCAGCTTGAACTGACCCGGCACAACATTCCCTTCAGCATCACCAGCGGCATCCGGTTCTTCGAACAGGCCCACATCAAGGACCTCGCGGCCTACCTCAAATTTGTCACGAATCCGCGCGATGAACTCTCCTTCAAGCGCCTGGTGTTGCTGCTTCCGGGTATTGGCGGCAAAAGCGCCGCCAAACTCTGGCACCACTTTTCCGCCGCCTGGCCGGCCGCCGGCGCCCCGCCCCGGGATGAAGAACATCCCGGCGAGGGCGTGGCCGCCAGTGCCCCGCCGGCTTCCCCCCTGGCCACCGCGTTGCAACGCTGCGCCACGATCGTGCCCAGGAAAACCTCCCTGCCCTGGGCACAGTTCGTGACGACCATCGCCCAACTCGAACCCGCCCACATCCGGAGCCAGGCGGCGAGCATGATTGCCGTGGTCCTCGAGGCGGGTTACGAAGATTACTTGAAGCAAAATTTTTCCAACCACCGTTCCCGCCTCGACGATCTGAAACAGCTCGCCGTCTTCTCCCAACAATTCCCGACCGTGACCGAGTTTTTGACGCAAATGGCGTTGCTCACCAATCTCGAAGCTGAGAGCGGGCAACCCGCCCCGGACCCGAACGACGAGAAAATCCGGCTGTCCACCATTCACCAGGCCAAGGGGCTCGAATTTGACGTCGTGTTCGGCATCATGTTGTGCGACGGCCTGTTTCCCTCGGCCCGTTCCCTGGAAACGGCGGCCGGCCTGGAGGAGGAACGCCGCCTGTTCTACGTTACCATCACCCGCGCCAAGAACGAATTGTACCTCTGTCATCCGCTGCTGCGCGCTGGCTTCGGCGGGGAAGGTGTAACCTTGCAATCACCGTCGCGCTTCCTCGAGGAAATTCCGAGGGACCTCCTGGAGGAATGGAACCTTCGCGCGTACGTTTGAAACCCGGGCATGCCATCGGCCAGCCGGCGGGCCCGCTGCCCCACTGCCGAAACCGCTCCAGCCATCATGCCGGGGGGGGTCAGCCTCCCGAAGTGGCGGGACGCCAGTCCAACACTTTTAACTGGAGGGAGCGGCGGTCCTTGTACTCGTTGACCCGGGGCGCGAACGCGAGATCGAATTTGCCCGTGGGAAGGCGGCCCCCGCCGGCGTTCCACCAAATGGCCTCATGCACAACCTGGTCGTCGGTCACCCACATTTTGACGTGTTGCCGATCCGGTCCGACACGGCGCAAGGGACGTTGATGGGACAGGCGGGTGGCATAAAATTGCAGGGGCGGGTTTTCCTGCCCCATGGGTTTCATTTGTTCCAGCTCGGCCAGCAACGGCAGCGACAGGGCGCCGAGCTTGACCTCCGCATCCAGTCGCAGCGGCGGCTGCAAATCTTCCGGCTTCAGGGTGCGGCGCGCGATGGCGTTCAACCGCGCGCGAAATGCGTCCACTTTGTCCGGTTGAATCGTGACGCCCGCGGCCATGGCGTGTCCGCCGTGACGCACGAGCAGATCATCGCACTCGCGCAGCGCCATCGCGAGATCAAAGCCGGCAATGCTCCGGCCGGAGCCGCGCCAGTTTTCGCCCTCACCCCCAATGATGAACGTGGGACGGTAGAACTCCTGCAACACCCGCGCGGACACCACGCCCACAACCCCGATGTGCCAGTGCAGCTGGCCTTCCACGATGACAAATTCCGTCTCCGGATTGAAACGGGCGCGGATTTGTGCCGAAACCTCCTCGACGATCGCGCGCTCGATTTTTTGTCGCTCCCGGTTTTGCGAATCCAACCGTTGCGCCAGCGGCAGTGCCTCCTCCATCGTTTCGGCCAGCAGCAGATGCAACGAATCTTCGGCCGTCTCCAGTCGCCCGGAGGCATTCAGGCGCGGGGCCAGTTGAAAACCAATGTCAAATGTGTCCAGCGACGCTGGAGATTGCGCGACCTGCTTCAACGCCATCAAACCGGGGCGGCGCGTGGTGTTTAAGCGCTCAAATCCGGCGGCCACCAAAATGCGGTTTTCGCCCACGAGGGGCACCAGATCCGCCACGGTGCCCAAAGCCACCAGATCCAGGAAGGACCGCACGTCAAATCCGTCTGCGCCCGGCAGCTTGATTTCCCGGCCGCGCTTGACCAGCGCATGCGCCAGTTTGAACGCCAGCCCCACCGAACACAGTTCCGTGAACATGCCGGCCGTCTCCGGAGGCGGTGGTTCCCCGGACAAGGCCGCCCGAGGATTGACCAGGGCCAGGGCGGGCGGCGGCGGCGTGGAGATCTGGTGATGATCCAGCACGATGACATCCACGTGGCGCTCATTCAACCAGGCGATGGTTGCGCCCGCCGTTGACCCGCAATCCACCGCCAGCAACACCTTGGCCGGATATTTATGGAGACAATTTTCCACGCCTTCGCGGCTCAGGCCGTAGCCCTCGTCCAGGCGCCGCGGCAGATACGCGCTGACCTGCCAGCCGAGCTCCCGCAAGGTTTGCAGCAACAGCGTGCTGGAGGTGACCCCATCCACGTCGTAATCCCCAAAAATCACCAGCGATTCGCCCAGCGCGCGGGCCTGCAGCAACCGCGCCACCGCCTTGTCCATGTCGGGCAGCAGAAACGGATCGGCAAGATGGCGCAGCCGCGGCTGTAAAAAATTCCGGATGGCGGCGGGGGTGTCCAGCCCGCGATTGACCAGGCACTGCACCAGCAGGGGGGAAAGGTTCAACTGCGCCGCCAGCGGCCCGACCAGCAACGGTTGTGAGGGGGCGGGCAGCCAGCGGTATTTCATGGGTTAGAGTTTCACGACTCCGGCGGCGTCCGGCGAGTATGTTTTTCGCGCCATTTGGCAGCCACCGACAGGACCATGGCCACGGCAATGATCCCGCCCACCACCAGCAACGACACCCCGCTGCCAATGTGAACCTGAAACCAGTGTGGCGTGGGGCCGGAGGGCGCAAGCAACATTTTCACCCCAATAAACACCAGCACAAAAGAGAGCCCCACCTTGAGATAGCGAAAGTAACTGATCGCCCCGGCCAGGACAAAATAGAGCGAACGCAAACCGAGAATGGCAAAAACATTCGACGTGAACACGATGAACGGTTGCGTCGTGATGGCAAATACGGCGGGAATGGAATCCAGCGCGAAAATCAAATCCGTGGTCTCGACCATCAGCAGCACCAGGGCCAGCGGCGTCAGCAGCAAATGCCCCTGCTCGCGAATGGCAAACTTCTGCCCGTGAAAGTCGGTGGTGGTGGGGAGAAATTTACGCACGAGTCGGAGCGCGAGATTTTTCTGAGGGTGGACCCCGTCGTGGCCGGAAAACAACATTTTGATTCCGGTGAAAATCAGAAAGGCGCCCAGCAAGTAAAGCGCCCAGCTGAACCGTTTGATGAAGGCGGCCCCGGCGGCAATCATCACGCCCCGCATGATCAACGCTCCCAAAATCCCCCAAAACAGCACCCGATGCTGGTAGGGACCGGGCACCCGGAAATAACTGAAAATCAGCGCAATGACGAAGACATTGTCCAGGGAAAGCGACAGTTCGATCACGTACCCGGTGACGAATTCCACCGTTTCGCGCCGCTCCCAGCCAGGAATGAGGTGCGGCGCCAGGAACAGGCCAAACGCCAGTGACAGGACCACCCACAGGCAGGTCCAGCTCAGCGCTTCTTTGAACTGGACGACATGCGCGCGCTTGTGAAACACCCCCAGGTCCAGGGCCAGAAAGAACAGGATGCAGGCCAGAAATCCCGCCCAATACCCCGGCGCGACGGTGATTGCATCAGTCATGATTCATGAATTCTTTGCCCGTCTCAAACCACATACACCCCCCTTCCCGCGCCGGCGGGAGGAACCACCAAACCCCGGACGGAGAAGCACCCAAAATCGGCGGGTCAGGATTTTGCCGCCACGGCCGCCACGCCGCCGGAGGAAACCACCGGGTTGCTGCCCAACACGGGACGCTGTCCCTTGTGCCACCAGAGCACCATGGCGCTCGCGATGTAGACGGACGAGTACGTGCCCACGAGGCTGCCGACCAGGAAGGTAAAGGCAAAGTCGTTCACCGGGCCGCCGCCGAAAATGTACAGCGCGAGGGTGGCGAGCACCACGGTGCCGGTCGTGATCAGGGTCCGGCTCAACGTCTGATTCACCGCCTGATTGATGACGTCGCGAAACGAACCGCGCACCCCCAATTTCAAATCCTCGCGGATCCGGTCAAAAATCACGATGGTGTCGTTGATGGAAAAGCCCACGATGGTCAGCAGCGCGGCAATCACCGTGCTGTTCAGCTCCCGTGGTGTCATGAAATAGATGCCCGTGGTGATCAGAATGTCGTGGAGGATCGCAATGACGGCGGCAACGGCAAAGGAGAATTCATACCGGAACGCGACGTACACCAAAATGCCAAAGAGCGACAACAGCACCGAAGTGATGGCACTGTTCCGAATTTCGCTGCCGACCAGCGGGCCCACCCGGTCCACACTCTTGACGGTAAACCCGGCTTCGGGAAAGGTGGCTTGCAGCTTGTCCACCACCAACCGGTCAACATCACCGGCTTTTTCATTGCCGCGGAGGGTCAGCTGCAGGGTCTTCACCCCGCTGCCCAGATCTGACTGGTAGCTGATCATGGATTCGCCCACCTTGAGCTCATCCACCGTCGCCCGCAATTTGGATACATCCACCAGGTGCGCCTGGTTGAAGGAAAGCTGGATGGTATCGCCGCCCGTGAACTCGACGCCAAAAACCCGGCCCCCTTTGTAAATACCCACTCCCAGTCCAACTACGATCATCACAGCGCTGACGATCCCGGCGGGTTTGGCCCATTTGATAAAGTCCAGCTTGGAAGTGCGCACCAGGTGCAACATCTTCACGTCCTTGATCAGATTCCTGGCCAGCAGCCAGTCAAAGATCAGACGGGTTACGACCAGGGCGGTGAACAAGCTGGCGCTGACGCCGATCGTCAGGGTTACCCCGAAGCCCTTCACCGAAGCCGTGCCCATGAAAATCAAAATCACGGAGGCAATCAACGTGGTGAGATTGGAGTCAAAAATCGTACCAAAAGCCCGGTCATATCCCGCGGCAATCGCCCCCCGCAGCGATTTGCCCTTCGCCTTTTCCTCCCGGATGCGCTCATAAATGAGGACATTCGCATCCACCGCCATGCCGATCGTCAGCACGATCCCCGCGATGCCCGGCAGGGTGAAGGTGGCGCCGATGGCGCACATCACCCCGAGCAAGATGATAATGTTCGTGAGCAGCGCGATATTCGCGATCAACCCGGCAACCCGGTAATAAACCAGCATGAACAGCACGACGGCAATCACCCCGATTGCGGAGGCCGTGATGCCGCTGCGAATCGAGTCCTTCCCGAGGGTCGGATCCACGTTTTTTGAGGACAGCAATCGCAACGGCGCTTTGAGGGGATTCTCCATCACGCCGGCGAGTTCCCGCGCGCTGGCAATATCGAAGTTGCCCGTAATCCGCCCGCTCCCGGTCAGGATCGGTTCGTTGATGTTGGGGGCCGAGTACAATTGCCCATCCAGCACAATGGCCAGCCGCCGGCCCTTGTTCTCCTTGGTGACCTCGGCAAAGCGCTCGGCCCCGGTGGGCGTCAACTCAAAATCAATTTCCAGTTCACCCAGGTTGCCGCGCATGGCCACGGCCTTTTTAATGATGTTGCCGGTCAGCCCCGGTTCGCCCTTGCGCTTGACCACCACCTGTTCCAGCCGCTCGCCCTGGGGGGTGTGTTCCCGGCGTTTCAACAATTCGTAGCCGGGAGGAATCTCCCCGGTTTGCACCAGTTGATCCGTGTGTTCGTGCGCCAGGCGGAATTCCAAAAAGGCGGTTTTCTGCAGGTTCGTGATGGCGCGCTCGCGATCATCCTCCGACAGGCCGGGGAGTTGCACCAAAATGCGGCTTTCGCCCTGCGGCAAAATCACCGGCTCGGCCACGCCAAAACGATCCACGCGCTTCCGGATGACTTCCACCGCCTGGGAAACGGCCCCCGCGGTGTCGTTCGTCGAGAGCACGCTCGTATCCAGTTCCATGAGGAAGGACGTGCCGCCGCGCAAATCCAGGCCCAATTTGATCCGACCCGCCACCTCGCGCTGCAGCCGGTTCAGGATGTAAGTGGTGGGATTAGGCTGCCCCTGGGCATTAAACGGAAAGAACCCGGTGATATCATTGGTGCCCACCGCCTCCAGCAAGTTGCCGTACTGCTTGTTCGGGATGGATTTGTCCAGCGCGCGCGCGGTGAAAACGATGTTGGAAATGGTGGTATCGCCGGGAACCACCCGCGCCTGCTTCTGGAACTGCGCGATCAGGTCTCCGGTGGTGGGAGGATAGGTTTCATACAGGGACCAGAGAACCAGAAGGATGACGATGGTCAACCGCCAGAAATTTTTTCGGATCATGGGAAAAATCAGGACTCGCTTTTGGACTCGGACTTGCCGCTGCCACGCTCGGTAATTTCCGCCACCGCCGAACGCGCCAATTCCAGCTTGGCGTCCGCAGACCGCAACGTCAGCGCATGTTCACGAATGGACAGCACCACCCCGATGATGCCGCTCGAGGTCAGCACCTTGTCGCCGGGCTTGATGGTCTTGAGCATTGCGGCGTGCTGTTTGGCTTTCTTGGACTGGGAAAAAAACATGAACCCAATCATCACCACCATCAGCACCAACATCGGCAACATCGTCCAGGGTTGCGCCGTGGTTTGTGTCGCGCCAGCATCGGCGAAAAACGCCGGAAATAAATCACTGTCCATATTTGATTAAACGGAGGTTCAATTTAAGAAAACTGTGACCGTTAGCAAGCGTATTACCAACCGGCTCCGGGATGAACCCGGCAAGAACCGGCAAAAAAGGCCGCGAACCGCGGCCTTTGCAAGATCGGTTGTCGGCAATCCCCGGCTCAACTCCGGGCCGCGGGGCGGGTTTTGGCCGTATCGAGAATCTTCTCGGAAATGCTGTTCGGCACCTGCTCGAAAGTCAGCGGCTCCATGGAGTAGGAGGCGCGGCCCTTGGACAGCGAGCGGATCGCCGTCGCATAACCGAACATCTCCGCCAGCGGCACCTGGGCGTTCAGGATGGTCAACCCCTGTTTCGCCTCGATCCCATTGATGACGCCGCGCCGGCGATTGATGTCGCCCAGCAGATCCCCCTGATATTCGTCCGGGGTGGTGACTTCCACCTTCATGATCGGCTCCAGCAGGATCGGCCCGGCTTTTTTGAACGCATCTTTCAGGGCAAAAATGCCGGCCATCTTGAAGGCCAGCTCGTTGGAATCCACTTCGTGGAACGAGCCGTCCACCACCTGCACCTTGATGTCAATGACCTGGTAGCCGGCGTACACGCCGCCCTTGATGGCTTCCTCGATGCCGTTGATCACCGCCGGAATGTATTCCTTGGGAATCGTGCCGCCCACGATCTTGTTCTCGATCTCGATCCCCTTGCCGCGCTCGTTGGGCTGCACCTGAATGCAGGCGTGCCCATACTGGCCGCGGCCGCCCGACTGCCGGATGAACTTGCCCTCACCATCGCTGGCCTGGGTGATGGTTTCGCGATAGGCGATCTGTGGCGCGCCGGCATTGGCCTCCACCTTGAACTCGCGCATCAAACGGTCGCGGATGATTTCGAGATGCAGCTCTCCCATGCCCGCAATGATCAGCTGGCCGGTTTCCTCATTGGTAAAACAGCGGAAGGTCGGATCTTCCTCCGCCAGACGTTGCAGACCTTCCGACAGCTTGTCCCGATCCGCCTTGGTCTTGGGCTCGATGGCCATGCTGATGACCGGTTCGGGGAAGGTCGGCGGCTCCAGCGTCACGTCAAACGATTCATCGCACAGCGTGTCGCCGGTGGTGATGTTGCGCAACCCCACCAGCGCGGCGATCTCGCCGGAATAGACCCGGTCCACGTCTTTGCGTTCCCCGCCCTGAATCACCATCAGACGGCTCACCCGCTCGCGTTTGCGGGTGCGCGGATTGTAGATGGCGTCGCCCTTGCCGATGCTGCCGGAATAGACGCGGAAAAACACCAGCTTGCCCGCGTAGGGGTCCGTCCAGAGCTTGAACGCCAGCGAGCAAAATTTCTCGTGGTCACTGGTCGGCACCTCCACGGGATTGTCCGTGCCCGGCTCGGTGCCTTGCGCCGGGGGAATGTCCAGCGGGCTGGGCAGGTAGTCCACAATCGCATCCACCAGCGGCTGCACCCCCTTCTTCTTGAAGGACGAACCGCAAAGCACCGGGATCAATTCCATTTTGCAGGTCAACCGGCGGATGGCCGCCTTGAGCGACGCCGCATCCACCGGCTTCTCCTCCAGCACCAGCTCGGCGATCGCGTCGTCCTTGTTGGACACCGCGTCCACCAGCTCGGCGAGGGCGGCCCGGGCGCGCTCCTGATGTTCGGGAGCAATGTCCCGGACCTCGTATTTCAACCCCTCATTCTGCACTTCGCCGACGCCCCAGATGATGGCCTTTTGATTGACCACGTCGATCACGCCCTCCAGCTTGTCCTCCGCCCCGATCGGCAGCATGATGGGATGCGCGTTGGCCTTCAGCTTGGTCCGCATGTCATTGATGACATTGGCAAAATTGGCCCCCGTGCGATCCATTTTGTTGACGAAGGCAATCCGCGGCACCCGGTACTTGGTCGCCTGCCGCCACACGGTCTCCGACTGCGGCTGCACGCCGGCAACGCCGCAGAAGACTGCCACCGCGCCGTCCAACACCCGCATGGACCGCTCCACCTCCGCCGTGAAATCCACGTGCCCGGGGGTGTCGATGATGTTGATCCGCTGCCCCACGCCTTCAAACGCCTTGTACAAACCCGCTTCCGCTCGTTGCGTCCAGAAGCAGGTCACCGCCGCCGAGGTGATGGTGATGCCGCGTTCCTTCTCCTGCGCCATCCAATCCGTTACCGTGTTGCCATCATCCACGTCGCCGATTTTGTGCGTGACGCCGGTAAAAAACAGGATGCGCTCGGTGGTCGTCGTCTTGCCTGCGTCAATGTGCGCGGCAATCCCGATGTTGCGGGTGTGTTCCAGCGTGTATTCGCGGTTCGGCGAATTCACGGATTTCGTTTCTGCTACTGGTGCGGTCATAAATATGTCTGCGCTAAAAAAAACGCCCCGAGCCAACGGCTCCCGGGGCGTGTTAAAATCGGGATCCTACCAACGGAAATGCGCGAAAGCCTTGTTCGCCTGGGCCATTTTGTGGACGTCATCCCGCTTGCGGATCGCTCCCCCCTGCCCTTGAAAGGCCTCCATGATTTCGGCTGCGAGCGCGTGGCTCATGGATGTTCCCTTGCGACCGTCGGCGAAATCAACTATCCAGCGCAACGCCAGCGCCACCTGGCGGTCGACAGGCACTTCCAACGGCACCTGGTAAGTGGCGCCGCCGACGCGGCGCGCCTTGGTCTCAATCCGCGGCTTGGCGTTGTCCACCGCCCGCTGGAGGATGTCCACCGGATTGCTGGCGGGGTTCTTTTCCGACAGTTGATCAAACGCGCGGTACACGATGCGCTGTGCCGTGCTCTTCTTTCCGGAAACCATTACGGTGTTAACGAGCCGCGAGACCAGCGTGCTCTGATATTTCCCATCCTGAACCAGGGAACGTTTGGTGGCTTGACGACGACGTGACATAGCTTTCTAAAAACTTCCGGGGTTACTTCGCGGCCGCCTTGGCTTCCTTCGGGCGCTTGACACCATACTTGGACCGGCTGACGCGCCGTTTTTCCACTCCGGCGGCATCCAACGTGCCCCGGACGATGTGGTAGCGGACGCCGGGCAGATCCTTCACCCGGCCGCCCCGGATCAAAACAATCGAGTGCTCCTGGAGGTTGTGCCCTTCATCGGGGATGTAGGCAATGACCTCGTAGCCGTTGGTCAACCGGACCTTGGCCACCTTCCGCATGGCGGAGTTTGGCTTCTTGGGCGTGCGGGTCATCACTTGCACGCAGACGCCGCGGCGAAACGGCGCGCGCTCCAGAGCCGGAGACTTGGACTGGTACTTGATTTTTTTGCGGCCCTTGCGGACCAACTGATTGATCGTCGGCATTTGCTAAATTCTTCAACCGTCGCTGGGAGCTCGTTTACCGCCAGAGAAACGGAAGTGAGAGAGTAACAAACGCCGGTTCGCCCGCAACAAGATTTTTTATCGAAACGACCTGCACGGCTCCCCTCCGGTTGCGCCGCCGCCCCCTTGCGGGGGCGCGGCCATGATCCGTCCGGGTTCTGCGCCTCCGGTCACCCGGTCCGGGTGGCAAACAACGGCGGTTTCCTTGGCGTTTGCGCGGCCCCCGGGGGGATTCCCGTCCCGCGCCCATGCCGCCCGGCGGAGGGGCCGGGGTGCGTCGGCGAAGCCGCAAATGATTTGTATGGACTTTGCGGAAAGGTTTGGCGACAACTATGCTGCGCATGTTTTCTTTCCAACAGTTGTTCGGCAAGGGCGATAAATTCCAGGAATTGCTTCAGGCGGCCGCCAGGGAAGCTCACGAAAGCATCCGCCTGGTGATCGAGTTGATGGCTTCATCGCGCGGCACGGAAACCCTCGACGCCCTCGCCCTGGCCCGGCGCATGGAGAAACAAATCTTCGCGCAAATCAACGAGGAACTGGTGCATACTTTTGTCACCGGACTCGAACGCGAAGACATCGAAGCCATCGCGCGGGGGCTGTACAAAATCCCCAAAAGCGCCGAAAAGCTGGGCACGCGCTTTCTCATGGCGGGACCGCACGTCGAGGGTGTGGCTTTTTCCAAGCAGGCGGAGCTGCTGGAAAAAGCCACCGCCACGGTGCATCAGATGGTGGAGCAGCTCCAGGCGATTGACGACATGGAAACCATGAAGCAGCTCAACGACAAGCTGCGCAACGTTGAAGGCGAGGCGGACAGGGTGATCAACGACTTTTTGCGCGAATTGTACGAGGGCAAATACGAGCCGCTGCGCGCCATGGTGCTGCGGGATTTATACGAATTGATCGAAAAGGTGATCGACCGGTGCCGGGATGTCGGCAATGTGGTCATGCAAGTGGTCCTCAAAAACTCCTGATCGGCGCCGATGACTCTGATTCTGACCGTCATCTTCGTGGCGCTCCTGTTTAATTACATCAACGGCTTTCATGACACGGCCAATTCCATCGCCACGGTGGTGGCCACCAAGGTCCTGTCCCCGCGGCAGGCGGTAACGCTCGCGGCCGTCACCAACCTGGTCGGCGCGTTTCATGGCACGGCAGTGGCCACGACCATGGCTTCGGGACTGGTGGACTCAAAAATCGCCACCATGTCCGTGCTTTGCGGAGCGCTGATTGCGGCCATCATCTGGAATCTCATCACCTGGTGGGCGGGATTGCCTTCCAGTTCCTCCCACGCCCTGGTGGGCGGCCTTTGCGGCGCGTGTCTGGCCGCGGCAGACAACGACTGGTCGGTCATCATTTGGTCCATTCCCAACCCCGAGCATTGGTGGCTGGGCAAAGGCATCTTGTGGAAAGTCATCGTCCCCATGGTGGTCTCCCCCATTTTGGGCTTCGTCTTTGGATTTTTCTGCATGGGCCTGCTGTATTTCCTGCTGCGCAACTGGCGGCCGACCACGGTGAACCGCACGTTCGGGAAGCTGCAACTGCTCAGCGCCGGGTACATGGGTTACAGCCATGGCACCAACGACGCCCAAAAAACCATGGGCATCATTGCGCTGGCGCTCGTGGCGGCCACCACCGGCGGCAATTTCCACAATCTGCCGGATTGGCTGGACTTTCTAAAAACACCGGCCCCTCCGGCTGGTGAAAAACTTCCCATCGCCACCTGGATCAAAATCATCTGTGCCCTGACCATGTGCGCCGGCACGGCGGTGGGCGGCTGGCGCATCATCAAGACCCTGGGGCACAAAATGGTCAAGTTGCATCCGGTTCACGGTTTCGCCGCCGAGGCCACCGGCGCCTCGGTGTTGCTGGCGGCCGCCCATTTCGGCATGCCCGTTTCCACCACGCACGCCATCACCACTTCCATCATGGGCGTGGGTTGCGCCAAGGGTTTGAACCACCTCCGGTTCAAGGTGGTGGAGCGGATTATTTGGGCCTGGGTCCTGACCATTCCCGCCAGCGGTCTGGTGGCCTATGCGCTGGTGCTCGCCGCCAAAAGCCTGGGCGGAATGTGATTCCCGGCAATCCTCAACCCTCGGCCTGCAGCCGGCGCAGGCAATGCGTCAAAAACGGCAGCAACTGCTTTTTGCGCGACACCACCGCCCGGAGGTTGAAGATTCCCGGCTCCAGCTTTGGATAATCAATGCGGGCGAAAAAATCGTCATCCCCCGCCACCACCAGCAGGGAATTTTGCGTGGTCACATCCGTCACGAGCAGCGCGGAAAACAAGTACTGGTGACGGAGGCGATAGGCCGCCAGGGCGGCCAGCAGTTCCTGTTTGCGTTTCCAAAACTGGTCGAAGCCCGTTTCTTCAATCTGCGCCACACTGAAGCGCTGCCGTCCCTCCGTGTACTCCTTGCAATCCGTGGTGATGGCCTTGGGCGCCGGTTGCAGCGTCAGCAGCGAGCCCGAGGCGAACAGCTGCTCGGTAAACGTCCGGGCATTGACCGCCGCGACCGCCTCCAATTTCCGCAGCACCGCCACGTCGTGCGCCGTGGTTGTGGGCGATGTTAAATTCAGCGTGTCGGCCACCAACCCGGCCAGGAGCAATCCCGCAATCGCTTTGGGGAGGGTCACTCCCTGGCGAAAAAAACAATCCGCCACGATGGTGCTGGTGGACCCCACCGGCTCGTTCCGGAACAGAATCGGCTGGTCCGTGGTCATGGGACCGAGGCGATGGTGATCGATGATTTCAAGGATCTCGACCTCCTCCGCGCCGGGCACGGCCTGCGCCAGCTCGTTATGATCCACCAGGATCAATTTGCGATTCACCGTCTTGAGAAAGTCCGTCTTGGACAAAATCCCCACTGTCCCGCCCTGCTGATCCAGCACCGGAAAAATTTTGTATCCGGACCCGGCGGCCTCCTCCCGCACGGCCGCCAGCGGCGCATGCTCCCGGAAACTTTGAAACTCCTCGTTCAGCACGTGCCGCACCGCCACCGCGGCACGGCACAACGCCGCCGTGGTGGCCGTGTCGTGCGGCGAGGAGATCAGACTGACCTGTTTTTCCCGGGCGGCGGTGAAGGTTTTCTCCTCCACCTTCAACCCTCCCGTTACCACCAGCGCGCGCACCCCTTCGCGAATCGCCAGGTTCTGGATGTCCCAGCGGTCGCCCACCACGATGAGCAGCTTTTCCCGCGCAAAGGTGTCCAGCCGTTGCGAGAACGATTCCACGCTCATCGCGCCGATCATCATCGTGAGATCCTCCTCGCGATCCGGCTGGTGGGCGATCAACAAATCGCCGTGCAACGTCTGCGCGAGATTGGCCAGGGAGGACAGCACCCGCCGCGAATCCACCAGCCGGTTGGCTGCAGGAAACAGAAATTTGCTGAGCTTGAACAGGGACAACAACCCGCGACACTTGCGGTCGCCATCCAGCACCGGCAGAATCCGGACGCCACGCTCATCCATCAAACCCAAGGCGGCGGCGGCGGTGGTGTTCGGAGTCACGCTCAAAATGCGCGTTTGCATCACATCGCGTACTTTCGGCGAAACGTCGGCCACAAACTTCGGTGCCGGCACTCCAAACGTGTTCAGAACGAAATCAATCCGATCATTGGTATCACCGCACCGCGCCGCCACCGCTTCCGGCATGCCGGTGCGGCGCTTGAACTCTGCGTATCCAATGGCGGAGCAAATCGCATCCGTATCCGGATTGCGATGTCCAATGACCAGAACTTCACTCATGCAAATGCAAACCGGGGCGCAGGTTACGCACGCCGAATCCCGGCTTCAAGGAAAACGGGCATCGTCGATGGCGATGGACCCGAGATCCCCCGCCTCAGACGCCGCAGCGGCTGTGGCCGTGGCAGGGACGGAACGGGCCGGCAAGTTCCGATGGGGCGGGTGTTGGTGGCGAGTGGTTTGGGCCGCCCGCGTCAGCGCTTTTCCAGGCGGAAAAAGCCCGCTTCGGCCGCCGGCAATGCCGTACTGGGGAGGAAGATGATTCCCCGCGATCCAGCCGCAAGCGTAGGGAGACCGGGACTCGTCCACGGACCGTTCACCGCCGCCGCGGATTGCAACCCGTAGGCATACGGCGGCGTCGCCCAGGAGAAGCGGTATATCACATCCATCGGGCGCATCTGGATCCCGTCCGGATTGGTGGCCCGCACCACCAGCGCAGCGGCATTCAGGGCATTTTGATGCGTGAAATCTTCATCCAAGGTTGCCGCCGCTCCGCTGATCTGCACGTGGGCCAGATTTACATACCGTCCCAGGTTGTCGCTGGTGTTGGGCTGCACGCCAAAGCAGGCGAAAACCTGGCCGGCAAACTGGCTGGCCACCGCGGCGCCGATGGTTCCGGCCGCATGCGCGCCACCGGGCGCGTTGAGCGAAAAATTCGCCTGGTTGAGCGTCAGCGACCACGTGCCGACCATCGGCACATTGGAGAGCACCGTCAGCAGGCCTTCCGGCGTGTAACGGTTGCCGTTTCCGGCGGGCGCATTCGTCTTGAACAGCAACGCGGCGTTGCATTGACCATTGGCTTGCTGTTGAATCTCCAAAAAGAGGCCGTTGGCCTCGTCCCAATCTGCCGCCGGGCCGGGATCCGGATTGTCCGTTCCGATTAGGTGCAGATAGGCCATCATGCCGACGGCCTGGGCCGGCAAACCTTCGTTGATCGTCATGGCATAAGTCACCGGTCCACCCGCCGTTGTCCAGTTGTAATTGCCGCTGATGGTGCGAATGCTCTGTCGCTGGTCGGGCGTGCCGGCCGCCGCGCTCAATTCCAAACCCGGGAGGGCCGGGTCCCACGCCAACACGGGCGCATTCGTCTCCGTCAGGAACAGCAAGTTGTCCACGTAGTAGTTGATGGGCCCGAGCAGATTTGTGCCGCCAAAAATCAAGTTGATCCCGGCCATGTCTCGGGGCAACGGCTGGTAGAGCGGCAGTTCGAAATGGACAAACTCCGCGGCCGCACTTGCGGGCACCGGAAAGGTCGCCAGCGGATTCCAATTGATGTCGTTCCCCCGCAATACGACCTGCACGCTGCCGTAGTCCCCGGCGGCGCTGGGGTTCGAGGTGTTGCCGTCCACCTTCACGTCGAAGACCAGTTTCCCGTATTCCGCCGTATCCAGTCCGACGTTCCAAACTTGAAAAACGGCGGTTTGATTGGTGGCGGCATTTTCAAAATCGCAGAAGCAGTACAGCGAGCCGGAACCGGCCTCGTTGCCCGCATCCACGGAATCCCAATAAGCCGCGGCCAGCGCGGTGCCCCAGCTTTGGGAACCCCACCCCTGCAGGTTTTCCGCCGGAAAAACATAGCCGAGCGGTGATACGGCGTCAGTGAAGCGAACATTGTCAATGTAAACAGTCCCGCCCTGCATCCCCCGCGGCGCGAGCGCCAACTGCAACCAGTTGCCGCCGGGCGCATTGGTGGCGCGAATTGCCGAATAATCCCATTCCAACGTTTGCGTGGAGCTTTCTCCCGGATTGAGCCACGGCCAGTTCGTCAGGAATTCGTATTGCCGCCAGCCGCCGTTGTTGTTCAAGGCCATCGCCAGGGCGAAATTCCAGCCAAAATCCAGCGGCGGGCGATGCACATCCAGTTTGATTTTGTTGTGGTTGAACCATTTCCCGTAGGCTTGGTAAAAACTGTTTTCCTTGGACGGGGCGGCGATGTACAGCCAACTAAAAGTTCCGTCTGTAAAATCCACCCGCATGCTGTAACTGCCGTCGGTGACCCCCGCCTGGGAGGATTGCGCGATGCCGGCATAGGGCGGGTTCGCCGGGACATGGAGGGGGTCTGCCAACGGCGGCAGCTCAAACGATTCCAGCAGAACCGCGTGAACCGGCCACGCGCTCCCGCATATGGCCGTGCCGATTCCGAAAATTTTCAGCAACTGTTGTAGGTTCATAAATTGCAACCATCCGGCGTGAGGATTAAATACGATCCGCGGCCATCCGGCGACGTTGCCGATGGCCGCGAAACTCAACCCGGCTCAATCATTTATTTTCCGGTTGCAGCAAATGCAACCGGCCAACCCGCTCAGGACACCCGCCGGCGGCGCCCCAGCCAGCCCGCTGATCCCGCCAGCAACAACAAACCCATCGCCGTCGGTTCCGGAACGGCTTCCACGAAGCGGACATTATCAATGTACGCCATGCCCCCGCCGGCAGTCGTGGTCCGGGCAAACAAGGCCAGCTGCCACCAGTCACTGCCGCCAGGTGCGGGGGCACTGTTGCGAATCGCCGAATAATCCCAAGTCACGGTCGTCAGGCTGTCGTCCCCCGCATTTTGCCAGGTCCAGCCGATCAAGCCGGCCTGCTGATTCCAGCCTTGCGGGCCGTTGATGGCCGCCCCGACTTCGAGATTCCACCCATAATTCAAGGCCGGCCGGTACACATCAAACTCGAGCCGGGTATGGTTGTACCAATCGGCATACGTTGCGGCCGGGAAGTAATTGTTCCCGTCCGTGTCGCCCGCCACATAAATCCACTTCCAGCCGCCCGAGCCGTCGAAGCTGATCGCCAGGCTGTTGTTGCCTTCGGAAGCCCAGGCCGAAGACTGGCCCACGGAGAGATACGGGGGGTTGTCCGGAGTCCCGGAAATGACCGGGCTGGTTTCAAAAGAGGTGACCAATACATCCGCATGTGCACTGACGGCGGCGGCGGCCAGCAGTGCGATGCCCAAACGAGGAATTCGACGATTCATAAATGTTGCCTTTCTGATTGGTAATCCAATGGTTGACTCGGGTTGTGCCGGCTGGCGCATCCCGCCAGCATCAGCGGTCGCAATCCTATCATCCGGCCTGGTGATTGTCACGATTTTAATCATCCGCCGTGCCGCCCGACGCGTCCGGGTTAATACGCAGGCAATCACCATAAAGAGTGACAGCTTTCCGAGACTTGCTAAGCTGCCTGGGATGGAGCGCGTTGGGTACAATTTCGGAAGAATGACCGGGCACGTGACGAATCCCGCCGCGGGAGGATGGCGGCGGGGGGCGCGCCCACGAGGCTTTACCTTGATCGAGTTGCTGGTGGTCATTGCCATCATCGCCATCCTGGCAGCCATGCTGCTCCCGGCGCTTTCAGCCGCCAAACGCAAGGCCAAGGACATCCACTGCTCCAGCAACCTCAAGCAGTTGGGGTTGGCCGGTTTGATGTACTCGGTGGATTACAACAAGGGACTGCCGTACGAAGACAAAAACAAGGACATCTGGCTGGCGCCGCTGCTCGCCTTCTACGCCCAAGTGGATGCCATCCGCCTGTGCCCGCTGGCCACCGAGATCAAACCCGACACCGGTTGGTACGCCAAGGACATGAACGCCGCATGGAAATGGAATTCCATGGTGACGCCCGGACGAGTCTATTCAGGCAGTTACGGCATGAACGGCTGGCTTTATTCCGATGTGGGCGCGTACAACGGCCCGCCGTACTTTGCCAGTCTCACGGCCGTCAAGCGCCCGTCGGAAACGCCGTTCTTTTGTGATGCGATCTGGTGCGATTTCTGGTGCAGCAGCCGGGACGGCCCGGCCGTGAACCTGCAACGCGGCGCACTGAGCCCGGACTTTGGCCGAATCACCATCGGCCGGCACATGGCTGGATCAAAAGTGCCCACCAATCTGCGCGGCTTTGACCCGTTGCCCGGTAAAACTGGCATGGTGTTGTTGGACGGGCACGTGGAACGCCCCAAACTGGAATCGTTGTGGACGTATTATTGGAATGACGGGTATGAACCGCCCACCAAGCGCCCGCCCGCCACCGGAGCCCCGCCGCCCTGACCCACCGGAACTCGCTGCGCCGCCGCCTCCAGCGTCACGTCCCGACCGGATGCGCGATGCGTGCCGCGCTCGAAATTGACGCCTCCGGCGTTCAACCATATTCTATGCCCATGACTGCAACCAGCGAAGTCGGGCCGGTGGATTTGGGTGAACTCCAAATGCGTCCAGCCATGAGCCCCGAAAAATTCGGCCCGCTGGCGACCGAGGTTTTGGAACTCAAGCAACGGCTCAACGCCGTCATTCTCGCGCATAATTATCAGGTGGCCGAAATTCAGGAAGTCGCGGATTACGTGGGCGACTCGCTCGGCCTCGCCCAGCAAGCCGCCCGCACCGACGCCCGGGTCATCGTCTTCTGCGGGGTGCATTTCATGGCGGAAACTGCCAAAATCCTTAACCCGGATAAAATCGTCGTGCTGCCGGACAAGAACGCCGGTTGCTCGCTGGAAGCCAGTTGTCCTGCGCCCAAACTCGCCGAATTGCAGGCCACCAATCCCAATTTCTGGACCATTGCCTATATCAATTGCAGCGCCGCAGTGAAGGCGCTCTCCGACGTGATCGTCACCAGTGGCAGTGCGGAAAAAATCGTCAAAGCCGCCCCTCCAGACAAGGACCTGCTCTTTGTGCCCGATCAAAATCTTGGCGAATGGGTCATCGAACAAACCGGGCGGCCGATGACGCTCTGGAAGGGCAACTGTTATTTACATGTGGATTTCCAGCGCGACGCCCTGCTCCGCGCCAAAACAAAATATCCGGACGCCAAAATTGTGGTCCATCCGGAAAGCTTGCGCGCGGTGCGCCAGCTGGCCGATGTCGTCTGCTCCACGCAAAAGATGATCGAGTTCTGCAAAACGGACCCGGCCAAGAAATTCGTCATCGTCACCGAATCCGGCATCATCACCCGGCTGCAAAAGGAGTGCCCCGACAAGCAGTTCTTCTGCACGCCCACCGAAGATGTCAACCACATGCCGGCCGACCGTTGCCGCTGCAGCGAGTGCAAATTCATGAAGATGAACACCCTGGAGAAAGTGCGCGACTGCATGAAACATCTCGCGCCGCGGGTGGAATTGCCGGAGGACATCCTGAAGCGCGCCCGGCTGCCGATTGATCGCATGCTGGAAATCTGCGCGCGTCCCGGCCGTTGACCCGGGCCGCGGCTTGACGGCCATGCGCATCGGTCGCCCATCCGCAAACCGATGGTGCCGCCGGCTGGGTGGCTGGTTGAGCGCCGTCACGCTGGCCGCGTCCGCCGCCCCCATGAACGAACACGTCATCCTCCTGCACGGCCTGTGCCGGTCCAGCACTTCCATGCACCGGCTGGAACGCGCCCTCACCCAGGCGGGCTACCATGTCTGGAACCTTGATTATCCCTCGCGCACCAACACCATCACCAACCTGAGCGAAGCCGTGCTCGCGCCCGCCCTGCGCGACGCCCGCAGCGCCGGCGCCACCCGCCTCCATTTCGTCGGCCATTCCCTCGGCGGCCTGTTGATACGCGATTATCTGGCGCGCCATCCGCAACCGGACACCGGACGCATCGTCATGCTGGGACCGCCCAATCAAGGCAGCGAGATTGTGGACCGGCTGGGTTCGTGGTGGTTGTTCCGCAAAATCAACGGACCGGCCGGCAGCGAACTCGGCACCGGAGCGGATTCGGGCGCGCGCCGGCTCGGGACACCCCGGGTCGAAATCGGCATCATCGCCGGCAACCGTTCCATCAATTGGATCAACAGCCTCCTGTTCCTTCCTGGCGCGGATGACGGCAAGGTTTCCGTGGAGCGCACCAGGCTGGAGGGCATGACGGACCATCTGGTCCTGCGCACCACGCATCCATTGATGATGAAGAACAAAACCGTCATCCAGCAAACGCTCTGTTTTCTCCGGACCGGCAGGTTTCAGCGTTGAGTTCCCGCTATTTTCCAATGCAGAACTGGCTGAAGATTGTGGTCAACAAATCCTCGGTCGTCGTCTGCCCCACAATCTCGCCAATGGCGTTAATGCCCTGGCGCAGGTCCAAGGCCACAAATTCCAACGACGTTTCCGCCTGGATCGCCTCCCGCGCCAGTTGCAGGCTCTCCTGCGCGCGCTTCAACGCGTCCTGATGACGCGCATTGATGGTGACCTGGGCCATACCCGCCGGCACCCGCCCCGACCATATTGCCGCCTCGATCGCGTCCTTGAGCAGCTCCAGCCCCGCGCCCGTTTTACTGGAAATGCGAACGCATGGCGCGAGTCCGTGCCCGGTGGCGGCTGGAGGAGCGGGGCGCTCCCGAATTGCCTCCGGTAAAACCAACTGCGCAGGCAGATCGCATTTGTTGCACACGAGGATCCGGCTCTTCCCGGCAAACTCCGTGAGTAACTGCGTGTCCGTGGAATGCAACGGCTCGCTGCCATCCAGCACGTGCAAAATCAACTCGGCCCGCGCCAGGGCTTCCCGGCTGCGGCGCACTCCTTCGCCCTCGATGTCATCCCGCACTTCACGCAAGCCGGCGGTGTCAATGAACACCACCGGAATCCCCCGCACGCTGGCCGTTTCCTCAATTGTGTCCCGCGTCGTCCCGGGCACGGGCGAAACAATGGCGCGCTCGTGTCCCAGCAGTTGGTTCAGCAAGCTGGATTTGCCCGCGTTGGGCCGGCCAATGATCGCCGCCCGGATGCCCCGCCGCAAAATCCGGCCCTCCGGCGCGGTGCGCAACAACTCCGCCACCCACGCCATCGCGCCGGCCACCCGCCCGGCCAGCTGGGTGCGGGTGTGCGGGGCAATATCCTCTTCCGGAAAATCCAGGTGGGCCTCGATATGCGCCAGTGTTTGCATCAGGTCATCGCGCAACTGACGGATCCGTTGTGACAGTTTGCCCGCCAACTGTTCGTTCGCGGCGCTCAAGGCCAGTTCCGTGCGGGCCTGGATCAAATCCGCCACCGCTTCGGCCTGCGCCAGATCAATGCGCCCGTTCAGAAAGGCGCGCTGCGTGAATTCCCCCGGATGCGCCAGCCGCGCGCCATTTGCCAGCACCGTTTCCAGCACGGCCTTGCTGGCCAGCACCCCGCCGTGGCAGGTGATCTCCACCACGTCTTCGCGCGTGAACGTGCGCGGGGCGCGCATGACGGCGCAAAGCACTTCATCCACCCGTATCGTCCCGCGCACCACGTGACCGTAATGCAACGTGTGACTCGCGGCCTGGCTGGGGCGGGGCGCACGCCGGCCGGCCGGCACGAACACCCGGTCCGCCACGCGCAAGGCAGCCGGACCGGAAAGCCGGATGATCGCCAGCCCGCCTTCGCCCAATGGCGTGGCAATGGCGGCTATCGTGTCGTCCCACATGCCGTGAAGTCTGCGGCCTGCCGCCGCTTCCCGCAAGTCACCGCAAATCTTTCGCAAACCGCGGAGTGCGCCCCTGCGGGAAATGGATCACTCTACTTGCAGGGAGGTTTTGCAAAAGTCTGAATACAAAACGCCGAACGCCCGCAACATTAACTTTGTTGCGGGTGCTCGTTTTTCCGGGTCGGCGCGCCGCTCTCACCGGTGGCGCACCCCCACCCCGCGCAACGACTCCACCGGCAGGGCCCGGGCCACCCCCCGGTGACCCGTGACGGTGGTGGCGCGAAACAATGAATTGAGCACCGCCTCCTCCGTCGCATCCGCCGCCGCGCGGAACAGTGGCGACATCGCTTCATTCGGCAAGGCCACCCCGCCCCGGGGAGTTCCGCCCTGGCGCCGCCGACATTCCTCGGCGGTGGAAAACGCGAGCGCATAATCGCCCGAACCATTGGACAAGCTCGACCCGGTGCGCGCCAGCCCGGCCATCGTGCGCGCGGCCAGACGCCGCAAATTGCGCGCACTCAAGGGCGCATCGGTGGCCACAATGATCATGATGCTGCCGTCGCCGCCGGGATTGGCCGCCGGCGGCAGCCGCGGCAATTCCGGTTCCACACGCACTCCGGCCACGGTCAAATCTCCGCCGAAATTGCTTTGCACCAGCACCCCCACCACGTAACCGCCCTGCTCCCGGGGCAGTTGCCGGGAGCTTGTCCCGATCCCGCCCTTGAAACCAAAAGCCGTGGTGCCGGTGCCGGCGCCAACCGTTCCCTCGGCAACGGGGCCGCCCTGTGCCGTTTCCAGGGCCTGGACCACGTGCTCGGCCCGGATGGGGCGGGCCCGAATGTCGCTCAAAAAGCCGTCGTTGGTTTCACCCACCACCGGGTTGATTGAGCGCACGGCCTCCATTCCGGGTTGCCGTAACATCCAGTCCACCATCGCATCCGCTGCCTTCCAGACGCTCAACGTGCCGGTCAACAACACGGGGGTCTCCAACTCGCCCAACTCCTCCACCTGCGTCACTCCGAGCAATTTGCCAAACCCGTTTCCGACGAACACGGCGGCCGGCACACGCTCCTGAAATAAATTCCCGGCATGCGGCAGGATCGCGGTCACTCCGGTATTGAGATGCACGCCTTCCTGCAGAGTCACGTGTCCCACCCGGACACCGGGCACATCCGTGATGGCATTGAGCGGCCCGGTGGGCAGGGTGCCGATGACGATGCCGAGCTCGCGCGCCCGGGGCCGCCGCGGCGGTTCATCCGCAACGACCGGGGAAACCCAGGCCAGGCAAAGCCACCCGGCCACCAACGCCAACCAGTGCGCAAACATCGAATCCCGCATGGCCCAGTACTTAACGTCCGTCGCTCGGAAATGCATTAAAAAAGCGCCCGGCGCGGGTTTCCGCGCCGGGTTCACCCCGCGCTTCACACCGCCTTGGCCGCAATGTCGCGTCGGAAATGCGCGCCCTCAAAGTGAATCGCTTCCACCGCGGCATAAGCCGCCGCCTGCGCCGCACGCAAATCCCGGCCGAGCGCGGTCACGCCCAGAACGCGACCGCCCTGGGTTACGATGCGCCCCTCCTGCCAGGCCGTGCCGGCATGGAAAACTTTTGTTCCGGGCAACTGGCTGGCCGAATCCAGCCCGGTGATGATCTTGCCCTTGGCGTAGCGGCCCGGATACCCGTGGCTGGCCATGACAACGCACACGCTGGCTTCGGGTTTCCACTTCAATTCGTGCCGCGCCAGCGTGCCGCCCGCGCTGGCATCGAGCAGTTCCACCAGATCATTTTCCAACCGCGTCAGATATACCTGTGTTTCCGGGTCTCCAAAGCGCGCATTAAACTCCAGCACTTTCGGACCGTCCCGGGTCAGCATGATGCCGGGATAAAGCAGCCCGCGAAAATCAATCCCTTCGGCAGCGCAACCGCGCAAAAAGGGATCAAGAATCTGCCGCGCAACCCCGGCCAGCTGGAGGTCCGTGAGAAAAGGCGTGGGCGAGCAGGCTCCCATCCCGCCGGTATTCAAACCGCGATCGCCATCCAGCGCGCGTTTGTGATCCTGGGAGGTGGGAAACAGCCGGGCGGTGGTGCCGTCACACAAGGCGTGCAGGGAAGTTTCCGTGCCTTCGAGGAATTCCTGGATCACCACGCGCGCGCCCGCCGTGCCAAATGCCCGGCCGACCATGATTTCTTCCACCGCCGTCTCGGCCTCCCGCTGGCTCTGACACAGCAGGACGCCCTTGCCCAGCGCCAAACCATCCGCCTTGACCACGCAGCGGCCTCCGAGCGTGGCGGCAAATTTTTTTGCCGCCGCAGGTTCGTCGAAAGTTCCGGCGGCCGCCGTCGGAATGCCGTATTTGGCCATGAACTGTTGCGAGAAAACCTTGGACGATTCGAATTGGGCCGCCTTCCGGTTCACCCCCCAGATTTTCAAACCGTGCTGTTGAAACAAATCCACAATGCCCAGCGCGAGCGGGTTGTCCGGGCCGACGACGGTAAAATCAATTTTCTTCTCTTGCGCAAACGCGAGCAGCCCCGGCAGATCTTCCGCTCCCAGGTTGATGCATTCCACGGCGCGACCGTTCCGGGCGACCCGCTCCCGGGCGATCCCCGCATTCCCCGGCGCGCACCCCATTTGCGTAACGTGCGGCGATTGCGCCAGCTTCCACACCAGCGCGTGCTCGCGTCCGCCTGACCCGATGACCAAAATCTTCATGTAAAATGTTCCGCACCATACGCCGATGGCGCAGAATATGAAAGCGCAGAGGCGAAACTTGTCGTTTGTAGGCGCCGAGGTGACGCGACGCAAACCGCAGAAATGTGGAGACTCCTTACGTCGTCTCCTACATCACCAGGGCCGTAGGCGTGGCCTGTTTGTGGAACCAAAACCCAAATCAAAATCCAGCTCCGGCAGGAGGGGACAGCAAACATAGCCGGAGTTAACGCAAAGCCGCCAAGGGGCAAAGACGCAAGGAGGGCAACCCCTCCTTCGCGTCTCTGCGTCTTTGCCTCTTTGCGTTGAAATTGTCGCCACCACGCCTAGGTCGCTTCTTCCCCGGTGGGGCCGCGCGCGGAACGAAAACGGCGACCTCCAGCAAAGCGAAACGCCAGTTCGGTTTTGTCGGCGGAAATGGAAATCCGGCCCGGCCGGCTTCAAAGTTGCCGTCCGCTCACGGCGCGGAACGGATGCGCCAGAAGGTCGAGTTCCCAACCGGGAGGTAGGTGAACGTGAGCGCGCCGTTCGCCGCCGCGGCGTTCGTCTGCTGCGGAGACCACGCGGGCGGTGTCAGATTGAGCGTGCGCTCCAACACATACCTCTGGCCCGGCAGGCCGTAATAGCCGAGTTGCACCTCGCCGCCCGGCGTCGGCGTCGCCGTGATCACATTCGCCACCACGCCCACCGCCACCGCCACCGTCCCGGTGTAAGTCAGCCCGTAACCGTCCTGCATGACGTAGGTGAAAGTGTCCACGCCGATGAATCCATTCGTGGGTGTATAGGATACCTGGCCGCTACTGTAACAAATTGTCGCGTAGTCCCAGCCACTGCCGCTGCCGGTGGAATCGCCGGTGACGAAGACGTTGCCGCTGCCATCCACCGCCACGGCGCGGGCCTGGTCATCGCTGTTGCCCGGGCCGTTGTAACGATTGGTCCACAAGGGCAGGCCCGTGCCCGAATACCCCACCGTCGCGTAGTCGGAGTTACCGCCGCTGCCGGTGGAAGAGCCGGTGACGAAGACGTTGCCGCCGCCACCCACCGCCACGGCGCGGGCGTAGTCATTGGCGTTGGCCGGACCGTTGTAACGATTGGTCCACAAGGGCACGCCCGATCCCGAATACGCCACCGTCGCGTAGTCGGAGGAACTGCCGCTGCCGGTGGAAGAGCCGGTGACGAAGACGTTGCCGCTGCCATCCACCGCCACGGCGCGGGCCT
>Ga0116142_10000629_pt1 | contig 46218 bp, 45 predicted proteins | sample AD_UKC033_MetaG_FD_89785 | JGI IMG/M metagenome (GOLD analysis project Ga0116142, IMG submission 89785) | Active sludge microbial communities of municipal wastewater-treating anaerobic digesters from USA - AD_UKC033_MetaG | ecosystem: Engineered > Bioreactor > Anaerobic > Digestate | place: USA... | reverse complement strand
TTTTATTCTGTTGCAGTAACAAATAACTTTCAGCAGGCGGATACCGGTTCTAAAATGATACATATAGGAAAAAATACTTCCAGTACAATTGTTTCAAAAGGAATTTCAGCAGGAAAGAGCAATAATTCATACAGAGGGCTTGTGAAAGTGATGAAAAATGCTGAAAATGCAAGGAATTTTTCACAGTGTGATTCATTGCTGTTGGGTGACAAATGTGGTGCCCACACATTCCCATATATTGAAGTAGATAACGAATCTGCAATTGTAGAACATGAGGCAACGACTTCAAAAATTAGCGAAGACCAGATTTTTTATTGTAATCAGCGTGGCATTTCTACAGAAGATGCAATTAGCCTTATTGTTAACGGATATGCCAAAGAAGTAATTAACAAACTGCCGATGGAATTTGCTGTTGAGGCACAAAAGCTGTTACAGATAAGTCTTGAAGGAAGCGTGGGATAATGGCTGAAAAATATGACATATTACCTTATGTGAGTGAATTGGGCACCGGTCCAGATAAAATGCTTTCTCATCTTGAAAAAGATCCGGCTCTGGTTGATGCTTATGTTGAATATTCGTTGTCTGATAAAGAATTTGCTTGGCGGGCTGCTTGGGTGATTCACCATTATTCTGATACGTATCCTGAAAATATTAATAAATATGCAGATAAATATATTAAACTTCTACCAAATCTTAGGCGTGATGGCTATATCCGTGAAGTGTTGAGGATTTTATATAATTTGAATCTTAATGAGCCCCAAATTTGCGAAGTTTATGATATTTGCAGTGAGTTTGTTCAGAATAACAAGGTGCAATCTTCGGTAAGAGCAATTGCTTTTCAGTTTATTATCAAAGTAGCTTCACAATATCCGGAATTACAGAAGGAAATTAAAATAATTTTTGAAAATATTAAAGATTACCTTTCGCCTGGGATTAGAAGTGGAATGGAAATGAGATTAGAAAATGATTTTAAAATTAAAAAATGATAATATGTTAGTTATTAAAAACCTGCATGCAGAAATAAATGGTAAAAAAATTCTTAAGGGTTTAAACCTTGAAGTAAAGCCGGGAGAAATTCATGCAATTATGGGTCCTAATGGTTCAGGAAAATCAACTTTATCAGCAGTTTTGGCAGGTAAGGAAGATTTTATTGTAACGGAAGGTGAAATTTTTTATCAAGGGAGAAACTTGTTCGATTTAAATGTCGAAGAAAGAGCAAAAGAAGGGATTTTTCTAAGTTTTCAATATCCGGTTGAAATTCCGGGAGTGAGTATGATTAATTTTATGAAAACTGCTGTTAATGAACAAAGAAAATACAGATCGTTGCCACCAATGAGCTCAGGAGAATTTCTCAAATATATGCGAGAAATGAAAGATTTGGTAGAACTTAAATCAGACCTTGCAAATCGTTCAGTTAATGAAGGTTTTTCGGGTGGCGAAAAGAAAAGAAACGAAATTTTTCAAATGGCTATGCTAAAACCTAAACTTGCAATACTTGACGAAACAGATTCAGGTTTAGATATTGATGCTTTAAGGATTGTAGCTAATGGTGTAAATAAAGTTAAAACAAAAGAAAATTCGGTTATTGTCATAACGCATTATCAAAGATTACTTGAATATATTGTTCCTGATTTCGTTCACATTTTATATGATGGTAAAATTGTTAAATCTGCAGGAAAGGAATTAGCTTTTGAGCTTGAAGAAAAAGGTTATAACTGGATTAAGGATGAAATAGGCGATTAAAAAACTTTTTATGGATATAAAAAAAACATTTGAAAAATATATTGATATTTTCGAAAAAAACTTTTCCAATGTCAAACAGCATGAGTCAAGTTCCCTTTATAAAATTAGAACTGAGGCTTACGAAAAGTTTAAAAAACATGGAATGCCAGACCATAATGACGAAAATTATAAATATGCAGGAATAAGTGAAATTTGTTCTCAGGATTATGAATTTTCTCTCGATTCGAGAGGTGCAATTGTTGATTTAAACGAGTATTTCCAATGCGAAATTAAAGATTTGGATACTCATATTGCACTATTGTCAAATGGAGAATATTACAGCAATAACAAACCAATCGAAAACATTGGCGAAGGAGTTATTATTTGTGGCCTCAATATGGCAATTAATAAATATCCCGAAATTATTAAAGAATATTACAATCAAAATGCAAGAGAGTACGATGATAGCTTTTCGGAGTTGAATACAATGTTTGCAAAAGATGGTTTATTTATTTATGTTCCTGAAAATACTAAAATTGATAAGACTATTCAACTAGTTAATTTAATACACGGCTTTGGTAATAAAAACATTTTTAAACGTAATTTAATAATTGTTAGGAAAAATTCAGAACTTTCCTTAGTAATTTGCGACCATACTTTAAATAATAGTAATAATTTCGTAATAGATGTCACAGAATCTGTTGTATTGGAGAATGCAAAATTCTGTTATCATAATCTTCAGAAAGAACCAAATAAAACCGGAGTAATAAACTCTCATTTTGTTAAACTAAATAAATATTCAAAATTTGATTCTTATATCTTGTCTTTTCATGGAGGAATTATACGAAATAATCTTTTTGTGAAAATGATTGGAGAATTTGCAGAATCAAATTTGTTTGGATTAAATCTTACAGATCGAGAACAACGTATTGATAATTACACTTTGATAGAACATGATGTGCCAAATTGTTCAAGTAATGAGCTTTATAAGGGCATACTAGACGAACAGGCAAAAGGTTCTTTTATGGGTAGAATAATTGTAAAACCAAATGCTCAAAAAACTCTTGCTTATCAAACAAATAGGAATATTTGTTTAACTCCGGAAGCCAAAATGAGGACTAAACCTCAACTGGAAATTTATGCAGATGATGTTAAATGTAGTCACGGAGCAACGGTTGGACAATTGGACGAAACGGCTTTGTTTTATCTTAAACAAAGAGGAATAAATGAGAAAGAAGCTAAACTTATGTTAATGTTTGCTTTTGCAAATGATATTTTATTGAAAATTAATATCGTGCCTTTGCGTGAACGTATTGCCGAACTTATCGACTCAAGGTTAAGAGGAGAGTTTTCGGCATGCGAGCATTGTTTGATGAATTGCAATTCACGTTGATAAAAAATAGAAAAAAATATTGTTTTTATTTAGATTAAATATAAATTTGTAAGTTTTTAATCTTTAGTTATTATGGTAGCAATGCAGGAAATACTACTTAATAAAAAATATGTTATTTCAAAACTTACGGGTAGGTGGGGAATTCGCAGACGTATAAATGATTTGGGTATAAAACCAGAAAGAAAAATAATTTTTTTAAGAAAAAGCAAATCGAATTCATACACATTCAAATTTGATGATTGTAAAAAGAAGAGAAAAATTCCGGAGTCATATTTGAAGTTTATTAAATTAATTGATTATGAAAATCCTGACATTATTAATCTTGTAAAAGAAGATTTATCTGAAATTAGTGTAGATATTTTTCGTAGTGACATTACTCCTTGTATAAACTTATTTGAAGGTCAGGATAAGTATTCATTTGCTGGATTTAATTTCAATGTCACTCATTTGCCTACAGTATCTACAATATATGGAGATGATTATCAAAATAAGAAACTCAGGAATAAAATATTAACTAATTTTCCTGATATTTTTCTGGGTATTGTTGATTTTGAAAATCTTGAATCAGATTTGTTTTTAGTTACGCAGTTTATGGATATGGATGCAAAAATAGTAATTGCATTACGTAACTATGATTCTGAACAAGTCGATAAAAAAGTTGACTTTGATTTACTGAGTAAATTAATAGGAATACCTATTATCATATACCCTGATTGTGAAGGAGATTGTAATCAAATTGCTCGTGAAAAGGTTTTAAAAACTATTATAAAAACTCATCAGAATGTTGAACCGTATGTAAGACATGTACATGTTAATTATGGTAGAGAAGTAGAAAGTTCAATACAAAAACTGATACGTCATTTGAAGCGTCTGCCAAATGAAGATTTTACCATCGCTCCAAGATATTTGGCAATCAATTTATTAGAAAAAGATTCACTTATATTAAAATTGCATCCACCTTGTGCAGAATGTAAGAGAAAGAAATGCAAAGCGAAAAAAGAAATAGCAAAGCTGGAAAATTTGTATAATGAGCATATATTCACTATTGTAAAGAATGCCCGAAAAGCCTATGTTAATGGAGCTGTGTCTGAGATAACGGGTGAAGCAAAAGTAGAATCAGCTTCAGAAAAACTCGATAAAATTCTTACACACAAAATTTGGGGAATACCTATTTTTATTGCTTTTATGGCTCTTACTTTTTATGCAACTTTTGAGCTTGGAAAATATCCGATGGATTGGCTGGAAAGAGGTGTTTCATGGCTAACAACATATTTAGATGGTATTTTGAAGCCCGGTTTTGTAAAAGATCTTCTGCTTGACGGTGCAATTGATGGAGTAGGAGGAGTATTAGTGTTCTTGCCAAATATTTTTATTTTGTTTTTCTTTATTGGTTTTCTGGAAAATACAGGATATATGTCTCGGGCAGCTTTTCTAATGGATAAATATATGCACAAAATCGGATTACACGGAAAATCGTTTATTCCGATGATAATGGGTTTTGGATGTACTGTACCGGCAGTAATGAGTACCCGTATTCTTGAAAACAGACGCGACAAAATCCTTACTATGATGATTGTTCCTTTTATGTCATGTTCAGCTAGATTGCCTGTATATATTTTAATGATTTCTGCTTTTTTTCCGGAAAATCCTGTTTTAATGCTTTTTGGAATTTATTCCTTCGGTATTTTACTCGCTTTGATATTGTCAAAATTTTTTAGCAAAACAATCTTGAAACCTCGTGAAATTCCATATATTATGGAGCTTATGCCATATCGTAAACCTACAGCAAAATTATTACTAAATTATACCTGGGACAGAGGAAAAGAATATTTGAAAAAAATCGGTGGTGTGATTTTAATCGGTTCGGTAATTATATGGCTTTTAGGGTATTTCCCCAAAAATGTTGAATATTCAAAAGATTATGATTCTCTTATTGCAACAGCCAAAACCGAAGCCGAAATCAATAGCTTTGAATTGCAAAAATCAAGTGAACATCATCAGAAATCATATATAGGTCAGATAGGTCACTTTATAGAACCTGTAATGAAACCATTAGGATTTGATTGGAAAATGAGTGTAAGTATTCTTGCTGGTATTGCCGGAAAAGAAATAACAGTGAGTACAATGGGCGTTCTTTATCAAGCTGATGATAATGGAAATGGAGGTGCATTAAAAGATAAATTAAGGGCAGAAACTTATACTACGGGACCTAATGCAGGTGAAAAGGTTTTCGATAAACTTGTCGCTCTTTCATTCATTATGTTTATTTTGATTTATTTTCCTTGTATTGCAGTTATTTCGGCAATTTGGAAAGAATCCTCCCGCATTAAATGGGCAATTTTTTCGGCATTTTATACCACAGCATTGGCTTGGGTGGTTTCATTTGCAATTTTTCAAATAGGAAGACTGATTATTTAATTAATTTGTATGAGAAATATAATAGCTTACCTTACAGTTGCATTTTTTACTTTATTAGCAAATTTGTCTGTTTCGCAGGATATTAACAATAAATATCTGTCAGGAACGATTAATGCTGACCCTGATTTTATTGATATAATAATCATAATTGAAGCAGAAAACGATGTTTTTTCAGCCGGACTTTATATTCCGGATCAATTTGCTTATAATTTAAGATCTTCAAAAGTTGATTTTAAATCAGATTCAATCACAATTAAATTTCCTCGCTTAGCTGATTATGAAGGTGCTTGGTCTGATAGTCTCAATGGTTACAAGGGATATTGGAAACAGGGAAATCAAAGTTTTCCGACAGATTTAAAACAAATTTCAAAATCTGAGGTTGACTTCATCAATAGACCTCAAACCCCGCATGCTCCTTTTGATTATATTTCAAAAGAAATTGTTGTCGAAAATGTTAAAGGGAACAGTATTTTAGCAGGAACATTAACTCTGCCTGATACAATTGGTAATTATCCGCTGGTAATAATGGTTACAGGTTCAGGAGCGCAGAATCGTGATGAGGAAATTGCCGGACATAAACCATTTTTAGTTATTGCCGATTATTTTGCTAAAAATGGAATTGCTGTATTCAGATATGATGACAGAGGATTTGCACAATCAAAAGGAAATATTGCTACCTCAACCACAGCAGATTTTGTAACTGATGCTATTGCAGTTGTAAGGTATTTTAATAACTATCCAAATATTTGTTCTGACAAAATTGGAGTAATTGGGCATAGCGAAGGTGGAATAATTGCTATGATGCTTGCCGCAAAATATCCGAAAGAAATTAATTTTATAATCAGTATGGCAGGTCCCGGAGTTCCCATGAAGCAGTTATTGGTTAGACAAATGAAAGATATCAGCTTAGCTCAGGGCATAGATGCCGAAACTGTGGAAATTTTAAGTCAAATGCAAGCCAAAGTAATGGACATCCCCGAAAAAGCTAAAAATCAGGCTCATTTGAGAGCTTTGTTTACTGAGCTATACGAGGAATACGCACAAAAATTTAGTGAAGAAAAACGGAAAGAATACAAGCTGAATGCTAATGGAATAAATACGGCAGTTATGCAATTCTCAAACCCCTGGATGAAGTTTTTTTTAACAATAGAGCCAGAAAAATATATAAAAAAAATCAAATGTCCGGTTCTGGCTATTAATGGAAGTAAAGACATGCAGGTTCATGCCGATTCAAATCTAGAAGCTATTGAAAAGTACCTGAGTAGTGGAAAATGCAGATATTATGAAATCAAAAAATTAGAAGGCTTAAATCATTTGTTTCAGAAAGCCGAAACTGGTTCTGTTGATGAATATTTTAGAATTCAGCAAACTATTTCCGAAGATGTCCTGGTCTTGATGAAGGATTTTATCTTAAATCATCCGCCTAAAAGAGCCTTTTATTAAATAGTACAACGAAGAAATTAAACCCAGCAATTACTTTTTCACTACAGAGAAACAGAGATCACAGAGTTTTTTGATTTTTAAAAATTTATTCGTTATCCGTTACTTAACCGTTAATAAACGGCTACGATATATAAATACCTGATTAATAACATTTTTAGGGGTATCGGGAGGATACAAACAAGTTATGACAAAAGCGAATATTAGAGGGCAGCTAAATAATTACAAAAATTTTTAGTTATTGAATACTAAAATATTATTTTCCTCGTTATAGATACAAATAATTAAATGCCTATGACAGACAACTACACTTATTTTTACATTTTAAATTCAATATTGCCTGAAAAAACCGAAGAGTTTATCGTTGATTTTAAAGCTCTTGAGGAATTTGACAGACTTTTGAATGAGTTACCGGAATTTTTTCCAGAAGATTCAGTAGTAGAAAAAATTTATAAGTTATTATAATTGTGTTTATAATGCTTATGTGTCAGAAAGAGATTGTCAAAAAGACAGTCTCTTTTGTTTATATCTCATGACGTCCTTCATTTACGTTAAACACTTTGGAAAGCATTTTTTTTGATTTGCCGTCCGCAAGTACGATTAAATAATCCCCTGAAATGATTTTTAAGTCAGACTCAGGATTTTTATAAATTTTAAATTCATTATTCATTTTTCTACTAATACCCATTAAAACAGAATTGAAGTCTTTTTTCAGACTTATAAAAGCGTCAATGTAGTTTTTATTAATCAGATTATTATCATCGTTTACTTTATACTCAACTAAATCATGGTCATCTTCAGCAATAGCCGTTGACATTATATTTTCCGTAAAGTATGCAACATCAGGTTCGAAATTATAACTTGCAACAAGTTTTGAGGTTACTTCGTTTTTTGATATTGAAAAAGTAACACCTGCTGATTGGAATGTTTCTTTAAGATCCGAATTGTTTAAAGATACAATATAATTTAAGTTAGGATATATCCTTTTTATATTCAGCAACTTAACTAGGGTTTCTGAATCATTTTCAAAGTTTATAAAAACACTAGAAGATTTCTTAATATTTAATAAATCATAATTGTCAAAATTCAAATAATCAGAAAATAAAACAAACACTTCTTTTTCACCAAACTTGTTGTATATTAAATCAATATCATTTTTGTTATCAGTAATTATAGCTACTTGTTTCTTACTCTCAACTATCCATTTAGTAACATTAAAAGAGAAACTATCCCAACCAATAATTACACAATGGTTTTGCATATTAGTCCCCAAATAACCAAGTCTTTTATTTTCCATAATTTGTCGTATTTTATTTGTAAACTGACTTATAAATAAACCCATTAAAGCTATTGTACACAATACAAGTATGCTACCTAGTATTCTTCCAGTTACAGTTATTGGTACAACATCTCCATATCCTACTGTAGCAATAGTAACAATCCCATACCATAATGCATTTGCAAATGAATTTATTCCACTCGTCGGATCTGTTGATTCAGCACGATATATAAGATATTGAAATCCTATAAAAACAGAAATAATTATAAAACCCCAGACAAGCCATGATTTGAATAACTTGAATCTTATATTTTTCATTTCAGGTTGTTTTGTGCAAATTTAAATATTTAATGATTAATTAAAAATGTTTTTATAAAAATTATGCCGACTTAGAAATATTATTGGTTTATATTTGCGTCGTTTTTAAGTATAAATTTAGTTTTTAAGATTATGGGATTTCGTTCTTTGATGTTTAGAGGGTGGTATTGGTACGTTAATAAAGTGGATAAAAATGCAGATATTCTATTTATGAATTATGGTTATCATGATGATAAAGAGTCTATAGAACTTAAAGAAATTGATGAACCAAACAGATATTCTGTACAGTTATATCACCGTTTAGTTAAAACTGTTGAGATTAAAGGTAAAAGTATTATTGAAATAGGATGTGGTAGAGGCGGAGGACTGGATTATGTTGCCAGGACTTTTAAACCTGCAACTGCATTGGGTATCGATTTAGACAAAATTGCAGCCAAATTTGGAAATAAACATTATAAAGTTGAAGGTCTGAAATTTGAACAAGGTGATGCTCAATCTTTAAATGTTCCAGCTTGTAGTATGGACGTTGTGCTTAATGTTGAGTCTTCTCATCGCTATCCAGATATGGATAGATTCTTATCAGAAGTTAATAGAATATTAAAGCCCGGAGGGTATTTTCTGATTACAGATTTTCGTTATAAGGAAGAAATGGATGAATTTAAAACTCAAATAGCTAAATTGAATTATAAATGTTTTGACGAACAACTGATAAACGAAAATGTTATTAGATCGCTTGAACTTGATACTCCGAGAAGAGAAAATTTGGTTAAAAAGTTAACTCCCAGATTTTTACATAAAACTGCTTTAAATTTCTCCGGTGCAATTGGTTCTGAAACTTTCGAACAAATTAAAAATGGAGATTATATTTATTTTGTTTATTGTTTCCAAAAACCGGAATAACAAATTAGGTTTGCCTTGCTTAACTAGTAAAAGTTATTGAATTAATCTGTAAAGAACGGGTTGTATTTTTTCTCGTCAATTACAGTTGTATCAGTACCATGTCCAGGATAAATAACAGTATCAGGAGGCAGTTTAAAAATTCTGTTTATAATACTGTTCATTAGTTTTTCATAATTTCCACCAGGCAAATCTGTACGTCCAACACTTTCCATAAATAAAGTATCACCCGAGATTAAAAAATCATCTTCTTCACAGTATAGTCCTATGCTTCCAGGACTATGACCCGGCAATGCAATTACTTCAAGTTGAGTGTCACCAAACTTAATAATATCATGATCCTTAATGTTCTTGTCAGGTTTTGGTGGAGGTTCTATTGCATATCCGAATTTGTCCGCTACACATAACGCATTCTCAATTAAAAAATTGTCTTCAAAACTCATTAACATTGGAATCCTATAATGCGAATCCAGATAATAATTCCCGCATACATGGTCAAGATGACCGTGAGTGTTAATAAGGTATTTAGGGATTAAAAAATTATCTTGGATAAAGTCGTATAGCTCTTTTAATTCAGAATGTGAATTTGCTGCTCCGTCAATAATTACAGCTTCGTATGAACCGTCATACAATACATAACAATTGGTTTTAAAATCGTTAAATACAAATCTTTTAATTTTTGTCATTTTGTTGCTTATTTAGTGATTCTCTGTTGTATTTCCATCTCCTGTGAGACCATAGCCAAAACTCAGGTTTCTCGATTATGTCTTTTTCTAGCCTTTCAAAATATAATTTTGTTATTTCGCCTGAATTATAATCAATAGGGTTTTCTATCAATTCTTCAAATTTCAAACTATATTGACCTCTTTTTGTCTTTGATATTTTTAAATATAATACAGGTAAATTAGTCTTTTTTGCATAAGCCTCCGGGCCATGCAAACACGGGGTATCTCTATGTAAAAAATCAGTCCATATAGCCCTTTCAAGGTTTGATGGACTTTGATCTGCTGCCATTATTACTGCTACCGGTTTTAACGGTTTTTCTTCAAATATTGTTTTAGTTTCCTGTACCGCTACCATTTTCATTCCGAACCTTTTACGTCTTTTTAATCCAAAATGTTCGCTAAATTTGTTAGTTAAAGGTAAATAAAGTGCAATTGCCTGATGTGAGATTGCATTATTTGTTGCTAAAATGCCGTACTCCCAATTGCCGTAGTGCGAAGTTAGACACAAAACGGATTTTCCTTCCGAAAAATATTTTTCTGCAATTTCAGTGTTTTTTACCTGATAATGTTTTTTTAACACTTTTTCTCTTAAACTCATGCTTTTTATTGACTCTAGTGTAATATCGGACAAGTGTCGGTAGAAATCCTTAACAATTCTGGTAATATCTTCTTCGGCTTTATCAGGAAATGATTTTCTAATATTATCAAAAGCTATTTTACGTCTGTATTTAAAAACATAGAAAAGGAAAAAATACAAGATGTCAGCTAACAAATATAATTTCCAAAATGGTATCAGTTTGAAAATTGCGACTATTATTCGGAAACTTAAAAATTCAATAAACTTCATTTATAACAATGCATATTTACTACAAAAATAAAATAATTTTAACATTAATTGTCTGAAAACTAAACAGAATTTCGAATTGTTTGAAATATCGGATATGTATTTTTGTATTATGAGATTTTGTATAAAAAATATTACACTGTTTTCTATAGTTCTTATATTGTCCTTGGCATCTTGTACCAAAAAGATGTATATAAGCGAAGAAGTGATTTATTCAGTAGATGATGAAAGTAAAGCAACTAACCCACACAGTTCAATAGAAAATGTTAATATTATTACTGATGAGCAACAACTAATCATTTCGTTAATTGAATATGCAGAAAGCTTGGATGGAAGTCCGTACCAATGGGGTGGTACAACACCTGAAGGTTTTGATTGTAGTGGTTTTATTCAACATATTTATGCTCACTTCGGGATAAAAATACCTCGAATGCCAGCCGATATGGCAGCGATAAGCGAAAAAGTGGATAAAAAAGATTTATTACCCGGAGATATCGTTTATTTTAAGGGAAGTAATCTAAATTCGGATGAAATTGGCCATGTTGCTATGGTTGTTGAGAAAACTTCAGATGGCTTTAAATTTATTCATTCTACAACCAGCAAAGGAGTTATAGTGAGTGATATAAATCAATATGACTATTGGAAATCAAGGTATTTATTTGCAACAAGATTTAAAAAAGATACATTACTTCGTTAATTTACGCTCTTGTTTGCTGGTCTTTTTAATAAAATTAGTTTTATTTGTAAAAATAATAGATTAAAATTTTGATGAAATTAATAATTTATATAATAACAATTTGTGTATTTTTAGGCTTTAGCAACATAAAAATGTTTTCACAGGTATCTGAAGAAGACAGTTTGAGTAAATCAGATTTGTTAATTGTCAGTGAAACAGAAGACAGTATTTTGTTGCATAATATAAATGATACAATCTCTGATAAATATGCAGGCCTAGATTCAATACAGCGTATCCGAACCATGCTTATTGATTCAATAATTGATTACGGTAAGACATTTGTAGGCTTGAATTACAGATACGGAGGCATTACTCCCGCAGGATTTGATTGTAGCGGATTTATTTTTCATATACATCGCCATTTTAACCTTCCAATGCCTCGTGTACCAAGCGCTACATGTTTGATGGGAGAAAAAGTACATATAGACAGTTTACAACCCGGCGATTTGGTCTATTTTAAAACTCGCGCTGCTTATGATAATACTATCGGGCATGTTGCAATGGTAATAGAAAAAATTCCCGGTTCTTTTATAATGATTCACTCAGCAAGTCATGCAGGATTAGTTATTGAAGATTTTTCACAGTATTCGTATTATGTTTCGAGATATCTTTTTGCAAATCGCTTACCTGATGAGTTTTATTTAAGGCAGTGGAATGACAGCCTAATGAATATATACAAATATAAAAACGCTGATCTTTATAAAGAACATGTTGAATCGGTGATTCCTGCAGAGCAACCGGCAGGGACGGTTGAGATGCAATATACAGTTAAATCAGGTGATGCGGTTAGTCTTATTGCTTCGTGGTATGGCGTTAAAACGGCTGAAATATTGGCATGGAACGGAATGGGGAGTTATAGTCTTCGTGTTGGTCAGGTCTTGAAAATTTATATAAAATCAGAATTACAATCAATATATAAAAATATCAATAATATGAGTTTTGAGGAGAAGCAACGAACAGTGGGAATAGATCCGGTCAAAAATGAAGTTAAGCCTGAACCTGAAGATCCAAATTATGAATATTACACAGTTAAAGCAGGAGACTCACCATACAGCATTTCGAAAAAATATACCGGCGTTACTGCTGATGATATTATGAAATTAAATGGAATAACAAATCCTTCATCTTTGAGAATAGGGCAAAAACTTAAAATTAAAAAGAAATAGCTCTTTTTCGCATTTCTATTTCTATTTACATAATTTAAACTTTTTATGTTATATTTTGTTATATTTACTGTTAATTAAACAATGTTAAACTAAAATTATATAATATGGAAGAAAAAGTTTATTCAATGCCGCGTATAGGTGAGGCTGCACCGGAATTTAAAGCAGTAACAACACAAGGTGAAATCAATTTTCCGGGCGATTATAAAGGAAGTTGGGTTATTTTATTTAGTCATCCTGCCGATTTTACTCCGGTATGTACATCTGAATTTATGACTTTTGCTACAATGGAAAAGCAATTTAATGAAGCCAATTGTAAACTGGTCGGACTTTCTGTTGACGGTTTGTATAGTCATATTGCATGGTTACGTACTATTAAAGAAAAAATAGAGTATAAAGGGATGAAGAATGTTGAGGTGATGTTTCCTTTAATCGAGGATATTACTATGGAAGTAGCAACAAAATATGGTATGATGATGCCGGGTGAAAGTAATACAAAAGCAGTGCGAGCTGTATTTGTAATTGACCCTAAAGGAATTGTTCGTACTGTTTTGTATTATCCCCTTAGTCTTGGACGTAATTTTGACGAAATTTATCGTATCGTTATAGCTTTGCAGGCTGCTGATGAGTTTAATATTGCAACTCCTGCAGACTGGAGACCGGGTGATGAAGTAATTGTCCCAACAGCAGGTTCATGTGGTACAGCAAAAAACAGAATGGAAGGTAAAGAAGGCGAAATGAAATGTTACGATTGGTTCTTCTGTACAAAAAAACTTGATAAGGAAACTGTTTTGAAGAAAATTATAAAAAAATAGTAATTATTTGTATTTTTTGAGAAGGTGTATAAAGTAATTTTTACACCTTTTTTTTATGTAAATGTTTTTTTGTTTTATTTTTTGTAATTTTATACTTTAAACAAAAGAATATGATAACCATAAACCATGAAACTTGTAAAAGATGTCTTCTTTGCGTAGAAGTGTGTCCAAATAAAATACCAGTGAAAGACGATACAGGGTTAATAACCGTAAGGCGTGAAAGAGAACACCTATGTATAGAATGCGGACAATGTATGGCTGTGTGTCAAACACATTCAATCAATGCCGGAAAATTATCATACGAAAATGATTTTTTTGAGCTTTCAGGAGAAAAACCTTCTGAAAATGCATTTAATGAACTAATTTTTTCGAGACGTTCGGTGAGAAATTTTAAGGATAAGCCTGTGCCTAAAGAAATTTTAGAAAAAATAATTGATGCCATTTCTTTTGCACCGCCTTCATTTCCTCCACATAGAGTAGAACTGGTTGTTATAAATAACATTGAATTACTTAAAAGCACTCTACCAAGAATGGTTGAAAACTATAAGGCATTGTTAAAGATGATGAAAAATCCATTTATAACACATATAATTAAAAAGAAAATTGGTCAGCCGAAATATCTAACCTTAAAAAATCATCTTATTCCATTATTAACTGTAAAAATGCCCGAAATGGAAAAAGGTAATGAAGATGCTTTAACCAGAGGTGCGCCTGCAATAATATTGTTTTTAACGGAAAAAAACCAAGAGGATAACTCGCAAAATATTTCTATTGCAGCAACATACGGGATGTTAAAAACACATTCTATGGGTTTAGGCGGTGCAATTTTAGATATTATTCCACCTGTGATAAACCGAGATCAGGAATTGAGAAAATTATACGGTATCCCTGATACTCACGAAATAATTACTTCTCTGATAATTGGATATCCAAAGTATAAATATCAAAGAGGGATTAAAAGAAAACTAAAAAGTGTTAAATGGATTTAAAATGATTATTTAATAATTGCTCTCATTATGGATTGGGGTATATTTAAAGGTTTTTCATCTAACCGTCAGTTAATGGATAATTGGCAGTCACCTGTTTGCCCTACATGTAGCAGGGGACTGAAACCATGGATTGACTGGATTTATCATGGCTCTGTCGGATATTGTGAAGATTGTGAAAATATATGTTTAGTCAAAACAACTTCTAAACCATCTTTAAACAACCATCCAAAGATAGAGATAGATGAGTTTGTGAGTCATGAATATCATAAAATTGAATTTGATAGTGGATTGATGTCTCCTCGGCAATTATGGAATTACTATAAAAATATTCCCACTACTTACGAAAATATCTGTATTCTTAATGAAGAACGTAAAAAACTTGAGAATTACAACAACGAAGAAAGTAAATTGTTAGGACATCTGATTTGGCGACTGATTTTTAATTCTGAGCATTTTGATAAAGAACTGTTTGTAGAATATTTAAGATTTGCAATGCAGTATCCACATTTTTATAATATGTATGAAAAATATGAAGTTTGGTTAGGATATGAGATTGATTTGGCAAACACTTTAGAAAAATTATATAAAGATGAAATTTACGAATCAATTTATGAAATATGGCAATTATTTGGAAATTCTAGAAGTAATTTGAATTATAAGTCTGCCATTGGTATTTTTGTTTTACCTGATTATATTTTGTACAAAAAATTTGAACCGGAATTTGATGAGTTTTTGAGTAAGATAATTGTAAGAAAATTTTAAATTGCCAGATTATGAATGATGTTTTAAATTGGATTTATATTATAGGTTTTGTATTATTAGCTGGTTTTGTTATTTATTTATTCGGAGCTGTTCCGATGATGATAAATCAGAAAAAAATGATAGGAGCTTATCGTAAACTTGCTTCGTTATATGGATTTGAAATTAAAAATGATAAGATCAAACTAATCCCTAATTGGCCAACAATAAAAGGGTTCTTTAATAAAAAATATTTCATTGTTACACAAGCCAGGTATGGTAAGAATACAAGCTTTTATAATTCATCCACTGGAACATGGAGAACTTTTTCAAATTATATTACAAAGATTTCTACAAAACTGTGGAATCCTGTATGTGGAGATTTTAAAATGGTAAATAGCAGCATTTTTAAAAAGACATACAATGTAGAGGAGTTTGAAGATTCTGTTTGTATTGACGGTACATCGGCTGAGCAAGTAAAAAATCTTTTAAATGATAATATAAAACAGGAAATTATTGATGTATTAAACAAAGGAGGTATTTTACATATTGAAGTTAAAAATGGAATTTTGTTTGCATCGAATTTTCATGGTCTTGTGAATGATAATGACGTGGAAGAGTGTAGTAAAAGGATAAAATTATTATGTGAACTGTCTTATCTTTTAGATTTGAAGAAACCTCAATAAAAATAGATTAATATTTGCTGTAACTTATTGGAATTCCGAACCTGATACCAATCCCTACATAATAATTGCGATGCTTTATAATATAATCGGAATCAAAAGTATATAAATCTATTAATCCATGTTCATATTTAATTTCTGCATACACTATAAAATTTGGTTTTATTTTATATTCAATTCCTCCTCCGACATTTAAACCCATATTTATTTTTTTAAAAGCATCTGTATTCTCAACATTTATTGGAACTACTTCGTTACCGTTGAATGTCTCAGGGAGATTTGCATAAGTATTTTGTTTTGTCAAAAACCCAATATGAAAGCCTGCAGACAAGAAAATATTAAATTTCTTTCGACCTAAATTGAAACTAAAATCGGCAGGAATGGTGATATATGAAAATTTGTTAAATGTTTTATAATTTCCTATAGGATTGTTATAAATGTCAAAATAGGAGTTATAATAGCAGAAGCCTTTATTAATTATCGAGAATCCTGATCTGAAAGCAAATTCGGGATTAGCAGCAAAAACTATACTTATACCTCCACACAGTCCATTGTAGGGGCTGATTGTGATTGGGTACCCCGAGATTTTTGAAAAACTTAATCCTCCCCAAGTACCTACGAATAGGGTTGAATCAGAATTAACCTTCCATGCATAACTGTTCAGGCAGATAGAAAGAAACAAGATGAAAAATACTGATTTATTTATTCTTTTCATGTTTGACAATTTTACTATAGATGGTTTTGTCAATTAAGATAGTTGTTAAATGGTCGCCTGACTTAATTTCAGTATCAGCATTAATTGTTTTATCGGCGATTTGAGTAATTGAAAATCCTCTTTTCAAAATATTTTTCGGATCAGTTAATCTTATCCTTTGCTCCAGTCCTTCCAATTTTTGTTTCTGATTTGAGAAATATTGAGATTGTAATTTATTTAGTCCATAAATTTTTCTTTCCAATTCTTTATTTTCCGAATTTATTACTGCTAAGGGGATTGTCGATAGTCTTTTGGTTGCCAAATCAATCTTTAGCAAATTGTCTTTTAATAAATTATTGCAAGCATTTTTTAGTTGGTAATACAATTTGTTACAGTTTTCAGTGCTTGCAGACAGTTTTTCTTTAATTTTTAAAATCCCGAGACTCATACCTGCCAGATACATCTCCTGGGTCTTAATTATGTCTTTGGTGTGGTTTATTAATTCCTCATAACATTGCAGAACATCATTTTCGAAAATCAGATTGTAATCAATAATGTAATTTGCTACTGCAGTTGGAGTTTTAAGTTTTGTATGAGATACCATGTCAGCAACGGATTCATCTCGGTCGTGTCCAATCCCCGAAATTACAGGTAATGGAAATTGAGTAATGTGATATGCAATATTGTAATTGTCAAAATAACTTAGGTCTGTTTTGGAGCCGCCGCCACGAATTATTGCAACAATATCAAAATTCTGACTTTGACTAAAAATAACATTTAGAGCTTTTATAACAGAGGCTTCCGTATTTGAACCCTGCATATCTGCTTCGAATAGTGTAACATTAAATGAGTATTTGTACTTGTTTGAATAAATTTGATTTAAGAAGTCCTCATATCCGGCAGCTCCGGGAGAAGATATTATAGCAATATTTTGAATTACCGGTGGTAATAAAAGCTCTTTGTTCATGTCAAAAACACCTTCGGAAATAAGTTTTTCAATAATTTCCTTTTTACGTCTTTCCAAATCTCCCAATGTATAGCTGGGATCAATGTCCCTAACATTCAACGAAAATCCGTAAATCTCATGAAAATCTACACTTACCTGAACAAGAACGTTAATTCCTTTGTCAAGATTGGTATTTGTTACAGATTGAAAATAAGAACTTATAAAGCGAAATTGCGATGACCATATTGTTCCTCTTGCTTGTGCAACAATTTTATCGCTATCTTTTGCTTTTTGAATAAATTCAATATAACAATGTCCGCTTCGGTGAATATTTATATTGTTAATTTCTGCTATAATCCATATCGGAGCGTCAAAACTAACATCAATTGCTTTTTTTATTGATTTGTTTAATTCAAGTAATGTTAATGTTGGAACAGACATGATTATTTTTTAATTAACTTTTCAGAATATCTGGAAGTGTTTATTATTACATTAACAATGTATATTCCTGACTTTAGTTTATTTAAATCGTCAATAGTGATTTTTGTGCTACTTTCTTTAGCTTTATATTCTAACCATATATAATTGTTTTTTCCGCTAATATCATTTATTATTACTTGAATAGAATCGCCGGGGTTTGTCTTTAAATCAATTATAAAATCATTATTGAAAGGGTTGGGATAAATGTTAAATTTGTTTTCAGGAATATAATTGTCTTCTGATATTAAAATTTTTCCTGCAAGAACGAAATCGGGAATGCCGTAACCAAGATAATCCGTAGGTGAATTATAAAGATGAGACGATTTACGAATAGCGTCCATGATTTCTTGATTTGTTTTGTCCGGAAATTGTTGCCATAAGCATGCAACAAGCCCCGAAAGAATGGGAGAGGAGAATGAGGTACCATTTCCCTGTCCAAAACTACCATCAAGTTCCTGATTAGTCGTTCCTGCACCCATTGCAACTATATCAGGCTTTACTCTGCCATCATAACTAGGGCCAATAGAACTAAATGCAGCGTAGGCTTGATTTGACCATACAGCTCCTGCTGTTAAAATATTGTCTGCATCACCGGGTGAATTAATCCAAGGATGAATAGGATCATCGCCACTGTTTGCAGCAGAAGCTACTATTATCATTCCTTTCGATGATGCAATCCCTGCTGCAATACTTATTATTGCAGTTTTACCATCCATCGTTTGATAACTATGGTTGTATTCCGGCATATCAAAATCCAGATATCCCAAAGAAACATTTATAATGTCCGCTCCCATACTGTCTGCATATTCAGCCGCTGAAATCCAGTTTATTTCTTCAATTATATTTTCCGAATCGGGATCTTCTGACATTATCAACAGATAATTTGCCTCAGGTGCTGAACCAATTAAATTTTCGGGACTATTGCCTGCAAGAATTGACAGTACTCGCATTCCATGAGTACTATAACCGAAAACGATGTCTCCTCCATGAACAAAATTTCTTGTTGAAATTACTCTTTCTGCTTCAAATAAGCTGTCGAAAGCCGGTAAGTCCGGTAAACCTAAATAACCTGCATCTGTAACTGCAATCAGCATTCCCTGACCTCTAAAACCATTATTGTGCATAACTTGTCCATTATGCATATAAATTTGATCAGCACTTGTTCCATAATTGTAGTAGTTAGTGTTTTTTGAACCTGTTTTTATTTCACGGGGAATTTTATAACTTTCAGGTACAGCGACTTTGTTTGTTTGAATAGGTTTATATTTTGCGGAATTACTGACAAATCCTAAATAATTAATAGTATCCATTAACAAAGAATCCAAAGTGTAAATAGTAGCTGAGTTAAACCATTTAGATACATTGATAACTTCCAAACCTAAGCTTTCAAGACTATCAATATAAATCTGAGTTACAGGCAAATCAGATAAATCAAGTTCAATATTCTGATTAGCACGTCTTTGCAAGGAACGTTCACTTAAAAATTCTTCAGGTCGTTCGAGACTGAAATTATTGTTGTTTTTATCGGTAAACTCTATGTAATACTTGTTGGGCGCAACTTGTGATGATACTGTCAGACTAAAAAACAGTATAAAAAATAATAATAAAGTCTTCATTGTAAAAATTATTCATTAATAAAATCAATCTCAACTAATTCTTGTATATAAATAGTCCCGGTGGTTATACGTTCTTCAATAGGTACTTCAAAAACTACTTCCTGCGAATTTATATAGGTCTGTTCTTTATAAATTAAACCAATGCGGTAAGCATAGACCTCGTATGCCAGATCTTTGTGTATTAGCGAAAAAGAAGAATCGTGAACTACAGTTAGGCAAGAATCAAATGCGAAATCACCGATTTGGTAAAACGAATTAACTGAGCTGGTACGATATTCTTGACTTTCACATTCGTTAAAAATATTTCCGTTCCAGGAGTATCCTGTTTTTACCGGAAACCGAATTTTTACATATCTATAATTTTCCTCAACTTTTTCAGCAGTGTTCTCTGTAATTTTAGCAGACCAAACAGAATGAATTATCCAATTATCGTTTAATGTTTTTTTCGTATATCTTTCAATTCGATATGCAGTATCATTTTCGTTGTCAAGCAAAGCAATATCAGTTATTTCTTTAAGATAATAGATACTGGTATCATAAACTTCTGAGGGTTTGTCAATAGTAATCTCTGTTACTTTGTAAATGAGTGAATTGCCTGTTATTAAAGGGAAATATTCTTTACCGGTAAAAACAGAATAGTTATTATTGTTTTCGTTTTCGCAGGATAATACGAAAATTGTGAAAATCAATAATATATATATTAACCATTTAAACATACAGCAAATTTAATTACTTTTCATTATTATTCCACCGGCTATAATATCATTTTCTTCATAAATTACGGCAGATTGCCCCGGAGTCACTGCTGACACTGGTTTTTTGAAAGTAATTTTTATTTTATTGTCAAATTGTTTAACCCTGCATTCTTCACCTTTATTATTATATCTTATTTTACATATCGCTTCTTTTTCTTTAAAAATGTCAGGATATTTCATGAAATTAGTTTCTTCAATCCATACTTCAGTTTTTAGTAATTGATTGCTATCTCCTAGGGTTATAGTATTTGTGGTAGCATCAATATTCAATACATATACAGGATATCCCATTGCTATTTCAAGTCCTTTTCGCTGTCCTATTGTATAAAAAGGGAAACCTTTATGTTTTCCGATTATTTTTCCGTTTGTGTCGATAAAATTTCCTTCGCCTATTTTTTTGTCAATATTCGGAACTCTTTGACGCAGAAATTGTCTATAATCATCATCAGGAATAAAACAAATCTCCTGGCTTTCTTTTTTGTTTGCTAATTTTTCGTAATTCAATTTTCTTGCAATTTCCCGCACTTCTGTTTTAGTCAAATTTCCTAAAGGGAAAATTGTTCTTGCAAGATTTTCTTGTGATAATTTCCATAAAAAGTAGCTTTGATCTTTTAGATTGTCAGAGCCTTTACGTAAAAAATATCTTCCGTTTTCGAAAATCACTTGTGCATAATGTCCGGTTGCCAGATAATTACATTTTAAGTTATCTGCTTCTTCAATCATTTGACCCCATTTTACTATTTGATTGCACAAAACACATGGATTTGGAGTTGATCCAGACATGTATTCATTTATGAAATTCTGTATAATAGTTTTTTCAAATAATTTACGGATGTCAATAATTTTATGCTCAAAGCCTAGCTCAGCTGCCAGTTTCTTAGCTTCGAAAATTGAATCAACGCTACAACAACCGGTTTCTTTTTCTAAGCAGCCTTTTGAAATTAAATCATAAGAACGAAAAGTCATACCTATAATTTCATACCCCTGCTCTTTAAGTAATAAAGCAGCAACAGAACTGTCTGTTCCTCCGCTCATTGCGAGCAAAACTCTTTTAATTCTCAAATTATTCGAATTGTGTTTTAGGATTAGGACTTGGCTTAAAAAATTCAAATGGATTATCCAGAAAGTCCTCAGGTTGTTTGAATTGATCCTGATTTTCTTTTGCCCAGTCGAGTTTATCTTGCCATTCTTTCATTATTTCTTCATAGTTATCGGGTCTATCCATATAATAATTAATAGTATCTCCTTTAGGAATTTTAGTATAAATTATCCAGTCACCGTGTCTTTTCCCTTCCACAAATGGACCTTCTTCGTCAACCAAACCTGTCGTAGCATAAAATTTCCAATATCCATGTCGAGTACCATTCAAATAAGGACCTTCTTCAATTACTAATCCGTTTTGGAAATATTTTTTATAATATCCGTTAAGTTTACCATCTTTGTAAGAGCATTCCAAAACCTTGGTTCCCGTCCCGGGATAGTACATTCTTACATCTCCCTCTGCTTTCCCGTGTTCATAGTTAATCACTGCCGATAACACACCGTCTTCAAAATATAAATACCATGTTTTATGTCTTTCTCTGTTTTCGTCATAAAAACCTTTGGTAGCCCTATTACCGTTATCCCAATATTGTTCAACAGTAGCACAACCTTTGTCGTCATAGTTTAACAGAGATTTGATATTTCCATTTGGATGATAATACGTAAATGTTCCGGTTGGTTGATCGTTGATAAAAAACCCTTTATATCTGATTTTTCCGTTATCATAATTTTTTACCCACTTTCCTTGCTTTTTATTATTTATGTCTATATAATTTATTAAGGTGTCACCATCCATTGTGCCAACATTTTGACTTAATATGGTTGTGGTGAAAACTAAAAAGCAGATAACAATTGAAAATAGTTTTATCATATTATTAATATTACATTTTAATAACTTTAGAATTGTAATTTTTATTGTCCTTCGCGAACCTTACAAAATATATGCCTTTACTCCATTTACTGACATCCAAAACAAAAGAATTATCAACATTTAATTTTTCAATAATCAATTTACCGTCAATATCAAAAATTTGAAAATTAAATTTGCCAGTCAATTCAATATTTATAAAGTCTGAACAAGGATTTGGAAATGTATTTGTTGTAGGTTCAATTCTGTTTGAATTGTATTTTGTATCAAAATCAAAAGGTAGGGTAAAACCGTTACGTAAATTACTGCCTTTATATGTTCCAAAGCAATAGTCGGGATTAAAATCTATATCGGACAACTCGATTACATTTATATGAACAGAGTCAGTGGAAACCATATCCAAATCATAGCTAAGAGCAATTAAATCAAGTTTTCCGTTTCCATTTATATCACCTAGATTTATTCCATTCATAAAAGTAAAACCTTGTACCTGTATCGGGAAACCCTGCATTTCTGTAAAATTGCTTAAGTCAGTATTAGCAGTATACGCATGAATATAACCATTCCCGTCCAAATCTTTCATGTTTGAACCGGTAAATATATATAGAACACTAAGGTCGGTTGAATACATTGCTGTAATAAAACCTTCCAATCCATCAACTCTTTCATAAGGGAAGCCGTCAATATAATTGCCTTCGGGACTAAAAGCATGAATTGTTGGATAAGGATCTGTGCTGTTTGCCCCAGGTTGCGAAAATAAATAAAAATCAAAAGTTCCATTCAACCCTATGGCTGTTGGAGCATTATATGTCCATGAGTTGTCGGCTGTTGGTTTTGGCCAGTTTTCGTTAACATATTCTGAATTTTTATTAATGGCATAGTATTCAGGAAAATTTCCATGTGTGGCTCCAATTATTCTAATATCTTCATTTGTCTCAGGGTTTAAATTCTCAACACATATTAATGGTGACTGATAAGAAAATCCTGTATTTTCATTCATTATGGGAAATCCATTAATTAAATTTCCGTTAAAATCATAAGCAAAAATCGTAGAAGTTGAACACATAACAATCAAACTGTCAATAATTCTGCTGTCATTTGGATCTTCGTTTGAGTGAAAGTAAGCAACAGAAGGTGTTACTGCTGGTGTGCCGTCCAAAGTAAGAGGGAAATTCTCTGAATATGAAGTGCCGTTATTTTTTAAAACATGGAGCCTACCCGGATTTGGAGACATTCTTTCTGCAATTATTATTTCAAGTTGTTTGTCATTATTCAGATCTGCAATTGCAGGTGCACAAATAATCCAGTGATTGTCGAAATTCACAGGCCAACCGGGAAATGTATTTCCATTATGGTCAAAAACATGAATTCGTCCGTTTGCAGGAGAGCCACCAGTCACTTGCACTATTTCAATGAAACCATCATCATTAATGTCAGCTGCCGATGGCGGGTATATTGCTGTACCTGTTAATACTGATTCCCAGTATTTTTCTCCAGTGCCTGAATAAGCATATATTTTCGAGTTTGCGGCAAAAATAATATCATCAATATTGTCGTTATTGATGTCCTGAATGCAAACTCCTCTCATGTTTTTAAAGCTTGGATTACTTGCAAAGGCTTTAGGCCATGAAGTCAACTGATCTTTTGACTGAGATTTAAAGTTGTCGGTATTTAATAAAACTACCGGTTCTGTGCCAATTTTGCCAAATTCGTTGCTGATAAATGCTCTTTGATATTGTGCAAAACAAGATAAATTAAAAATAACAATAACAAAAATTAAGCTTGATTTTTTGTTTGTTTTTATTCTCATAATTTTTAAGCTCTTAAGTTTTAATTGAGTGTACAAAATTAACAAAAACGCAATATATTTATACATAAATTTTGTAATAAATTTTGTCTTATTAATATTTTAAAAATCATTTTTTTTATATAAAATATTTTCTACATTTGCTCGACTATACATAATAAATTTAATATTTCGAAATAATGAAAACAACAGCATTTACACATCATCACATTGAACTTGGAGCAAAAATGGCAGAATTTGCAGGTTATAACATGCCTATAGAATTTACCGGTATTAACGACGAACATATCGCCTGTAGAGAAAAAATAGGTTTGTTTGACGTTTCTCACATGGGAGAATTTTGGGTTAAAGGTCCGAAAGCTTTTAGCTTTATACAAAAAGTTACCTCTAACAATGTTGCGGATTTGACTGACGGCAAAGTTCAATATTCTTGTTTCCCTAATGCGGATGGTGGTATTGTTGATGATCTTTTAGTGTATCGTTTTGATGAAAAAAATTATCTTTTGGTTGTTAATGCCGCTAATATAGAAAAAGACTGGAACTGGTGTGTAAAGCATGCTAAGGAAATGAATCTCGAGATTGGTGTTGAACTGCAAAATTCGTCTGATGATATTTGTCAATTAGCAGTGCAGGGTCCTTATGCATTAAAAGCTATGCAGAAATTGACTTCGGCAAATGTTATTGACATGGAATATTATACTTGTAAGCAGATAAGTTTTGCAGGTATTGAAAAGGTTATTTTCTCAACCACCGGTTATACAGGTGCAGGTGGATGCGAAATTTATGCATATAATAAAGATGCCGAAATTTTATATAAGGCAGTTTTGGATGCAGGTAAAGAATTCGGTCTTCAAAATGTAGGATTAGGTGCAAGAGATACTTTGAGACTTGAAATGGGATTTTGTCTTTACGGACATGATATAAATGATACAACCTCTCCAATAGAAGCAGGATTAGGTTGGATAACGAAATTTGTTGATGGAAATGATTTTGTAAACAGAGCTTATCATGAAAAACTTAAGGTGGAAGGAACTACGAAAATGCTTAGAGGTTTTGAAATGATTGACCGTGGCATTCCACGTCAACATTATCCTGTTTATGATGCTGATGGTAATCAAATTGGAGAAGTTACTTCGGGAACCATGTCACCAATGATGAAAATCGGTATCGGAATGGCTTATGTTGCAAAAGGTTTCTGGAAAGAAGGCACCGAAATATTTATTGGAATACGTGACAAAAAACTCAAAGCAAAAGTTGTTAAAACACCTATTTTTAAAGGACAAAAACCGGCAGTAAAATAGATTTTATATATAGAGTGAAAATATAAATTGTTCTATTTTTTTCTTATTTTAAGTATTTATTGCAGGAAATAGGCGATGTCGTCTACATAATGATTTATTATTTATATTTTACATTGCATTCAAGGATTTAAACAACTTTGATGAAGGTTATGTAAATAATTAGTTTATAATAATAATTATTTTATATTAAATTTAAAAAAATATATGTAATTTAGTGCAGTTTTATAAATTTATTTGTTTATAAAATTATTGTATTGTTATTAAAACCTGATAGTTATGAAAAAAATATTCTTATTATTTGTTATTACGGGATATTTAGGAGTATTATCTGCTCAAGTTATTAAAGGAAGGTCAGAGTCTATCCCAATTAATATTGAGCCCCAATACGAATTTACGAAGCCACCTATTTTATATGTTGATATGAAATTTGCTGATGCTAATGGGAATGGAATAGTAGAGGCAGATGAAAAAGCAGTACTAACTATTGTTATTTCAAATAAAGGGGCAGGAAGAGCACAAGGTTTAAAGGTTAAAACTATATCAAATAATAATGACCCTAATTTCAAAATTGATTCAGAGTTTTCTATTAATGAGATTAGACCAGGAGAATCAGATACTGTTTTGGTTGAGATGTATGCAGGGATGAATGTTCTTACTCGTGAACATCATATTGATATTACAATAACGGAGTATTTTGGATATGATATGGATCCTGCAGCATTAATTCTTAATACTTTGGAGTATCAAAGGCCAGAAATCGTTTTTTCTGGTCTGGATATTTATGATAGAGGAGAAGGAACAGTAGCAATTGATTATGATGGACAGTTACAAGCAGGAGAAATGGTTAGAGTTAAAATTGTTATTCAGAATGTTGGTAATAATATTGCGAAAAATACTGTTTATCAAATAGAATCAAGAGATAATAATATTTATATTGATGAAGGTCAGGGGACTATTGGTGATATGAAAATTGGAGAAATAAAAGAAATTTGGATGACAATTAGCCCCAATAAACGAGTCGACTATAAAGGAAGTTTACCCATTTACATAACTGTAAAAGAAGATATTGGGAAGGGTTCATTAATTGGATATCAATTACCACTTGCACTTAATCAAAGACCACCTGCAACTGAAACATTAGAAGTAAAAGCTGACTTTGAAAAGATACAACAGCAAGTTGCAGTATTTGAATACAAAAGTGATAGATATACTTCAAATATTGCTGCCAGAAGTGTGGATGCGATTCCTTTAACTAAATCTAAAAGACCTGATGCTGTTGCAATTGTAATTGGAGTTGAAAAGTATGAGAATATGCCACCAGCTCCATATGCAGCAAAAGACGCCCAAGTGATGACAAAGTATTTCAAGGATGTTTTAGGAATTGATAAAGTCATTACTTATATTAATAAAGAAGTTTCGGGTTTTATCTTTATGAATATTTTTGACCCTAATTTAGGGCAGTTGCAAAAAATTATTAACAAAGGGCAGACCGAAGTTTATGTTTATTATTCGGGACATGGGATTCCAGATAAAGATGGTAAAGATGTTTATTTGTTTCCATACGATGGGAAAATTGAAATGCTTGATGTTATGGGTTATAGTTTGAATAAACTATATAAAAATTTAGATATGTTGGGAGCAAAATCTGTTACTGTAATTTTGGATGCATGTTTTTCCGGCTCTTCCAGAGCTTCAAATATGTATATTGCAGAAAACGTTTCTCAGACAAAGGGTACCAGAATTGTTCCGCGTGAAGTTAGACCATGGGAAAGTAATTCGAACTTTAGTGTATTTACAAGTTCGAAGGACGAACAGACATCCGTTGGCTTTGATGAATCCGGCACAGGACTTTTTACGTACTTTTTGGTTATTGGTCTGCAAGGTGAGGCTGATTTAAATGATGATAAAGTTATTTATGCATCTGAATTAAGGAAATATGTTTCCGAAAAAGTAAGCGAAACATCTCGTAAAATTAGGGGAGAGCAAACGCCTCAGTTCTACGGTAATGATGATTTCATAATCGTAGAGTTTTAGTTTATAAAACAAAAGAAATAATATGAATTTAATTAATAAAACATTCACTACTTTAGTTCTTTTAATAATTTGTTTAAATTCTTTTTCGCAAAAAATTAAAAATGTTGCATTTAAACAAGTGGGCAATTCAATAGTCGTTAATTATGAAATTAATTTGCCGGAGTTGCGTATTGCTTATGTTGATTTGTATGTAAGTCTTGATGGTGGCAGGAGTTATAATGGGCCTCTTAAACAGGTTACAGGAGATATTTCTGAAATTTGTACAAGTGGTAAAAAGTCTATTACATGGCATGTTTTTGATGAATATGAAAAACTCAATGGTCATGTGAGTTTTGAGGTAAGAGCAAAACTTAAGTGTTTGCCTTTTGAAATGGAAAGTTTTGCAGAATATAATATTTCTGGGACTTCAACTATTGGGTTAACTTATGGTGAGGTAAAAAATATTGGCTGGTATGGAAGAGTGAAGACCAATGGTGGTTTTACTATTGCTGATTATAAGGCTGACGACACTAGAATACTAGACTACACGGGAGAAGGATATTATACTTTTACTAATGAAGTTAAACACAATCGTTTTGGGATTACAGGTGGTCTTGTTTACAGAGTAAAACCAGTATTTTATCTATATGCAGGAGCTGGATTCGGTTCAAGGGCATTATACTGGAATGCCAAGGAGTATTCGATTTTAAATTCAGAGGAAATTGGCGATATTTGGGCAAAAAATGTCAATAACTCTTTTTTAGGAGGAGAAATTGAACTTGGTATGATGTTTAGAATCAAAAGGTTTAATATTTCATTTGGTATAAATTCAATCAATTTTAAATTTTATGAAGCTAATGCCGGTATTGGGTTTTTCTTCGATAGAGGTAAATTATTTGGGGAACCGAAATCTATATTGAATAACAATGATTAATAATGATTTTACTAAAAATACAAAGATAAAAATGAAAACAAATACCAAGTTTTGGATTATTTTTAGCATAATTGGGATTTTTATTAGTGTCGTTGCATGTAATAAGTTAGATCCTGAAATACCAAAAGACAGTTCTAATAAACTATTAGTAAGCACGGATATTGTGAGCAATGTTGGTTTTTATCAGGCCTCAGTTTTTGGTAGTGTGGATATTGGTGATCTTACATCTGTGAATAATTATGGTTTTGTTTGGAGTAGAGAAGAAAATCCTGATCTTAATAATTTTTCAGGTAAATCAACATTAAATTATAATTTAAATAGTTTTTCTACTACAATATTCGGCTTATCTGAAAATACAACCTACTACGTAAGAGCTTTTGCAACAAGTTCAGAAAAAACTGTTTATGGGCAACAATTGGTTTTTACAACAGTCGCCTCACCTAGATTAACAACAACGGATGCCTCTCTGGTAACGGCTACAACAGCTATTAGTGGAGGGAATATACAATCTGATGGTGGATTTGCAATTACTTTCAGAGGAGTTTGTTGGAGTACTTCCCAGAACCCCACTATTACAAACTCTCACACAAGCGATGGAAGTGGAATAGGCAGTTATACAAGTAATATTACTGGTTTAAGTCAAGCTACAACTTATTTTGTTAGAGCATATGCTACTAATTCATTAGGAACAAATTATGGCAATCAGGTTAGTTTTACAACTGAAGAAATGACTAGTTTTATAGATGCGAGAGATGGTACTGAATATTCTACAGTACAAATAGGTAATCAAATATGGATGGCTGAGAATCTTAAATATTTACCTTATGTAAGTCCTCCTACCAATGGCAGTACAACTGCAAAGTATTATTATGTATATAATTACAATGGTACGACAGTTAGTGTTGCAAAAGCTCAAAATAATTATAAAATTTATGGTGTACTTTACAATTGGGCTGCAGCTCAGACAGCTTGTCCAACAGGCTGGCATTTGCCAAGTGATACAGAATGGACAGAATTAACCAACTATCTAGGTGGTGAGAGCGTAGCTGGAGGAAAGTTAAAAGAAATAGGGACAGAACATTGGAGTAGTCCCAATACCGGTGCAACTAACGAATTTGGTTTTTCTGCTCTGCCTGGTGGCAATCGATCTATTAATGGCACATTCTTAAACATAGAGAATTATGGTTTTTATTGGAGTTCAACTCTGGCTTCAAACAACGCATACCGTCGTGGTATGTTTTATGCTAGCAGTAGTGTTACATCCTCAGCGAATACCAAGGATCTTGGATTTTCTGTACGCTGCGTAAAAAATTAGCTGATTTGGTGTTAGAGATTTATTACTAAACATATAAATTTTTGATGAGCATTAATACTATCTTTTAAAAATAATGAAAATTATCTGCATTGGTCACAATTACAAAAAGCATATTGAGGAGTTAAATTCTCCATATCCCGAAAAACCTGTTTTTTTTCTAAAACCTGATTCAAGTTTACTTAAAAACAATAAGAATTTCTATTTGCCGAATTTTTCAACTGATTTACAATATGAGCTTGAGGTAGTATTGCACATAAATCGCCTTGGGAAACATATTGATAGAAAATTTGCTTCAAGATATTATGACGCTATTGGACTGGGTATAGACTTTACTGCTCGTGATTTACAAAGAAAATGTAAAGAAAAAGGACTACCATGGGAAATTGCAAAGTCATTTGATGGATCAGCGGTTATCTCAGAGTTTATTTCTGCGGAAGAATTCGCGGATAGAAATAATTTGAATTTTATTTTATATAAAAACGGAAATGAGGTTCAAAATGGAAACACAAATGATATGATATTTTCCTTTGATATTATAATTGAATATGTTTCTCAGTTTATGACTTTAAAAACCGGTGATTTAATTTATACAGGAACTCCTTCGGGTGTAGGAAAAGTTGACATTGGAGACAATCTGATAGGGGTGCTCGATGGTCATGAATTAATCAATATGAAAATAAAATAAAAATATTTGAAAATATTTGAAATATATTAAAATAGAATTATTATTTTTGGTAGGACTTACAAGTTATATATAACATCATTTAAATTCTTACATAAACATGGATATAATCAGTAAAATTAAAGAAAGTGCAAAAAAGCACAACATGAGAATTGTTCTACCCGAAGGAACTGAAATAAGGACACTAAAAGCAGCAGATCAAATTATTTCTGAAGGCTTAGCCCAGATAATATTAATTGGCAATCCGTCATCAATTATGGCTCTAGCAAAGGAAAATAACTTAAACAATGTTGGCAATGCGAAAATAGTAAATCCTGAGAGTTTCGACAAAATGGATAAGTACATTGATATGCTTGTTGAAATTCGTAAATCAAAGGGGATGAGCAGGGAAGAAGCGGCGAAATTATTGATGGATCCACTTTATTTGGCGGTAATGATGATTAAGGCAGGAGATGCTGATGGAGAGGTAGCCGGAGCAGATAATGCAACAGGTGATGTCTTGAGACCTGCTTTTCAGATTGTGAAAACTTTACCTGGTATAAGTGTAGTGTCCGGAGCATTCTTTATGATATTAAATGACAAACAGTTTGGTGAAGACGGAATAATTGTTTTTGCTGATTGTGCAGTTCATCCAAATCCCACAGCCCGTGAACTCGCTGAGATTGCCGTTGCTTCCGGTCATACAACTCGTGCTATTGCAGGATTCGAACCCAAAATTGCAATGTTAAGTTTCTCGACTAAGGGTAGTGCAAAGCACGAAATGGTTGATAAAGTCGTTCAGGCTACTATGATGGCAAAAGAAATGGCTCCTGATATGATGATTGAAGGAGAATTACAAAGTGATGCAGCAATAATTCCTGAAATTGGCCAAAAGAAAGCTCCGGGAAGTAAAATTGCAGGGCATGCAAATGTTTTGATATTTCCAACTCTGGAGACCGGAAATATTGCATATAAGCTCGTTCAGAGAATGGCTCATGCAGAAGCAATCGGACCGGTTTTGCAGGGCATGGCTGCTCCAATTAATGATTTATCAAGAGGATGTTCGGTTAGCGATATTGTAAATCTTGTTGCTATTACAGCCAATCAAGCAGCAGGAATGAAAAAGTAATTTAATTATATAATTTAATAAAACAGATAAAATGAATGTATTAGTTCTGAATTGTGGAAGTTCTTCGATCAAGTACCAACTTCTTGACATGAGTGATAATCCTGAAGTTAAAGCTAAGGGAATTGTTGAAAGAATCGGTTTGCCAATGGGTATATTATCTCACAAAAACTATAGAGATGAAAAATATGAAACGGAAACACCTGTACCCAATCACACTGTAGGTATTAAACTGGTAATGGAAGCTCTGTTGGATAAAAATCATGGCGTTATTAATTCTGTTGATGAAATTAAAGCTGTTGGGCATAGAGTCGCTCATGGAGGCGAATATTTTACCGAAAGTGCAAGATTAGATGCAGATGCAATAGCAAAAATAGAGTCAATTTGTGATTTGGCTCCTCTTCATAATCCTGCTCACTTGTTAGGAATGAGAGCAATTCTTGATGTTTTGCCAAATGTACCTCAAACTGCTGTTTTTGATACTTCTTTCCATCAGACTATGCCACCAAGTTCATATATGTATCCTTTACCTTATAAAATGTACGAACAATACAAACTTCGTCGTTATGGTTTTCATGGTACCAGTCATAAATTTGTTGCCGAAAAGGCTTGTGATATATTAAATTGGAATATTGAGGAAAAGAAAATCATTACCTGCCATCTTGGAAACGGAGCGTCAATTACTGCTATTAAATACGGAAAATCTGTTGATACATCTATGGGATTTACACCTGTTGAAGGTCTTATGATGGGAACCAGAACCGGTGATCTTGACCTTGGTGCTCTTTTATTTATTATGGAAAAAGAAAAATTAAGTGTATCAGAAGCTAATTCATTCATTAACAAAAAGTGCGGTTCAAATGGTTTCTCTGAGTTGTCATCAGATATGAGGGATCTTGAAGCAGCATCAAATGAAGGAAATGAAAGAGCTAAATTAACTCTTGATATGTATGCTCATAGAGTTAAAAAATATATCGGCGCTTATGCAGCTGTTATGAATGGGGTTGATTTAATTATTATGACCGGCGGAATTGGTGAAAATTCTTGTCATACACGTAAATTAGTTTTCAACGACATGGATTATTTAGGGATAAAATTCAATTTTGAAAAGAATGAAGGTTTAAGAGCTAAAGATGAGTTGATAACTTATGAGGATTCGAAAGCTAAAGTTATGACTATTACAACTAATGAAGAATTGGTTATTGCAATGGACACAAAACGAATTGTTTTTGGATCATAAAGATTTGTTGTTTTAATTTGAAGCACTGTAAATTCAGTGCTTTTTTTGTTTTTTTATTGCTTGAATTTTTGAATATTTTTTCAAAAAATCTTTACATTTCTTTTGAATTTATACATTTTGTATTACTTTAGCGTTGCTATTTAAAAAATTGTAACAATGAATATTACAAAAATGGATGATATCATCCAGGCAGTAAAATCAAAACCTAAAAAACGTCTTGCTGTTGCATTTGCTAATGATGCTCATACTATTGAAGCCGTAAGTAATGCAATTGATTTAGGTATCGTTGATGGTATTTTGGTAGGTGATAAGAAAATCATTCAAGAGGTTTGTGCACATGAGAAGATAGATGTAAATAAATTTACAATCGTTCAGGAAGCAGATGAAATGAAGGCTGCCAATCGAGCAGTTAAGCTTATAAATGACGGTGAGGCAGATTTCCTTATGAAAGGGCTTGTGAGTACCGATAAATATATGCGGGCAATACTCAATAAAGAAACAGGATTATTGCCACCTAAAGCAATTTTGAGTCATGTTGTTGTGATGGGAGTGAGTACTTATCCTAAATTACTAATCGTTACAGATGTAGCAGTAATACCCACGCCGGATTTGTCGCAAAAAATTGCAATGACCAATTATGTTATCAATGTTGCAAAAGCAATGGGTATTGAAAAACCAAAAGTAGCATTGGTTGCAGCTACCGAACAGGTTTCGGCAGGAATGCAAGCTTGTATTGATGCAGCCATAATCAGTAAAATGGCTGAAAGAGGTCAGATTAACGGTGCACTTGTAGATGGACCATTGGCTTTGGATGTTGCAATTGATAAAGAATGTGTGGAGATTAAAAAACTGAAAAGTGTCGTAAACGGTGAAGCAGATTGTTTAGTTTTTCCAAATATTGAATCTGCAAACGTCTTTTATAAAACAGCATCAAAGCTTATTAATGCAGATATTGGAGCTATGCTCGTTGGTGCTAAATGCCCGGCAGTTTTGTCTTCGAGGGGTGATTCTGCAATGACAAAAACATATTCAATTGCTTTGGCTGCATTAACTTCAAAATAAATTAAAAAATGAAAATTTACAAAATTTTAGCAATAAATCCGGGTTCTACCTCAACAAAAATTGCTGTTTACGAAAATGAAAAGAATGTTTTTTTAAGAAATATTAAACATTCAGTAGAAGACCTTAAACCTTATAGTTGTATTTCTGAACAATATGAATTTAGAAGAGATACCATTCTAAGAGAATTAAAAGAGGTTGATATAGACATTAATTCAATAGATATTATCATTGGTCGTGGGGGATTGACTAAACCAATTCCTTCAGGGGTATATGAAGTAAATGAACAAATGAAGCATGATATGATTAATTCTCCTTTCGGAGATCATGCTAGTACTTTGGGAGGATTAATTGCGGACGAAATTGCAAAGGGTTTGAATAATGTTAAAGCCTATATTGCCGATCCTGTTGTAGTTGATGAAATGGAAGATATTGCCAGAGTAGCAGGACATCCTCTTTTTGAAAGAGTTTCGATTTTGCATGCCTTAAATCAGAAAGCCACTGCGAGAAAATATGCTAAAGAGATAATTACCAGATACGAAGACTTGAATCTGATTGTTGTACATCTGGGTGGAGGTATTTCAATTGGAGCACATTACAAGGGAAGAATTATTGATGTAAACAATGCATTGAACGGTGAAGGGCCATTTTCTCCTGAACGTTCAGGGACATTGCCAACAGAACAACTTGCCAGACTTTGCTTTAGTGGAAAATACACTCTTGCCGAAGTTAAACAAATGATAAAAGGCAAAGGCGGAATGTTAGCTTATTTGGGAACAAATGATGCATTTGAAGTTGAAATGAGAGCAAAAAACGGAGATACTAAAGCTCAGTTTTTTTCTGATGCAATGGCTTATCAGATTGCAAAAGAAATTGGGGCTGCTGCTGCTGTTTTAAAAGGTAAGGTTGATGCAATTATACTTACTGGTGGAATTGCTTATAATAAGCAGTTCTGTTCATTTATTGATGATATGACGTCTTTTATTGCTCCAATGAAAATTTATCCGGGTGAAGATGAAATGTTTGCCTTGGCAAATAATGGACTGATGGTTCTTACCGGAGAACTTGAACCAAAAATATATGGAGGTAAAGATTCAAATTAGCATATCTTTTTTACAAAACTGATTGATTTAGAATTTGATTATAAAAAACACTTTAAAATGAAAAAAATTATTAATACTGACAAAGCACCAAAAGCTATCGGACCTTACAGTCAGGCAACTGAAGTTAACGGAATTATATTTATTTCTGGACAAGTTCCGGTTAATCCTTTAACAGGAACAATCCCGGAGGGAATTGTTGCTCAAACTGAACAGGTAATGCAAAATATAAAAGCAATTCTTAACGAAGCAGGATTGGATTTTGAAAACGTTGTTAAATCAACTTGTTTGCTAAGTGACATGGCTAATTTTAAAGCGATGAACGAAGTCTATGGAAAATATTATAATGTTAATCCCCCGGCAAGAGCAGCTTTTGCAGTAAAAGATCTTCCGTTAGGTGCTTTGGTAGAAATTGAATCCATTGCTGTTAGATAGCAAATTTTTGATTTTATGTCGAACTAAATTTTCGGTACTTTGAAAATTTTTATTGCTGCTTTTAACGAAATAACGGAAAAGCAAATAAACAAAGCAAAAAATAGCTTTATGGCAAAGTTTAAGACTGTAAAGCCGGATGATTTTGTTTATGAAAATCCTGATATTATTTGGTTTTTGTCGGGAGGTTCTGAACATAATGCTTTGAAACAAATCGAATCACATAACAGATATTCTTTTATTGCTTCCGAAAATGCTAATTCCTGGGCGGCGGCAACAGAGGTAAAGGCATATTTAAATAGTAAAGGCATTAATACCAGAATTTTTGACTTTGATAAACTTGAATCTCTGGAATCTCTGGATGAGTATTTAAAACCTAAAATATTTGAAAAGGTAATAAAACTTGGGCTTGTTGGAAATGCTGCAGACTGGTTAGTAGCAAGCACTCCTGATATAGAATTGCTTAAAGAAGTTTTAAATATTGATGTGATAAATTTTTCTGAAGATGATTTAATCAACACTAACCCTGAAAGTAGTATAAATCTTTTTGAAAGCGGTTTTGCAAATAACGAATTTGAGCATAAACAGGAAATTGCAGAATTGTATTCAAAACTAGTGACTTTTGTTGCAAATAATAATCTGGACACATTAGCAATAGATTGTTTTTCGTTGATAAAAAAAATTGAGTTTACGCCTTGTTTGTCTTATTCTATTATAAATAGCAGCCAGTTCCCTATTGTTTGTGAGGGGGATTTATGCTCTGCTGCTGGTATGATAGTATGCAAGAACTTAACCGGACAAATACCATGGATGGCAAATTTAATGCACATATCAAAAGATTGCGTTGAGTTTTCTCATTGCACAATACCTCTTTCTATGCTTGATCAATATGATATAAAAACACATTATGAAACCGACAAAGGAGCATCAATCGAAGGTCAGTTGACAAAGCAAATGGTTACAGTTTTTAGAATTGATAAAAATCTTGAAAATTGTTTTTTGGCATTAGGAGAAGTGGTAAGTCATGGAGATGTTAGTCTTGCATGTAGAACTCAGGCAAAGATTAAGATGTCGTCTAAATCACTATTCATTCTGAGAGAATTTCCTTTAGGAAATCATCATCTTATCGTTCCCGGAGATTATACCGATATTTTAGCAGAGTACTTCACTAATAAGGGATTTAGAATAGTATAAAAAAAGCCGCTTTTGCGGCTTTTTTTAAATATGATATTTTTATTATTCTGAAAAAACTTCAAAAGTAATATTAGCTTTTATAGATTTATACAGTTTAACGGTAGCTTCGTATGTGCCAACTTCTTTAATGCTGTCGGTTTTAATAGTTATGTTTTTACGGTCAATTTCATAACCTTCTTTTATTAATGCTTCAGCAATCATAATAGTGTTAACAGAACCGAATATTTTACCTGTAGAACTGGTTTTTGTAGGAATTTGTAATTTCATTCCTTCAATTTTATTGGCTATAGCTTGAGCATCGCTGATAAGTTTAGTTTCTTTATGAGCTTTTTGTTTCAAATTTTCTGCATGAATTTTTTTTGCTGTAGCAGTAGCTAATATAGCCATTCCCTGAGGAATAAGATAATTTCTTGCATAACCGGGTTTAACATTAACAATGTCATCCTTATGTCCAAGTTTATCAACGTCTTGTTTTAATATAATTTCCATTTCTATTCCTCCTTTATTATTTCATCATATCTGTAACATAAGGTAAAAGTGCAAGATGTCTTGCTCTTTTTATTGCCTGAGCGACCTTACGATGATATTTTAATGATGTACCTGTTATACGTCTCGGTAAAATTTTACCTTGCTCATTTAAAAATCTCTTTAAGAACTGCGCATCTTTATAATCAACATATTTAATGCGGTTTTTTAGAAAACGACAGTATTTTTTCTTTTTTACTTCAACTGCTAGAGGAGTAAGATATCTGATTTCTGAACTATTCTGTGCCATAATTATGCCTCCTTCTCTTTAGATTCACTTTTCATTTTTCTTTTTTTCTCACTATAAGCAATCGAATGTTTGTCCATTTTAAAACTTAAAAAACGGATAATTCTTTCATCTCGTCTGTATTCAGTTTCTAGCTTGTTAATAAACTGACTGTCTGATTTGAATTCAAATAAATGATAAAATCCGGTTGACTTTTTTTGAATTGGATAAGCAAGTTTCTTTAAGCCCCAATCTTCTTCATGAATAATCTCACCTTTATTCTCAGTGATGACTTTTCTGAATTTTTCAACCGCTTCCTTCATCTGAGCTTCAGACAAAACGGGAGTTGCAATGAAAACGGTTTCGTACTGATTAATCATAACTTTTTAATTTAATAAATAAATAATTAATAAAACTTTAAAATTTTGAGCTGCAAAATTAGTATAAATTATTAAACGAGAAAATTTATTGTGATTATTTTTTTATTATAGATAGCTAGCATCATTGATTTTGTCTAGTTTTGAGTAATAGCACCAGATATAATTGTTACATTTTATAAAATATAATCATATTTATAGATGAAGTGCCCACAGTAAACATTTTGGGCGAGGCTGTAATTTTTCCTTTGAAATGCTAGGCTGTTAGTAAAATCTAAAATGTTAAATTTATTTACTTGCTGATTGACCATTTAATATTATTTTTGTATTATGAAGCAAATTCTTGATAAAATAGAATTGTTTTTACTGTGTTTTACGGTATTTGCTATTCCCGTTCATATAAAAGTGACATCTGTTGCAATCGCATTATTGTTGCTTGTTGCTTTTTTGAAGAAAGAAAATTACAAAGAGTTTGCGAAACTCTATAAGAATCCTGCTTTTATTATTCTGATTATCCCATATTTGATGTTTTTCCTGGGGATGTTAAACACAAGGCATGTTACTGATGGTGTAATTCAGTTGGAAATAGTTACTTCATTGTTGGTTTTTCCGATTATTTTTACAGCCTATAAGTCGAATTCGTTAAAGTACAGGGCTGAACTAATACAGTCATTTTTTATTCTGGGAGTCATAATGGCTTATTTTATCTGTATGAGTGTGGCGGTGCCTGCGTATGTAAATAAAGGAAATATAAATGTGTTTTTATATCAGGATTTTAGCGGTGTTATTAAAGGGCCTCACCATCTTTCGTATTATGTGCTTTTTTCTATAGTTATTTTAATATCCAATCTAATTAAAAAAACACCACTATTATATCTTGAAAAAAAATTGACAGGATTAAAGTTTATTTTGTTAGTCGTTTTAACTATCTTTCTTTTCCAATTAACTAGTAAGGCAACTATACTTTTATATCTTGCTATTGTTGGATTCGTATTTGTATATGCTGTGAGAAAAAAACTTGTTTCTTATAAAATTGCTATTCCTTCAATTGTTTTGGTAGTTTTAATTTCAATTGTAGCATTTTCGACTCATAAAATAAATGTTCGTTTTAAAAATTTATTCAAAGCTGTTGAGCATAGAGAACAAGTTGATTTAAAAAGTCAGGAATCAACTGCTTTAAGGATAGCAGCATTTAAAGCCGGGACTAATATTGTGAAAGAAAATTTTTGGCGTGGAGTAGGAACCGGAGACATTGCTTATGCAATGAGTGATTATTATAAAGCAAATAATTTTCAAGGTGCATATATACACAATATTAGTCCTCACAACCAATTTTTGAGATCTTTTGTGATGCATGGAGTTTTTGGCTTTCTTTCTGTTGTTGCAGTTTTTGGTTTAATGATATATATTGCAGTTAAACACAAGAATTTCCTATTGATGTTCTGGATATTTATAATGATTGTTTTATTCAGTACCGAAGACATGTTCGGAATACAGGATGGGATAGTATTTTTCTGCTTTTATACTTCCTATTTTATATTTAGTCCTCGCGAAACAATTATTCCAAAGTCAGAAGAGGTTGATTAGCGTTTAAATCTTATGTAAGTACCAAGAGGTAGCTTTTTGTCATATCTATCTTTAATATAGGTTTCGCCAAATTCGTATTTTGCTTTAGGGAAATGACTTTTAATAAGATTTTCGGTGATAATTGCAGATAATCCTAATGAATATAAATTTAAGATGAAGAATGAATCTGTTTCTTTTAATAGTTCCGAACAGTTTGCAATTAAATCATTTAGATTTTTTTCAAGAATCCATTTTTCACCCTGAGGACCCCGACCAAAAGCAGGAGGATCCAGAATAATTCCATTGTACTTGTTACCTCGTTTAAGCTCACGTTTAACAAACTTTACAGCATCTTCAACTACCCAGTGAATATCACTTAAACCAGATATCTGCATATTTTCAATTGCCCAATTTATTACAGGTTTGACGGAATCAACATGAACAACTTTTGCTTTAGCTGTCTTGGCGGCTATTGATGCTCCCCCCGTGTATGCGAAGAGGTTTAGTACATTATAATCTTTGGAATATTGATTATTTATTGTGTCATAAATGAAACTCCAATTATCTGCTTGCTCGGGAAATATTCCAATATGCTTAAAAGTATTAAATTTCAATTTAAACTTTAAATGCATTTCTTTATAATCATATCGAATTTCCCATTGCTCCGGAATTTTTGCAAAATTTTTCCAATTACCTTTCTCACCATTATGAATTTCAGTATCCATAATGAATCTTGCATGCGTTTCTTTTTTCCAGAAACTTTCAGGCATAGTTTTATTCCAAATAGCTTGTGGCTCAGGTCTGCAAATAATATAAGGACCAAATCGCTCCAATTTTTCAAAATTTCCTGAATCAATTAGTTCGTAATCAATCCAATCGTGAGGACTTGTCAGGTTGAAAATAGGACTATTCATTTATTTATTTTTTTACAAATTTATTCTTTTTTGTTTTATTTCAGAAACTCTTAATTTTACAAAATAAAATTATACCGGAAATGAATATTAAAATTAGCAGCAATAAAAATGACTTAATAAAGGATATTTCTACAATTCAGTCAAAATCAAAGGAACGAAGGTTGAGAAATATTACGATGATAGAAGGCGTTAAGGAGGTAAGTATAGCTGCAAAAGCAGGTGTTTATTTTGATAAAGTTCTTTTTTGTCCTGAAATTATTTTAGAATCAGAGGTTAAATCGATTATTGGAATTCGAAATGCTCAGGTTCAGCTATATGAACTTACTCAGGAAGTGTTTTCGAAAATATCTTATCGTGAAACTACAGGTGGAATTATCTGTATAGCTAAAACTAAAGAGAAAATCCTTGATGATTTGGAAATTGGCGACAACTCTTTATTTATTGTTCTGGAATCTGTCGAGAAGCCCGGAAATCTTGGTGCAATTTGTAGAATAGCTGACGCTGCTAAGGTAAGCGGTATTATTATTTGCGACCCATTAACAGATATCTATAATCCAAATACTGTAAGAGCTAGTCTCGGGTGCGTTTTTAGTGTTGATATTGTTACTTCAGCAACCGATAATGTAATTAAGTGGCTTCGCGATAAAAATGTTAATATATTCGCTGCGGAATTGAAGGCTTCAGAATATTACCACAAAATCAATTTATATGGAAAAACAGCATTAGTTTTTGGAACAGAGGCTACAGGATTGACAAAAAAGTGGGTAGATAATGCCGATTTCAGAATTAAAATACCTATGTCAGGCGAAATAGATTCTTTAAATGTTTCTGTTTCTGTTGCTATCATGGTTTTTGAAGCTATGCGACAGCGTGATTTTTTGGTTTGATTATTGTATAAATGGCAAAATAAAATTCAGATTATGAAACATTTATTAATATTATTATTGCTTGGTATAAGTTTTACAGCATTTTCACAGACAGAACAATTTCAAAGTTTAATTCAAAAAACTAAACAAAGCTATCTCGACAGAGGATATAAATTAGTTGACGAATCTTCAGCATCTATACAGACAGGAGAACCATTAGTAACTCCGTTATTGAATTTTGAATATAATACATATTATATAGTTTTGATACAAGTAGATGGTTGTATTTACTGTAGTTATGAAGTAAATTATGTTGATGAGAACGATTTTTTGTTACCGCTTGATTTTGAGTTTATTATGGAAAACAATCTTAAGCAGGCTTTGTACAAATTTCAAAATGATGTGAATAAAAAAGGTAAATTTGTAATATTTCTGGAATCTGACCTTCCATATTATGTCAATATTTTTGTCTTTAAAAAGTAGTAATAAGTTGTTTTTATAATTTATTGATACCTTTATATAAAAATTCTTACAAAATAAATTTGCGTTTTCTAAATTTTTACTTAATTTTAAATTTTTAATTACGAGAGTTGTAATTAGGTATTAGTATTTAGCAATACATTCAGAAATTGAATTGGAATATAGTCATATCATTGGTGCAAAATGTTGCTATCTTGTTGGCTTTTGCTTTGTTATATGATTATTTTTGGCTTCAGTCAAGAAAGAAAAATTATTTATTAAAGAAAATTTTCATAGGACTTGCCATTGGTGCAATTACATTAATTTTAATGTTAACTCCGGGGGTATTGTTGCCGGGAATTGTTTTTGATGTCAGATCAGTGGTCTTGTCAGTTTCGGGATTGTTTTTCGGCGAAATACCTACAATAGTTGCAATGATATGTGCTGCCTCTTATCGTATATACTTGGGAGGGGATGGAATGTATATGGGTATAGCTGTTATTTTTACAGCCGGACTAATTGGGGTTTTGTGGAGATATTTTAGACCGGCGTGGAGAGATAAGAAATTTATTAAGGAATTGACCTTGATGGGATTACTTGTTCACTTTGTTATGCTTACTTGAACCATGCTTTTGCCTGAAGATAAGATATTAAGTACAATCGAAAATATTGCCATCCCCTTGATAGTAATCTATATTCCAAGCACAATTCTAATTGGATGGTTTATGGTCACTCAGGAAAAGAACTTCAAAAACAAAAGAGCTAATGAAAAACTTGTCGAATCTGAAAGAAGATTTTCTGAATTGCTTACCAATGTCCATCTATTGTCAATTATTGTTGATAATGACGGTAATATAGTTTTTTGTAATGAGTTTTTCCTAAAATTGACCGGATACAGATACTATGAAATTGCAGGCAAGAGTTGGATAGATACTTTTGTTTTAAAAGAGAATAGGGCAGAGATTAGAAAATCTATCGAAAATCATGATGTGTCTAACCATTATGAAGGAGAAATTTTAAATAAGAATGGAAACACTATTAGTGTTTTCTGGAGCAATGTGTTGTTAAAAGATGAAACAGGAACTGTAACAGGGATTGCATCTATTGGACAAGATATAACAGATAAAAAACTATCAGAGGAAAAATTGCTCGAAGCAAAACGTAGGGCCGAGGAGAGTGATAGGCTAAAGTCGGTCTTTCTATCGAATATGAGCCATGAAATTCGTACACCATTAAATACAGTTGTTGGTTTTTCGGAGTTATTGTCAGAAAAGAATTTAAACGATAAAAAAAGAAAAGAGTATTTTGATATTGTAAAAAGTTCGGGAAATAAGTTAATTGAGATTATAAATGATATTTTAGATATATCTAAACTGGAAACTAAACAGTTTAAAATTAATAAATCTGTTTGTTACTTGAATGAGATAATGTACAATACATTTGAAAGTTTTAAAAACAGTGCAGAGTTGAAGAACAAGCCAAATCTAACTTTACAAATGGACTTCCCTGATTTTTTACAAGATTTTGAATTTGAGTCGGATACAAATCGCATTCAGCAAGTTCTTGATAATCTTATTACAAATGCAATAAAATATACCGAGAAAGGGACAATAGAGTTTGGCGTGACTTCAAATTTAATTAATGGAATACAGTCATTGGAGTTTTATGTAAGTGATACAGGAATAGGAATAGACGAAAAAATGTATGAGTTAATTTTCGAAAGATTCAGACAGGTAGAAGAAAATGCTTATCATCAGTACGGAGCAGGAATAGGTTTAAGTATATGCAAAGGGATAGTTGATTTACTGGAAGGTAAGATTTGGGTTGATTCGAAAATTGGAGAGGGTAGTAAGTTTTATTTTACAGTTCCTTATCATACTGATTTTGAAAAAAAGAAGAAAAATATTAAAACAGAAAACATATCATTAAATATTATGAACAAAAGAGTTATTATTGCGGAGGATGACAAGAATTCATTCTTTTACCTGAATGCATTATTGAAAGGTCATAATTTAGAGATTTCACACGCCGAAAATGGCGAAGTTTTATTAAAAATGTTAGAACAAGAAACTCCTGATTTAATCTTGTTGGATATGAATATGCCTGTTAAGTCGGGTTATGACTGTTTAGCTGAGATAAAAAAGCGCGGTATTAAAACAAAAATAATTGCACAGACCGCCTATGCCGGATATGATGATCGTGAGAGATGCATAGAGTTTGGTTGCTCTGATTATATTGCTAAGCCGATTAAAAGAGGTGAATTATATTCCGTTATAAACAAAGTAATGACTGATTAATATTTTACCATGAGCTACGATTGGAAGTTTTATGCGGCAATAATGCCGGTGGTATTGTTGAATGTTATTTTAATTATTTGGTGTATTTCGGATATCGCTAAAAGAAATAAAGTTAAATTGTTTGATAAAAAAATATGGATACTGGTAATAATTTTTATTCAGTTTATAGGTCCGGTAACTTATTTAATTTTAGGAAGAGGGGACGATAATGATAAAGTGCGTTAATCTTACCAAAATATATGGTAAAAGCGATATTCCTGCATTAAATAGTCTAAATATTGAAGTACAGAAAAACTCAGTTTTTGGCTTTTTGGGTCCCAATGGAGCAGGAAAAACAACTACTGTAAAAATATTGACAGGATTGATGAAACAAACATCTGGTGAGTTTTATATTGGTGGGGTACGAAATGATATTAATTCTGTAGGATTAAAAAGTAAAATCGGTTATCTCGGTCAGGATAACAAAATGTACGGAGGTATGACCGCACAGAATCTACTGATGTTTGTTGGAGAAATTTTCGGACTGTCAAAAAAAGACCGAGAAATAAAAGCCGGTGAAATGCTTGAAATGGCAGGTCTAAGTATGTCTGCAAATAAAAAAATATCTGAATTTTCAGGTGGTATGATACAACGGTTAGGTATAGCACAGGCGCTGATGGGTAATCCTGAAGTGCTTTTTCTGGACGAACCTACTTCGGCATTAGACCCAATTGGAAGAAAAGAAGTTTTGGAGTTTATCCATTCTTTACGCGAAAAATGTACAGTTTTTATGTCAACTCACATATTGAATGATGTTGAGAGGATTTGTGACAGTGTTGCTATTTTAAATAAAGGAGAACTAGTTGCTTACGAAAAGACTGAAATTCTTAAAAACAAATATTCGGACAAACTAATAGAAATAGTTTTTGCTAAAAATGAAAAAGATATAAATATCAAGGATTTATTTGAAAAGATTAAATCTGTTGAAATATTAAAATCGGAGAAAAGTTCTGTTGTGCTGCTTCCAACCGATATGAGAAAAGCAAAAATTGATTTGCTGAATTTTATTGCATCTACAGGAATTGATATAGAAAGATTTGAAGTTAAATCTGCAAGTCTCGAAGATGTTTTTGTGAAATTGGTAGGAGGAACAAAGGATGAATAAAAATATCTTATTTGTGTTATTGAAAAATGAAATTGCCGAACAATTTCGATCCAGAAAGTTTATCGTAGTTTTAGTAGTGTTTGTTGTTTTTGCGATAATGTCACCAATAACTGCGTTGTTTATGCCAGATATAATTTCATCAGTTAGCGAATCACAGAATATAAAAATTGAAGTGCCGCCACCAACCTGGATAGATGCAGTAGTGCAATATGTGAAAAATATGACACAAATAATAAGTTTTGTTTTAATTATCGTGTATATGGGGATTATTGCACGAGAAAAAGAAAACGGGATTCTTGTTTTTCTATTAGTTAAGCCTGTTAAACGAACTGCTATTATCGTTAGTAAATATCTGTCAGTATTATTTGTTGCAATTGCCGGCATAACAGTTTCTTTTATTGTGTCAGGTTTTTATACTTTTTTGTTTTTTGAAGGATTTGTTATCAAAGATTTTTTGCTTCAGAATCTTTTTATTCTAATTAATATTATTTCAACATTGTTTATTGTTGTTCTTTTTAGTTCAATTTTTAAATCCCAGATTGTTGCAGGAATTTTATCGTTTGTAGCTTATTTATTAATTAGCCTGACATCTCAGGTTGAAAAAATTTCGGAATTCCTTCCATCCGGATTAATAACGCAGTGCAATAATATGATGAAAGGGACAGAAATTTCTTTTATGCCAATTCTTGGAACTCTAGTCTTTATGAGCATTTGTGTAGTTTTATCAATTATTTCTTTTAGTAAATGGGAGGCTTAATAGAAATTAAGTTTAATTGTTAATTATTATTTTTTCGTTTATTTTTATAAAATATTCTCAATAAAGATATGGAATTAAAAAATAAAAAAATTGAAACTCAGTTATCTCATGACAATTGTAAGAAATACGAAGGTGCAGTTGTTCCTCCAATATTTCAAAATTCATTGTTTTCGTTCGAAGATTGGGAAGCCGTGGACAGGGCATTTGAAAATCCTGACAAGAGTTTTATTTATTCTCGCGGGAAAAATCCTACCGTTAGTATTGTTGAAGAAAAATTGGCAATGCTTGCAGGAGCAGAAAAAGCACAACTCTTTCCTTCCGGTATGGCCGCTATATCAGCAGCTA
>Ga0116142_10000623_pt1 | contig 46489 bp, 46 predicted proteins | sample AD_UKC033_MetaG_FD_89785 | JGI IMG/M metagenome (GOLD analysis project Ga0116142, IMG submission 89785) | Active sludge microbial communities of municipal wastewater-treating anaerobic digesters from USA - AD_UKC033_MetaG | ecosystem: Engineered > Bioreactor > Anaerobic > Digestate | place: USA... | reverse complement strand
TTCTCATTTAATTGTTTCTTCCCTTGCATATCTCGTAGTTTGATCTCTAACAAGATAAAAATCCGAGATCACATAACCGAATAATTTAATGTGTTTTTTATGAGTTGTGCAACATGCACAGCTATCAGCTATCAGCTATCAAATAAACTTCTGATTACTGACTATTGACTATTGACTACTGACTACTGACTACTGACTATTGACTACTGACTACTTTTTACCTCACCTCAATCACCCATATCCCCCTCACCTGGTTTTCCGCATAACCCGTTGCCTCATCATAGGGATAGAGGGACCTGAGCTTTGCCTGGGTTTCCGGTAAAATATTTTTGCCCGGGATTCCATGGCACTGCAGGCACATGGGTACGGTCTCGATCATCTGGTAGCCGGTGACTATTCCATTGCGTTCGGTTATTTTGGGGCTGATTTTTTCTCCTTTCGCCAGTTTTTCCTTGAGCTCAAGGATATAGGCAAGTTCTTTTTCGTTGGCGCGATTCATCGGGTTCCTGGGTTTGTCGCTGACCCGTTTTATTCTGGCCTGGTACAATGCGGCCACACTGTCGGTCAGGGGAAAGGCCCTGGTATTGCAAAACGCCACGGCATGGGCGGCATCTTTTTGCTGGATGGCGGACAGCAGGTTTTTACCCAAAACGGCTTTCGCTTCTCCGGCAATGTTTGAAACCAGGGTGGCATAACTGACGGATAAATCCCTGAAGCCGGACTGGTTTTTAAAAGTCGTCCAGGTCTCCTGCCAGGCGGGCATTTCCATATCATGCTTATAAATATAGGCGGCAACCTGATGAAGGTCCCCTTCCGGCAGGTCTATCTTGGTCATCAATCCGTATTTCTTAACCTCTTCCGGCATCAGGGAGGTCCCGGAGGCGGGGTTTATCATAAAGGAGGACATCCCGACGATAAATGGGTCCCTGGCACCCAGCCGATCAAGATAATGTTTACGGATTTGATTCATGGGTGGAGCAAGTTGCCCGGGCAATTCCCGGTAAGGATGGTGGCAACCCAGACATTGTCTTTGGAGCACACCCAGGGTAGTTAGATCCGCTTCCGAATGTTGGACGCCGGGTTTGCAGCCGGAAACCCAGACCAGGACCAGGCCCGGGATGGTTAATCCAAGTGCTTTAAAATATCCGGTCAGATCAAAAAGCAGGCCTTTTATTGTGATGAATCGTTGAAGCCGGGTAGCATGCATGGTAAAAAAATTAAACGTTCTGACCTTCATTAAGCCAGAAATCTAAAAATATCCATTTATCGTCATATTCATACTGTCCGCGGTCACCGCCTTCAAACCTCCAAAGCCGCTTCCGGTCCACTGACTGCGATTAAGCTATTTTTGTACCGCATTTCGTAATTTTTATATGTCAAAGATCATTTACATCGCCACCACCGAAGCTTACAGCGGTAAATCCCTGGTCGTCCTGGGCATTGTCAATATGCTTTTGGGCAAAGCCTTTAAAGTGGGTTATTTCAAGCCCATCATCGACGAGGATCCCTCGGGCAAACGGGATGTGGATATTGAAACCATGCTCGGCCATTTCAACCTGGATCTGCCCTATGAAGACACCTTTGCATTCAGCCGCCATCAGGCGATGACCCATCTCGAAGAAGAGACCCGCGGCGATCTGATCGATACCATCATCCGCAAGGTGAAAATCCTCGAAGAATCCCATGATTTTACCGTGATTGAGGGCAGCGACTACCTGGGGGAAGGCGCCGCCTTTGAATTTGAAACCAATATTACCATTGCTAAAAACCTCAATGCCCCCGCCATTTTTGTGATTTCCGGCGCCGGTAAAACCACCGACCAGATCCTGGGTACCGTGCAGACCGCCCTGCGCAATTTCAATGCCCGCGATGTGGAAGTGCTTGCCGTGATCATCAACAAGGTCGACCGGGAAAAATCGGATGAAATCAAAAAAGTCCTGGAAGCACACAATACGAACCGTGCGATCATCGCCGTGATTCCCTATCTCAAAGACCTGCAAAATCCGACGATGAAGGAGATCTTTGAACAGCTGGGGGGAAGGCTGATCACGGGGGAAGCCCAACTCGGCAACCAGGTCGACAATTTTATCACGGGCGCCATGCAATTGCCCAGTTTCCTCAATTATATCACAGAGAATGTTCTTATTGTAACTCCCGGAGACCGGGCCGACATCATTATTGGCACCCTCCAGGCTAACCTGTCGGTCAATTATCCCAGGGCGGCCGGCATCGTGCTCACCGCCGATATGATGCCCGACCGATCGGTATTAAAACTGATCGAAGGCTTGCCCAATTCCATTCCCATCCTTCTGGTGCCCGGAAATACCTTTGCCACCACTACCCGGTTGGGTTCCATTCATTCCAGGCTTACCGCCGACAATACCAAAAAGCTGGAACTGGCTATTGCCACCTTTGAAAAATATGTGGACATGGCCACCCTCGAAGAACGAATCATCACCTTTGTGCCGGAAGGCATTACCCCGCATATGTTTCAGTACCAGTTGGTGAAAAAGGCCAGAATGGCCATCAAACATATTGTACTGCCTGAAGGTAAGGATGAACGAATCTTAAAAGCAGCCGCCCGGCTGATCAACCAGGAAATTGTTCGCCTGACCCTCCTGGGCGATCCGTCGGACCTTGCCGCATCCATTAAACAATTGGGTTTGAATCTCGACCTGCAAAAAGTATCCGTCATCGATCCCATCCACGACCCGCGTTTCAATGACTATGTGGAAACGCTTTACGAATTGCGCAAACACAAAAACGTCACCCTGGCCATGGCCCGCGACCTCATGTCGGATGTTTCCTATTTTGGGACCATGATGGTTTATAAAGGCCATGCCGATGGCATGGTATCCGGGGCCATGCATACGACCCAGCATACGATCCGCCCGGCTCTCCAGTTTATTAAAACAAAGCCCGGGATATCCACCGTATCCTCCGTCTTTTTTATGTGCCTCCCCGACCGGGTCTCAGTGTTTGGGGATTGTGCCGTCAACCCGGATCCGACGGCGGAACAATTGGCGGAGATTGCGATTTCGTCCGCTGAAAGCAGCCTCCAATTCGGCATCGAACCGCGCATTGCCATGTTGTCTTATTCTTCGGGTACTTCCGGGGAGGGCGCCGACGTGGAAAAAGTAAGGCAAGCTACCGCCCTGGTCAGACAAAAAAGGCCCGATCTGAAAATAGAAGGACCGATCCAGTATGACGCCGCCGTAGATCCGGTGGTAGGAGCTCAAAAACTCCCGGGTTCACAGGTTGCCGGCCAGGCCAGTGTATTGATCTTTCCCGACTTAAACACCGGAAACAATACTTATAAAGCCGTTCAACGCGAAACCGACGCCCTGGCCATAGGCCCCATGCTGCAGGGGCTCAACAAACCCATCAACGACCTCAGCCGGGGGTGTACCGTGGATGATGTTTTTAACACCGTTCTCATCACGGCCATCCAGGCCCAGGAAAATTAATCCCTGCCATGCATGTCTTTGTGATCAATTGCGGCAGCAGTTCCCTGAAATACCAGCTTTTCAGGATGCCTTTGGAAAAGCCTTTGTGCGTGGGTCTGGTTGACCGGATTGGTTTGGACGGAGGTAAATGGGTTCACCGGGTTTCCCCTGGCGCTGAAGAGAAAAGCATTGAAATAAACCAATCCATGGCCGATCACGGGACCGCTTTGCTGGAAGTGGTCCGCCTCCTGACCGATCCAAACGCCGGTTTGATTAAAAGCACGGCGGAAATTGATGCGGTGGGACACCGGGTGGTCCACGGTGGAGAAACGTTTGCCTCCACGACCCGGATCACGGATGAGGTCAAATCAAAAATCAGGGACTTGTTTTCCCTGGCCCCTCTGCACAATCCGGCTAATTTATCGGGTATTGAAGTTGCGGAAAAGCTATTTCCGGGAGCGATCCAGGTGGCCGTTTTTGATACCGCCTTTCACCAGTCCATGCCTGAAGTGGCTTTCCGATATGCCATTCCCCGGACCTTTTATACCCGGGAAAAAATCAGGGCCTATGGGTTCCATGGAACCTCCCATAAATACGTGACGGAGCAGGCCGGCCGCTTGCTGAATAAAACGGATGCAAAATTGATTTCCATGCATCTGGGCAATGGATGCAGCATGACCGCGGTACGGGGAGGACGGTCCCTGGATACCTCCATGGGTTTCGGACCGGTTGGAGGGCTCATCATGGGTACCCGTTCCGGGGATATGGATACTGCGGTGATCTTTCACCTGATCGATCAGCTAAAATTCAGTCCCTCGGAAGTAAACGAACTTCTGAACAAAAAAAGCGGTATGCTGGGCCTCACCGGATACAGCGATATGCGCGATATCCGCCAGGCAATGGAAAAAGGCGACCGGGAAGCACAGCTGGCTTTCCACATGTATGCCTACCGGATCAAAAAATACATCGGTGCTTATACCGCCGTGCTCAACGGACTGGACGCCCTTATTTTTACAGGCGGAGTTGGGGAACATGATGAAATGATGAGGCAAACGATTTGCTCAGAACTAGAATACCTGGGGGTTTGCCTGGACAAAGGAAAAAATCAATCGGGTCCGGCAGGCCAAAGGGATATCAGCAGGGAGGATGCTCCGGTGAGGATTTTTGTAATCGCCGCCAATGAGGAACTGGAGATCGCGCGTCAATGTTATGCCCTGATAAAACCGGGTGAAAAATGACGATGCGAGGCCTTGGTTCCATTAGACTCAAGGGAGTGAGCCTCCTTATGCCGGTGATGCTGTGGGTGAACGCCTCTCCTGCGCAGAATCCGAAACGGACCGCAGATTATGCGATCCGTATCGGGGTGATGCCTGCCGGGAAATGGAATGCCATCACCGATGTGGCCGGGGTGAAAGTCGGGCATACCACTTTGATCTTGGGCGATTCGGTGCGGACCGGTGTCACCGCCGTCCTCCCGCATGAAGGGAATGTATTTAAACAGAAGGTGCCGGCGGCTGTATATACGGGAAACGGGTTTGGGAAGCTTGCCGGAGTCACCCAGGTGAAAGAATTGGGAAATTTGGAAACCCCCATCGTGCTGACCAATACCCTGGCTGTTGGCACGGCCATGAATGCAGTGGTAGGTTATTCATTACATCTGGTGGGTAATGAACTGGTCCAATCGGTGAATGCCCTGGTGGGAGAGACCAATGACGGTTATCTCAATGATATTCGCGGCAGGCATGTAAAGGAAGCCGATGTGCTGGACGCCATCCGGACCGCGTCCAAGGGACCTGTAATGGAAGGAAATGTGGGCGCCGGGACGGGCACCGTTTGTTTTGGTTTCAAAGGGGGAATCGGGACCGCTTCACGGGTTCTGCCTGAAAAGCTCGGGGGCTATACGGTAGGGGTCCTGGTTCAAAGCAATTTTGGCGGAGTACTGGTCATCGATGGGGTCCCGGTAGGCGAGGAATTAAAAAAATATTACCTGAGCGATGTCTTAAACGATCCGGCGGATGGAAGTTGCATGATCATCCTTGCCACCGACGCTCCATTGGATGCCCGCAACCTGGAAAGGCTGGCCAAAAGGGCCTTTATGGGGCTGGCCCGTACCGGAGGAATTGCCAGCAACGGCAGCGGGGACTATGTCATTGCTTTCTCCACGGACAGCAGTTCAAGGATCCCGTTTCAGGCTCCGGCCTTGATTCAAACCAAAACATTGAGCAACGACGCCCTGTCCCCACTCTTCATGGCTGCCATTGAAGCCGCCGAAGAGGCGATCATCAATTCCCTTTTGGCGGCAGAAACGATGAAAGGGTATAAGGGAAGGATGGTGGAGGCCTTGCCCGGTGACAAATTAAAAGAGATCCTGAAAAAGTATGGCCGGGTCTCCAAATAGAAAGCCGATCCCAAACCCCATAGTTCAAAAATCCATGGTTGCGGGTGGATTGCGACAGAAAGGCTGCTATCTTTAATAAATGAAAAAAGTGGCCATCCTGGTCCCGGAGACTGCGGTTCCCGCGGCCATCGTGGATCCCCGATACCTGTTTACCGCTGTAAATGAATTCTTCCGAAGCGCAGGGCACCAACCCTTTTTTGATGTACAATTGGTAGGCATGTCCAGGAAGGTCGCGCTGAATGGGGGGCTGGTCGTGATCCACCCGGAATTGTTGTTGGAAAAATCCGGGCAGATGGACCTGATCCTGGTGCCGGCATTAAGCGGGAATATGGCCGAGGCGGTCAAACGAAACCGGGCTTTTGTCCCCTGGATCCTATCCCAGTACAAGCGGGGCGCGGAGGTGGCGAGCTTATGCCTTGGAGCCTTTTTACTTGCCTCCACCGGTTTGTTGAATGGCAAAACCTGTTCGACGCATTGGCTTTTTGCCAATGATTTCAGGAATATGTTTCCAGAGGTGGGCCTCGCGGCAGATAAAGTAATTACCGAACAACATGGGCTCTATTCCAGCGGAGGCGCGAGTTCATACTGGAACCTGCTCTTGTACCTGGTCGAAAAATATACGAACCGGGAAATGGCGGTGATGGCCACCAAATTTTTTCAGCTGGATATCGGCAGGCAGAGCCAATCGCCTTTTATGATGTTCCGGGGGCAAAAGGAACATGAAGATGTTGAGATCCTGAAAGCCCAGGAATTTATTGAAAAAAATTACCGGTGCAAAATAAATGTCGATGAGCTGGCATACCGATTCAAGATCGGCCGCCGGACCTTTGAACGGCGGTTTAAAAAGGCGACTTCAAACACGCCCATTGAATACATCCAGCGGATAAAAATCGAAGCCGCCAAAAAACAACTTGAATCCGGCCGGAAGACGGTCAATGAGGTGATGTATGAGGTGGGTTATAACGACCACAAAGCATTCAGGGACGTTTTTAAAAAAATAGCGGGTATGTCCCCGCAGGAATACCGGAATAAGTTCAACTGAGCATTGAATTACCAGATTTCAGATAGCCTCTTATGGACAAATACCTCGCGGCGAGCAGGTGACTGGACCATAAAATCAAATTGTCGGCATGGGCCAGCAAATCAATACGGGGTATGCGGCTTATTGGAAAGCCCACTGCTCCAATGCAAATCATAATACCCACCCAGTCTGGCAATACCTTTTTCCGAACAAGATTAATACCCATGATCAAAAGGGAGAGTGGGAATAAGGCGCCGGGAATAAATAAATAAGCCAGTGTGGAAGGACCTATCGCCTCATGAAGGGCAGTTTTTTCTTCCAGCGAATCCACACCCATCTGGGTACCATAAATGCCATCGATTCCGAAATTGTTTCCCCCTATGCACGAAAATACGGCGATGAAAAACCCGGCCATGGCGTAAACCGGCATATGCTTCTTGAGAGGGTGAAATAAAGCCTGGAAAGCAAAAACCCAAGCGAAAAAGGAAAAAAACATAAGCACTCCTGCAGTTTTAGTGACTACCCCCTGATACCAAAAAAACTGGGAGAGGACCAGAAAAAACGGGGCCAGGATCAAGCCGGCCAGCCATATCCGGCTACGAATGGACTCATATGAATTTGGAGTATTCATCATTACAGGGATTATCTCAGGGGGGGAGGTGCATCGCTGAACTTTTTGTACTTTCCCAAAAGCTTCCCGATTAAACAAGTCAGGGGCATGATGCACTTTTTTATAAAAACCGGAATGCCTGGTAGGTCGTACTCCGAAGCATAACGGGTCATGAGCCAGGCTCCATCAAAAGATTCGGGTTCGCTTTTTCCGGATTTGTTCTGAGCCGCATACAGAGCGGTAAGAAAAAACACGATGGAATGGGCCGGTTTGATCCATCCTTTGCAATTCAGGACCACCTCGCCGGCATTCCAAAACCTGTGGGCTATTCCGCGTTTGAACAATACCGATTCTCCCGGGCCTGCATATTTCGGTTCTTCTCCCAGGAGCTGATAACCCAATTTACCCGATATCACCTCCAGCATTTCTTCCTGCTTGAAATGGGTATGCATGACCGGTCCGTGCCCGGGCTGGACAAAATTTTCCAGCAGGACCCTATCGCCGTCCGGCTCCTGTATCACTTCCCGGAAAATGATTTGCTCCCCGATACAGTTCTCTATGATGTGCGGATAACTGATCTTCATTTTTTTGCCGTTTTAAGGATAAAAATAACTAATTTTGGACATTGTCCAAATTCTTCGGATGAATACAGAAGAAAAAATCCTGGCCAAAGCCCTGGAAATGTTTAACGAACGGGGTATTGAATATGTCGGCCTGCGTGAACTTGCCGGGATCTTGGGCATCCGGGTAAGCAATATCACCTATTATTTTGCCACCAAGGACGACCTGGTCAACCGGATTTCTCTTGAACTAAGTGCTGCCAACGAAGCCGTATTGCGCGCAGAACGGGAACCCGGCCTGCATACCTTCCTGGATACAATGCGGATCATTTTTAATAACCACATGAGATACCGCTGCATCGCCCTGAGCCTGGTCCACATCCTGGATCAGAATGAGGTGATTTCCGAAAGATTTAAAAAAACCCAGCTCGCCCGCCGAAACTTTCTGACGACCAGCCTCTCCATCCTTGCAGATGGAGGTTGGGTCGCCTTTCCCGATCCCGCAGACCGGGATGCCCTGGCATCCATGATCGCTCTGCTGGCCAGATTTTGGATCCCGGATTCAAGATTTACGGTGCATAAACTCCAGCCTCCGGAACAAATCCGGTACTATTTGCATTTATTGGTGGCCCTGTTCAACCCTTTTCTTACTTCCAAGGGGAAAAAAGAAACCAGGAAATTCATAGATGAAATCAGTGGCCCCAGTGACAAAAAATGAACACCTAAACTTGAGCTCCCGGACCTGCTCAGGCCATGACGGACACCATGTCCAGGACTTGTTTTCCCAGGGCCAGGTTGCCATTAAGTTGTATTCCTTGTTGTATTTCCCCAGCCCGTATATTTTTTGAAAACAGGCTCCAACAAAGGTCGGCGGATATGCTTACTTCTGCGACCGGTCTGTTTATTTCTGATTTACCCAGGACCCAAGCCTTCCCCGAACGCGTCAGATACCAGGATCCGCCGGCTTCGCCGGGTATATGTACTTTAATGACCGTGCCTTCCGGTGCATAAACGTCGCGGTAGGTATACGGCAAAGCTTGCATATAAGTATCAATGAAAGGATAAAAGAATTTCCTTTCCATGATTCCGGGGCGCCCGGTGGCTTCCCGGATCTGTTGCTGATGGTGCCATTTCTCGGTGTATTCCCTGGCCAGGTGGAACCAGTTTTTACTTTCGGTCTCCCCGGCCCAACTGACCGCAAAGGGCGCGGTATCATAGGGTTTCAGGGATTGATAAACATCGCAGGTGAGCGGCCCGGTGACCTCATGAAGAAGGATCAGGACCTTTGGGCTAAGTCTTTTCATCGCCTTTACCCAGTCTGCATTTAACTGGTTCAGGTATTGGATCAATTCTTCGTAATTGCGGATCACAGGGCTTTCCGTCCGATGACTATCCCGGAGTCCGGACAGGACCCGGATATTGGTGTCCAGCAGATGGGCCGTTACATCCTTGACCGTCCATTGCCGGGCGAGGGTCTGCCTGGTCCATTCAGCCGGGCTGAGGGAGTGCAGCAATTCAATGAGTTTCAGGTCAAGCTCATGAAACAAATGCGCAACGGGAATCGGTACGTCTGGATTTTCGTCCAAAATCGTTAAGCTGTTTTTTCAAGGTTGATTCGAACAGGAATAAGCCAGATTTTCCATCAAAACCCTTATAGATGAAAGACGGCATAACCATGCATCTGGTGAGTGGAAACCGTGGTAAACCTGGATATGGAGATTTCCACATCCGGATTCACATGGACGGGATCGAGTCCGAATTTCGCTACCGATTGCCCGCAACCATAAATATGAATGCCCGCTTCTTTCATTTCCCGGAGAATTTGAAGGTTTAGGTTGTCCACCCCGTATTTCTTTTTGTAGGTCTCGTTGTCCATGACGACGGCAATCGAAGGGCCCCAAATCGCTACGGCCACGTGAAGTTGATTCTTGGGAATGCCGCCGTAAATATGGAGGTTGTACATCCTGGATATGTGCTCAAGGGGGGCGTACAACTGCCCGGGGGCCTCCATTTTTTCTCCCAGGTCCACAATGATTTTGTAATCGATGGACGGGTCCGGTTTATCTTTCCCAAAGGGCACATCATACATGGCCCCGAAATTTTTGATGGCCGGATGCAGCATAACCTGGGCGCTCAGTCCGGAAAGGACCAGATTGAAGCAGATTAAAACAAACAGATTTTTCATACTATTAGGTTTTATGGGTTAATGAATCACAAGCCCCGAATTTACTCATTTTCTATCCCGGGCTCAACAGCCCCCTTTCTCTTTTAGTTTTGAAGCTGTGCAATGTCATTCAAAATTTCCGTCAGTTCGGCGGGCTTGCTGAAAAAAGGGGAATGGCTGGTGGCCATGCTGTACACCTTTTTGCAAGGGGTTTCCGTATACATTTTCCGCTGGATAAAGGGAGTGACCGCTTTGTCTTCCGTACATTCAATATAATACCGCGGCACCCGGCCATAGTTTGTTTCGCTCAACTCCAGGGGAACCAATCCCGATTCCACCGGCTCATAACTAAGCAGGAGCTTGGCCAATTCGGTAATCTCCTCAGGGCAGTCGGCGTACAAACCCTCCCGGTATATGGAAGGCTGAAGCGTGTGTGCATTCAGGTGCCCGTGGCGGGTCACATAGGGTTTTAGCATTCCAGCCTGGTCCATGGCCGAATATTCACTTTGAGTCTTACCGTTCGGGATCAGGTAAGCGGCCAGGTATACCAGTTTTTCGATTTTATCCGGCCGGTATTCCGCGGCCTGTGAAATCATAATGCCATTTTTGCTGTGGCCGACCAGGATCACCTTCCCCTCGATTTCATCAATCCGCCTGCAGATCAGGTCGACCGTCGATTTCATCCGGACCTGCTCTATGGGTGTTTTATCCCGGCCCATTCCGGGAAGATCCAGGGCAATGGCCCGGTGGCCCTCGGCCTCAAGAAGCGGGATCACTTTATGCCAGTTCCAGGATGAATGCCAGGAACCATGAATCAGTATAAATGTTTTCATTGACTTTGTTTTATGATCTATTTATGAAAAAGAGGGAGCCTGTTTAGTCCGGGCTGCTTCCCAGCCGATCATGGCGGTTTTACGGGTAGGGCCCCAATGGTATTGGCCGATCAGGCCCGTGGATTGGATGACCCGGTGACAGGGGATCAGGAAAGCCACCGGATTGCTGCCAATCGCTGAACCCACGGCCCTGGAAGCCCCGGGACTTTTTACCTGTTCCGCAACCTGACCATAGGTCGCTAATTTCCCCATAGGAATTTTTAAAAGCGCCTCCCATACTTTTAACTGGAAATCCGTACCCTTGAGGTGCAGCCTGATCTCATGGAGTTTGTTCCAGTCGTGGCTGAATATAAAAAGGGCATTCTGTTGGAGCAGATCCGTCTTTTGAGTGAGTGCGGCCCTGGGGAAATGATGCTGCAATTGATTCCATGCCTGCTTCCCATCGTCCGCGAAAGCCATAAAACAGATCCCTTTGGTCGTGGAGGCCACCAGTAAATTCCCAAAAGGGCTTTCGGCGAAACTGTAATTTATGGTGAGGTTTTCACCCCCGTTTTTATATTCACCGGGAGTCATGCCTTCGATTTGGACAAAAAGATCATGGAGGCGCCCTGTGCCTGAAAGTCCGGTCTCAAAGGCGGCATCCGACAGGGAAACCTTATGGGCTTTCAGCATGGACTTGGCGTGTTCAACGCTGATGTATTGAAGAAATTTTTTGGGACTCACTCCCGCCCATTCTTTAAACAGGCGCTGAAAGTGAAACGGACTGAGATGGATCTGGCCGGCCACTTCATCCAGGTTGGGTTGCTCTTTGAAATGGAGGCGGAGGTATTCAATGGCTTCCGATATTCGTTGATAGTTTAAATTTTCAGTGTCTGCCATTTGCCGTTAATTGTCCCGCAAAGATGAATTCCGGCGGAAAAGCGGGAAACCCGAAACTTGCTGAATTTACCTTTCTCCGGTTTTCATTTTTCCAAAAATTGATATGTATTTTGATCTAATCCGCGTACATTCACTCCAACATGAAATAAACCAAATTTCATGGCCTTTACATCCCCTTTTTTGAAAAAATAATATAAAACCCGGATAAAATCTTTTTAACATGAATTCACGTCGCCATTTTTTACACAAACTCAGCGCTTCCCTGATCGCCCTGCCTGCATTTTCCGGGCGGGAACTGAATGAAATCCAATTGCTAAATGAAAAGGCTTATGAAGGACCCGTTTTGAGAGTGGCCATCCTGGGCCTGGGCTCCTATGGGACCAGGGTAGCCGATGCCATGAAGACCTGCACCCGGGCAAAACTGGTCGGCGCCGTCAGCGGCACCCCCTCAAAAATCAAAGACTGGCAAACCAAATACGGAATACCTGAAAAAAACTGCTACAACTACGAAAATTTTGACCAGATCAAAAACAATCCGGACATTGACGCCGTATACATCATTACCCCCAACTCCCTGCATGCCCCTTTTGCCATCCGCACAGCCAAGGCGGGCAAACATGTCATCTGTGAGAAACCGATGGCGCTCAATGCCAAAGAGGGGATGACCATGATCGCAGCCTGCAAAGCGGCCAACGTTAAATTACTGGTGGGGTACCGCGTCCATTTCGAACCCAAAACCCTTGAAATCATCCGGATGAGAAATGAAGGCGAACTGGGGAAAGTTATGTTTTTCCAGGGCCTCTGCGGTTTCCGGATCGGGGACCCCAGTCAATGGCGGCTGAACAAAGCCCTCGCTGGAGGAGGCTCCATGATGGACATTGGGATTTATGCCATCAATGGATCCAGGTACCTGGTTGGGGAAGAACCGGTCTGGGTGACCGCCCAGGAAACCAAAACCGACCCGGTTAAATTCAAGGAGGGAGTGGACGAGACCATCACTTTTCAGCTGGGTTTCCCCAGCGGAGTCATTGCCTCCTGCCTGTCCACCTATTCCATGAACAACCTGGACCGCTTTTACCTGAACTGCGAAAAGGGATGGGCCGAAATGCAGCCCTCTACCGGTTACGGCCCGATCAAAGCCAGAACCAATAAAGGAGAGCTTACGCATACCCACGTCACCCACCAGACCGTCCAGATGGATGAAATGTCCGATATCATCCTGGGCGGAAAACAGCCTTTAGTACCCGTAGATGGCGAAGAAGGCTTAAAGGACCTGAAAATTATTGACGCTATTTTTATGGCGGTGAAAACCGGCAAGAAGGAAAGTCTGTCCCTCTAGGATGGGTGGGCTTGGATTTAAAGCTTCCTTTTTGCAATACTGAACGCCCTTGCCGGGTTTTTTTCAAGGAGCAGGTCCAGGTCTTCGTCCCTGAAACCTTTCGCTTTTAATGCCGGGATGAGATCTCTGAAAATGGCGGTGTAAGCCCTGATGTTTTGATCCGTTTTTCCGGGATCGTACCACCCGGCATCATGAGAGATCAACACCTGGTCCAGAAAACCCTGTTCGCGCGCATAAACCAGCTTGTCCACATGGTTTGGCAGTTCCCAGCCCAAACCGTCAAAACTGATCCAGCATCCAGAAGCTGCAGCCCGGAGATAGTTTTGATTCTCTTTTTCGTTTTGGGCATGTACCCATATGAATGCGCCGGCGGAAACACGGCTTTCCTCCAGGATTTTTAACTGTGGCCACAAACCGCGTGCTTCCCCGGTATGGGATGCAATGGTAAGCCCTGTCTTCAGATGGCAAATTGCGGCCGCCTTTACCAGTTTTTCCTGCATGGGATGCAGAGGATCTGTAGCATCGACCCCGATTTTGATGAAGCCCGGTTTCACCGTGGTACCCTCGATCCCGTGGGTCCACTCCCCGGTCCATAGATCAGCCAATGCTTCGGGTTCGAGGGCAAAAGCAAAAGCGGGTATGTATTTGTTTTGGACTGCCCCGTAAAACCCCGTATTGGTGAGAATTTGCATTCCGGTCTTTTGAGCTGCTTTTTCAAGCAGGCGGACATCCCGGCCCAAATAGGCGGGGGTGGCATCCACAAAATAAGCCACCCGGTGGTCACGCAGCTCCTGCAAAAACGGCAGGGTCGCCTGTAAAACCGTATCGTGATTCCAATGGGGATCCAGGCTGTCGGCCCCGGTAAAATCCACCAGGATATGTTCATGGGTGAGCCAGGTCATGGTGTCTTCACCAGATACCTTACCCAGGACCGTTTGAATCATAAAAGGCTCATGCTGGCTTTTGCAGGAAATACATAAAATACCGCAAATCATGCAGAACCTTGAAAATTGGAATAAGATTCCTGTCATTCCCGGTGGCAGCCTTTTATTATATACGGGCATTTTGTAATCTGAATTCAGGATATTCCAGTGGCAGCTGCTGGTCCTATAACCAGGTTTCCAGCACAAACATGAATTTAAATGGACTCCAGTTGTTTACGGGTGAAATCATGATTTCGGTCGCCGGTATTCAGCGTTGAAGAAGGCTCAAACAACAGGATGGCAACTTCCTTACGCGCAAACGGTTTATGTTCGATACCGCGGGGCACGACCAGAAATTCATTTTCCCGGACGGTGACGATGCCGTCACGGAAATGCATTTCAAATTCTCCGTTAAGGACCATGAATAATTCGTCTTCATGATCGTGTTTATGCCAAATAAATTCACCTTCGAATTTGACCAGTTTGACCTGCTGTCCATTTAGCTCAGCGATGATACGCGGATTAAAATAATCCGAAAATTGCGAAAGTTTATGAGCGAGGTTAACAGGGGAAAGGGGCATCCGGAATATTCTTTACTGGCCCTTTAGGATCAAGTCCTTTTGGCGATCATCTGATCCACGCCGGCAATAAAATCTTTGGCGGAGGCCATATACCCCGTCTTGCCCAGGGCTTTGATATTGTATTTTTTGGTTGCTTTTTCCTGCTCCAGGTCAAAAACCCAGACGGTAGGATACCCGGTGACCTGGAAAGCCTGCTGGAGGGAATAGTTCTGATTGCGGATCTTTTCCGGAAGGGTTTTCCGGCGCGGGAAATCGAGCTCCAGAAGGACCACTTTTTTGGCCGCCCATTTTTTGAAATCTTCCGTCAGGAAAACCGCAGCGGAAAGGCGTTTGCACCAACCACACCAGTCGCTGCCCGTAAAATTGGCCAGGATGGGTTTACCGGTTTTTTGGGATAAAGCGTAGGCTTCATCGATGTTGGTCAACCAGCCTTCGTGGGTCGCCTTGTATTCCGACTGGGCCGGCAGGTCCCATGAAAGAAGGAATAAGGAAAACAAAAGGGAAAAACCGAAAGTCAGGGAACGCGTTTTCATGCAAACTATAATTATATCGCCGTCAAAAATAATGGTTTCTCCGGATTGTGGTCTTTCAAATAGCCGGGCGAATTGATTAAAAACAAAATCTTAAATGAAGGGATTGAAATTTATGAGGTATTTAACATCCCGGTAAATATTTTCCTTCCGCTTAGTTTATAATTTTAGTAACCTAACTGCTCTCCCATGAAAAAATGGTTTTTTATTTTAATTCTTCTGAATCTTCATTACCTGTTCGCGCAGGCCCCGATTGGCGGCCGATGTGAAGGCTGTGAGGCCGTATTTGAAAACCCGGTTCCTTTTAACCAATTGGACCATGAGGTCTATTTACCGGACTGGAATGACCCGGGCCCCCGGATGGTCATACGGGGAAAGGTTTTTAAAAAAGACGGGAAAACCCCTGCGGAGGGCGTGGTCCTCTATGTCTACCACACCGACCAAAAAGGAATATACCCGGTGAGGGACCAGGATAAGGGATGGGCAAGGCGGCACGGGTACCTCCGCGGCTGGCTGAAAACCAACGCCCTTGGCGAATATGCCATTTATACGCTGAATCCTGCGGCTTATCCCAACGAACGTTTCGCAGCACATATCCATGTGTTTGTTAAAGAACCGGATAAAAATCCCTATTACATTGACGAGTTCCTGTTTGAAGGGGACCCCTTCCTCACCGAAAACGAAATCAACCCTTCCCGCCCAAGGGGAGGCAAGGGCCTGATCAGCCTTTCAAAACAAAATGGCCTGCTGGCAGGGAAAAGGGATATTACTTTAGGCCTGAACATTCCCGGATATCATTGATTTCAGTCGTGCAAGCCCGAATAATCCTATGCATCCTGGCAGGGGCTTTGACCCAAAGGAGCCCGGCCCATCCCGGCCCGGGTATAGTCAAAGACAGCAAGGGGAATATTTATTATACCGATTTAACGGCGGTATGGAAAATCAATCCTTCGGGTATAAAAACAAAGGTGGTAACAGGGATTCATACCCATCTGCTGCATATCGATTCCCAGGACAACCTTTACGGAGAGCACCTTTGGTACAACGGAGAGCACGCCGATACCTGGGGCAGTTATGCCTGGCGCCTTTCTGCCGACGGACGGCTGGATACCGTACTCGGACCCGTAACCGGTTTCCTGGAAGGCCTATTTTCATTCGACCGGGACCGTTGGGAAAATGAATACTGGGTTCAGCGTGGACCGGTTAAAAAATTTTTCCGAAAAAAGCCAAATGGGAAAATTGAAAAAATCGGGGAGGCCCGTATGGAAAATCCGGGTTGGATCAAGGTCAGCCCGGACGGACGGGTTTATTTTGTGGCCGGAAACCACCTTTACCAACTCGATACCACCGGAGCGTTTTCCATCCTAAGTCGAAATATCGGATCCATAATCCTCACCCGCCCTCCAACCAGCGATCCCTACGTCGCCGGCTTGTGGATTCACCGCGACCGCATTTTTGTGGCCGATTATACGGGGAGACAGGTGAAAGAAGTCGGGATGAACGGTACGGTCCGTGTCGTGGCCCGCTCGGAACCGCCCTGGTCCCCGGTAGGTGGAATATTTGACAACCAGGGATACCTCTGGTTGCTTGAAAACAACGAAAACAATACGGTAAATGTGCGAAAAATCAGGACAAACTGATTTTTAACCCGCGTGTTATTTTATACCGATTTTTTAGGTCTTCCTCTTCTTTTCTTTTCAGTGCCGACCACAAGGGTAATGGCTTTGGCGGGACGGCCGCGTTTTTTTGCCACAAGGGCTGTTGCAGGCATCACTGCCTTAGCGGGCCTCCCTCTTCTTTTCTTCACAGGGGTCGCTGCAGGTTCAACCGCTTTGGCGGGCCTCCCTCTTCTTTTCTTTTCAGTGCCGGCCACAAGGGTAATGGCTTTGGCGGGACGGCCGCGTTTTTTCTTTCCAGCCCCGATGGCCGGTAAAGCGGCTTTGGCGGGACGGCCGCGTTTTTTGAGGATTGGTTTGGAATCGGAAGGTTTAAGGGATTCTGCATATTTATTGTTCAGGAAGGTGCTGATTCGGTGTGCGGCCGATCCGTCCAGTCCGTCAAGCAGATCTACACAGATCGATAATACATTGATTTCATCGGAATTCGCCATCGTAGGAAAATTTAGTGATTAGTTATCGGTTAAAAAACAAAAACGCAAAGTTACCGGAAATACCGCAAATAAAACCGCATAACCTGAATAATAATGCAACTTTAAAAGGCACAACGGGCGATGTATGAGTTCAAATCAATACCAATAAAAACCCATTTCTTTTTCATTGAAATCGCAGTGGTTTCTTTCAACCATTGTTAGGCCTGGTGGCATCAGGGAAGCAAGACCGTCTGCCGCCGGCCACCGCGGATCCTGAGTAAAATGGCCTTTACCGCAAAGCGTTACCTTGGCATCGGCCTGCTGTGGTAAAAAGGCATAACGCCGCAGGCAGATAAGCCCTAAATTTATATGGCGAATGGCTGATATTACCGAAGAATTGATCATAAATAAACGGAACCGCAGTGAATGAAATTTAATTTAATATCTATTTTGCATCGGTTAAACATTGCTGACCGCAATCAGTTTTTTGAATGAGTCCGATCATCAAGGATAAAAATGTCCCGAATGAAATTTGTCATGGCTGAAAAAACAGTAATAAAATCCTGATATATGAAAACTTCAATCTTTAATTTTCTCCTGGCCTTGTTTTTTATAAGCGGGCTCTATCTTGTTTCCTGCCAATCCAAAGGCGTCAAGTCGGACACTCCTCCTTTGGATGTTCAGGAACTGACCAAAAACCAACCTGAAACCCACGGCGCCGAAATAAAGGAGTCCGATATCGTCCTTGCCACTCCGCTTGACCAGGCCATGGCCACCAAGGGAAATGCGACCTATGATGTCAAATGTAAAAGCTGCCATCGCCTCTCCGAAGAACGACTGGTCGGACCGGGCTGGAAAGGGGTGACCAAATTGCGCAAGCCGGTCTGGATCATGAACATGATCACCAATGTGGACATGATGCTCGAGACCGATCCTGAAGCCCAGAAACTGCTGGAGCAGTGTCTGGTACGTATGCCCAATCAAAATGTGACCCTGACGGAAGCCAGGGAGATCCTTGAATTCATGCGGAAAAACGACGGAGAACTCTGAGCCTCCTCCGTTTGATCAGATGTAGTAATCATTCAATAAAACTTATCAAATATGACTTCGAATAAATTCTTCACCAAATCGGCGCTGTTGATGCTGATTTTGATTACCTGGTCCGCCTGCAAGCCCAGGGGGATCCAGCAGGCTATCAGTTCGGATGCCTCTGGCAAAGTTTATGTGGCGCCAGGCACCCATGATGAATTTTACAATTTTGTATCCGGCGGCTTCAGCGGCCAAATGTCTGTCTATGGCATACCCTCAGGCAGGTTGTTCAGGGTCATTCCCGTGTTTTCAGTAGATCCTGAAAAAGGTTATGGATACAGCGAGGAATCCAAACCCATGCTGAATACCTCGCATGGCATGGTTCCCTGGGACGACCTTCACCATATAGCCCTTTCCGTAACCGATGGCATTCACGACGGACGCTGGGTTTTTGGAAATGCCAACAATACCCCGAGAATTGCCCGGGTGGACCTGACCACCTTCCGCACGGCAGAGATCATCGAGATCCCCAACAGCGCCGGGAACCACTCCTCTCCCTTTATCACCGAGAATTCCGAATATGTGGTAGCGGGCACCCGGTTCAGCGTACCTATGGACAATGGCAGCACGGATGTGCCGATCAGCACTTATAAGGATAATTTCAAAGGCACGGTAAGTTTTGTCAAAGTAGACCCAAGCTCAGGCCGAATGAGCATTGCCTTCCAGATTCTTCTCCCCGGGGTCAATTTTGACCTTTCCCGCGCCGGCAAAGGAAAATCTCACGGTTGGTTTTTCTTCAGTTGTTATAATTCGGAACAGGCCAATACCCTTCTTGAAGTCAATGCATCCCAACGGGATAAGGACTTTATTCTTTGTGTAAACTGGAAAAAAGCGGAAGAATATGTGAACCAGGGCAAAGGCACCAAGAAAAAAGTCAGGTACGCCCACAATTTCTATGATGAGAAAAAGCATATGGGCACCAGCACTATGGAAACCGAAGTCCTGGTCCTGGACCCGAAAGAACTGGCCGATATGGTATATATGATGCCCTGTCCCAAATCGCCCCATGGCTGCGATACAGACCCCAGTGGGGAATTTATCGTGGGAAGCGGCAAACTGGCTGCGACCATGCCGGTATTTTCCTTTACCAAAATACAGCAGGCCATCGCGGATAAAACCTATGACGGGGATTATGAAGGCATCCCCGTTCTCAAATACGAAGCCGTGCTCCACGGGGAAGTTCAAAAACCGGGATTAGGCCCCCTGCATACCGAATTTGATGCCAACGGCAATGCCTATACTTCTTTCTTTGTATCCTCCGAGGTGGTGAAATGGAATGTGCAAAGCCTCCAGGTGCTGGACCGGGTTCCGACCTATTATTCGGTGGGCCACCTAAGTGTTCCGGGCGGGCCGACCAAAAAACCCTGGGGAAAATACATGATCGCTTACAATAAGATTACCAAGGACCGCTTCCTGCCCACAGGACCTGAACTTTCCCAAAGCGCCCAACTGTATGACATCAGCGGGGATAAAATGAAACTGATTCTCGACTTTCCCACCATCGGGGAACCCCACTATGCGGAAGCCATCCCGGCGGAGCTGGTAGCCAAGAACAGCGTTAAGTTTTACAAAATCGAGGAAAATGAAAATCCCTGGGCCGCCAAAGGAGATGATTTTGCCCGCGTGGAACGCAAAGGCAATGAAGTCCATGTTTACATGACCGCCATCCGTTCCCATTTTGTACCGGACAATATTGAAGGGGTTAAATTGGGGGATGTCGTCTATTTCCATGTGACCAATATGGAACAAGACTGGGATGTTCCCCATGGTTTTGCGGTCAAGGGAGCAAACAATGCGGAACTGCTGATCATGCCCGGTGAAACCCAGACACTGATGTGGAAACCCGACCGGATCGGTGTTTTCCCCATGTACTGTACTGATTTTTGCAGCGCTTTGCACCAGGAAATGTCCGGATATATCCGGATCAGCGCACCCGGTTCCAACGTGCCCATTAAATTCAGCACCGGGGATCTCGGTCCTGAACAATAGGCCGCTTTGTATTCAGAATCTTTAAACCTTTACATATGAAAACGATGGTTTTTATTATGATAGTCCTTGGTATGCTATCCTGTAAGAATACCACAACTCCGGATTCTACCGTCGGTTCCTCCGCGGAAGCCCCCGCGGCGGGCCAGGCCAACGTGGTGGACGACGAATCCATGAAGGATGTGGTCAAAATCGCGGTGGGATCCCCTGACCATACTACCCTGGTCGCAGCCCTGCAACAAGCCGACCTGGTAAATTCATTGGCCAATGCGGGGCCCTTCACCGTCTTCGCGCCAACCAACGCGGCCTTTGACAAGTTGCCGGCCGGCACGGTGGACGGCTTGATGAAACCGGATAAAAAAACGGATCTTCAGGACATTCTGCAGTACCATGTGACTACTTCCGCACTCAAAACCTCCTTCTTTAAGGACGGCATGACCCTCGGAATGGTAAATGGAGGCAATATTTCTTTTCAGGTCAAGGACGGAAAAATCATGATCAACAATTCCGCAACGATCGTGGCTTCCGTACCGGCATCCAACGGCATCGTGCATGTGATCGATGCCGTCCTGTTGCCACCTGCCAAGTAAACCGGGATCTTTGCCAAAGCCTAACACAAACGACCTGTTATGAAAAACAACAATCTGACCGTTTTTTCCAGGATTGTCATGGCCTTCGCCACAGGCATGCTGGTAGCCGTATTCTTTTTGCCGGCCTGGAGAATTGATCTTTTCGCCCCGCAATATCCCGAAGGTCTGAAGATGAATATCTGGCTGGACCGGTTGACCGGGGATGTGGACATTATCAACGGTCTGAATCACTATATCGGAATGAAACCCTTCTCCAATGAATCCTTCCCGGAATTCGGCTGGTTGAAATATGTCGTTTATTTTTTCATAGCAATGGGTTTGTTGATTTCCCTGACCGGGAAAAAAAGGCTTTTGATCCTGTATCTGATCCTGACCGCAATCGGTGGAACGCTTGCGATGTATGATTTTTACAAATGGGGTTATGAGTTTGGCCACGATCTGGATCCTAAAGCCGCCATCCAGGTCCCCGGGATGTCCTACCAGCCTCCGGTATTCGGGCATAAAAGATTGTTGAATTTCGATTCTTATTCATTTCCGGATATCGGCGGCTGGCTGGTCATCTCCTCGGCCATCCTGGCTTTCCTGATTTTAGTTTATGAATGGTACCTCCACCGAAAACCAAAAACGACATCCCCGGTTGCGGTCCTGTTGATCACCGGAGCCCTGTCCGCCACCCTTTCCGCCTGCCAGGTCAAGCCAGAACCCCTGGTGTCGGGGCAGGATATGTGTTTTCATTGCAAAATGACCATTGTCGAACCCCGATACGGCTGTGAAATCGTGACCCAAAAGGGGAAGGTTTATAAATTTGACGACTTCTCCTGTATGAAATCGTTCATCCGGTCCAACACCGTGAAACAGGAAGAAATCCGGTTTACCCTGGTTGCCGACTTCAACAATGAAAAGGACTGGCTCCCCGCGGAAACCGCAATTTATTATACCGGGCCTTTGATGAAAAGTCCCATGGGTTCCAATACCGGGGCTTTCCCGGACCAGGCGGAAGCGTCCCGGTTCAAAGGTGAAAACGAAGGCACCCTTTCCGACTGGAATGGCCTGATGCAAAGCCAGTGATGAGCAGGCTGATCTTTTTCTTCTGGCTCTTGCCTGCCGGCCTGGCGGCAAAAGTGACAGACCTCTATCCCCATGAGGACAGCACCTCGATCCATAACCATTTTAAAGAAGCCCGGGATGGGGACACGCTGCGGTTTAACGAGGGGGTTTATTATATCCACAGCCTGGTGGTCACTAAACCCCTCGTCATTCTGGGCCGCGGGAATTGTATCCTGGACGGCTCCGGTAAATACGAAATCCTGACCATCAGCGCCCGTGCGGGAACCGTTCAGGGATTGACCCTGAGAAATTCCGGTTATTCTTCAATGAATGATTTTGCGGCGCTCAAAGTCATTGATGCGGCCAATTTGCTGATCACCGACAACTCGATCCTGGATTCCTACTTCGCCATTCACCTGTCCAATGCCTCCCGGTGCACCATCCGCAACAATACCATTGAAGGAAAAGCCATATCCGAGCAATTGAACGGCAATGCGATCCATGCATGGAAAAGCCACCATTTGATCATCGAAAACAATACCGTCAGCCGGCACCGGGACGGCATCTACCTGGAGTTTGTCACCCATTCCAGGATTACGGGAAACCACAGTCATCTACAGATGCGCTATGGCCTGCACTTTATGTTTTCCAATGATGATGTGTACACCCGCAATATTTTTGAAGAAAACGGGGCAGGGGTGGCCGTCATGTACAGCAAACGGGTCACCATGAAAGAAAACCTGTTCCGGAACAATTGGGGCCCCTCCGCTTACGGACTGCTCCTCAAGGACATTTCGGACAGTGAAATCACCCAAAACCGTTTTGAAGAAAACACCCGGGCCATCCATATGGAAGGGACCTCCCGGATCCAACTCCGTCAAAATTTATTCAAGGACAACGGCTGGGGTGTGGCGATCCAGGCCAGTTGCAATGAAAACTCCTTTTCAAACAACAATTTTATCAACAATTCCTTTGATGTTTCCACCAATGGCCAGGTCATCCTGAACGTATTTGAACACAACTACTGGGATGAATACGAGGGGTATGACCTCAACAAAGACGGCACCGGAGATATTCCTTACCATCCCCTCAGCCTTTTTGGACTGCTGATTGAACAAAATCCCAGCATGCTCATCCTGGTAAAAAGTTTTATGATGCAATTGTTTGAAAGAATGGAAAAAGCCATTCCGAGCCTCACTCCCGAACATTTTGTCGATCTTCAACCTTTGATGAAACCCTTCACGCCATGATCCGGATCGAACATATCAGCAAAGAATACCGCAGGATCCAGGCGCTCGACGACATCAACCTTTTTTTCAGCCGCGGCCAGGCTGTTTCTTTGATCGGCCCTAACGGTTCCGGCAAAACCACCCTGATCAAATGCATCCTGGGGCTGGTGCTCCCTGACCATGGACGCATCTTCGTCCATACCCAACCCATTGAAACCAGCCCTGCCTACAGAAACCAGATCGGATACATGCCCCAGATCGGACGGTACCCCGACCAGATGAAAGTCGGCCAGCTCTTTAAACTGCTCAAGGACCTGCGTCATTCGGATCCTGCAAAACTGGATTACGAATTGTACGAAGAATTTAATCTTTCCAATTTGTTTGAAAGCCGCATGCATACCCTCAGCGGCGGCACCCGGCAGAAAGTCAGCGCCGCCCTGGCCTTTTTATTTAACCCGGAAATACTCATTCTGGATGAACCCACCGCGGGACTGGACCCCTTGTCTTCGGAATTGCTGAAAAAGAAAATCATTGTTGAAAAAGAAAAAAACAAACTGGTCCTGATCACTTCCCACATTCTCAGCGACCTCGAAGACCTGTGCACCCATGTGGTTTACCTGCAGGAAGGCAAACTGATCTTTTACAAAGACCTGCCCACCCTCCAGCAGGAAACGAGGGAACAGAAACTCAGCCGGGCCATCGCCCATTTTATGAAAAAAAACAATCCGATAGCTCCCCTGAATTAAACCCCCATGCTTAGGTTACCCCGTTATATTATTTATGATATCCTCCGGAACAAGATCATCCTTGCCTACACCCTGCTCCTTTTCCTGATCTCCACCGGTTTGTTTCAGCTGGAAGAGAACAACGACAAGGCTCTGCTGGGCCTTTTGAGTGTGGTGCTCATTGTCGTGCCGCTGGTAAGCCTGATTTTCACGACCATCCATTATTACAATTCTTATGAATTTATGGAACTGCTCCTCTCACAGCCCCAAAGCCGCTGGAGCATCCTGCTGAGTGAATATTCCGGAGTAGCCGTTTCCCTGCTGGTAGCCTACGGGACCGGGGTGGGCCTGCCACTCCTGATTTATTCCCCGGGGCCGACAGGCTTTTACCTGCTGCTTGCCGGTTTGTTGCTTTCATTGATCTTTTGTTCGCTGGCCTTCCTGATCGCCGTCCTGTCCCGGGACAAAGCCAAAGGAATCGGGATCGCCCTGCTTTTGTGGTTCTATTTTGCCCTGATCTACGATGGGGTCCTCCTGCTCCTGCTTTTTTCATTGAGTGACTATCCCCTGGAAAAACTCACTTTTTTATTTTCCGCCCTCAACCCCATTGACCTCGGAAGAATCTTCGTCATGCTTAAAATGGATATCGGCGCACTGATGGGTTACACCGGTGCGGTGTATAAAAATTTCCTGGGCAAAGAAACCGGGATCCTGTTTACCTGCCTCGTCAATTTGGTCTGGGTGATCGTACCCCTGCTCCTGGCAAAAAAAATATTTAATAAAAAAGATATGTGATCACCGGGGCGCGGTCCTCATCGGCCATCTCCGTCCAGGAGGTTGCCCAGGCCGCCCAGGATGCTTCCTTCATCCTTTCTTTTGACCGTCCCATAGGCCAGGATACGGGAGGCCAGGCGGCTGATCGGAAGGGTTTGGATCCATACAGAGCCCGGGCCTTCAAGGGTGGCAAAAAACAAACCTTCTCCGCCAAAAATGGTGTTTTTGATCCCGCCGACAAACTGGATATCATAATGCACGGAGGGGGTGAACGCAACGATGCATCCGGTATCGATTTTTATGGTCTCCCCATATTGCAGTTCCCGCTGCAGGACATGGCCCCCGGCGTGAACAAAAGCCATGCCGTCCCCTTCCAGTTTTTGCATGATAAAACCTTCGCCGCCGAATAATCCCGTGCCCAGTTTTCGCTGGAATTCTATGCCCACTTCGACTCCTTTTGCGGCGCATAAAAAAGCATCTTTCTGGCAGATCATCTTGCCCCCGAGCCGGTAAAGGTCCAGGGCAATAATCTTACCGGGATAGGGCGAGGCAAAAGAAACCCTGTTTTTGCCATGCCCCATATTGGTATAGGCCGTCATGAACAGGCTTTCGCCGGTCAGGACCCTTTTGCCGGCCGACATCAACTTTCCGAAAAATCCTTTGTCTTCATGACGCCCATCCCCGAAAATGGTTTCCATCTGGATGGCCTCATCCATCATCATAAAGGCGCCGGCCTCGGCGATGGCGGTTTCCCCGGGATCGAGTTCAATTTCCACATATTGCATTTCTTCCCCGTATATCTTATAGTCTATTTCGTGATCCGACATCATGTTTTTTTTGGGGGCAAAGATAATAAGGGGAGGGGATCGAAACCCGGATACGGAATAGGCCATCCACCTTCATATCTTCGTTCCATGAAAATCCGATCCATCCGGTTCCGACTGGAAAATCTTCAGCTCTCCAAACCCTATACGATCGCCTGGAAAACCGTGGACCAGGTGGAGAACCTTTTTTGTTTTCTGGAGACGGACCAGGGCATTACCGGGTATGGCAGCTGCAATCCTGAAAACGAGGTCGTGCATGTTTCCACCAAGGATACCCTTGAGGCCATGGACCTGTTTGACCGGGACTTGTTGCTGAATAAGTCATTGGACCGTCCCGCTGACCTGATTGAATCCTTGTTGCCTTCCCTGCACGGAGTCCCCACCCTGCTTGCAGCCCTGGATATCGCCGTCTGGGATGCCTGGTCCAAAGGACTGGGAAAACCTTTGGTGGAAGCACTGGGGAAAAAAATCGGATCCCTTCCTACTTCGGTCACGATCGGGATCATGGAGGACGATCAGACGGTAAAGGAAGCCAAAGAATTCCTTGACCGGGGTTTCACACACCTGAAAATAAAAATCGGCCTTGATCCCGAACGGGATGCCGCAAGGTTGGTAAGGCTCAGAAAGGAGCTTGGCCCCGGCCCTTTTATCCGGGTGGACGTCAACCAGGGATACCGCCTGGAAGATTTTAAGAAATTGTACACCGCCTGTGCCGAATTGAATATTGAATTGTTTGAACAACCCCTGCGCACGGATTGGTTTGATCAGATCGACGCCCTGCCCCGCGAGGTGAAATCCTCCATAGCCGCCGATGAATCGCTGCACGGGGAATCGGACGCAAGGCAGATTGCCTCTGCCGGACGCTGTGGCATTTATAACATTAAACTGATGAAGTGCGGCGGACTGCATCAGGCCGGCAAACTCGCCCGGATCGCGGAGACCCACGACATCAACCTCATGTGGGGCTGCAACGACGAAAGCCGGCTCAGCATTACTGCTGCCCTGCACCTGGCTTATGCCTGCGGCAGGACCCGCTTCCTGGACCTGGATGGCAGTTTCGACCTGGCCCGGGACCCCGCTTCGGGCGGATTTGACCTGATTGACGGAAAACTGATACCTTTGGAAAGACCCGGGCTCGGGATTTTTATGGACAATGACTAATCCTCAACATGGAATCCTTTAATACGCTGATCGAAGCCATCCAGGCATACAAGGAAGAAGGCTATACCGAAGATTTTAACCTTCAGGAAAATTGTATGGTTTGCTCCAACGGAAAATACAAACTGAAGGCGGGTGATTTTGTAATCGACAAACATTACCGTTTTGAGGACAATACCGATCCCTCCGACCAAGCCATTATCTATGCCATCTCCTCGGACAAATACGATGTAAAGGGCATTCTGGTCAATGCTTATGGTATTTACAGCGACGACATGGCAAGCGAAATGATTGAAGCGCTATCAGGCAGGAAGTAGATGTTATCAGTTTATCAGTTCAACAGTTCAACAGTTCAACAGTTTATCAGAGGCTTCTTTCCACGCCCAATTCCAATCCCCTTAATTCCGCCAGCCCCCTCAACCTGCCAATGGCGCTGTAACCCGGATAGGTTTTCTTATTCAGGTCGTCCAGCATCTGGTGTCCGTGGTCGGGCCGCATGGGGAGATTCGTCTTTCTGCGGCGCTGAAGCAATACGATTTCTTTCATGATGGCATACATATCGGTATCGCCGGCCAGGTGGTCCGCTTCAAAAAAATTTCCTTCCGGATCCCGGGCGGTATTGCGAAGGTGCAGGAAATGGATCCGGTCGCCAAAACGGCGGATCATGGCCACCAGGTCATTGTCGGCCCTTGCACCATAAGAACCGGTGCAAAAACAAAGCCCGTTGGACGGGGAGGGTACGGCGTCCAGCAATTCCGCGGCGTCCTCTTCGGTGCATACAATCCTGGGAAGTCCCAGCACGGGATAAGGCGGATCATCGGGATGGATGGCCATTTTGACCCCACGCTCTTCGGCCACGGGGACTATCTGCCGGAGAAAATATTTCAGGTTTTTTTTCAGGGAATCCCGGTCGATGTGATGATAGGACTCCAGTAAGGCCAATACTTCAGCAGCGGTAAAACTTTCGGTACTTCCGGGCAGTCCCTGGAGGCAATTGTGGAAAACCCGGCTCCTTTTTTCTTCATCCGCCTCTTCATACCATCGTTTTGCACGGCTGATCTGATCTTCCCTATAGTCCTGTTCCGCGCCCGGCCTTTTCAGCATAAACAAATCAAAAGCCATGAAAGCCGGTTTTTCGAATCGCAGGGCCTTGCTTTGATCGGGCATCGGGTATTCCAGATCGGTGCGGATCCAGTCAAGCACCGGCATAAAATTATAAGTGACCACTTCGAGTCCTTCCGCCGCCACATTTCGGATGCTGGTTTTATAATTTTCAATATGGCGGAGATAATCCCCGGATCCCTTTTTGATGTCTTCGCTGACCGGCAGGCTTTCGATGACTTTCCAACTCATCCCGGCTTCCTCAATAAGGGATTTCCGTTTGCGGATCTCCTCCGGGGTCCAGATTTCTCCGACGGGAATATGGTGCAAGGCCGTCACCACCCCCGTGCAACCGGCCTGCCGCAGGTCCCAAAGGCTGACGGCATCGTGGGGGCCATACCATCGCATCGTTTGAATCATACTCATGGATGCAAACATACATCATTCCGCCGTTTCGCAATCCCCACAGGCTGCGTCCAGGTCCGGATAAAAAAGATTGGTTCGGATCCGGTCGTGTACAGAAGGCTTTTCATCCCCATAACCGAAAATCAGCGCCAGCATGACCTTTTCCTTTTCGGGAATTTTCAACTTTGCATATCCCTTCGTTCCCTGCACATACTTACCCAGACCGATGGGGCAGGAATCCAGCCCCATGGATTTAGCCGCCAGCATCATATTTTGAGCACACATGCCGAGGTCCAGGCAGGCCCATTCATTGTCCTCAGGAGCGGTAAGAAAAACCACCACAGGAGCTCCGTGAAAAATGGGGTTTTTATTTTTGAGGAAATCAATTCCATGCGCCAAATGCAAAGAACGGGTCGCTGATTTGATGATCGTTTTAAATCCCGATTTTAAGATTCCTTTGGCAGCCGACTTGAGCACTTCCTTTTCCAAGCCGGCGATGTCCTCCTTTTTATCAACTACATAAAACCTCCACGGCTGGCGGTTGATTGCCGAGGGCGCCATACGCCCGGCATCCACTATGGCTTCGATGTCCTTCCGGTCTACCGCAAGGTCCTTATACTTGCGGACGGCTCTGCGTTCATAGATCATCCTCAGGATTTCGTTCTGATTCAGGGTTCCCGGGGGTGCTGTGGTTTCTATTGTCTTCATGACCAAAATTTGACGTAATCAATTTACCAAAATCCGAAGGAGGGTTTTATGATCCCGATCAGGAGGCCGACTAGCTGGGGCAGCCGATGACCTTCAAATTGAATCGGCCTATCCCCCAAAACGCCTTTATCCTTAGGGGTTATATTTCGTTACTTTTAGCGTCCCGAATAGGAAACTTATTTTAATTATGGTGAAACCACTTCTATAAGGTATATATGCTTTTGACAGGTGCACGAATGAGTGGGGTCCCTTACCTCAGGCGCTTTTTCAGGCCTGTTTTTCCACGGCGAATTCCTTCTGATATATTTTAACGAGCAGGAAAAAATAGGCTATCAGTAAGGGGCCAAAGACCAGCCCCGGCAATCCAAACCACTGAAGCCCGATGATGACTCCCAATATGGTGATCACGGGGTGAACGTTGGCAAACCATCGGGCAAAGATCAGCCTGAAAAAATTGTCCATCAGGGAAATAATCAAAGTACCATAAAGCAAGATTCCCAATCCTTGCCAGGATTCTGCGGTCACCAGCATGATGATCCCGGCCGGCATCCAGATCAGGGCTGCGCCCACCACCGGGAGTATTCCGGAACAACCCGTGAGCACCCCCCAGAACAGCGGATCCTTCATGCCAAACAACCAGTATCCGAAAGTGGATACAATGCCCTGGGCCAGGGCGATCATGGGGACCGCAATCGCATTGGCCTTGGTCATGTCATCGAGTTCCTGGGTGAGCATTTGAATGCCTTCCCTGGTAAAAGGAAGGTATCGCGATAAAGCCGGTTCGATATGCCCCGTATTCACCAGGAGATAATACAGGAGGAAGTACATCATGAGTAAACTTCCCAAAGCAAGGATGGACATATTGAGGATGGCAGGAACTGAATCGGCCAGGCCCCGGATATACTCCACCAGGGTATCGCTGCTGAATACCGGTCGGTCAAAAAACCGGTTGATTTTCAACAACAACGCGTTGAACCCCTGCATCAGGTCCTGCGGATTGCTCAGGGTGGTTTGCAATTGGCCAATCAATAAATACACCAGGCCAAACAAAGGAATGATGATCAATAAGAAGGAAATGAAGATGATCAGGGTGGCCGCCATCCACCTTTTCCAGCGATAAACCATGACCAGCCTTTTCATAAATTTCCTGAACAAGACATAAAAGATCAGTGCGCCGAGAAAGGATACGATAAACTCGTTTAAACTGTAAAGGAGGAAGGCCATGATGCCCAGGATCATACCGATCACAACGATTTGCCGGCTTTTACCGGGATACAAACTGGATGAATCAGGCATGAACGGATTTACGGGTTGTCCATCCAAATTTAGGATTTTAAAACAGAACGGTGGTTAGCCCGGTCAAACCGGGTTTAAGTCCTGCGGCATTCTTTGAGCCGCCGGGGAAGTGAGGCTGGACGCCAGGTGCTCGATCTTTTCAAGCAATTGCGGCATGACCCTTTCGATTTCCGGGCTCAGGCTGACGCCTTGTAGCTGGATGTTCTCGATGCTGACCACAAATAAATGAATATCGGGCATCTTACCCAGGAGTTGCAATGCGCCCATCATATCCTTCAGTCCAATATCATGCGTACTCATGGCCTTGGGAAAATCCTGAGCGAATCGGGGCCGGATGAGGCGGATGGTCCCGGGCGGATGACGGTCCAGCGTAGCATCCACCAGGATAATGGTTTCATATTCTTCCAGGCAACCCAACAGGTGAAACCCCCCTGTGCCCCCATCCAGCACCTCAACGCCCGGAAACCGGTTTTGGGCTTCCAGCCTCCGGGCGGCATGGACCCAGACCCCTTCATCGCCCATGAGATAATTCCCAATACCCAGGATCAAAATACGGTTTGAGGAGGTCCGGTTCATAAGGCTTTACTCGGGGTTTGGGGTATGGGTATGTTCCTTTTCAAATGCCTCTTCTTCTATAAATTTCCAACCTCCCCCCATGCTGCTGATCTCTCCGCGTCCCTCGATATAATCGTGATAAAACACCAGATAAATATGGATCACCACAAAAAGGATAAAAAACCACATGGCCCAGTGATGGATCTGACGGGTCAGGATATCCCCGCCAAACAAAGCGGGTACCCAGGCAAAAAGTTGCGGGAACCACCAGTCGCTCATGGCGGCATACAAGCCAAAACCGGTGAGGCATTGGATCAGAAAAAGAATAAAAGTCAGAAAATAGGTAAAGCCGGCAAGTGCATTGTGACCGATGCTCATGTGTTCCCTGTTTTTCATCATCAGCACATCCATTTTAATCACCGTCCACATTTCTTTAAAAAACGTTCCTGAAACCGGGATAAACTGTTTCCAGTTGGCAAATTTATTACCGACAAATCCCCAATAGATCCTGGCCAGGAAGTTGAAAAAAAACAAATATGCAGCGGCAAAATGAATATACCGGATCCAGCCCATAGTGAATTTTCCGGTAGCCTCCCGCTGGCTCTGTAAAGCCAATGGATCGGCGATATAAAAACCGGTGGCGACCAGGGCGACCATGACCAGGGCATTCAACCAGTGATAAAACCGCACCGGCAATTCCCAAACATAAACCCTGCGAAGCATTTGAATTTTCAAACCTTTAGGTTCCATACATATCGGTTTAAACTTATTCGCCGCCCACTACACTGATCCGGCTGATGTGTTTGCCTTCCTCGTCATAAAGGTGGACACTGCAAGCCATACAGGGGTCAAAACTGTGGACGGTTCTCAATATTTCAAGCGGTTGTTTTTCATCTGCCACCGGGGTATTCAAAAGGGCGGATTCATATGCGGACAACTGGCCCTTGCCGTCCCGGGGTGAGGCGTTCCAGGTCGTAGGGACCACCAATTGATAGTTGGCGATCTTCTGATCTTCGATATTGATCCAGTGGGCAAGGGCCCCGCGGGGCGCCTCCGAATAGCCGACCCCGAGTGCCTGGGCCGGCCAGGTAGCCGGATCAAACTTGCTCATTTCGGCCATCCGGGTATCCCCGTTCTTTATATTGGAGATCAGTTGATCAAAGAACTCAAGCCCCCATTGCGCGATCAATACACTTTCCAGCCCGCGGGCCGCGGTCCTTCCCAGGGTAGAGAACAAAGCAGTCACCGGTACCTTCAAATCGGTCAGCGCCTTGTCCACCACCGCTTTAAAATCTTCCCTTCCCCTTGCATAGCCCACCAATACCCGGGCCAACGGACCGACTTCCATGGCGTGTCCGTTCCAGCGCGGCGTTTTAAGGTAACTGTATTCTTTGGCGGTGTCCAGGTGTTCAAAGGGTGGTTTTGGCCCATTGTAATTCACCTTGCTTTCTCCCTTCCAGGGGTGCAGGCCCACGGTTTTCCCTTCACGGTATTCATACCAGGAATTGGTCACAAACTCCTGCACTTCCTCATCCTTGCGAAGATCGACCTCCTGGATGTTGCCGAGTTCTTTATTCAGGATGGCGCCGGCCGGAAACTTAAACGAGGCCATATCGCGGAATCCGTTTGTGGGGAGGTCCCCATACACCAGGTAATTTCCAAGCCCGCCTCCGATCGCTCCCCAGTCTTTGTAAAAAGAAGCGATGGCCATCAGGTCAGGGACATATACCTGTTCGACGAATTCTTTTGCATCCTGCAGCAATTGCCCGACCAGGGCAAGGCGCTCGGCGTTGATCCCGCTTACATCGTCGATGCCGATGGCGCAGGCCATGCCTCCCACCAGGTAATTCGGGTGCGGGTTTTTCCCGCCGAAAATGGCGTGAATTTTAACAATTTCCTTCTGCCATTCCAGGGCCTCCAAATAATGGGCAAGCCCGATCAGGTTTACTTCGGGAGGCAGTTTGTATGCCGGATGGCCCCAGTATCCATTGGCAAAAATGCCGAGCTGGCCGCTTTCCACAAATTTTTTAATGCGGGTCTGAATATCACTGAAATAGCCGGGTGAACTTTTGGGCCAATGCGAAATGCTCTGAGCCAGTTCGGACGTTTTTTTGGGGTCCGCTTTCAAGGCATTGACCACATCCACCCAATCCATGGCGTGCAGATGATAGAAGTGCACCACATGGTCATGCATGTACTGGGTGCAAAACATGATGTTCCGGACCATCTCGGCGTTGGGCGGCACGACAATATCGAGCGCGTCTTCCACCGCCCTTACAGAGGTCAGGGAATGCACGGAGGTGCACACCCCGCAAACCCTTCCGACAAAAGCCCAGGCATCCTTCGGATCCCTTCCCTTTAAAATCTCTTCCAACAGGCGCACCATGGTGCCACTGCTGAAGGCGTCTTTTATTTTTCCGTTTTCGATATCTGCTTCGATGCGGAGATGACCTTCAATCCTTGTGATCGGGTCAACGACGATTCTTGTACTCATACGATTATACTTATGATTAACGGTTAGGATTCAAATTCCTTTTCACTTATTTTTCCTTCCTGCACTTTACCCGCGATGAGCTTATGCTTGCGCACATTCGTCGCGATGGCATGGGCAGCAATGCCCACTCCGGTCGCGGCCAGCGCCGCCTTTCCAAGGGTATCGGCATTCGCCTCGATGCCAAACCCCGCAAAGGCGGAGGCTCTTTCATAGAAGCGGCCATTGTCCCAGAAGTTCTCTTCACTGCAACCGATGCAACCGTGTCCGGCCTGAATGGGGAAACTGGTCCCGCCGTTCCATCTCATGACTCCACATGCATTATAGGTAGACGGCCCCTTGCATCCCACCTTATAGAGACAATAGCCTTTTTTGGCATTCTCATCGTCAAAGCTTTCCACAAACAAACCGGCATCGTAATAGGCTCTCCGGTAACAACTGTCGTGGACCCTTTTGCTGTAAAACGCCTTTGGTCTGCCCAGGCGGTCCAGTTCAGGAATTTTACCAAAGGTGACCAAATGGACAATGACGCCGGCCATGACTTCACCGATCGGGGGACAACCCGGCACTTTGATCAAGGGGATCCCTTTCAGCAATTTATGAATGGGGGTGGCATTGGTCGGATTTGGCCGGGCGGCCTGGACACAACCATTGCTGGCACAACTGCCCCAGGCGATTACGGCTTTGGCTCCGGCGGCTGCTTCTTCCAGGATCTGGAGGGAGGTTTTCCCTCCAATCATACAATATACGCCGTCTGCCCCCGTAGGAACGGATCCTTCCACACAAAGGATGTATTCCCCGCGGTATTTTTCCATGGTATGCTTCATGGCTTCCTCAGCCTGAACCCCCGATGCGGCCATCAGGGTTTCCGTATAGTCGAGGGAAATCTTGTCCAGCAGAATATCGGCTACAATAGGATGCGAAGACCGGATAAAACTTTCACTGCAACAGGTACATTCCTGGAAATGCAACCAGATCACCGGGACCCTCGATTTGGTTTCCAAAGCGTGTACCACCTGTCCAATGGCCGAATTTTCAAGTCCCATAAAAGCAGCCATCGTGGTAACAAAAGCCATAAATTCCCTGCGGGAATAACCTTTCCTCTCCACTTCCTCGTAGTAGGTGGGAGGGCTTGGCAAAGTTTCGTGAATCATGTGAACGGGATTAAGTAAAATAATTTAAAACCACAGCCTAAAATAATTTTTAATACTGCTAGATTTTATGACTTTTATTTGGCTGAATGCTGACCTGGGTCATAGAACCAGGATCTCATTTTGCTAATTTTGATTATTTAATCAAATTGGGTTATATGAAAAAATTCCTTCTTCCGGTTTTAACTCTACTCATAGGGATGCTTCCTTTGACCGGATGGTCCCACCCCGGCCATGGAGAATCCGATGGATTTACGCTTATTCATTATTTCCGTGAACCCCTGCACGCGGTGGGTCCCCTGGGCATACTGGTGACGCTACTCATATACCGCGTCCGCTGGAGCAGGAACAAAGCCCGGCAGCAAAGAGCCTGAACATGCACGAACTGTCCATTGTCATGTGCATCCTCGATATCGCAGAGGAATATGCGGGTAAAACAAAATACCGGGCAATAGAAGAAATTGAACTTGATATCGGCTGCCTGACCACCATTGAAATGAACGCCTTTGAATTTGCATGGAAGGAGGGTGTGCGGAACACGCGGTTGCAGGAGGCCGCAAAAAAAATAAACCGGATAAAAGGAAAAGCGAAATGCATGGATTGCGAAAACACCTTTACCATTGAAAATCTTTTTGATCCCTGCCCCTCCTGCGGGCAGCACTTGCTGGATATTCTCGAAGGCAAGGAATTGCGGGTCAAATCATTGATGATGTCATGAATTATTTTAAACCCTTAAACCAAAATTAGCGATGTGCGCAACCTGCGGATGCGGTACGGTGGATTCCGTGCACGGGCATGAAGGCGGCCTTCCCCACGATCACTCCCATGATCATTCGACCCATACCCACAAGGTGGTGGATGTGGAGAAAGATATATTGCAGCAAAACAACCTGCTGGCTGAACGAAACCGGGGCTATTTCGAAGCCAAAAACATTCTTGCGCTGAACCTGGTCAGCTCCCCCGGTTCCGGGAAAACCGCCCTCCTGGAAAAGACCCTGACCGATCTCAAAGGACAACTGGAATTTGCCGTGATCGAAGGGGACCAGCAAACCACCAATGATGCGGACCGCATCCATGCCACCGGAACCAAAGTAATACAGATCAATACCGGCAAGGGATGCCACCTGGATGCCCACATGGTCCTCCATGCCGTCCAGGGCATCAAACCGAAGCAAAACAGTGTATTGTTTATTGAAAATGTAGGCAACCTGGTTTGTCCTGCCCTGTTTGACCTGGGTGAACGGGAACGCGTGGTGATCGTATCGGTGACTGAAGGGGAAGACAAGCCTTTGAAATATCCCGACATGTTCCATTCGTCCACCCTTTGCATCATCAACAAGACGGACCTCTTGCCCTACCTGCCTTTTAATATTGAAAAACTGATTTCCAATGCCAAAAAAGTAAATCCGAAACTGGAAATCATTGAGCTGAGCTGCACCCAGGGCACGGGATTGAACCTTTGGTATGACTGGCTTAAATCGAAAGTACCTGTTCCGGAACCCGTAGAATGAATATTGTTTTTCACACGCATCGTCCTTCATGCAAACCTATCGGATTCATATCAGCGGATTGGTTCAAGGCGTTGGCTTCAGGCCTTACGTCAGCCGACTGGCAAAAGAATACAACCTGAAAGGCTGGGTGAGCAATACGAATACCGGGGTATACATTGAGATTACCACAGAGAAGGAGGAAGCGCTAAAATTCTACCATACCCTCCTGGAACATCCTCCGGAGAATGCCGTGATCAGTCGCCACCACCTGGTGGAAACCGCTTACGCAACCTATGCTCGTTTTACCATCCGGCCCAGCACCGGTGACGACAAACCGGACCTGATGCCGGCTCCTGACCTGGCCCTGTGTGCGGACTGCAGGAAAGAATTGCTGGATAAAACGAACAAACGGTTTCAATACCCCTTTACCACCTGTCTGCAATGCGGCCCCAGGTATTCGATAACCGCCGGATTGCCTTACGACAGGGCAAACACCACCATGCAGCCCCTGCCCATGTGCAAGGCCTGCGAAGAAGAGTACCGGGACACTGAAAACCGAAGACATTACAGCCAGACCAATTCCTGTAAAACCTGCGGGATCCCGATGCACCTCTACAGCCCTCCCGGAGTGCTCCTGACCAGCGATCCGGAAAAAATTATGGATTCCGTTCAGCAAGCGCTGAGGTCCGGGCTTATTCTGGCAGTTAAAGGCATCGGCGGTTATCTTTTGATGTGCGATGCCACGCAGGAATCCAGCATCCATACCCTCAGGAGCCGAAAACACCGGCCTTCCAAACCTTTTGCACTTTTATATCCGGATTGTGAAACCGCGGCAGGAGATGTCGAATTGCGTCCATTTGAAATCAAAGCCCTAGAATCGAAGGCAGCGCCCATTGTATTATGTACCCTGAAGGCGGGCCCCGAATCCGGAATTTGCCATGCCGCCATCGCGCCCGGCCTGGATAAAATCGGCTTAATGCTGCCCGGCACCCCATTACTGTTTTTAATTTCAAAAGCATTCGGAAAACCCCTGATCGCCACCAGCGGAAACCTCAGCGGGTCGCCGATCCTCTTTAAGGACGAAGATGCCTTGCAGCATTTATTTGAGGTAGCGGACCATATCGTCACCTATGACCGGGAGATCCTCGTACCCCAGGACGACAGCGTAATGCAGTTTACCGCCCAGGGACAACAGGTCATCCTGCGCAGGAGCCGGGGTCTGGCTCCCAATTTTTTCCCCAATCCATTTGATCCTGCGGACGGACCGGTTTTGGCCATGGGCGGAGAATTGAAAAGCGCCTTCGCCCTCCTGGAAGACCGCAATTTTTACATAAGCCAATACCTGGGTGACCAGGGAAAACTGGAATCCCAGGCGAGTTATATCCAAACGCTGGATCATTTAACCCATCTGCTTAAAGCCCATCCCAGGCATATCCTCATCGACAAACATCCGGAATATGAGGTCTCCCGCATGGGAAAACAAAGGGCCGCCGAAAAAAACATACCGGTCACCTCCATTCAACATCATAAAGCCCATTTTGGCGCCGTGCTGGCCGAGAATGATCTGCTGGATACCCGGGAGCCTGTATTGGGTTTTATCTGGGATGGCGCCGGATACGGGGACGATGGCCAAATCTGGGGAGGGGAGATCTTTGTTTATACGGATCATCACATGACCAGAATGGCCCATTTGGATTATTTTCCTCAGCTTCTTGGCGATAAGATGAGCAGGGAACCCCGTTTGTCCGCCCTGAGCCTGCTCCGCGGGCTACCCGGAAAACATCACCGGTTGCTTCCGTTTTTTACATTGCAGGAATGGACGTATTATTCTTCGATGGTGAAAAAGGAGCCCCCGCTGCAGACCAGCAGTGTGGGCCGGTTGCTGGACGGGATTGCGGCTCTGCTGGGACTGTGCGCGCATAACCGTTTTGAAGGGGAAGCCGCCATGCTCCTGGAAGCCCATGCCAGAAAATGCAAGGATCCGTCAACCGGTATTTACCCGCTTCCCCTGGTTCATTCCCGCCTCGACTGGCGGGATTTGATTGCCGGCGTCCTGGAAGACCTGGAACAAAACCGGAAAACCGAAGACATCGCCTGGAAAGTATTTTATTCCCTGGCCCGAGGCGCAGCAGAGGTGAGCAGGCAATGTGGCATAAAGCGGATTGCGTTCAGCGGGGGAGTTTTCCAGAATGTTTTATTGAATGAATTGCTCCACCGCGTCTTTGATGAAAAAAACAGTCTTTATTTTCACCGGAAAACCAGCCCTAACGACGAATGCATTGGTCTCGGCCAACTGGCCTGTTACCACATCCTGAACCGGCAACCCGATAAAACAGGCAAATTAAACAGGAGTACGCCGGTCCTGACCATCCGATCTAACCCTTTAATTTTATAAAATGTGCCTTGCGATTCCAGGTAAAATCCTTTCCATCAGCCGTCAGCTGGATGAGACTTTCCAGTTTGGAACGGTTTCTTTTGGCGGCATTCACAAAGAAGTGAATCTCTGTATGGTGCCCGAAGCCAAAGTCAATGATTATGTACTGGTGCATGTCGGGGTGGCGATCAGTGTCATCGACGAAGCAGAGGCCCGGCTCACCTTTGAGTACCTGAAACAAATGGGAGAAGTGAATGAACTGAAAACCGGCTCCGACCCCGGGGTTTCTTTTAATTAAAGAATGATAAAAATATAGCATGAAATATTTATCCGAATACCGCGACCCCGAAATGGTGGATGAATTCCTGCAGGAGATCCATCGCGTGACCACCAAACCGTGGACGCTGATGGAAGTCTGCGGCGGGCAGACCCACAGCCTGGTCAAGAACGGTATTCTTGATATGCTTCCCCCCCGGATCACCATGGTGCACGGTCCGGGTTGCCCGGTTTGTGTCACCAGTGTCCGGGTGATCGACGAAGCGGTCTTTCTCGCCAAACAACCCAACATCATCTTTACCTCCTTCGGGGATATGTTGCGGGTACCCGGCAGCGATAAAAACCTCCTGGAAGCGAAAGCCGAAGGGGCTGATGTGCGCATGCTCTATTCCCCCCTGGAAGCGCTTGAAATTGCGAAAGAAAACCCGGACAAAGAAGTGGTATTCTTTGCCGTTGGCTTTGAAACCACGGCGCCCGCTAACGCTTTAAGCGTGATCCAGGCCAGCCGGCTGGGCATCCGGAATTACAGCATTCTGGCTTCCCATGTCCTGGTGCCGCCCGCTATGGAAGCCATCCTGAGCGACCCGGAAAACAAAATCGACGGATTTTTAGCTGCGGGGCATGTATGTACCATCATGGGCATGGAGGAATATTACCCGATTGCGGAAAAATTCAAAACCCCCATCGTGATCACCGGTTTTGAGCCCGTGGACTTGTTGCAGGGAATACTGATGACCGTGCGGCAATTGGAAGACGGAAAAGCAAGGGTGGAAAACCAATACTCCCGATACGTCCGAAGGGCCGGCAACCCTATGGCCATCCAGACGATACAAGAGGTTTTTGCAGTTAGTGATAAAACCTGGAGGGGCATCGGTTCCATTCCGCAAAGCGGATATGAAGTCAACGAAGCTTATAAATGGTACAATGCCCGGCTCAAATTCAAGCTGGATTTACCGGCAGCCCCCGAAAACCCGGCCTGTATCAGCGGCGCAATCATGAAAGGAATAAAAAAACCTAAAGATTGCCCCAATTTTGGAACGGCCTGCACCCCTGAACATCCCCTCGGAGCCCCGATGGTCAGCAGTGAAGGCGCCTGTGCCGCTTATTACCATTATTCTTCGCCCGTGGAATGGGCTCAACCCTGATTCACCCCGGTCCTGTCCGGAACAAAAAGCATATCATGACCCACACCGTAAAAATGAATTTAAATTGCCCGATGCCCAAATTTGATTATGATAAAATCACGCTGGGACACGGCAGTGGCGGATTGCTGACCCACCGGTTATTGAAAAGCGGTGTGTTTGATCTGTTCAAAAACAGCATGATGGACCAGCAACACGATGGGGCCTCCTTTGAAATCCAGGGGCGGCAGGCCTTCAGCACCGACAGTTATGTCGTTTCCCCCATTTTTTTCCCTGGCGGAAACATCGGCGATCTCGCCGTCAACGGCACCGTCAATGACCTGGCCATGTGCGGAGCTTCCGCCAAATACCTGTCCCTGAGTTTTATCATTGAAGAAGGCCTGACCATGGAATCGTTTTGGGAAATCCTGGTCAGCATCAAAAAAGCTGCGGATAAAGCGGGTGTGATGGTGGTCACCGGGGATACCAAGGTGGTGGAAAAAGGCAAGGGCGACCAGCTTTTTATCAATACCTCCGGGATCGGACCCATCCACCCCCGTGCTCAAATTCACCACCACCGGATCGAAGCGGGGGATTCCATTGTCGTAAGTGGAAATATTGCCACCCATGGCATTACCATCATGAGCCTGCGCAAGGGACTCGGTTTCGAGACCGATGTGCGGAGCGATACCACCAATCTCAATCATACGGTCATTCACCTGATCGATAAGTTCGGGGAAGACATCAAATTCGTCCGCGACCCCACCCGGGGCGGCCTTGCTTCGGTTTTGAATGAAATTGCCGAACTCACCCAGCTGTGTTATCAACTGGACCAAAAATCCATCCCCATTGACCCCCAGGTCGAAGGGGCATGTGAAATGCTTGGACTGGACCCCCTGTATGTCGCCAATGAAGGCGTCTTCGTAGCCGTGATAAAAAAAGAGATCACCGGGGAATTCCTCGATCTGCTGAAACGGGACGAAAGAGGCAGGCAGGCCGCCCTCATCGGCGAAGTCAATACCAGTTACCCGGGAAAAGTGATCCTGAAGAGCCGCATCGGGGGAAGCCGGGTAGTCAATTATCTGACCGGGGAACAATTGCCCAGGATTTGTTGAAGGGGATCCGGTAAACGCGGTTTACCAATAAAAGGATATATAGTCCTTATTCCGATCTTTGTTTTCTGCGTTCCGTTTAAACCGCTCCAGGCACGATGTACCAAATTTTTAGAGTCAACAAAGTTGTAAGCCTGATCCCGGCCCTGGCCCTGGTCTTCCTGAGCTATACCATTTCATCCGGTCAGAAAATAAAAAGAGCAGCCCTCCGGGAGGAAATGGATAGCATACTTCTTGCCCATGTGGATCGTGGCGACATTCCGGGTGCGGTGGTTCAGATCAAAAAAGGGAAAAAAAGGATCCATCGCCAGGCCTATGGTTATGCCCGACTTTATGATTCCCAAAAACGGGTCTTGCCGGACCCGGAGAAAATGACCGTGAATCATATTTTTGACCTCGCCTCCCTGACCAAGGTGATAGGTACCACGACCGCCCTCATGTGGTTGGTCGATCACCGGCAGATTTCCCTGGATGATCCGGTCGCGAAATACCTAGAAGCTTTTAATACCCCTGAGAAAATGGGGATCCGGATACGCCATTTATTGTCGCACAGCAGCGGCCTTTACGAATGGTATCCCTTGTATTACCGGGCATCCAGCCGGGCGGAAAGTTATTCCCTCATTGCCAGCCTGCCCCTGAAATACAAACTGGGAGAGGACCGTCATTACAGCGACCTGGGATTTGTGATCCTCGGGCAACTCATAGAACGGGTGTCCGGAATGACCCTGGACCAGTTTATGGAGCAAAAAATATTTAAACCACTGGGAATGAGAAAAACCCTTTACAATCCGCTACAGAAAAAACACTTCCGGAAAATCGCGGCCACTTCCCACGGCAATCCCTATGAAAAAAGAATGGTATACGATTCCACCCTTGGCTTTCAGGTCAAAGGGATCGATCCCGAAGCCTGGAACGGCTGGAGGACCCATACCTTGATGGGGGAGGTGAATGATGGCAATGCCTGGTATGCCAATGGCGGCGTTTCGGGGGCCGCAGGCTTATTTTCCACAGCCAGGGATGTTCAAAAGGTGATTGACCTGATCCTGAACCCTGACCGGGTCAGACCATTCATTTCCAAAAAAACCATCGATTCCTTTTTGAGCAAAGACCAGTATAAAAACGGGTTGGGCTGGATGATGGATACGACCTATTCCTTTATCCGGGGCGGGCCCGAAGGCAGTTTTGGCCATACGGGTTTCACCGGTACCAGCATCGCGGTCATTCCTGCCTGTAATATTTCCATTGTTCTCCTGATCAACCGGCAGCACACCGGCCTTTCGGACCAGGGGCTCTATTATAATGTGGGGCCCATCCGGGAACAGGTTTTTAAGGCGGTTCTAAAATACTGCCGTTGAAGCGCTTTTATAAAACCGACGTTTCGGAACAACAATTCCACAATTCAGCAATTCAGTAATTCAACCCTCTGTATCCTCTCCTTTCCAAAAACAAGAAAGGCCGGCTTTCACCGGCCCTTCCTTAAAAGACTATACTTGCATTGAAAAACCTCGCTGTATCAATAGCCCGGATTTTGAGGGTAAGGGGTCCCCGTGGTCACCAGGTTGATCTGGCTCTGCGGGATGGGCCTCAGGTAATGAAAATCCTTGAATCCGGCGATGGGATTGTATTTGGCCAGGCGGTCCTTGAGTGTTTTGGTGCGCACCAGGTCATACCATCGCTGGTATTCCCCGTAAAACTCGCGGGTTCGCTCGTCCATGATAAAGTCTATGTTCAGGTCGGCCGTCGTGATTTTCATGGCATTCGCCGCCGCCGCATTTTGCTCCGCATTCCGGCTGCTTAGGAAGGCCGCCCGCTGACGGATCACATTTATATGATTGGCCGCGTCATCCAGTTTTCCGGCCTTAAAAGCGGCTTCGGCAGCCACCATATACGTGTCCGCAAAACGGAACATGATAAAGGGGCGGTCCGACGGATCGTTGGGCGTAAGGCGGGTGATGTCATCGTATTTCTTCATGGCCGGGTACATTGAACCGGTATACTGGCTCGGGGTGAAAAGGACCCCGCGGAAAGCACGCCTTTCCTCTTCGGTGACTTCCCTGCCGATCATCCAGATGGCCGTATCAATGCCTCTTCTCAATGGACCTTGCAGGGTGTTGATCGTGATGGTCCGGTTATAGATCCACACGGTCTGGAAGGTTTTATTGTATCGGGTGTCGTTGACCCTTTCACCGAAGGCGACATTCTGGGTATAAGCCGAAGGGCGGAAGCGGAGGAAGGGACGGCCGTTGACCACGTCGCGGTCCATCATCACATTATTGTTGACGGGCAAACCGGAAATACCCGCGTTGACATTTAGGGCTACCCCGCTGTAATTGGGCCTCCAATAGAAGAGGGACCCGTTTTGTTTGGGGTTGTTTGCTCCGAATCCCAGTCCATAGCCCGATTCACTGGCCGTGGCATCGGTATTCCGGTCGATCACCCAGATGGTTTCCTTGCCGTATTCATTCCCTTCCTTGTTGGCATCGAAAAAATCCTGCCAGAGGTCAAGGCCGTATTTGGCCTTATCCGCAATCAGTTGCTGGGCGGTGGCCTGAGCATTGGCAAAATCATCGCCTGTCGCAGCGGAGGACCATCCCTTGGTCAGGTAAACCTTTGCCAGGACATGGAGGGCGACGGCTTTCGCGGCACGGCCCGGTGAAGGGGAGGGTTTGTCGGGCAATTCCACGCTGGCTTCTTTCAGGTCTTTGATGATGGCCGCATAAACATCGGCAATGGGCTGCCGGCTGGCCGAGGTCGAAGGTTCGGTCACAAAATTGAGGTTCAGGCTCACCTCGCCGAAGGTCTGAACCAGCAGGAAGTAATACCAGGCCCTCAGAAATTTGGCCTCCGCGATGACCGCCTGTTTGGTAGCCGCCGGCATATTGGCTGCCGGACCTAACTCTATCACCCCGTTACAATTATTGATGGCCTGATAAGAAATATCCCAGATGGCTTGGGCGGTCCCCTCGGAAGTCAGGATCCCATAGGTAAACAGGTTGCTGGAAGATCCATCACCCCGCAACATTTCATCCGTTCCGGCAGAGGTGGAATAGGAAAACCCTTCGGTGCCCCAGAGAAAACGCATCAGGGAATAGGCGGCGACCACCCCGGCCTGGATACCCTCAGGCGTTTTGAAATATTCGGGGGAAAGAGAAGACCTTTCCTGCTCGTCCAGGATCCGGTCGCAGCCCTGGTTGAAAAACAGGCATCCAACGGAAAGAAGGACCAATATTTTTTTCTTGAAAGTCATATTCATAATTTTTGAAAATCGAAGGATTAAAATTTAAGATTGATTCCGGCATTGAACATCCGGGTCGGCGGCGTATTGATGCCGACCGTGATGGCCCTGCCGGGAGCACCGGCGGTCCCGCTGCCCTGGGGTGCCAGGGCACCCCCGTAACCGGTTCCTTCCGGATCGATGCCATAGCCGTCGCGGACAAAAGGTGAATAGAGGATCAATGGATTCTGCGCCGTCACATAAACTTTTAATGAACCGATTCCGTATTTCGTCAGCAGTTTCTCCGGAAAATTATATCCCAGGTTGACGCTGCGGAGTTTGATGAAGGACCCGTCGTGGTAACCCAGGGTGGAATAATAATCGGCATTGTTGGTCAGGCCGTCCGGCTGCGGAAATTCATTGGTCGGATTGTCCGGAGTCCAATAATCGACCTTCATCTGATTGACCCTTCCCTGTCCAAAGAAGGCATATCCTCCCGCACCTCCGGCATTGGATTGGAAATAGGTGGCTACGACCTGACCCCCCATCCGCGCAAACATCACTGCAGAGAGTTCGAAATTTTTATAGGAAATGCGGTTGGTCAGGCCCCCGATCCAGTCCGGCTGGAAAGAACCGAGCACCTGCATATCGTTTGCGTCGATCTTGCCGTCCTTGTTGGCGTCTTCCAGTTTGATCCTGCCCGGGATGGAGTTGAATTTTTTTGCCTCTTCCGCTTCCGAGGTCTGCCATACGCCCAGTTTTTTGAAATCATAAATGACGGTCAAGGGTTGTCCCACAAACCAGCCGTTGCCGATATCCCTCAGTTTTCCCGGCTCTTCCAGTGCCACGATTTCCTCCCGGTTGATGGAGAAGTTCAAATCGGTGGACCAACGGAAGCCTCCGGGAGTCTGGACATTGATGGAACTGAGCGAAACTTCCACGCCGTGTCCTTTGGTTTGGGCGGCATTGGTCAGGAAGGAACCGGCCCCGTTGCTGATGGGCAGGCTTTTCGATACCAGGATGTCTTTGGTTTTCTGGGAATATACATCGATGGAACCCATAATCCTGTCCCGGAACAAACCAAAATCAAGTCCCAGGTTTTGATTGGTGGTAGATTCCCATTTCAGGTTTTTATTGGGCAGGGCGCTGACAAAATATCCCAGTACGTTGGTCGCCCCGAAATTGTAATTGTTCCGGGACAGGCCCCCCAGGGTACCATAAGGCTGAACGGACTGGTTTGAGGTGATCCCCCATCCCAAGCGGAGTTTGAGGCCGGTGATGAATTTGGAATTTTTGAGAAATGCTTCGTTTGCGATATTCCAACCCAAGGCAACCGCCGGATAGGTAAACCACTGGTTGCCTGGAGAGAGCACCGAAGACCCGTCCCTCCTGAGGGTGGCGGTCAGCAGATATTTGTCATCCAGGACATAATTTAATCTCCCCATATAAGATACCAAACCTCTTTTGGAATAACCGTTGCCGTTGTTGTTTACCACGACGCTGTTGGCCAGGGTGAAGTTGTATTCCTGCACATAGTCCGCGGGCAGGCTGGTAGCCTGGAAGGCGCTGCTGAACCCCTGGTCTTCCTGGACACTGAACAAACCCGTGAGGGTAAGCCGGTGTCTTTCGGCAAAGGTTTTTTCATAAGTCAGCAGGTTTTCGATGACGTAGGACCAGGCCTCCCCGTTGTCGATATTGGCCTGGGTCTGGCCGGATGGATTGATGATGGTATTGGTCCCACGGTACTGGCCCCGGTAATCCTGGCGGTAATCCAGGCCGATGTTGGCCCTGTATTTGAGGCCTTTGACCAGATCCACCTCGCCATAAAGGCTGTTGAAAGTCCGGATTCTCCTCCTGCTGTCCTTGATCGCATCTTTATTATTGAGGGTCAGCGGATTGGCTGTGGCCGTCCCGTCCACCGTACCCAGAAGGGGGAAGAGGTTGAGACTTCCGTCGGGGAGGTATGGAGACAACAGCGGGCTGATCCGCATGATGTTAAACATGGGATTAATGCCTTCCCCGTGATTGTTGCTCAGGGTGTTCAGGGTGTTTAGGCCGACCTTGATCCTGTTCCCGATGCGCGCATCAATGGTTGAACGGATGGAAGCCCTGTTGAAGGAAATGCCCGGGAGATTGCCGGTTTCTTTATAAAAACCACCGGATAATCCATACTGCGTGGTTTCCGATCCGCCGGCAACGCTCAGTTCATGATTCATGACAGAACCGTCCTGATAAACCAGGTCATACCAGTCGGTACTGGTCCCATTGGCAATCCCGGCCAATTCATCCACGCTGAATTCCACGATGCCCCCACCCGCATTATAACGGGCATCTTCCTTGAATTTTTTGAATTCGGGGCCGGTCAGAAGCCGGTATTGATCGGTTTGACTGACCTGGCCG
>Ga0116142_10000621_pt1 | contig 46555 bp, 37 predicted proteins | sample AD_UKC033_MetaG_FD_89785 | JGI IMG/M metagenome (GOLD analysis project Ga0116142, IMG submission 89785) | Active sludge microbial communities of municipal wastewater-treating anaerobic digesters from USA - AD_UKC033_MetaG | ecosystem: Engineered > Bioreactor > Anaerobic > Digestate | place: USA... | reverse complement strand
TTTTTCGTCCTTTTAGAACCACAGTAATAGCAAATTTTTTATTCATAGCTTTCAAATGCTCAAAGGTATTGTTATTACTAATACTCAACTACTTGTCAGCCTGAAATTTGTCCATTAAGCCTATTTTTTTGCAAATTTATAGCTTTTATGTTTAATTTAACAGTTGAATAATTGTCTCTACATATAAATTTGTAGTTTTGTAAATAAATTTTGATAAATGAAAAACCTATTTTATTTAATTTCTGCTTTGATTCTTTTTACCGGTTGCAATAATTCCGGTTATAAGAATACTCCTATAGCTCATGGTAATCCTGGAGATATAGTGGTTGTAATGAATAATGACAGCTGGAATTCGGAACCCGGTGATACTTTAAGGGCAGTCTTTCATGATTATTGTTACGGAGTTCCTATGGAGGAGCATTGGTTTGATCTTCATCAGATACCAAAAGATAAATTTATTGATCAAAACAGATTTCATCGCAATATTATTTTTCAGGAAATCAATCCTGAAGTGACTGAAGCATCTTTGACAATATTTAGAGATCGTTATGCACAAAAGCAGGTGTTTGTAAATATTGTTGCCCCAAATCAAGCTGAGTTTGTTAAAATTGTTAGTCGAAACAGGAATAATTTGATAAAACTATTTCTTGATGCTGACAGAGATCGTTGGGTAGAACAATTACAAAAGCACACAAATAAAACGGTATCGGACAAGTTGGCAAATAAGTATTTCATAACTATTAAAATACCTGCAAATTATTATTTGAATGAATATCGTGACAATTTTGCCTGGATTTCGCATGAAACACGAAATTATAATATGAACATAATTGTTTATTCATGGCCTTTGTCAGACACATCTTCGCTTGACAGAGATTATTTAATTGCTATGAGAAATATGGTATTAAAAGAAAATATCCCCGGTGAACGACCTGGCTCGTTTATGAGTACTGAAACAAAATATGATTATCCGTACTATGAATTGATAGATCATAGAAATCAGCCTACAGGAATTCTTAGAGGTTTATGGAAAGTAAAAGGTGATTTTATGGGAGGCCCTTTTGTAAGCTATACCAAAATAGATAAACCAAGAAATAGAATGATTACTGTTGAAGGATTTGTATATCATCCAAACGAAGAAGTTAGGGACAAAATAAGGCTACTTGAAGGAGTTTTATATACTAGTGATTTGATTAAATAAGTTCATGTTGGTAAATAAAGTTTGATATTTATTGATTGAAAATCAAATTATTGATACATTTGTAAAAAAAATCTATTTATGAATCTTAACAAAGTAATGCTTATTGGTAGGTTGGGGAAGAAGCCCGAAGTTAATTACATAAAACCGGACGCTCCTGTAGCAAGGTTTTCATTAGCCACAAGCGAAACATATAAAAGTAAAGAAGGTGATAAAATCGAAACGACCGAATGGCATAATATTGTTGCTTGGAGAAATAATGCAAAATTTGCAGAAAACTATCTTGACAAGGGAATGCTTGTTTATATAGAAGGAAAACTTCAGACAAGAAAATGGGACGCTCAGGATGGCGGAACAAGATATACTACTGAAATAGTTACTGATCAGATAAAGATTTTAGAAAGGAAACAATCTGCAGGTGAATTTAGCCAAACTTCCGATAAACAAAATTCAAATGCTTCTGAGCCTGCAAAGGTAGAAAATCAAGCCAACGACGATGTAAATGATTTGGGAAAAATAGACGATTCCTATAAATCTGATATTGATGACGATTTGCCGTTTTAATTAAATTAATTGACTTTGGATCCCGACCCTCTAAGATACTGTATTGTAATTTCAGAAATAACTTACAATTCCATAAATAATTTGATTATTGGTTTTGTAGTTGTTGGAATATTACTGTTTTGTTCGGGAATGGTTTCGGCAAGTGAGGTAGCGTATTTTAGTTTATTGCCTAAAGATGAGAACAGACTTAAACATTCCAAATTGAATTCATCACGACTAGTTCTAAAATTACTTACAAAACCTGACTATTTACTTGCCACAATATTGGTTGCAAATAATTTGATAAACGTTGCAATAATTATTCTATCAACTTATTTATCGGTTTTTATTTTTGCAGGAATTACCAATCAATTATTATACTTTTTGTTACAAATGATTGGAGTAACATTTCTGTTGTTGCTCTTTGGCGAAATGTTACCGAAGATTTTTGCAGGTAAATTTCCGGTAAGAATTGCCAGAGCTATGGCTTATCCATTATTAGTTTTAGAAAAAATATTTTATCCATTAAGTTTTATTCTTATTAAATCCACAGATATAATCAATAAAAGATTAAAGCAAAAGCAAAATTCAAATATCAGTATAGAAGAATTATCTCATGTTATTGAGCTAGCTTCAAATGATTTGAAAGAAGACAAAGATGTATTGGAAGGTATTGTAAACTCTGCAAATCTTGAGGTAAAAGAAATTATGACCTCTAGAGTAGATGTTTTTGCTATAGAATACAGCTCGAAGTTTACAAAAGTACTAGGTCAGATTGTTGAGTCAGGATTTTCACGAATTCCGGTTTATGTTGATAATCTTGACAATATTAAAGGTATATTGTACATAAAAGATGTGCTTCCTTATATTTCTTTGCAAAACAAAGAAGAATTTAAATGGCAAAAATTATTAAGGCCTCATTTCATTGTACCTGAAACAAAAAAAATAAACGAATTGTTGACAGAATTTCAAAGCAAAAAAATGCATATAGCACTTGTTGTTGACGAGTATGGAGGTGTTAACGGCATGGTAACGCTTGAGGATATCCTTGAAGAATTTGTAGGAGAAATTAATGATGAATCAGATACAGATAATGATGAAAATATTTTTGTAAAAATTGATGATAAGAATTATGAATTTGATGCTAAAATCAGCCTTGTAGATTTTTGCAAACTGACAGACATTGAGTATTCGCGTTTTCATGATCTCAAGGGAGAGTCAGATAGTCTTGCAGGTTTAATACTCGAAGTTAATGGCGAAATTCCAAAAAAGCATACAACAATAATTATAGATGGTTTTGAGTTTACCATTACAGCAGCAGACGAAAGAAGAATAAAAAAAGTTAAAGTTAAAATTCCTGATGAAAACTAGATTTGTTTTAAGTATAGCAGTGTTTATGTTTCTTATTATTACTTCATGTAACAATGATAAACCTGTTCCACGTCCTCGTGGATATTTCAGAATTGATCTACCCGAAAAAGCATATAAGGTCTATGATGATGAGTGTCCTTTTGTATTTGAAATGCCGGTTTATTCTTTTATTATAAAGGAAAAAGAAGATTATTGCTGGATGGATATTTATTTTCCATTGAATCAGGCAACGATTTATCTTACTTATAAGCAAATAAATAATGATCTTAACGCACATCTTGAAGATTCGCATGAATTCGTTTATAAACATACCGTTAAAGCTGACGCAATCGAAGAAGTGAGATTTGAAAATGATAGTTTGAAAGTTTACGGTATGCTCTACAACCTAAAAGGGAATACGGCTTCACAAATTCAATTTTTTCTTACTGATAGCACAAATCACTTTCTCAGAGGTTCTCTATATTTTAATGTGCCTCCGAATAAAGATTCTTTAGCACCTGTTATTGATTTTATCAGGGTAGATATTGAGCATCTTATGGAAAGTTTTGAATGGAAATAAATTTATGCTTTTAGTTTCAAATTTTAGTGGACAAAATTCTGTTTCTGGAATCAGAAAAATTACACAAGACGAAAAAGAACTTTATTCTTACTGTGATTTGTCGGATGTTGATAATATGATTTTAAGTCATTCATCTTTGGCTAGGCGTTTGGAAATTCTCAATGTACGTGCTTTAATCAAAGAACTTGGGCTAAACATTAGAATCCAATATAAAGAAAGAAAGCCTATTTGTGACGAGGGTTTTATAAGTATTTCTCATTCAGACGAGTTGGCCGGTATAATTTGGAGCAGGGAAACAGAATACTCTTTAGATATTGAAAAAATAAGTTCTCGTATGTTACGAATTTCCAATAGGGCATTTTCTGTCGAAGAGCATACATTTGCCGGGGCAGATTTGCGAAAATTGACTATTTTATGGAATTGTAAGGAATGTGTGTATAAACTTGCAAATAATAAAGGAATAGATTTTAAAAAACAAATACAAGTTTTGCCTTTTAATGAAAATGATAAAATAATGTGCGATTACTTCTATGACACTAATCGCAAAAGAACCTATGTCTTTGATTATAAACAAATATTAGATCATACTTATGTATGGGGAAAACAAATAATTTCAAATGATACTAAACGGTAATATATATCAACAAATGCTTAAAAAGACTGCAAATTGTGAAAAGCAAATAGCAGTGTTAATTGATCCTGATAATGTGGATAATGATACATTGGTTAAGCGGGTGGAGATAATAAATACACGTAAGGTTAATTATATTTTTGTTGGAGGTAGTTTGTTGAAAAATTCTATTGAAAATTGTGTTGACATAATTAAAGATAATACGACAAAGCCTGTAATACTGTTTCCCGGTAATTCTTCTCAGATAAGTGATAAAGCCGATGCAATACTATTCCTTTCACTTATATCGGGAAGAAATCCAGAGTTTCTTATTGGTAATCACGTGATTGCTGCTCCATTTTTGTATCAAACAGGACTTGAAATAATATCAACAGCATATATTCTGATTGATGGTGGGAAGGTTAGTTCTGTGCAGTATATGAGCAATACAAACCCGATACCATCCGATAAAACTGATATAACGGTTGCAACAGCTTTGGCTGGTGAAATGTGTGGTAACAAATTAATTTATCTCGAAGCCGGTAGTGGGGCTTTAAGCCCTGTTGCTGATGAGACCATATTTGCGGTAAAACAAAAAATTAGCTGTCCTTTAATTGTTGGAGGAGGAATAAAAACCAAATCAGAATTGTCGAATAAATTTAATGCCGGAGCAGATATAGTCGTAATTGGAAATGCAATTGAACGAAATGAAGACTTGCTGAAATCTTTATAATATGTAAATTTTGTCCGATTCCTCCCTGTGGTCGGAATCTCTTAAATACATAATTCAATATTGAAAATTACAAAACTATTCTTGTCTTTTATCTGACAACATCCATATCTTGAATTATAACCATTTCATCAATCAGATTATAGGCTTCAGCATATTTGTCAATAATAAATAATGCATATCTTATGTCAAGATTTATACATCTTTGTAGATTTTCTTCAAAGTCTATATCACCTGACATAGCTTCACTATTGCCATCGAAAGCAATGCCGATAAGCTGTCCTTCACCGTTAATTACAGGAGAGCCCGAGTTCCCGCCTGTTATATCGTTATTTGTCAAAAAACAGGTTGGAAGCTCTTTGTTTTTATTAGCATAAGGACCAAAATTTTTAGATTCGTATAGCTTTTTTAATTTATCAGGAACTTCAAACTCTGAATTGTTAGGATCTTCTTTTTCAATAACACCCTTTAGAGTTGTATAATAGTTGTATGCGATGCCATCTCGCGGGTCATATTTTCTAACAGTTCCATAAGTCAATCGGATAGTTGAGTTAGCATCCGGACTCATTGTTTTATCAGGATTCATTTTTAGTATTCCATCAATAAAAAGTCTTTCTCCTTTATCAAGACCTTCAGAGTTCTTTCTGTACAAGCCATTCAATTCTCTGTATTTATCCAGCATACTTATACCAGCTACCATAATCATATCGTTTTGCAATGTTTTAAGGTTTGGCTTGTCAAGAAATGCAAATAACTTTTCTTGTGTCGAAAATACAGATTTGTTAAACATATCGTCAACATACAGAGAAAAGTTGCCTTTGTATTTACTTTCAACTGTATTGAAAAAGGAAGGATGGAATTGCCTATCAAGATTATTATACACATATTCAAACATAGCAGCGATTATTTTTTTCTCAGTGTCAGTATTATAATCTTTATAAAACGATTTTGCCGATTCTTTAATCGCTTCTATATTTTTATTAATTAATTCTTGATCTTTAGATTCAAGAGCTTCAATCAATCCCGAACATTGATATGCAAAATACGGTAATTCGGGACCCGAAATTAAACCTTCTATAAGATACATTCTTGCTATAGCATATTGTTGTCTGTTTTTATACGCATTTTCAATAAGAGGTAAGGCTTCTTTATATTTTGAATCTGTATAGGATTCACTCCAGTTTATAAAATCATTTTCTATATCTTTTTTTACAATCATTGTTTTCAATTTCTTCAAAGCTTTATTTTGCTGTTCTGAATATTTCCAATAATTTGAACATCTTGCATATTTTGAAGCGTATTGGATTTTTACTTGTGGGTCTTTATTCATTTCTTCGCGAAGGACATTTATTTTAACAGTTCTGATTTCGAATCTTAACTTGTTTGTTACATCCATTGTTTCTTCTAACCCATAAGATGTAATAAACCTTTCAGTTGTTCCGGGGAAGCCAATAACCATTGCAAAATCTCCCTCTTTTATTTCTTTTATACTTATTGGTAGAAAATGTTTTGGTTTAAGAGGAATGTTATCTTTTGAATATGCTGCAGGAGAACCGTCAGGTGCAGTATAAATTCTAAACATCGAGAAGTCAGCAGTATGACGTGGCCATTCCCAATTGTCAGTATCTCCGCCAAATTTTCCCATTGAGGACGGAGGGGCTCCGACCAAACGAACATCTTTGTATATTACATAAACAAACAGAAAAAACTGATTGTTGTTAAACATCTCCGAAACGTATGCACTGTAATAAGTCCCTTCTATTGATTCGTCGGATATCTTTTTAGAGATTTCATAAATCTTTGCATTACGTTCTTCCTCTGTCATTTCTTCAGTCAATTCGGCCAATACTCTTGTAGTTACATCTTCCATTCTTATAAGAATAGATGCTGTGGTTCCCGGATTTGATAACTCATCTTTTTTTGAATAAGCCCAAAATCCATATTTTAAATAATTATGTTCAATCGTTGAGTGAGATTGTATTGATCCGAACCCACAGTGATGATTTGTAAAAAACAAACCTTCTTCTGACACAATTTCTCCAGTGCAAAAATGACGAAACGGAGAACCTTCATTTCCTAATCCAACAATTGCATCTTTAATGCAGCCGTTATTAATATTGTAAATATCTTCAGGGGTTAATTTAAAACCCATTTTTTTCATTTCATCATAGTTCTTTCCCAACATAGATAATAACCACATACCTTCGTCAGCCCGAAGATTGAAACTAAATATGAGATTCAGAGCAAATAGTATTGATATAAGTTTTTTCATAATAACTGTTTTTTATATTTGTCAACAAATATAACTCAAATTTTATCTAATCAAATAATTTTATGTTAATATGTACTTAAAATATTTGGTGTTAAAATGTAGCAGCATTTTGTAAGTGACTATGATAGTTTTTAAGGTATTTTAAATAAAAATTTCATCTGTTTCGGAGTTTTTTGTATTTTTGACGAACAGTAAAGAATGCAAACAATGGTTTACTTTGTTTACAAACGATTTTATATAAAAAAGTAATTACTTATGAGAATGGTTTTGAAAAAAGGAAATGTTTTGATTATTCTTATTTGTCTGTATATACAGGTTTGGTCACAAATAACTGTACCGATAACAGTAAAAGAACTTGGTGATTACAATAGGAATCGGGACTTAATGTCTTTTATGAAAATTGACCTGTCTCAGACCTGGCTTTATATGGTTAAGGACAATGTAATTTCATCTAATCGTATCTTAGTTCAGGAGATTTATTATAATAAATCCGGCTTACCCGAAAAAATATTTCAATATGACGATAGTCAGAAAATACAAAATTTTACTGTTGTTAAATATAATAATCAGAATTTGCCTTTTGAGGAAATTAAATTTGCTGCAGATTCCATCTTGATTAGTGGTGTTATGTACGAATATGATGAGAACAATCTTTTAAAAGTGCAAATTGACTATAAAACCAATGCTGAAATTATCGCTATACAAAATTATACACGCTCCAGTGATAGCATATATGTGTCAGTAATTGATAAGAACGGTGTCTTGATATATAAAAATATTATTTTACTTTCGGACGATACTGAGAATGCTCTTATTAAAGGCATGATTAAAAAGGATAAAAACAATACAGTTTTCGAAAAAACGGTTTTTGAGTACGACGAGTTTCAATCATTAAGACACAAGTTTATTTATGATGAACAAAACCAAGGGACAAGACGTGTGTTTGTATATGACGATCAGGGAGCATTGGTTAGAGCTGTAACTTATGGGGAAAATCTTAAAGTATTATCTGATTCATCTTTTGAGTATGATGAATTGGGAAATATTGTGAGAATAATTGATTATGAATCTGAACTAAGAAATACAAAAGTATATTTTATTAAGTATTTGTCCAGAGTAAATTAGCTGAGAAGTTATCGCATCTAAACCAGCATGATTGTTAAGTTTATTTTACTTTTTTTAGTATTATAACCCTGTTATCATCACAGTAGAGTTCTTCAAAACCGAATTTATTACAAATAAATTTGAAAGTTTCTTTATTATAAAAACAAACATGAGTTGGGTCTTTAATATAATACCATTCAGCAAAAGTTTTTTTCTCAGACCAAAATTCTGTCATTACAGCAAGTAAGCCACTCGGATTTAAAAGCTCGGAAATTTTTGTAATTTCTTTATCCGGGTCAAAGAAATGCTCAAAGCATTCGGATGCAAAAACAATATCATACTTTACTTCAGATTTTATGCTAGGGAAAAAATAGGGGTCATAATAATCGCATTTTAATCCTTGAGAGATTAACAATTTTGACAAAACAGGATCGGGTCCACAACCGAAATCCAATGCTTCATCTCCCACTTCAATGAATTGTTTTGCAGGACTGATTAGCTGATTTAAAAAGTTTACATAACCAATATCTTCAATGCTATTTTTATGAAAAGAATACCTTTTTTTTTCTTCAATTGGATTAAGTCTGTATTGGTTTTCAACAAAAAACAACTTGCAGTTGTTGCATACGTGAAAAACTCTTTGTGCAGCAATAACTTGCTTATGGGTTTCAGTATTGTTGCATAAAGGGCACTCCATATTTTATAAATGACAAAATAAATGATAACTGCAAATTTAATATAGTTTTTAATCGAAAATATATTTAATTTTATTGCTGGATTATGCTATAATTTTATAGTTTTACATAAAATATAAAAATTAATTATATGAAAAAAATATGTTTATTATTTGCATTTGCAATTGTTGGAATTACTGTATTTTCGCAGAGAATTGAAGTTAAAGAAACAACCGGACAATTCAGAAGCGGAAACAAAAATTCTATTGTTACAACAGTTTATCATAGTGATATCAAGACGGTTACAAAAGAATTTACAAGTTTGCTTAAGAGTTATAAGGGGAAAGTATCTTCAAAAAAAGGTGAAATATTTGGTGATAATTTAATGATTACATCTATCAGCAACAATACAATTGACGTATATGCAATTATTAAAGAGACAAAGGATGGTGATGTTGAAATAACGGCTGCATTTGATCTTGGTGGAGCGTGCATATCTTCTTCACAGAATAGTGAGCAATATGGTCGTGCAACTGATATTATAAGGGAATTTGCCCTTAAATTAACAGAAAAAGGCTATGCCGATTTTTTGAAATCTGAAGAAAAGAAACTCAAAGAGTCTCAAAAAGAATTTGAAAAAATGGTTGATCTAAAAAAAGACCTGACTAAGGATAATGAGGACTATAAGAAAAAAATTGAACAGAACGAAAAAGAAATTGAAAAATTGACAAAAGATATTGAAGACAAAGGTAAAGAAGTAAAAGAAATGGAAGATTCGTTTGATAAACTGAAAAAGAGCTCTTCAAAGATTAAATAATTTAATTCCGGCGAAAGCCGGTTTTTTATTCAATTATTTCAGTATTTAATGTAATAATTCTATTTTTGGATAATATTTAAATTAGTGTATATGAAATTTGGTGTAATAATTTTCCCCGGTTCTAATTGTGATCACGATATGGTTTATGCTTTAAAAGATGTCTTGAGACAAGACGTTGTAGAGTTATGGCATAAGGATACTGATTTGCAAGGTTGTGATGCTATTGTTGTTCCGGGAGGCTTTTCGTATGGCGACTATTTGCGTTCGGGAGCAATAGCAAAGTTTTCTCCGATTATGGAAAAAGTTGTCGAGTTTGCAAATCAAGGGGGATTTGTTTTTGGAGTTTGTAACGGATTTCAAATTTTATGCGAAGCCGGACTATTACCGGGCGCCTTATTGCACAATGATAATCAAAAATTTATTTGTAAAAACCAATTCATTAAAGCCGAAAATACAGATACGGCAATGACAAGGTTTGTGTCAAAGGAAAAACCACTAAAAATTCCTATTGCTCACGGTGAAGGCCGGTATTTTGCTCCGGCAGAAACACTAAAAGAGATGATTCAGAACGAACAAATTATTTGGAGATATTGTGATGAATCAGGTAATCTTACCGAAAAAAGTAATCCAAATGGCTCGTTGATGAATATTGCAGGCGTTTGTAACGTCGGCAAAAACGTATTTGGAATGATGCCTCATCCCGAAAGAGCTGCCGACCCTGAATTGAGAAATACAGATGGTATTGCAATTCTTAAATCAATAATCGTTCATCTCAATACACAAAAGGATAAGAAGAATAAGTAAATTCATTTCCAATACTTATTATTCACAACCTTCGCAGGAGCATCCGCAAGTGTTTTTGTTACAGGATTGAGACGAATTGCTCGAGTTATATCCAACGTTTTTTACAGTTTTAAAACCTTTTATTTTCCACGCGTTTAATCCACCGTCAAGATTAACTACTTCAATAAATCCCTGTATGTTCAATAAATTTGCAACTTTTGTACTATTCACTCCATCAGAAGAAACTATAAGCAAAGGAGTGTTTTTGGGAATATATGCTAATCTGTCCATTATTACCGACATTGGATGTGATAATATATTTTCGCAGTCAATATATTCACTTTTAAATTCTGCTTCCTCACGTACATCAATTACGCACATTTTGTTTTCCCGAACTAAACTAATAACATTTTCTGATCTTATATGTTTTACTCCGTTTAGTTGAAAAATCTGTATTTCAGGGTTATCTGTTGTATTCATAAATTAAAAATTGTTTTATTTCGGTTTTTGTAATATTAAAATATCCTGAAAATCAACATTGTCTGCTTTATGTTCGGTCTTCCACCATCCATCGAAGGATTGATAAAATTTGTACCCAATTTCTTCTGATGTTTTTAAGATAAAACCTTTATCGTAAGCCACATTTGCATTTTTTACTTTCAGATTGTGTAAACTGTAATTCTCAAAGTTATATGGAAAAAGACTTTGATTATCATTTGATTCTGTCAAAAAAAATGTTGCATAACAATACGCTCCGGGTTGTAAAACTCTGTATATTTGGTTTAGGTAGTTAACAACTTCTTGTTTTTGCATATGAGTAAAAACTGAGATTAAAACAACCAAATCAAATTCATTATTACTGTATGGAAAAACAAATTCGGAAGCACTTTTATTTGCTGAAAGATTATATAAATCATTTTTTAACGGATAATGTTCGAAATAGAAATTTGGATATTTTTTGTAATTTTTTTTACACCATCTTATTCCATAATCAATAATGTCGAAACCAACATATTTGCCGCTTTTTGTCAAGTAATAAGCAAAAGGACGAGCAATTCTGCCAATACCACAACCAATATCAAGGATTTTTGAGTTTTCTGAAACTTTTGTTGTTTCGAAAATATGGTTGAAAAATTTGTCACCAAGCAGCTTAAAGTTGCCACTACCTACATAACTCATTCCTTTAGGTGGAATAAGTGATTCGGATTTTCTGACAACGCGATTGAAACAGTCAAAAGGTAAATAATAAATACGTCTAACAATCCGGCGACCAAGAGGTGATAATATGAAATAAAGTCTTCTCAGCATAAAATTGCCGGATAATTAATTAGTTTTTGCAAATATAAACTTTATTGAATTTTTCACACTATTATGAAAATAATTTTGGGCTGAGTTGTTTTGTAAGATAAAAAAAAGAGGGATGAACCCTCCTCCTGTTGTTTATTAAACATGTTTTAATACTCATCTTCGTTAAAGAAAAAGTCGTCTTTACTGGGATAATCAGGCCAAATGTCTTCGATACTTTCGTAAATATCTCCTTCATCTTCTATTTCCTGAAGGTTTTCAATTACTTCCATAGGAGCTCCTGAACGGATAGCAAAATCTATCAACTCGTCCTTTGTAGCCGGCCATGGTGCGTCTTCCAGTTTTGATGCTAATTCGAGTGTCCAATACATATTATAATTAGTTTGAGGTTAAACATTTTTTAAATTGGATTGCGAAGTAAATAAAAATTTCTGAATTACAAATCATTGTTCCATAAAATTTCATCAACATTAAAATCTTTTGCAAATTTCCTACCCATTACAAATAGTAAATCCGACAATCTGTTGATAAAAATTAAGATGTTCTTGTAATTTTCATGGGCATTTTCTATGGCAACGATTCGCCGTTCAGCACGTCGGCAAACGGTTCTGGAAATATTGCACCAACTTATCATTTCGTTACCTGTCGGAATTACAAAGTTTTTTAATGTTGGGAGATTATTAGAAAACATATCAATAGAATTTTCAATAAATTCTATATCTTTTTTTGTTATATCATACTTTAATGTCTTTTTGTTCTTTTTTTGATCTTCGGTAGCCAACAATACCCCTATATTAAACAACTTATTTTGGATGAAAGCTAATAAATCTAAATCTTCTTGGTTTTTAGATAAATTTCGTATCATTCCCAAATATGAATTTAATTCATCTATGGTTCCGTATGCCTCTAGTCGAAAATCGTCTTTTTTAACTCTGGTTCCTCCGGCTAGAGAAGTTTCGCCTTTATCACCTGTTTTGGTATATATTCTCATTAGATCTTAATTGACAATTAAATTTATAATAATTTACTTTCCCATTGCAGGATTATTATTAATTACATCAGATTCGATTATCCCGTCTCTTAATCTGACTATTCTTCTCGCATGACGGGCAATGTCTTCTTCGTGTGTAACAACTACTATAGTATTCCCTTTTTTATAAATTTCTTCAAAAAGTGTCATAATCTCAATGGACGTTTTAGTATCAAGATTCCCTGTAGGTTCATCAGCTAAAATTATTGAAGGATTATTGACCAAGGCTCTGGCAACTGCAACTCTTTGTCTTTGTCCTCCTGACAGTTCGTTAGGTTTGTGCGCAGATCTGTCAGCTAAACCAACATCGGCAATTACTTTTTCGGTTCGTTCAAACCTTTGCTTTGTTGGCATTCCGGCATACACAAGAGGCAACATAACATTTTCAAATGCAGTATAACGTGGTAGTAAATTGAATGTCTGGAAAATAAAACCGATTTCCTTGTTTCGTATTTGTGCAAGTTCATCATCAGTCATGTCACTTACATCTGTATTGTTAAGTATATATCTTCCTTCGGTAAGACTGTCAAGACAACCAATAATGTTCATTAGCGTGGACTTCCCGCTTCCCGATGGCCCCATTATGGCAACATATTCATTTTCTTCAATTGTGAGATTAATTTTTCTTAAAGCCTCAACAGTAATAATTCCTATGTAATAATTTTTTACAATATTTTCCAGTTCAATAACTTTTTTCATTTTCAGAAATTTGAATGTTAAAAATAAGCAATATTGGTCATTATTTTAAGTTGTTAACAAAATTTATAGTAAAATATCCTGCAGGGAAGTCGTAACCTTTAAATATGACACCTGTTCTAAACAAATTAAGATAAGTATTTTTGTTGTCTGATTCTGTGATTTGCTTCCATGCATTAAACATATCGGTACTCCAATTAATATCATCAAGTATTATTATATTTTTGGGCATAGTATATTGTCTGACAATTTTTTTGTAATAATTCAAGAGTTTTTCTCCTTTGTGATTACCGTCAATAAAAATGATGTCAAATTGTTGGCCGTTAAGTTGGCCGGAATTTAAAACAGCGTCAAAATCGTTATTTATTAAGTTAATGTTATTCTTTATTCCAAGCGAATCGAAATTGTTTTTAGTAAACAAATAGGTTTGATTGCATGCTTCAATTGTTGTAATATTTAAGTTTTTAGAAGCTGTTGCAAAATACATAGTCCCAATTCCGAGAGATGTTCCTAATTCCAAAAGTTGAGATGGTTGAAATTGTTCGACAATTTTATGAAAGAACAATCCGTAAGCGTAATTTGTCCCGGAAACAGAAGCAATGTCTGAAATATTTCGATAATCTGATTTGAATTTATTTGAACCGGCACCAAAGTCCTGAATTTTTATTTGTTTATTTGATTTTATCAAATTTTTACGATAATTATCAGCGTTAAAAAACGATTTTGGAACCTTATTATTATTTAACAGGTAGTGATTAAAATATTCAGGAAGACTGCTATTTTGTTTTTTTGTGATAAGATATGAAATATTGCCGGGAATTCTCAAGTCATTAAATTTAATTGTGTAAAAATATAAAATATTTACAGTACAGTAAAATCGTGATATTTTATTATTTTTACAGCAGAAGTATATTGATTTTATATGGATTTGCTTAAAACGGAACTTAAATATCTCCCGGGTGTAGGGCCAAAACGTGCCCAACTCTTGAAGGATGAATTAGGATTGGAGACTTGGGAGGATTTATTGTATTATTTCCCGTATCGCTATATTGATCGCAGTAAATTTTATAAGGTTGAAGAGTTGGATAAAGAACTACCTTATATACAGATAAAAGGTCAATTTACTCATTTTGAACTTACCACGATAAGCAGAAACAGTAAAAAACTTACAGGTTATTTCGCTGACGAAACTGGTATTGTTGAGATTGTTTGGTTTAAGGGGATCAATTGGATTAAAGATGCAATTAGTAGAAATAACGAATATGTTATTTTCGGCAAGCCAAAACTTTTCGGTAGTAAAATAAATATAGTTCATCCCGATATTGAGGAATATAATAAGTGGCAGAAGCAACTTGCGAGCAATCTTTATCCGCAGTATAATACTACTGAAAAGCTTAAGCAGAGTTTTATAAATTCAAAAGCGATTCAGAAGTTATGTGATAATCTTTTGAAACAGGTGAAGGGGAAAATCTCCGAAACTTTACCTCCATATTTTCGTGAAAAATACAGATTAAAAGGAATAGGAGAGACTTTAGTTCAACTACATTTCCCTGCCGATACCAAAGAATTAGCGGCAGCCCAATATCGAATAAAATTTGAAGAGTTGTTTTATATACAGCTTAATTTACAGCAAATCAAACGTAGAAGAAAGCAAAGTTCAACAGGTTTTGTTTTTGACAGGAGTAAAGATAATTTGCTAAAGGAATGTTTCTTTAAAAAAATACCTTTCGAATTAACAAATGCTCAGAAAAGAGTTTTGCAAGAGATTCGTAAAGATTTAAGCAGTGGCAAACAAATGAATCGCCTGTTGCAGGGAGATGTGGGTAGCGGAAAAACTCTGGTTGCCTTGCTTACAATGTTAATGGCAGTAGATAATGGCTTTCAGGCTTGTATAATGGCACCTACTGAAATACTTGCACAACAACATTACAAATCGGTGAGTAAATTCCTTGAGGGACTAAATGTAAAAGTAGATATTCTTACCGGTTCCACAAAGAAAAAGGAGAGAGAAGCAATTTATAAAGGGCTTAAAGCAGGAGAACTTAATATTTTAATTGGTACTCACGCATTAATTGAAGATAAAGTTGAATTCTTTAATTTGGGATTAGTAATTATTGATGAACAGCACAAATTTGGTGTAGAGCAAAGAGCAAAATTATGGGAGAAAAATGAATCTACTCCGCATATTTTAGTAATGACGGCTACGCCAATTCCAAGAACTCTAGCAATGACTTTGTACGGAGATCTTGATATATCTGTTATTGACGAGTTACCTCCCGGGCGTTCTAAAATTATAACTAGAGCATTTAAGGATAAAGATGTTTTGAAAGTTTTTGGGTTTATTAAAAAACAGATTGAACTTGGCAGACAAATATATGTTGTTTTCCCTTTAATCAGCGAATCTGAAAATATGGACTACAAGGATTTGGAAGATGGTGTGGAAGGATTTAGCAGAGCTTTTCCTCGACCTAAGTATCAGATTTCGGTCGTTCACGGGAGAATGAAACCAGCCGAAAAGGAATTCTCGATGAAAATGTTTGTTGATAAAATCACACAGATAATGATTGCCACTACTGTTATCGAAGTGGGGGTTGATGTGCCAAATGCCAGTGTTATGATTATTGAAAGCGCAGAACGCTTTGGTTTGTCGCAATTGCATCAATTGAGAGGACGGGTTGGGCGTGGTACCGATCAATCATACTGCATTTTAATGACAGGAGATAAATTGTCAGAAAACGCGTATGAACGTATTATGACTATGGTAAACACTAATGACGGTTTTGAGATTGCCGAAACTGATCTTAGATTACGTGGTCCCGGTGATATTGAAGGAAAACAACAAAGTGGCTTTGCTTTTGATTTGAAAATGGCAAACCTTAGTCAGGACGGACAATTAGTTCAATATGTAAAAGACATTGCTGCATCTATTCTTGATAAAGATCCCGAATTAAGCTCTGACGATAATCATATAATGTCAATAGTAATACGAAAGATGAATGCCGGCAAAGTTGATTTAGGTCAGATAAGTTAATTTCGGGGGTTATACAGTATGAAATTTAGTTTTTTTATTTCAACGAAATATTATATATTTAATAAATATAACAACTATGAAAAAGCAGATTTTAACAATTATTTTCTTAATGACTTTGATTAGTCTCAAATCTCAAGTTATTGTAAACAGAGAGTTTAATTCAAGTAATTATCATAGCGCCATTAAGACAAATGAATTTACGGTATTGGATATAAATTTTGATAAAAAACTGTTAGCATTTAAGCATGTATATGAACCAAGAACAGCATGGAACGAGATGGGGGAAATATATCAGCAGGCATGTGATTGTAAATATGCCGGGATGGAAGACAAAAAACTATCAGGGCTTGTTCTCGGTGTTTATGATTTGTCGTCGCAGAAATATCTTAAAACATTTATAATTTATAATGCTTCTTACGAAATGGCAGATTGTTATCCTTATGAGTTATCTGTAAAAATGCTTGATTCGGCTAAACAGTTTTTTATTGAGCAAGGTCTTGATATTACTAAAAAGTCTCAACCTCTAGCTCTTGAAATTAAAGGAGATAAGGTTAAATCATTTGTTTTTGAAAACATGAAATTCAAATACAGCAACGATTGGGAGATGGACTGGGATAATAATACTATGATAACAAGTTCCAACTTATGGGTAGTCACGGGAGAAGAAAAATTAATTCACATAATAAATCAGGACGATAATTATTACATGGCGAGCGGTGGAAGAATAGATTACATATCGGCTTTTAGAGATGAAGATGAGTTTGTTTTTCTCAACTTGTTCTATCATACATCAAGTAAGGCAGGGATTACTGATCAAGAAGTGTATCACTTTAGCCCAATATTCAAATTTGAAGACCTAAAATAGAAGAAGGTTATATTATAATACAGATGTAAATTATTCAAAAAGCGACACAAATATGACAAAATAACTTTGTTAATTATTAAAATAATAAGAGTTTATCTTTTTTGTCAGTTTTTCTTAAATATAAAATTTTAATGCAAAATCATATAAATTAAAGTTTTTATTTTAAAATTTTATTATTATTTTTGGAGAATATAAAATTATAAATTATATTTTATAAATTGATCAATTGTCAGAATATTATATAAAAAGGCGACATATATATGACAAAATAAATTCAAGAAAATGCAAAATAATGTAAATATTGATATAATTATTAGAACTGAATATAATGATATTTTTATTAAGTTATTAGAGTTTTGTAAAAAAGAAAAAATAGTTCTGTCAAGAGTTTTTTTGGAAGAAGAGGTGAGAAATTCAGATGCGGGTATTTATATATTGGATTATCTGGCTCATAAGTTCAGGAATAAAACATATTTTGACATGTTTAATTCTCTGCCCTTTAATCGGGAAAATATAAAAGGAGTATTTGTGATAGGAAAAAGAATCAGAGGAAAAGCCGGGATATTGAAAAAAACATATTTTGTGGATTCAACGGAAATAGAGAAAACTTTACTGGCAAAAATTGTGGAGTTGTTGAATGAAGAGAAAAATAAGAGGAAAGATGTTTTTAAAAGGAAACTTGAAAGAATTGTGGAGCTAATTGAAAGACAAGAGGAGGGAAGAAAAATTATAAGAAAGGAGTTTTGTGAAAAACATGAAATTTGTAAAAGAACTTTAGAAAGAGATATTAAAATTATTAAAAAATTAAATAAAGAAATAGAAAATTTGAATTGGAAAGATTATGGAAGTGCTGTAAATAAAGAAGATAAAGATAAAACGAAAGAGGTAAAAAAGATTTATAGGATAGCATATTTGTATATGCATATTTTAAAGTTTAATGAAGTCATATCGGGGAAATTCTGCACACATTTTAAAATTTCGCAACGGACTTTTGGCAGAGATGTTTTAAATCTTAATACTGTTTTACAAGATAGACAAATAGAGGGATTTGGTGGAGTTTTTTATTAGAAATAGTAATTATTTAGGTGATTCAATACTCTGAGCCCGGAGGGCTCAATATTAGTAACCCCGACTTTCAAGTCGGGGGTTAACAAGCTGGAACAATTGCTTTTGGAATTGTATTTGTCAAATTATAGCCTTATAGGGCGGGTACAAATACTATTACAAAAGCGAATATTAAATGACATCTAAATAATTACTAAAAATAAAAACTTAAATCCAAATTACTTATTCAATAATAAATTTCTGAGTTTTATTAATATCTCCCGACTTAAGATTTATGAAATAAACCCCGGAAGAAATATTTTCTAAATTAATTTCAATTATATCTTCATGCGGTTTAATTGATAGATGTTGATTTATCAGTCTTCCGGAAATGTCGGTAATTGTAATGTCAGCTTCATCTTCGGTTTGTGAGTATAGTTTAACTTTAAATCTGCCTGTATTTGGATTAGGGAAAATCTCAAAATATTGCTTCTTGGATTCGGTTTCGTTGATATAGGATAAGTCGGGTATAATAAACTGATAATAGATAAAACTGCCAAAATCGCTGGTAAAGTTCTTAATAAATCCGCCTCCAACTTGTCTGAATTTTACATAGCCTGTTCCGTCTTCTCCTTGCCAGTACCAAAATCTCAGTCCATCTTCTCCTCTGTCGTATAGTTTAAGTTCGTAACATCCTGCAGGATAATTAAGTGTGTCGTTATATGTTGTATTAGAACTGAGATTATCGCGATCAATTATAAGATTTCCTTCCGAATCGCTTAATGTATAATGAGTCTGATCTCCAAAGTTGTTGGTTCGTACAACAAGAACTATAGGGACGGTATAAATATCCGGAGTCTCGAATATCGTTGAATAATGATTGTTGGGTTCATACTCATCATCTGATTGATTTGGATTTGATAATCTTACGTTAAAAATATTGTTGTCCGAAACGAACTCTTCCCATTCAATAACAGGTAAAACTACAGTATCTGTTTCCAAAAATGGAAGTTCTCCTGTCCACTGGTATTGATAAGAATAATCTCCATTAATTCCATATTCAATAAAAACAGATAACAAATCACTGCTTCCATTATTGCGGATAATAATTTCCGGATGCTTGCAAATAGGATTATAACGTTTATAAATGTCAGTTTTGTTTGGCGCGATGACATCTTCAATAGCGGCATCAACAACAAAGTTTGGAGCAGAATATTGGATAAGTTGAACAGAAATATTATAGTTTCCTTCGCCATTACCGACAGGATGTTGAGTCATTCCATAATCAATCAAAATAGAATCGCCATCCAAAACAAACGGGGTTATTTCCCAGTCGTATGTATTGGCAAAACTTCCCGGACACCAGCCCGCTCTGTCGAAAATCCATGTGCCACCCTGAGGAAAAATCGGGTTTCCTGCACACCCAGTCCAATTATTCCATTCGAATTGTTGTTCTCCTTCAATTGACACATTGTGATAAGTGGGACAAAATTCAGCACAATTACCTACTCCTTCCATGCCATGTCCTGTAGTTCGGGTTTTTAAACGATAATTTACAGCATCCTCATGTCGTTTCACCTTTACAGGTTGTAAACTTATGTCGTTTACAATGTTATATTGCCCAAAATTTCCCAAATATACTTGATTAAATTGTAAGACATTGCGAGAGGGGGTACCTTCTATTATAGCAAAACTTAAATCGAGTAATTCTTGTGTATTATGTGAAGAAATATCCACAAGGCCTTTCAAAAATTGCTGATAATCAGTTACATCATAAATATGTGTAAATCCATCCAAGCCAAGATTAAGGTTTATTCCGTACGGGGTTACATAATTTTGAACTTGAATAGTATTGATAATTTCGAAAGCCTGACTGTAATATGTCAAGTCAGAATTTGTAATAGTCAGATCCGGAGTAAAGAACAATGTATCTGTATTTTGACTTAAGTCCGTGTTTAGTTCATAGTTTGGATAATATACTTCGGCAGCAATATTCCCAATCGAATAAAAATCAACATTTTCGAATTCGCGTAATATTTGTTGATTTAACATGACAGAATCAATGAAGCTCATTTGATTGGATTCGTATGTAAATTCGCCTGAATAAAAGTTTACAATTGGCCTAATACTATTTGTTTCAAAGTTTTTAAATCTGTCTGTTCCTTTATAAGATTTACGGCTGAGTGTTCCCCAAAATTCAGCATTTTGATTATTCCCTGAAATATCATTAATGATAATACCTTCGCCGGGAGCTTGATCAAAATCGTAATAGGCTAATAGGTTTTCAAAGGCAGGAAAGCCGGCATCAGGTTTTTGATACATGATTTGTTGTATTTCGTCAGAGGATAATTCTTTTTCCCAAATTGAAAAATCATCAACAAAGCCATCGTAAGAATATGATGAATTCAAATTTGCATCACATCCCAGAATAAAAGTTTCGATATTTTGAATAGGGCTGGTTTTTCCTGTTCCGCTATGCCACAATTGCCCGTTAATATATATTTTCATCGAACCTGTTAGTGCATTTTTAGTAAATGCAAGATGTGTCCAATTACCTTCGTATTCGTTTGTAAGTGCAGCTTTTTCAATTCGATCGTAGGAATTATTATTATTTCCCGCATCCCAGTAAATGCTGCCGTTACTCCATGGATAATGAACACATAATTGCCTTTGTCCGTTTGCATCAAGAGCTTCGAACAACATATCGTTTTGAGGCTGAATGCTTTCATTCCCATACACCCACAAACAAATACTAATTTCGTTTACAAGTTCGGGTAATACATCTTGAGGTATGTTTACGAATGAATAATTTTCAAAATTCATAAAATAATCACGTTCTTTTGTATAAGCAACAGACTGAACTAAAGTATTATCTGACAGAAATTCGAAATTGTGATTCAGATTCCAGGAACTTAATTCTATAATTACAGACGACTCTCCATCCCATACAAATGGAGTATTAAAGTCAATTCTGATCAGACCTTCGCTATTGTGATTGACTTGTCCGTAAAATACAACAGCAGGATTTAATGAAACAAGGTCTCCGGTATATATTTCGTTTAGTTGTGTGTGTGACATTTTTACAAACATGGGGAAATTAAAACTTGCCAAATTTTGTGTTTGCAAAGAAATCCCTGAAATTTCGCCGGCTGTCATTCCCGAAGAAATGAGTTCGTCAGCATTAAAAAGCATATATGTTTTAGTGTCATAATTAGCAGCTTTAAAACCGGAATTTGAATAGGTTTGGTTTACTCCAACAGTATTTACTATTTCGTTGGTAAAGTTGTAAGTTGTTTGGTTAAACTGTATTTCGGTTTTATGGTAAGTTGGGGCATAGAGGCCGTTAAATGCATCAAAGCTATTATTGTTAAGCGTGTATTTCTTATGTAAAAAAGTTGTTGAATCAAGCATTCCGGTATGCTCATAAATATTTGTATAGGTTGTGTAATCCCATTCTCCGCATGGGTACGAATCCCAGGGAGTTGCAGCATCGCATTTTATTGTATAGTACATCAGTATTTTTTCGGCAGTATAGTCTTCAGGAAATAAAAATGTTCCTCGTCTTGTATGGATACTGTCAAAAGTAAATGTTTTAACAAAAATTGTATCTCCCGGTGAGGATAAAAGAATTAAGCTGCCTGAGAACAGAAGTATTACGATAAAGGCTGTTTTTTTCATGATAAAATTTTTTAATCATTATAACGGAAAACGAATCCGAATTATGAATGGTAAAAATAAGGATTTTATCTTATATAATTTTATTGGTATAAAATATTGTCTAAAAGTGAGAGTGAGTCCGAGAAACAGTGCGAGAGTCAGTCCTCGTGCTGACGCACTCGCACTCACTCTCACACTGTTTTAAATAAACGCATTTATTCTAAACCTTTTATCAAAGCGAAAAGCATTTTAGAAATTTCTTCCAAATTATCATTAGAATTTTTGAATTCTACTTCAGAAATAAGCTTGTTGTCATATAAAAAATCAAAAATTGCGGAACATTCAAAAGCACTTCCTCGTGCTATTACAAGAAAGTTTTTTCGATCTTTATTACTAAATCTTGACGAACCTTCAGCAATATTTAGCATAATACTAAACGATGCTCTTTTTAACTGATCATTAATGTGTCTGTCAAAATTATTTTTTGAAATTAAATTATTCGTTTCATTAGCAAACATTTTTGCTTTATTGTAAACGATAAGTTTTTTAAAATCGAACATAGATTAAAGATTAAGAGTGAGAGTGAGTGTGAGAGTGAGTCCGAGAAACAGTGCGAGAGTCAGTCCTCGTGCTAACGCACTCGCACTCACTCTCACACTGTTTTTGCTCCCCCTCTAGGACTTGAACCTAGGACCCCCTGATTAACAGTCAGGTGCTCTAACCAACTGAGCTAAGGAGGAAAAAAGCGTTGCAAAACTAATATTGTTTTTTATATTTGCAAAATGTTTTTTCAAAAAGTTTTATAAAATGGTTAGAATAATGGCAATGGGGAATGCATTAGTGGACATTATGACAATGCTTCCTGATGATAAAGTTCTGGAAACTCTTGGGCTTCCAAAGGGCAGTATGCAACTTGTTGATTTTGATACCAGTAGTAAAGTGCAAAAATTAACAGATGGATTTGAAAAAAGTCTGGCAAGTGGAGGGTCTGCTGCTAATACTATTCGCAGTCTTGCAAAATTAGGTATTAAAACAGGCTATTTAGGCAAAATTGGCAAAGATAAAATGGGGAACTTTTTTGCCGAAGATATGAAAAAAACAGGTGTTTTGCCAAGTCTTATAAAAACTGATACACCTACAGGTTGTGCAGTTGCTCTTGTAAGTAAAGATTCTGAAAGAACTTTTGCTACTTATCTTGGCGCAGCAGCAGAAATGTCACCTGACGATATTTCCGAAGTTACTTTTGCAGGATATGATATTTTGCATATAGAAGGTTATTTGATTTTTAATAACGATTTAATTGAAAAAGCTGTCAGTCTGGCAAAGGAAAATGGCTTAAAGGTATCTTTGGATTTGGCCAGTTATAATGTAGTTGATGCAAATTTGGAATTTCTCAAATATCTTGTTGATAAATATGTAGATATTTTATTTGCCAATGAAGAGGAGGCAAGGGCTTTTACAGGAGAGGAACCCCTGAAAGCTTTGGAAATGATGTCGGGAATTTGTGATATAGCCGTTGTTAAGGTTGGAGAAGAAGGGTCGTATGTAAAAAGAGGCAAGGAGTTTTATAAAGCAGGTGTTATCAAGGCTAAGCCGATTGATTCGACTGGTGCAGGAGACGATTATGCCGCAGGATTTTTATATGGGTTGGTTAGTAATTGGACTTTGGATAAATGTGCTAAAGCAGGAGCAATAATTGCTGGAAATGTTATTGAAGTTATTGGCACAACTATGGATGAAAAAAGATGGGATAATATTAAAAAAGGAATTGCCGGGTTATAATTGTTTTTACAGATAATATATAATATAAAGGTGGGCATAAACCCACCTTTAATTTAATCACTAACAAAAACAAGTAATTAAAACAATCCGTGTATTTCGGCATCAATTTTATTGATGACGGTACTTAAATCTTCGGGACGTTGAGTAAAATCAATATTGTCAACATCAACAATCAGTAGTTTACCGCTTTTGTAATTTGCGATCCATGCTTCATATCTTTCGTTTAATCGTTTGAGATAATCAAGCCGTATTGTGTTTTCGTATTTTCGCCCGCGTTGTTGTATCTGTTGAACAAGTTTTGGGACAGAGGCTCTAAGGTAAATAAGTAAATCCGGAGCTTCAACAAGAGTCGCCATAAGGGTAAAAAGACTGAAGTAATTGTCAAAATCTCTTGTAGTCATCAAACCCATCGAATGAAGATTTGGAGCAAAAATATATGCGTCTTCGTATATAGTTCTGTCCTGAATGATTGTTTTTCCTGATTTTCGAATTTCGAGAATCTGATTAAATCTACTGTTTAAAAAATAAACCTGTAGGTTAAAGGACCACCTTTGCATATCTTCATAGAAATCATTCAGATATGGATTGTCATCAACGTCTTCGAAATGGGGTAACCATCCGTAATGTTTGGAGAGAAGCTTGGTAAGAGTGGTTTTTCCTGCTCCAATATTTCCTGCTACAGCAATATGCATAACTAATTCTGTTTTAATTTTTTTCAACCTTTAAAAATAAAACTAAAAAATGATTTGAAGAAGAAAAACTGCTAAAGAATTTTAAAAGTTATTAACGATTTTTCAGTAAGGACATATAATTTGTTTACACTTATTGCAAAATCAAGAATGTTGGCAAGTGTTAAATCCTGAATTTTTATTATTTCATAATTTTCATCCGCATAATATATCTCTGAATCAATAAGTAAGTAAAGCTTATCATTTATGCAATCAAAGGTTTTAATGTTTTTCCAGTCAGGCTTTTTTACAAAATTTGCGAATTTGTCAAGAATTATAATCTCACCCGAGCTTGATAGTGCATAAACAAAATTATTAGATTCTTTAATTTTTATCACATTTTGATTTCCCAAAATAGAATACAAATTGGTCCCTTTTTGAGTAATATCAAGGTCTTTATTAAAAGAAATTACAGAACTGTTTTGATTGTCAAAGACTCGAAAGCTTCCTTGGTTTGAGCTGCAAACAGCATTTGTACTGTATATCAATAAATCGTCCATATAAATCGGATCTCTTAGTTCTGTAAGAGAATTATCCAAAAATATTAATCGGTTAAAATCTTTGTAAAAAATCAGTAAACGAAAAGGATCAGAAACATCAACATTTGTAATTTCACCATTTAACTTATAATCATACTGAGCAATTTTAATCAAATCTGAGTCAAATCTGGAAAGCTGAGTCCCTATAACCAAATATATATATCCTAGATTATCAACCCTGACTTTGTCTGCTTCAACATTAAATTCCTCAATGATTTCTGTTTGTGAAAAAACTATGTTGCAGAATATTGTTGCAAATAATATTAAATAAAGTTGTTTCATTAAAGTCTTTTTGTCAAAAAGTATTCCTTAAAAATGTAAAGATAAAAAAAACTGTCTGTATCGCGAAATACAGACAGAATAAATTAAAAGCAAAAACGAAAAATATTGTTATTTCTGGGAATTCATATTCTGACAATCATGGTGCATCTGTTTTGGGTTTGCACATTGATGCTGACCTTGTCCTTGACATGAACCAGGATTGCAACCCTCAGATTTTTTATGATCTTTGTGACCCATATCTTTATCTTTCATTGCACGATGCATGTCGAATTTCTCTCTTTGTTCAGGAGTTAATTCATTTCGTATCAGCATTTCAGTATTGACTTTTTCTTTCTTGATTTCAGCTTTCAACAAATACATCTCATCAATTTTAAGATTAATGTCCTTTTGTGATGGATTTTCAGCTATTCTCAATTTGTCAAATTCAGCTTTTTTAATTTTCAAATCGGCTTTGTACTGAATAATTTTTTTATCGCTGTTAATCTTTATTGTTTCAATTTTTTTCTGCTGTTCAGGGCTTAATTCGTCCATTAAACATGCTTTCTTCTCTTTTGCCTGATTTTGAGAAAAACTTGGCTGGGCATAAAATACACCTGCTAAAATTAGTGCTGTAAAAAATAATAATCTGGTTTTCATAATTTTTATATTTTTGAGTTACGGTTAAATTGACAATTAAAATTAACAATGGTTTAATCATGGATAAAATTACTTTAGTTGTAATGTTACTTGGAATATTAATTTTTTCAAGTCATTTGTTTAATAAAATGTTTGACAGAACCAAAGTTCCAAACGTGTTGTTATTAATGATAATTGGTATTATAGGTGGGTTTTTTATTGATAAGGAGTTGTTTTTCGGAGAACTGGGAAGAGTATTTACAACAGTAACTCTGGTAATTATTCTTTTTGAAAGTGGAATAGGGCTAAAGTTTTCTGAATTAAAAACCGCATTACTATCATCAACATTGGTAACGATTGTAAATTTTTTTATTGTTGTACTTATCGTTACAGGAGTTCTTACGGTTTTTACCAAACTTGATTTTATTTCAATTATTTTTATTGGAGCGATTTTAGGAGGGACATCTTCTGCTGTAGTAATTCCCATGGTAAAACAGTTAAAACTCGGCACAAAAAGTAGCACGGTACTACTATTGGAATCAGCCTTTAGCGATGTTTTATGTCTGGTTGTGGGGCTTGCTGCTTTAGAGGGAATTAAGGCAGGAGATCTGAATGTAGGGAGTATTCTAAATACGATGTGGCAATCATTTTTATTTGCAGCCTTATTGGGTTTGGCAGGAGGAATACTTTGGAGTATGATATTAAACTGGATCAGAGCAATAAAGCATTCCATGTTTACAACTTTTGCATTTTTGTTTATTGTTTACGGGGCGGTTGAACTTATGGGATTTAATGGTGGAATTGCAGCTTTGTGTTTTGGCATTGTGCTGGGTAATTCTGACACTATAGGAAAAACAAAAGCATGGAACAGTATCTTTAGGTTTGACATTGCCCATCTGAATACAAATGAAAAGGATTTCTTTTCAGAAATTGTATTTGTTTTGCAAACATACTTTTTTGTTTATGTTGGTGTGGTTATCGAGTTTGGCAGTTTTGTAACTTATCTAATAGCAATTTTGATTATTCTGCTGGCTTTAGCGATAAGACCTTTAGTGATGAAGATATTTGTTAGAAAAGGAGTAAGCCCCAAAGAGTTTACGGTAATGTCAATAATGTCTCCAAAAGGTTTGGTCCCGGCAATTCTGGCATCAATTCCTTTACAATTAGGGTTGGCTTCAGGCCGGCAAATCGCCGAAATAGGATATGCTGTTGTTTTGTTGAGTATCTTTATTTGTAGTATTTTAGTTATTGTAGTCAGCAAAGACCCTCTTATTTTTAATAAAATGATAAGAAAAAAGAAAAAGGCTGAAGAAGCAGGTGTAGATGACTTAAAGATTGAAGAAAACACGGAAGACAAAAATATAGAGGATGATGTAACCGAAAAACCTGAAGAAGAAACGGAGTCAAAAATTACTATCAAGAAAAAATATAAAGATGAGTTCGATGACTGAAACAAAGAAGAGTTGGTATAAAATAAAATTGAATTTATTGGAAATTGATGGCGGAGGAACACACATTGCGGTAAGATGTATAATAAATGGGAAAAAATCTGTTTTGCTGGTTGATACCGGAGCTTCAAATTCAGTATTTGACAGCGAAAGTGATATCTTTGATGGTGCTGAAATGGAGACAGTAAATGATAACGGTATGGGTTCTGGTTTTAATTCCGACTTACCTCAATTAGTCAGAGGTAAAATTGATTCTATTAAGTGGGGTAGGATGGAGATTAGAAATATGACAGTATTTTTTACACCGATGAATCATATTAATCATTTGTACAAAAGGCTTAAACTGCCTCGTATTACGGGAATATTGGGAAGTGATTTGTTGCTTGAGTATAATGCAATTATTGATTTTGGAAACAGTATTGTTCTCTTCGAAAAAAAATAGATTTAAAATATTGGTATAAAACGCTTTTAGTTTTTAAAAAAAGTCTATATTTGCAAACTTAAATTTTTAAAATTAACAATTATTAAAATTATAAATCATGCGTAACAAAGGAGCGATTATTTTAGTATCTGTGCTGTTTGTTTTAATCAGTCTGTATTATCTGTCATTTACTTTTGTTGTAAATAGGATAGAAGGTAAGGCTGACAAATATGCGCAGAAACAATTTGAAGCTATGAATCTGAAGGTTGATGAGTATGAACAAATACATATTCTTGACTCATTAAGTAAAAGATATCTTGATTCTATTTCTGACAAAATTGTGTATTCTATGTTTAAGAAATACACATATATGGATTGTAAAGAGCGAGAATTAAATCTGGGATTGGATTTAAAAGGAGGAATGAACATATCGATAGAGATTTCGGCAGAGGATGTTATTCTGGCTTTAGCAAATAACCAATCTGATTCTACATTGTTGAAAGCATTGGACGATGCGTCAAAACAGATAAAGGAACAGACAGGAATGAATTACATTGATGTTTTCGGACAATCTTATAATAAAGTTAAAAAAGCAAATTCTCCGGCTTTAGCCTCTCTTTTTATAACGACATCAAATCAGGATAGAATTACGGTAAAATCAACTGATCAGGAAGTCTTAAAATATATTAGTGAAGAATATGATGCTGCTTTGGAGAGTGCTTTTGATGTTTTAAGAAAACGTATAGACCATTTTGGCGTTGTTCAGCCGAATATTCAGAAAGATGTTGCTGTTAAGGGAGTTTTTCATATCGAATTGCCAGGTATTAAAGATCCTGAACGTGTCGAAGATTTGTTGAAACAAGCAGCAGTTTTAGAATTCTGGGAAACTTATAACGTTGACGAGATTTATGATAAATTATCCGAAGCCAACGTAATGATTGCTGATTTAAAGAATGTTGAAAAAGTTATGGTTGAAAAACCTGTCGTTTCAGAAGAGGTAGTTTTAGACGATGATGAAATTGTATTTGATGATGATGAAATTGCTGCAGGTAAAGATACTGCCATAACTCAAGAAGTAAAAGATACTACAAAACTTAATGTGTCAGGTTCATTATTTGACAGACTTGTAAATCAGGTTGGTAAATATCAGATTTATGGACCTGTTGTTGGATTTGCAAAAGAATCCGATATGGAGTCAATTATGGCGGACCTTAACAGACCGTCTATTAAAAGACTATTCCCGGACAATCTTGTGTTTGCATGGAGTTTTAAACCACTTAAAGACCAGCCGGGATATTATCAGTTGATAGCCTTGAAGAAAAGCAAAGAAGGGGGTGCAGTTTTAGGTGGAGATGTTATCACTAATGCTCAGCAGGAGTTTGGCCAGAATCGTGCCACTGCAGAAGTTACAATGAGTATGAATGGGCCCGGTTCGACTGAATGGGCTCGTATAACCCGCGAAAATGTTGGAAAAAGTATTGCCATAGTTCTTGACGGCTATGTGTATTCATTTCCAAATGTAAATGATGAAATTAAAGGTGGTAGATCTTCTATTATGGGGGATTTTACTTTGGAAGAAGCAACAGACCTTGCAAACGTTTTAAAATCTGGTAAAATGCCTGCACCGGCAAGCATTTTGTCCAAGGAAATTGTAGGTCCTTCACTTGGTCAAAAGGCAATTGACTCGGGATTGAATTCATTTATTATTGCCTTTATTTTGGTTCTTATCTATATGATTTTCTATTATGGAAAATCAGGTATTATTGCCGACATAGCACTCATAATAAACTTATTCCTGATATTTGGGGTGCTTGCTTCTTTGGGAGCTGTACTTACATTACCCGGTATTGCCGGTATTGTACTTACAATAGGTATGTCAGTAGATGCCAATGTGCTTATTTATGAGCGAATACGTGAAGAATTGCGTGCCGGAAAGATGATAAAAACAGCAATTGCAGATGGTTATAAGAATGCTTACTCTGCAATTATTGACTCGAACTTAACAACATTATTGATTGGGATTATTTTGTTAAACTTTGGTGTTGGTCCTGTTCAGGGTTTTGCAACTACTCTTATTATTGGTATCCTCTGTTCATTGTTTACAGCTATTTTTATTACCAGATTGATATTTACTTTCCTTTTAGATAAAGATAAAAAGATATCCCTGGGCAATAAATTGACAATGAATGCATTTCAGAATTTATCTATAAAATTTTTAGAGAAGAGGAAATTATTCTATATTATTTCTGGGGCTTTGGTTATTATTAGTTTAGGATCATTGTTTACCAGAGGCCTAAATCAAGGTATTGATTTTACAGGCGGTCGTAATTATATTATAGCTTTTGATAAAGCTATTTCGCCAGAAGAAGTTGCAGTAGCTCTCGAAAAAGTTTATGGAGATAGACCTGTTGTTAAGACCTTCGGTGTTTCCAATCAGGTTAAAATTAGCACAAAATTTGAGATTAACAATAAGAATGCTGACAATCTTGCCGATTCATTGTTATACGTTGGTTTGCAAAAATTCTTGCCGGAAAATACTACAATGGATGATTTTTTCTCTGATTATAGGCAGGAATCACAAAAGGTTGGACCTACGGTCGCTGATGATATTAAGTCAAAATCAATTGTGGCAATATTATTAGGGCTTGTTGTAATGTTTTTATACATTCTTATCAGATTCCGCAAATGGCAATATTCTCTTGGAGCATTGGTGGCATTGATTCACGACGTATTGATTGTTATGGGAATATTCTCATTATTTTATACGGTAATGCCGTTTAATATGGAGATAGATCAGGCATTTATTGCGGCAATATTAACTGTAGTGGGTTATTCTATTAACGACACTGTGATTGTGTTTGACAGAATCAGAGAGTACTTAAAACTATATCCAAAACGTGGAACTTTACCTGTATTAAATGATGCTGTTAATAGTACTATCAGCCGTACTATTAATACCAGTTTGAGTACTCTTGTGGTATTAATTGCAATATTCATCTTTGGTGGTGAAGTAATTAGAGGATTTATATTCGCTTTGTTAATAGGTATAGTCGTTGGTACTTACTCTTCAATATGTATTGCAACACCTATTTCATATGATTTAATGAAGAAAAAGAAAGACGAAAGTAAAAAATAAGGAAAAGGGCGTTAGCCCTTTTTTTTATGGAAATAATCAAAAATCAATTTAGCTTTAGAGTTCCCAATGGATTGTGAAATATCTTCTAAGCTAAGATTTTTAATGTTTGCAACTGATTTGTACCTGGAAATTAATTCTTCAATAGTCTTGGATCCTATACCTTTAATTATATTGAGTTCAGAATTAATAAATTCCGATGATCTTTTGTCACGATGAAATTTAATTCCAAATCTGTGTGTTTCATCTCTAATTTGTTGAATGAGTTTTAGAGATTCTGAGTTTTTATCAAGGTATAAGGGAACATTATCTCCCGGAAAATAAATCTCTTCAAGTCTTTTGGCAATACCAATAATACTAACTTTTTCGGATATGTTTAATTGTTCTAAAGCTTTAATAGCAGCACTTAATTGTCCTTTTCCACCGTCAATAATTATTAGCTGTGGGAGATTTTCATTTTCATCAATGAGTCTTTTATATCTTCGGTAAACAACCTCCGTCATCGAAGCAAAATCATCAGGACCCGTTACTGTTTTTATATGATAGTGCCTGTAATCAGATTTAGAAGGTCGTGCCATTTTAAATACAACACAAGCCGCAACTGGGTTTGTCCCTTGAATATTTGAATTGTCAAAACACTCGATGTGTTCGGGTAAGGATGAAAGATTAAGATCTTTTTTAAGAGTTTCCATTTTTCTCAATGCATGTTTTTCGGGATTTTTTTGTTCAATCTGTTTGTGACGCTCAAGCATGAAAAAATGTGCATTACGTTGTGCTAGCTGTAATAGCTTAAATTTATCGCCTTTCTTTGAATAAACTGTTGTTGTATTAATTATATGGTATTCAATCTTAAAAGGTAAAATAATATATTTGGCTGCACTTTTCATTAATTCGCGCAATTCGAAAATTGCATATGAAAGTATGTCTTCGTCATTTTCATCAATTTTCTTTTTAAGCTCAATTGAATGTGCTCCGGTTACAGAACCGTTTTGAATTCGAAGATAATTTATATATACAGAATTGATGTCTTTTGCAAATCCATATACTTCTGTGTCGGATATATTCGTATCTACTATTGTAGATTTGCTTCTATAATTTTCTATAATATCAATTTTTGCTTTTATTTTCGATGCTTCTTCAAATTTTAATTCTTTAGCATTACTTTTCATTAATTCTATAAGATATTGCTGAATAAGATGAAGATCTCCGTTAAATATTTTTCGGATATCCGAAATCCACGAATTATATCTGTCCTCATCAATTTGTGATATACATGGAGCCAAACAGTTGCCGATATGATATTCGAGGCAGACTTTGTATTTTCCGGATTTTATATTTTCTGAGCTTAAATTCAACGGACATGTTCGTAAAGAATATAATTGACGGATTAAAGATAGTAGGGTTTTAATCATATAAACAGATGTGAAAGGTCCAAAATATTCACTTCCGTCATTTATCTTTTGTCTTGTGTAAAACACTCTTGGAAAATTTTCATTTTTTATGCAAAGCCATGGATATGTTTTGTCATCTTTAAGCATGACATTATATTTTGGCTGTAATTCCTTGATAAGAGTGTTTTCCAATAATAATGCGTCGTTTTCTGTTTCGACGACAATGTATTCAATGCTGTGTATGTTTTTTACGAGGATACTGGTCTTGTATGATGAGTGGTTTTTTATAAAATATGAGCTTACTCGTTTTTTTAGGTTTTTAGCCTTGCCAACATAAATTATCTTACCATTTTTGTCCAAATACTTATATATACCAGGACTTTGAGGCAATGATTGAACATTTAGTTCTATGGATTTCTCCGTTTTCATTTCGTAAAAATAAGGAAAATTGAAGAGAGCGTTAAAAAAACCAGCAAATAAAATATGAAATTTAAAAGGTAATTAGGAGAAATACCCTTTGAATTTATCGAAAATACTCTCTGTCTTTTTGTTTTTCGGATTAAAACTTTCAGATTCTTGCATTTTTTGAAGTAGTGCTTTGTCTTCTTTAGACAGAGATGATGGAATAAAAATATTTATTCTGACCATTAAGTCACCTTTTGAGTATCCGTTTAAGTCAGGAAGTCCTTTACCCCTTAATCGTAATATTTTTCCGGATTGGCTCCCGGCATCGATTTTTATTTTCACCTTACCTTGAAGAGTTGGAATTTCAGCATTAGTACCTAAAATAGCATCAGGTATGCTAACGAATAAGTTATACAATAAATCATTGCCGTCACGTTGAAAGTCGGGATGCTCTATTTCTTGAATTACAATCAGTAAATCTCCATTAACACCTCCACGTCTTGCCGCATTTCCTTTTCCCGAAACAGATAACTGAACGCCTTCGCTTACTCCGGCAGGTATTTTTAATTCTATTAGCTCTTCTCCGCTAACAATGCCTTCGCCATAACAACTTGTACACTTTTGTTCAATAATTTTACCTTCACCTCCACAAGTTTGACATGTGGTAGTACTTTGCATTTGCCCCATTATGGTGTTAACTACTCTGGTTTGTACACCACGACCATTGCAAGTTGGACAGGTCCGACTCGAATTTCCGTTTTTTTCGCCATTTCCACCACATTCTTTACAAGCGACATATTTTTTTACTTTGATTTTTTTTGTAGTTCCATTGGCTATTTCGTCAAGACTGAGTTTAACGGTTACTCGCAAGTTTGTACCTTTATTTACTCTCGAACGACCGCGAGATTGCCCACCACCGAAAAAGCTGCTAAATCCTCCTCCAAAACTATCACCGAAAATATCACCGAAACGTGAAAAAATGTCGTCAAAAGTCATTCCTTCTCCACTATAACCACCCATGCCACTCATACCGGAATGTCCAAATCTGTCGTAGCGGGCACGTTTGTCAGGATTACTTAAGACTTCATAAGCTTCGGCAGCTTCTTTGAACTTTTCTTCCGCAGCTTTATCGCCGGGGTTTTTGTCCGGATGAAATTGGATAGCTTTTTTTCTGTAAGCCTTTTTTATCTCTTCAGCACCAGCTTCTTTGCCAACTTCTAATATTTCGTAATAGTCTCTTTTGTTCATAAATAATTATTTGTAAGCTTGTGGAAAGAAAGAATAAATAATGATACCATAATTTATGAATTGATTTTATTCTCCAACCACAACTTTTGAAAATCTTATAATTTTATCGTTGATTTTATAACCTTTTTGCACAACGTCAATAACTTTTCCTTTTTTTTCTTCTTCTTCAACAGGAAATCTTGTAATAGCTTCGTGAAAATCTGTGTTAAAATCCTGATCTTTTGAAATAATTTCTTCAACTCCCTGCGATTTTATAAAATCAAGGAATTTTTGACTTATCAATCTAATACCTTCAACAGTTGCTTCGACATCTTTTACTTCAGTTAAATGTGTCATAGCTCTTTCTATGTCATCAACAACAGGTAAGAAATCTTTTAAAACATCAATTTTTGCCGATTCACGAAGATCAATTTTTTCTTTAATTGTTCTTTTTCGAAAATTGTCATATTCTGCAACAAGTCTTAAATACTTGTCCTTTAATTCTTCATTTTTCTGATTTAGTAATTCAATTTCGTCTTGTAATTTTTTTTCTTTCGATTTTAAAATCGTCTTAGATGTTTTTTTAGATTTTTTATTTTCCTTCTTTTGTTCTTGGTTCACCTCAGCACCATCATTAATTTCCTGTTCTGGTGAATTTATTAAGTCTTTGTCCATAATTATTTTTTGATTTGTGCTTTTCAAAATGTCTGCCATTGTCAAATTGCGACAAATTGACAGAAATGAATAGCAAATATGACAGAAATTATTGTTTTATACTATTGATTAGAGCGTTTAAATTATCAATATTCTTCTTAATCTTTTTTAATTCTTTTCGATTTTTGTATTGATCCGAAGAATTAACATTATTATATTCTAAAACTAGCAGGTTAAGTGTTTTTTCAAATTGTTCAAGCGGGTCTTTTAAAACATATCTTTCTAAAGTGCTTTCAAGAGCTTCTCCTCTAAGGTTCTTTGCTATAATAATGCCATCTTTATCAATGAGGAAGTTTGAAGGTATTCCTTTTACTCCGTATGCTTTTGCTGCAACTGAATTCCAGTACATTAAATCACTAACGTTTGTCCAGATTAAACCATCGTCAGAAATCCCCTGTACCCAGCTTTCTTTGGTTTTATCAAGAGATACTCCATAAATAGTAAATCCTTTTCCGATAGAAAAGTTTTTATTCTTATAATTTGAATATGCAGCGGCTACTGTTGGGTTTTCCTTTCTGCAAGGACCACACCATGAAGCCCAAAAATCTATGAGTACAACTTTGCCTTTTAAAGAAGATAGACTTATACTATCACCATCAGGTGTGGGCAATTTAATTTCAGGAGCATAGTCCCCAATTTCGGTTCCCGATTTTTGTCCTATTACATTAAGTGTAAAAAATAATGCAGTAATAACTAATAATGATTTCATTTCAAAAAAGTATTTAATTTAAACGTTCAATTCTTGCTCCCAGTTTATTTAAACGTTGATCAATATTTTCGTAACCTCTGTCAATTTGTTCAATATTATGAATAATGCTTGTTCCTGTGGCGGACATTGCTGCAATGAGTAAAGCCATACCAGCTCTTATATCAGGAGATTGCATAGTTGTTGCTCTTAGTTTTATCGTATTGTCAAGTCCTATGACTGTTGCACGGTGAGGATCACATAAAATAATTTGAGCTCCCATGTCAATCAGTTTGTCAACAAAAAACAAACGACTTTCGAACATTTTTTGATGTATTAAAACGCTTCCTTTTGCTTGTGTTGCAACAACTAAAAAGACGCTCAGCAGGTCAGGAGTTAGCCCTGGCCATATAGCATCGGCAATTGTCATAATAGACCCGTCAATGAAACTTTCTATTTCATAATGCGATTGAGCAGGTATATATATATCATCATCTCGTAATTCGAGTTTTATTCCTAATTTTCTAAATGAGTCAGGTATTATTCCTAACATATCGTATCTGACATTCTTGATTGTTATTTCCGATCCTGTCATAGCTGCCATTCCTATAAAACTTCCTATTTCGATCATATCGGGAAGTATTGTGTGCGATGCGCCTTTTAAAATTTTTACTCCATTAATTTTAAGAAGATTAGACCCTATACCACTTATTTTAGCACCCATGGCATTTAGCAAAAGACAAAGTTGTTGAATATATGGCTCACATGCAGCGTTGTAAATGACAGTTTCTCCCTCGGCAAAAACAGCAGCCATAATAAGGTTAGCTGTACCAGTTACTGATGCCTCCTCGAGATGCAAGTAAGTGCCGATTAGTTTCTTTGCACTAAGACTGTAAAAATTATCTTTAAAATCATAATTAAATTCTGCCCCAAGTTTTTTAAATCCGATAAAATGCGTATCAAGGCGACGACGTCCTATTTTATCACCACCGGGTTTAGGCATGCAAACATTGCCAAATCTTGCTAGTAACGGACCTAGAATCATTATCGAGCCTCTTAATGCTGCACCATCATTACGAAATGTGTCAGACTTCAGGTAATCAAGATTTACTTTATTTGCTTTGAAAATATATGTTCCGTTTTCTAAATTGCGGACAACGACTCCTAATGATTTTAATAAGTCTATAAGTTTATTTACATCTCTGATATTTGGAATATTACTTATAGTAACCTCTTCTTCTGTAAGTAATACGGCACATAATACCTGAAGTGCTTCGTTTTTAGCACCCTGAGGGGTTATTTCACCTTTGAGTACTGTATTTCCATCAATTTTAAATGTACTCATATGCAACTATTTCTTTTTGTATTTTGGTCTTTTCCCTCCTTTGTTCAAAATTTGGGGTGGTGGTGCCAAAACTTCTCTAAAGTCATTTAATTTAATGTTTTCTGGAATATCAATGCTATTTCTTACAATTATTGAAAGTTCTTTAAAAACAATTTCATCAGAAATGCTTTCTTTTTTCCAAACCATATATGACCTTTTCATATGATTTGCCATTAGCTCAATCAGTGCATTTTTCTTTTCCGGTTCTTCTATGTCATTAATTTTTTTGAGAACTTCTTCTATAAACTTGCCATAATGTCTGAATTTGAATTTGCCGTCAGAGTATGGTAATTTTTGAGGTTTTTTATTTATCAACTCTAAATCAGGTAAAGGATATGGCCAATCAATATCAAGCTTAAAGTCGGACATAATTGCTAAATGATCCCACAATTTATGTTTAAAATCTACTACGTCTCTTAGGTGAGGGTTCATATTTCCCATAATTGCAATAACAGCATGTGCAGCTCTTGTCCTTTCTCCTTTATCTTCGATAGTACAACAGTAGTCAACCATTTTCTGTATTGTTCTGCCATACTCAGGTAATTTTAATTGAAGTCTTTGTGTATTATAATCCATATATAATTTTTTTTACAAAACTAATCTTTATTCGTTTATTTCGCAAGTTTATAGGATTATAATATAACCAATTTTGCAAATTTCAATAAAAGGGTTTTTGTTTCACCCGAATCAAATTTAACGGTAGCCTTAGTGTCATTACCTGCTTCAGCAATAGACTCGATTATCCCTTCGCCGAAAGAATTATGTTTTATTCTCATCCCAGACTTGTAATCTGATATATTAATTTCCGGATTTAAATTGTTTGAAGAATTTATTTTATCAATACTTACCAGTTTTTTTTGTCTTGGAGAAGTATATGGCTTTACCTCTTCTGGCTGTTTGGGTTTATTTTGATTTTTATTATTTTGGTAGTAATCAGAATATTTTTTTCGTTCATCAGAAAAATTAGGGATTTCATTTTTTTTATGTTGCAAAGGCCAATCCAAATACTCTGAGTTTATTTCTTTTATAAAACGACTCGGTTCCATAGTTGTCATATTGCCAAATCTGAATCTGTTAACACTATAGCAAATTATCAGGTTTTTCATTGCTCTGGTAATTGCGACATAAAATAGTCGTCTTTCTTCCTCGAGCTCATGCAAAGACATTGCAGACATCGCATTAGGGAAAAGGTTTTCCTCAACACCAACAACAAAAACATTAGTAAATTCAAGACCTTTTGCCGAATGAATTGTCATCATACTTAACTTATCTGGATTTTCATCTTCTTCGCTATCCAAATCAGTAAGTATTGATATGTTTTCAAGATAATCAATTATAGAAGTTCCGTTAAATGTTTCTTGCTCTTTATTTGTTTCACAAAAGTTTTTAACTCCGTTTAATAATTCCTGAATGTTTTCGTAACGACTTACGCCTTCCGGAGTTTTATCACTAAACAAATCATGATTTATCCCTGATTTGTTTACCAGTTCTGTCATAAAATCATAAGCATTAATGTCATCGCTTTTCTCAGAAAAATAATTTATAAGTGCTGCGAATTGGGCAATTTTCATAGTTGTCCCCGAATTAATATCCAAATTATATTTAGATGGTTCAGATATTAAATTCCAAATAGGTGTATTTGTGTTTAGCGAATAATTTAAAATTTTATCCACAGTAGTGTTCCCGATTTTCCTTGAAGGATAATTTACAATTCTTCTAAAAGCTTCAATGTCATTATGATTAATACTTAATCTTATATATGCAATTACATCTTTAATTTCCTTTCGTTGATAGAATGAAAGTCCGCCGAAAACTCTATATGGAATATTGAATTTACGCAAAGATTCTTCCATTATTCTTGATTGTGCATTGGTTCTATATAAAATTGCAAAATCGGAAGGTATAAAGTGGTCTTCAACTAACATTCTACTTATTGTTTCGGCAACTATTATTCCTTCCAAACCATCAGTCATTGCTTTTTCGACTTTAATTTTAGTGCCGGTGTCATTTTTTGAAAATATTGTCTTGGGAATTTGTTGAGTATTCTTTGCGATTAATGAATTGGCAGCGTTTACAATTGTTTGAGTACTTCTATAGTTTTGTTCCAGCTTATATAACTTATAATCTTGGTAATCGTTTTTGAAGTTTAGAATATTCTGTATTTTTGCTCCACGGAAAGAATATATGCTCTGTGCGTCATCTCCCACAACACATAACTTTCGTTGTACTTCGGATAGTCGTTTTATTATTAAGTATTGAGCAAAATTTGTATCTTGATATTCATCAACTAAAATATACGAAAAAAGATTTCTATATCTGTCCAAAACATCTGGATTTACTTTAAATAGAATATTGGTATATACTAACAAATCATCAAAATCCATAACATTTGACTGTCTGCACCTTTGAGAATATTTTGTGTAAATTGTGCTGAAATGTTCTCTGTTTTCTTTTGTGTCCTCAATTATGTAATCATTATTTTGAGCATAGGCTTCTGCCGTAATCAAATTGTTTTTTGCTGCGGATATTCTTCCGCAAACAGATTTAGGCTTATAAAAATCATCATTAAGATTCATTTCCTTAATAATAGATTTTATCAAATTCAAAGAATCAGCAGAGTCATAAATTGTAAAATTTCTGGTAAATCCAATCCTTTCCGAATCTATTCTCAGCATCCTGCCAAAAATAGAATGAAAAGTCCCCATCCAGATACTTCGCGAAGCCTCATATCCCAAAAGATTATCAATCCTGATTTTCATTTCATCTGAGGCTTTATTCGTGAAAGTCAATGCCAGTATGCGGTTTGCCGGAATGCCATGTGATATTAAATATGCAATTTTATAGGTTAAAACACGTGTTTTTCCTGAGCCGGCACCTGCCACAACAAGTTGAGGCCCATCAATGTAGGTGACTGCCTCTCTTTGCGATTCGTTTAGTTCTTTTAAAATTCTATTATTCACAAATATTGATTTGTAGGGCAAAAATACAAATCAGGTCTTATCATTTTTGAGTTTTTTTTATTATTTATCAACGCTTGGTAATAATTGTTAAATAACAGTAAGTCAGAACATTAGCATAACAACATAAAAAATTGCAATACTTTTTTTTAAAATATTTTGAAAAAAATTGATTTGATAAACAACGTTTTTTAATTTATTTATGTCTTATCAGCAAAATTTAGATATAATAGTTTTAAGTGTAATGTTAAATTTATGAAAAAATAAAAACAAGAATTTTATTATTAATACAATTAATATAATACATTTGCCATAGAATAACTAAATGATAATAAACAAATAAATTATATTGTTATGAAAAGAACAATTTTGAAAAGCCTGATGCTTTTGACCTTAGTTTTTGCTGTGATGTCTTTATTGCAGGCACAGTCTTTATTACAGCCGGACCCACGTCTTAAAAAAGGATATGAATCGGAATATCTGGAACTTTTAAGGCAGAATTATCCATCTACGCTGGAGATTTTAAATTTCGAGCTTGACAATGCTTGGTTTATTGCAGGACCGGAAATTGCACCTAAAGCTGAAACTATGGAATATCTGTATTACAGAGATCCGATTACTGGTGATAAAACAGATGAAAGGGTTGAAGAGACAAATGTCGAAAATATAAACATTTGTGAGTATTATTATGATAAGAAATATGACAGTCATGTTTTTTATAAAATTGGAGATACCGGTGTAATAATCGGATTTTATTCAGTGTTAGAAATGGCAAAGAAATTTAATAGTTCAAAAAACCTATAAACTATGAAAACGTTACGAATATTTTTAGCTTTAGCAATATCAATATTTGCTTTTAGCTATCAGGTTTTTTCGCAGACTTATCTGCTTAATAGTAATCAAGCAATTGAAACCTGTTCTGGAACAATATACGATTCTGGAGGCTCAGGAGGGCAATACAGCAATAACGAAAACTATACTGTCATATTATGTAGTGATAATGGTTCAGTTATTCAATTACAGTTTACAGCATTCAATTTGGCCACTGGTGATATGCTCACAATATACAACGGAGCAGGGACAACCGGTAATATTTTAGCAACCGGCACAGGAACAAGTCTGAATGGTCAAACAATCGTTGCAGATGTAAACTGTGTTGCTTTGGTTTGGACTACAAATGCAAGTGGTACTGCTACAGGTTTCGCAGCAAATATTATTTGTAGTACATTATGTCAGGGTTATACAAGTGATATTGTAGCAAATCCTTCGATTACCGATCCGGTCGAGATGTATCTTGACATTTGTCCGGGACAGGTTGTAAACTTTTCTGCCGCCAGCAATTTTTTCAATAATGGTTCAGAAGGTTATACACAGACCACTGCAAACACAACCTATCATTGGGAAATGATAAATGAGTTTAATCAATTGGTAATTGATCAGAGTGGCTTAGGTTTAACTAATATTTCATATACTTTTAATGCATCTGCAGGTTATTCTTTAAGCCTGCGATCTGAAGACGTACAAGGTTGTTGGAATATGGGCGATGCGACATTGAGGATAAGGGTTTCGGTACCTCCAACTTTTACGGGAACGACTTTAGCCCCGACACCTATTTGTCCGGGCGAAACAGTTACGTTTACAGGTCACGTACAGACTTATCCATGGCAAATGTCTGTTGTTGACACTCAAATTGTTGGTCAGTGTGTCGAAGACCATTATGTTGGGTTAATATGTTTTGATGTAAATACATTTGCCCCCGGACAAACTATAAATTCAGCTAATGATTTGGCATCTGTTTGTATAAACATGGAACATTCGTATATAGGTGATTTTTATATGTACATTAGATGTCCAAACGGACAGGAAGCTATGTTGCATGAGTATTATAATTGTAATAATGCATATTTTGGTCTGCCTAATCATTCTGATAACTGCGTACCCGGAACAGGTTGGGATTACTGTTGGTCAATGAGTGCATCACAAGCAGTTACGGCTGTTTGTTCATCAGGACAATCTGTACCGGCAGGCACTTATTTGCCATTAGGGAACTTTAACACTCTGATAGGTTGTCCAATCAATGGAGAATGGTGTATCAGGTTCTATGACAACTGGGGTGCTGATGATGGTTATATATGGACTGCCGATTTGAATTTCAGTCCTGCTATTATGCCACAGGATACCTGGGGTTACGAGAATGCTTATGATCAAGGAACAAATTCACCTGATGGTGCATGGTCAGGTCCTAATATGGTGGATGCAACCGGTTTTATAGGTACAGCAGCCCCAACTGTAAGCGGGAATATTAATTACACATTCACTGCTACAGATGATTTTGGTTGTTCTTATGATACTACGATTATGGTTGTTGTTAAACCAATTACAGATCCTTCGTGTTGTATAATGCCAGATGTAAATGCCGGTCCTGATGAGGCCGTATGCAGCAATTCATACCATTTCAATGCAACTGATTTAACTCCAGGTAACAGTGGGGTATGGGTAGTTACAAGTGGCCCTCCCGGGGCGGCTTTTGACGATGCCGGAGACCCAAATACAACTGTAACAGTTAGTATTTATGGAACATATACATTTACTTGGACAGAATACTATTTGGGTAATACAAATAATCTTGCTTGTTCAGATAATGATGCAGTGACAATTACATTCAACGAAACATTTGATCCAACAATTACAGCTATTAATGATATGTGTGTTTCGGTAGCTCCATTTCAGATTTATGTTGCAGATTTTGGGACATTAACTTGTTCTCCATCTACACCAGCTCTTAATGCTACAACAGGAGTGTTTAATCCTGAGCAGGCAGGTCCTGGTGTTTATACTATTACAAACACTATTACAGGTCCTTGTGTAGGAGCAGGTTTTGATAACGAAACATTTGAAATATTTGACGAAATTGAAGTCGTTAACTTTTCTGAGGTATGCGGACCTACCGGAAGCCCGACATTATTTACGGTTTCATGGGATGTGCAAGGTTCAGCAGGGAGTCCATATACTGGTTATTTGGTAAACGGAGTTTCGCAGGGTAACGCACATTATACGACTGACATTGTTTCTCCAGGAAGTTATAATTATACCATTACTGATCCAAATGGTTGCAGCAATACTACAATAAGTGGATTTCGTGATTGTGGATGTCCATTGTATGCAGGAACTATGGGCTCATTACAGACAGTTATTTTATGTCAGGATGAGTGCACAGTACCTGATGTAACTCACAATGGCGATCAAGAAACCGATGGAGGTGCTGGAGTATTTGAATTTATGATTCATACGGGAAATAATATTCCTTTGGCATATAGTTCAACACCAAATTTCTGTTTTAACAATGTTCCCGGAGCAACTTACAATACTATTTATTATGTGTCTGCAATATGTGGATTGCCAAGTGGAGGCCACGCAACATTAAGCGGATGTTTCTCTATAGCAGCTGGGACTCCGGTTATGTGGCAACAAAACCCGATTTCTTCTGCAGGTGCCAACCGAGATACATGTGGTTTAGTAATCCAGTTGAATGGAAATACTCCTACATCTGGCATGTATGGATATTGGTCTTCGGATTGTGAATTTTTTGCTGTTGGAGGGACTTCTCATACTCAACCCAATGCAATAGTTATGTCAACACAATTTAACACATGTACATTTACTTGGAATGTAGTCAATGGTCAATGCGTTGCTAGTGATGACGTTGTTATAGGATTTTTAGATACTCCAAACCCATATGCAGGTGATGACATGACTGTTTGTGGAAATACTACAACAATGAATGGCGTTCCAAGTTTGACAGGTACAGATCTTATTTGGACAGGAAACGGGACTAGCTTTAATCCTCAATCAAGTGCTAATGCTCAGGCTTTGGTTAGTATTTATGGAACTTATCAATATACTTTAACAGAAAGCAATTCTGCCTGTGAAGGTTCAGATCAGGTTCTGATTACTTATGTTCAACCTCCTTCTCCTTTGGTGTTGAATAACTCTGATACTGTCTGCGGTACGCAATATAATTTACATGTAATTACTACTGCTAATGCAGACGGTCACTGGGCAGCATATAATTCATCCATGGTTTTATTAAGTCCACAACCGATATTTGTTCCTTCTATATATGAAGATACTGTTCTTGTTACTATTGGAAATTATCCCGGATATTACCAAACAGTTATATTCGAATGGGTAGAGAAGAATCAGGTTAATGGAATAGAATGCTTTTCTTCGGTGACTCAGGAGGTCGTTTTTGCAAGAGAGCCGGTGGCAAGCGTAGGAGCCAGCGATGAGGCAGAGATATGCGGATCATGTATAACTTTCGCAGCTGATACTACAGGTTCTGGTTGGGCTGAAGGCTATTGGATACCAAGGGGACTTATTGGAGAATTCGCAGACAATAACCCAAACAAACCTGATGCAACATTTTGTATTAGCGAAGTTGGTAATTTTGGAGATACTGCTCATGTCAGAGCTCCTATGTTATGGGCTATGAGAAACTATGGCTGTATTTCCATGGACACTATGTGGGTTACATTCTATCAGCGTCCTGTAGCAAATGCAGGTTTAGATGATGCAGTTTGTGGTAATAATTATCAGCTTGAAGCATTTTTTGATATTACTGAAAATGCCGGATATGTTCCAACTGGGCAATGGTTCACATATAACCCCCCGGTAGGGCAAACTGCGAATATTACTCCATTGTATAATGATACTGCACAAGTAACGGTAAGTCAGGTAGGAATATGGAATTTTATATTTAGAGAGAATAATTCATTCCTTACCTCTTGTTATTCGACAGATACGGTTCGAATTGAATTTGTTGAAAATCCTGTAATTTTTGCAGGTGAGGACAAGGATGTTTGCGGTCAGCAAACTCAAATGGAGGGCGTTTCGGGCGGTAATAATGGTTCATGGCTTCCAACACCTGGGGCGACCTTTGTAGATTACACTGATCCCACAACTAGTGTTACAGCTAGTTATGGAGAAAGAGTCTTTTATTGGCTCGAAAGTAATCAGGCGACTACTTCAACATTGTCATGTACATCGAAAGATTCTGTTATAATAACATTTTGGAGGCGACCTACTGCAAATATTCTTACTGACGAAGCCGACTCTACGGTTTGCGGATTAACATTCGAGCATTTAAGAGCAGAAAATCCGGGAAGTGAAATTGAAGGATATTGGTATAATATCAATCCGGCAACAGTATATGGTGATGCATTTTCGTGGAATACATGGGCAACTGTACCAAATTACGGCTATCACGATTTTTATTGGATAGAAGAAACAGGTCCCGGACTTACCCCAGGGTTCTGTAACGATACTGCCGGTCCATTGACTATAAGATTTATTCAAATTCCAAATGCAAATGCAGGAGGGGATACATTATTCTGTGGTTACTGTGGCTATCTTCGTGCCATTCCAAGTATTGGTCAGGGTGTCTGGTCAACCCCATCAGGCCTTAATATTACTTATGCTGATGAAACTTTGTATAATACACAGGTTTGTTCAAATGTAATTAATACCGGCAATCCGACATATCCTGATTTCACACTTATCTGGACAGAGGACAATAGTAACGGATGTACAGACAGCGATACCATGAAGGTAATCTTCGCCAGAGTGCCATCCTCCAACATGCAAATTATAGCACCGAAATGTTTTGGTGAGCCTGCTACAATAAAAGCAGCAGAGGATAGCTTGCAGCAATATACCTGGAATTTCTATGGCGGAATAATAGATAGTGTAGCTCCAAATAATCCTATGGGCGGCACCTATGAGAACTTTGTATATTGGACGGATGAAGAAGAAAGTCATATCGTAAGCTTAATAGCAACAAATTTCTGGGAATGTCAAAGTCCGATCAATATGGATACAATTGTAGAACCTGCAATACCTGATTTTGGAGTACGCATAATATCAGACACTTGTGCATTGGGTAAGGGAGGAATCATTTTTGAAGATACCGTTTTGAGCAATGCATTTTTCTGGTTGCATCCTGAATATGGTCCACCTGTAAATACTGCAATAACTAGTGTGTATAATTTGCCAGCAGGAGATTATGATATACGCGTATCTTATCTCACACCAAATATTACGAATTATGCATATTACATACAAACATTTGGTACAGCAAATTGCATTGATACGGTACAATATGAGATAGAAACCATAGGTATGATCGAAGCAGAGATATCAATATCAGCAGATATTATACTTGAGGATTTAGTTGCACCGGAAGCCAATGTGATATTCATAAACAGTTCATTTTATGACAATGTGGGTAAACGCTGTGAGTGGCATTTTGGAGACGGAACTATACAGAAAACCTGTGATGAATTGGTAGAGCATGTATATACCAAAGCAGGCTGTTATGATCCATTCCTTATAGTTATGAACAGAGATTTGCTTGAGTGTAGAGATACGGCATACCTTGAGACTTGTGTATTTGTTGATGACATGAGTAAATTGGAAATTCCAAATATCTTCTCGCCAAATGCAGATGGAGTAAATGACTTCTTCCAGGTAAAAGCACAGACTTTGCGTACATTTAGT
>Ga0116142_10000611_pt1 | contig 46932 bp, 37 predicted proteins | sample AD_UKC033_MetaG_FD_89785 | JGI IMG/M metagenome (GOLD analysis project Ga0116142, IMG submission 89785) | Active sludge microbial communities of municipal wastewater-treating anaerobic digesters from USA - AD_UKC033_MetaG | ecosystem: Engineered > Bioreactor > Anaerobic > Digestate | place: USA... | reverse complement strand
CGGCCACCAGACATGACGGCGCAGGAACGGCGCGTTCACCCGCGTCCGGTTCATCCAGCGGAGCGCGTGCTCGGGCGGTTGGACATGAGCCGAGTATGCCGCAGGCGCGCACGCCTTGCCGGCACCGATTGATCGATCCTGCCCGCGCCGTCCAACATCAATTGGCCGGAGGATGCCTTGAGCAACCAGGTCGAAGTGTCAGTCGTCGTCCCGGTGTGCGACGAGGTCGAGAACGTCGAGCCACTGGCCGGCGAGATCGCCACGGCGCTCGCCGGCCGCGACTACGAGATCATCTTCGTGGACGATGGCAGCAGCGACGGCACGGGCGAGCGTGTGCTGCGGCTCGCCGCGGCGGGTGTCGCGCCGCTGCGCCTGCTGCGCCATTCACGCCGCGCCGGCCAGAGCGCGGCACTGTGCACCGGCGTACGCCGGGCGCGCGGCAGGCGCATCGTGACACTCGACGGCGACGGGCAGAACGACCCGGTGGATATCCCGCGGCTGCTCGCGACGCATGAGCGGGCGGGCAACGATCGCCCGCTGCTCGTGATCGGCCACCGTCAGAGCCGGCGGGATACGGCCTGGCGGCGCCTGCAATCGCGCATCGCGAATGTCGTGCGGTCACGGCTGCTCGGCGACGGCACTCCCGACACCGGCTGTGGCCTCAAGGCCTTGGACCGCGCACTGTTCCTCGATCTGCCCCGGTTCGACCACATGCACCGCTTCCTGCCGGCCCTCGTGCGACACGCCGGCGGTGAGGTCGTGTCGGTGCCGGTCGGGCACCGCGAGCGCCGGCACGGGCGCTCGAAGTACGGCATGCTGAACCGGCTGTGGGTCGGCATCGTCGATCTGTATGGCGTGATGTGGCTCGCGCACCGTACCTGGGCCCGCCTCGAGGTGCGGGAGCTCACCGGGGAACCGCGATGACCCATGAGACCGTCTGGATCGTGATCGGCTTCGTCGCGCAGGCCCTGTTCTCGGCGCGCTTCTTCGTGCAGTGGATCGCGAGCGAGCGTCGCGGGCGCAGCATCGTGCCGCACGCCTTCTGGTACTTCAGCGTCGCGGGAGGCGCGTTGCTGCTCGCCTACGCGATCCACCGGCGCGACCCGGTATTCATCGTCGGCCAGGGCGCGGGCCTGATCGTCTACGTTCGCAACCTGCAGTTGCTGCGTGCGGCGCGCTGAGGACCTGCAGCACTACGCGTGGCTGGCGCTCGCGCTGCTCGCGCTGCTCGCGACCGGCCTCGGCATACGTGATCCGTGGCCGGCCGATGAGCCCCGCTTCGCGCTGATCGCGCGCGACATGGTCGCGAGCGGCGACTGGCTGTTCCCGCGCGTCGGTGGCGAGCTCTATCCGGACAAGCCACCGCTCTACCTGTGGATGATCGCCCTCGGCCTGTCGCTGACGGGCTCGCTGCGCATCGCCTTCCTGCTGCCCTCGCTGCTGGCCGCCTGCGCCACCGTAGCTCTCGTGTACGATCTTGCGCGACGGCTCGCCGGGCGCGAGGCTGCGCTGGCCGCGGCGTTCACGCTCGCCTGCACGCTGCAATTCGTGCTCCAGGGGCGCGCGGCGCAGATCGATGCGACGGTCGCGTTCCTGATCACGCTCGGATGCTACGGACTCACGCGCCACATGCTGCTCGGACCCGCGTGGGGCTGGTACTTCGCCGGCGGCTTCGCCGCGGGGCTCGGCGTGATCACGAAGGGTGTCGGCTTCCTGCCGTTGCTGCTCTTGATTCCGTACGCCATATTGCGGCGCCGGCGCTGGCAAGGTCTCGCGCCGTCAGCCGCCGGCGGCTGGCGCTGGGCGCTCGCGCCGCTCGGCCTGCTCGCCGCGATCGCGCTGTGGCTCGTGCCGATGGTCTGGGCGGTGGCCCGGCACGGGACGCCCGAATTCGCCGCCTATCGCGACGAGATCCTCTTTCACCAGACCCTGACGCGTTACGGGGCGTCGTGGCACCACGTGAAAGCTTGGTACTACTACCTCGTCGAGGTCATACCGGCGCTGTGGTTGCCCTGGTCGATACTCGCGTTCTGGCTGGTACCCGGGTGGCGCGCCGCCTGGCGTGCGCGCGACGCGCGCATCTGGCTGCCGCTGTCGTGGGTCGCGCTCGTGCTGCTGTTCTTCACGCTGAGCCCCGGGAAGCGCGGCGTTTACCTGCTGCCGGCGTTGCCGGGCCTCGCGCTCGCTGCCGCGCCCTTGCTGCCGGCAGTGCTCGCGCGCCGTGGCGTCGCCGTCGCGAGCCTCGCGCTGTCCGGTGTGCTGCTCGTCGCCGTCGCCGGCATCGCGATCGCCGTGGCGCTCGATCTGCCGCAGGCGCACACGCTGCTGTCAGCGGAGAACCTGCCACCCGATCTGCCGATGTACGTGCCCGCCTTCGCCTGCGCGGCTGCGTGGCTCCTCGCATGGCGCCGCCCCCTCCTGGGCTGGCCGCTCGTGCTCGCCGCGCTGGCCGCCTCGTTCTCCTGGGCGATCGCGCCGGCGATCGACCCGATCCGCTCCGGTCGTGCATTCATGCAGCACGTGCTCGCCCAGGTGCCGCCGGATCGTGAACTCGGCCTGGTCGCCTATAAGGAGCAGTTCCTGTTGCACCTCGATCGTCCGATCGTCAACTTCGGACACCGCCGCTGGCGCGAGGACGGCGCGGAGGAGGCAGACGCCGCGCGCTGGCTCGCTGCCGCGCCGGGCCGGGTGCTGCTCGTGCCGGATGCGCTGCTCGCACCGTGCTTCACCACCGCGACCGCGCACGGCGCACGCACCAGTGCGGGCGAGCGCTGGTCGCTCGTCACGGGCTCGCCGGCACCGGACTGTGTCGCGCGCGGCGATGCCTCGCGCGCGATTCGCTACGCGCCGCCGTAACCTCTCAGGGCAGGATCCACTTCACCCCGATGAGGCCGTAGCGCGGCAGCCAGGTCGAGCGTTCGCCCTCGAGGCTCGCCGCGTCGCCGGGCACGGCGAGGTGGTACTCGGTACAGCAGTAGTTGTCGTTATTGGCGAGATTGCTGATCTCGGCGAACACCTGCAGCGTGCCGACCGGCAGCGGCCGCTGCCAGCTCGCCCGCAGGTCGAGCGATAAGTAATCCGGCCAGGTGCCCGCGTTGCGCGGAGAGAGCACGAGCTGCGCCTCGCCCTCGGGCGAGACTTCGACCCGCAGGTCATTGCGACGCCAGCCGCTGTGCCAGAAGAGGCTTCCCGACAGTTGCCACGGGTCCCGTGTCCAGGTGAGGCCGGCGACAGCCGCATGCCGCTGGTCCCAGCTGCGCAGCGCGCGCGAATCGTCGAAGTGATCGGTCACTTCCGACCAGCTGTAACCGAGCGACGCCGACCATGGCCCGCGCGGCTCCCAATACCACGACAACTCCGCGCCGTAGGCGCGTGACGAGCGCGGCGCGACAGGCACGCGATCGACCTCGATCTCGGGCAACAGCGTCACGGGATCGAGAATGTTCTCGTGGACCGGCCGCACGTGGCTCATGCGCTTGTCGAACACTTCGGCCCTGATGCGCTGGTCCTTCGCGAGGCGATGCTCGAGCGCCACGACGGCCTGGGTCGCGGTCTGCACGGCGTGGAACTGCGGATCACCGTCGGTCACCTGCAGTTCGTCCGGCCGCTCGGGCTGCGACAGATGGCCGAAGGACACTCGCAGCGCACTGCCCTCCCGCGGCCGATACTCGATACCGACTCGCGGCGACCACTGCGAATCATCGAAGCCCGGCCGGTAATCCTGCCTGTCCCAGCGCACGCCCAGGTCGACGTCGAGCCGTGGCGACAGGCCGATCAGCGCCGAGGCATAGGCCGCGTAAGACTGGCCGCCGGCCACGAGCGTGAGATCGTGACTCAGCGCATCCGGCCGCCCGAGCGCGGCGGCGAGCAGCGGATCGAACACGGCATTGGCCGCATACTCGTAAGAGGTGTCGTGATCCATCAGCTCGCCGCCGAGCGTATACCGCACGCGTCCGTGGCGACCGCCGAGTTCGAGGCGGGCCGTGTTCGCATCCATGAAGCGCCGGTCCTCGAGCGCCCCGGTGGCGCTGCCCGCACGATCGACCGTGCCGACACGCCTCGTGTGCCGCTCGGTGCGCGAGACGAGGCCGCGCAGTTCGAGGTCATCGTCGATGCGCCAGGTACCGCGCAGCCAGCCAGTGCCGTCCCGGTAGCGCGCCCGCGCGCGCTCGGTGTCGTCCGAGGCGTTCGCCGTCAGTCCGTCGTCCAGCACGAGCCAGCCCGCCGCGACGCTGCTGCCGCCATCGAACCGCCACGCGAGGCGCACCAGCAGGTCGAGGAATTCGGGCTCGCCGGTGCGCTCCTCGGCGAGCTTCATGATCTGGTCGATCGTGCTCTTGCGCACGGCGACGAGCCATTCGAGCGGCGCTGCCTCGAGCCGGCCCTGCGACAGCGCGTGCGCGTACAGCAGGCTCGCGCCGATCTCATGGTGGTTCTCGTCGTTCCACGCGCGCGGCGCGATGTCGAGTACGCCGGAGAGCCGCCCGCCGAAGCGCGCCGGATGCACTCCGCTCCAGAAATCCAGCCTGCCGACGGTCGCCGGATCGAGGATGCCAAGCAGGCCCTGGAAATCCTTGAAGTGGAACGGCTCGAACAGCGGCACGCCGTCGAACCAGACGCCCAGTTCGTCCGCGCGCCCGCCGCGCACGTAGGCACGCGCCGACAGACCGTTGGTCGCCGTGCCCGGCAGCAGGCGCGTGACCCGAAGCGCATCCGCGTCGACGCCGGGCCGCGCCGCCAGATCCTCACCCGTGATTTCGACCGGCGCGAATTCGGACTGCTGATCGATGCGGTAGCGGCTGGCGAGAATGCTCACTTCGATGAGCGGTGCGGCGGCATCGCCGACCGGCGCACCGCCCCGCCCCGCGACGCTGCCGCCCGCCGTCGCGTCGCCGGCGGCGGCGCGCACGACGACGTAAACGCCTGGCTGCACCGGCTCGAGCGCGAGGCCATGCTGGGCGAGCAGTTCGCGCGCCATCTCGACAGATGGGCCCGGGCGCGGCACCGCACGCACGCGCAGATCGGGCGTGACCAGCGCCGTGCTGTAGACGAGCCTGAGTCCGGAACCCGCGAGCCTGTCGAGCGCGGCGCCGAGCGGTTCACCCACCTCGACGCCGGCGGCCAATGCGCTCGCGAACAGCAACAGGAGAGTGCTCCAGGCGGGCGCCCGGGTCCGCAGAGTGCCTGGCATGCAGGAATGTTAGCAGCTGCGGGTCAGCGACGCGCCGGGCCGATCACGAGCTGATCGTCCCGCAGGATCGCTTCGACATCGGCAGAAGACGCGACGATCGCGAGCGCCTGCGCGGGGGCCAGCCCATCGACGGAGCCGTGCAGGATCGTCGCCTGTGCACGCGCGCGGGTCGCATCGTCGGCATAGTCCACCCGACGGCCGGTCTCGACGGCGTACCATTGCAGAAACTCGACCAGTGTCCGGCCTTCGATCGCGACCGGGGACGGCAAGCTGTCGATCCAAGCCCACCGCGCATCGTCGGCAGACAGTACGGCACGCAGGATCGCGCCCTCCGGGTCGATACGCAATGCCTCGCCGGCGGTGGCGCGCTCGGCGCGTGCGCCCAGGTCGATCCGGACTTCGCCCTCGCGCACCGCAACCTCGAGCTCGCCGTCGCGCGCGCTGACGGCGTAGCGCGTGCCGACATGGCGCACGTCACCGAGGGCCGTGCGCACCACGAAAGCCCCCGCCGTCCCTGGCGCGACGGCGATGTAGACGCGGCCGGCGTCGAGCCGCAGCGTCGCGCGATCGACCATCGCGACGCGCGTGCCGGCATCGAGGCGCACGGTCAGGTCCGGCGAATAGCGCAGCAGCGCGCCCGATTCCTGCGCAGTCTCGACGGCCGCGCCGCGCCGCAGCCGCGCGCCCACCTCGAGCGGATCGGCATCTGCCGACACGCTGCCGTAAACACGATCGAGATGCGCGACGGGCGCGGCATAGGGCTGCACCCACAGCGCAACCCCGATCGCGAGCACCGCGACGGCCGCGGCCCAGCCCGCGAGCCGCACGGGCGCACCGCGCAGCGGGCGGGCGCGACTGCGCCGCCATTCGGCCTGCGCGGCCTCGAAAGCACGCGCCCGCGCCGCAGGATCGGGTGTGCCGCGCGGCAGTGAACGCATCAGGCGCGCAAGGCGTGCCTCGTCGGCCGTGGTCCAGTCGCCCGTTCTTTCAGTCATGGCAGCAGCTCATGCCAGTCGATGCCGCTCGCGACGAGCGCCGAGCGCAGCGCAAGGCGGGCGCGCGCGAGCGAGGATTGCGCCGACTCGAAGCTCGCACCGAGTTCCGCCGCGATCTGCTGGACACTCCAGTCCTCGAGGTATTTCCATTCGAGTATGTCTCCATAACGCCCCGGCAGCGCATCGAGCGCGCGCCTGAGGATGTCCGACGCAACGGCGGCCTGCGCCCGCTCGGCCGGAGCCGCGTCGGCGCTCGCCACGCCCTCCGCGAGCTGGCGGGCGCGCTCGCTCGCGTCGTAGCTCTGCTGGCGCTCGGCATCCCGCCGCTCGGATTCGCCCAGATCCGCGAGCTCGTTGCGGCAGATCTGCGCGAGCCAGGTGAACAGGGAAGCCTCACCCCGGTATTGCTGCAATGCGCGCAGCGCCCGGCACAGCGTGCGTTGCGCGGCCTCTTCCGCAAGGTCGGTTCGACCGGAAGTTCGCGACAGCGCAAACCGGTACAGCCGGTCGAAGTACTCGTCGAAGAAACTTCGAAATGCATCGTCGTCGCCGGCCAGCAGTCGCGCCACGAGGGCACGGTCGTCCTGTTGCATCGGCACAAGGTTAGACAGGCCTCGGCCCGAAGATCAATCGCAATTGATTCGCACCCGCCGGACCGTCGAACCAGAGGCATGCGGACCGCCGCCTTCATAATCGTCCTGCTCGCCGCCTCACGAATCGCGGCCGGGTCGCCCGATCCCGTCGCCATCCCGCCCGACGAGGTCCTCGAGCGCGCCGGCGCGCGCATCGGCGCGATCGAGATCGACTGCGAGAGCATCTTCGACGAGAACGACCCGCGCGAGGATTCCCTGCTGTATCGCACGGCCAACCGGCTGCACGTCGAGACCCGGGAGGCGACGATCCGTGCGCAGCTGCTGTTCGCCTCCGGCGACCCTTATTCACGACGGCTGCTCGCGGAGTCGGAGCGTGTGCTGCGCCGCCAGCGCTACCTGCACGAGCCTGCGATCCGGCCGGTCGCCTGGCACGACGGCGTGGTGGATGTGCGGGTCCGCGCGAGCGATGTCTGGACGACCAACCCCGGGGTGTCGGTGTCGCGCAGCGGCGGCGCGAACCGCCTCGGCGCCGAGATCGAGGAGCTGAACCTGTTCGGCCGGGGCAAGCAGCTGTCGGCCGGCTACACGAGCGACGTCGATCGCACTTCCATCGGCGTCACATGGCACGACCCCGCGGTCTTCGGCTCGCGCTGGACCAGTGATGCCGGCTACACCGGCAGTGACGACGGCCGGTTCTGGGCGCTCGGCGTCGATCGTCCCTTCTACGCGCTCGACGCGCGCTGGAGCGCGGGGTTCTCGGCAGCCGCCGGCACGCAGATCGATCCGCGCTATTCCCTCGGCGAGCGCGCCGACGCCTATCGCTCGCACGCGCGCCGGTTCGAAGTTCACCGCGGCTGGTCATCCGGCCTGCGGGACGGCTGGGTGCGCCGCTGGAGCGCCGGCTATCGCTACGACAGCGTGGAGTTCGAATCGCTGCCGGACACGGCGTTGCTCGCGCCCCTGCCTGCCGACCGGACACTCGCGTATCCATTCGCGCGCTTCGAGCTGCTGCAGGACGATTTCGTGACGGCCCGCAATCTCGAACAGATCGGGCGCACCGAGGATCTGCGCTTCGGTACGCGGCTCACCGCGGAACTCGGCTGGTCGCAGTCGGCGTTCGGCGCCGACCGCAATGCGTTCATCGCGAGTCTCGGTGCGAGCCGCGGTTACCGGCTGGGACCGGGGCAGAACCTGTTTCTCTCGGCCGGCTGGAACGGGCGACTCGAAGCGGGCCAGTTGCGCGACTCGCTGCTGTCGGCCGAGGCGCGCTACTTCTGGCGCACCGGTGAGCGCACCGTACTGTTCGTCGGCCTCGCCGCCAACCACGGCGCAGCGCTCGATGCCGATCACGAACTGCAGCTCGGCGGTGACACCGGCGTGCGCGGCTATCCACTGCGTTACCAGACCGGCACCGGGCGCGCACTCGCGACGATCGAGGCACGCTACTTCACCGACTGGTATCCGTTCCGACTGGCGCGCGTCGGCGCGGCGGTGTTCGCGGACGTCGGTCGCACCTGGGGGCCGAGCGCGCTCGACGTGCCCGCACTCGGCACGCTGCGCGACGTCGGCATCGGCCTGCGCTTCGGCAACACGCGCTCGGCGCTCGGTAGTGTGCTGCACGTCGATCTCGCCTTTCCGCTGGACGGTGACCCGTCGCTGCACTCGATGCAGTTCCTCCTGAAGACGCACAAGAGTTTCTGAACATGACGCAATTCCTGAACATGCTGCGCTCCGCCTGGCCGAGATTCCGGCTCCTGACCACGCTGCTCGCGTGGTATCTCGTCGTCGGACTGCTGTTGCGTGCCGCGCTGTGGTGGTCGTTTGGGCGCCCGGCCGAGGTATCGGACGTCGCCTTCGTCGGCACGCTGGCGGCCGGCGGGGCGGCCGACATCGTGCAGGCACTCTATCTGCTCGCGCCTTTCGCGCTGCTCGCCTGGCTCGCGCCCGATCGCTGGTTCCGCACGCGCGGCATGCGCGTCACGATCCTCGCGCTCGCCGCGCTGTTCGTCTTCCAGATGGGCTTCGTCGCGGTCGCCGAGTACTACTTCTTCGAGGAATTCGACTCGCGGCTGAACCTGGTGTCGGTCGACTACCTGATGTACCCGACCGAGGTCGTCGGTGACATCCGGAGCGAATACCCGGTGATCCCGATAGTGCTCGTGGTCGCACTGCTCGCGGCCGCCACCGCGTATGTGCTCCGCCGGCCGCTGCTCGCCGGGACGCGCGCCGCGTCCGGGTTCGGCGCGCGCTCGGCGACGGCGCTCGTCTACGCGCTGCTGGTCGCCACCGCGGTCGTCGCGATCGACCGGGACAGCTTCTCCTTCTCGACCAATCGCGTCACCAACGAGATCGCGGCGAACGGCGCGGCCAGCTTCTTCAATGCGCTGCGCACCAGCGAGATCGACTATCACGCCTACTACGCGACGGCGGACCGCGCCGCGAATCTGGATGCGCTGCGCACGACCCTCGCGCGCGGTGGCGGGCGGCTGGTCGACGATCGCGGCATCGATCGCACCTTCCCGGCCCGCCCCGACGGACTCGGCCGGCTCAACGTCGTCGTGATCGTCAGCGAATCTTTCGGCGCGGAGTTCAGCCGCGCATTCGGCGGCCAGCACGACTGGACGCCATATTTTGATGAGTACGCGCGCCAGGGCATCATGTTCACGAACATGTACGCCTCGGGCACGCGCACGGTGCGCGGACTCGAGGCGATCACCGCCTCGATCCCGCCGATCCCGACGACCTCGATCCTGCACCGGCCGGGCAACACCGGCATCGCCAATTGGGGAGCGGTCATGCGCGAGCTCGGCTACAGCACGAGCTTCTTCTACGGCGGCTATGGCAGCTTCGACGGCATGAACGCGTTCTTCGCCGGCAACGGTTTCGAGGTGGCCGACCGGCGCGAGATCGACACGCCAGTGCGCTTCGAGAACATCTGGGGCGTCGCCGACGAGGATCTCTATGACCTCGCGATGCGCCGCTTCGATGCGCTCGCGGACACCGGCAAGCCGTTCTTCGCGATCGTCATGAACACGTCGAACCACAAGCCGTTCACGTTTCGCCCCGGCGTGCCCGGCGTGAAGGCAGAGGGCGGCGGCCGCGAATCGGGCGTGCGCTATGCAGACTACGCGCAGGCATACTTCCTGCGCGAGGCGGCCGCGCACCGCTGGTTCGACGACACGGTGTTCGTGATCGTCGCCGACCACGGCGCGCGCGTATATGGCCGGGAGGATATTCCGCTCAGGACCTACCGCATCCCGATGCTGGTCTACGCGCCGAAGCATATCGCGCCGGAGCGCGTCGACACATTGACCACGCAGATCGACGTCGCTCCCACCGTGCTCGGCCTGCTCGGCCTGCCCTACCGCGCGCCGTTCTTCGGCCAGGACGTGCGCCATGCCCCGCCGACCGACGAGCCCATCGCGCTCTTCAGCCACAACCACGACGTAGCGCTGCTGCGTGAGCACGAACTCGCGATCCTCGGCCTGAAAAAGGCCGTAACCAACCTGAGTTACGACGCCGCGAACGATGCATACGCCCCGGCGCCCGCCGACCGTCGGCTCGACGCGCTGGCAATTGCGTATTACCAGACCGCGTACGAGATGTTCCGCGAGCACCGGTATGTGCCCACTCCAGCCGCGCCCGGCGACACGCATCTCGCCACCGCGTCGGTCGCGGCGGGTGCGCACTGAGCCGGCAGCCCGAAGCACAGGGCCGGAATCGCTCGCCGCCACGTGTCGGGCATTGCCCGGGATGCAGGTATGCCGCGCCGACCTCGGGGCGGTAGCATGGGCGTCATGCCAGCAATCCAGAGTCCGGCGCCGGCCGCCGCCACCCAGGCGTTCCTTGCGCGCACGCACCAACTCTTCATCGATGGCAAGTGGGTGAGCCCGCTCGCCGGCGGGAGACTCGACGTCTACGACCCGGCGACCGGCGGGAAGATCGCCACCGCCGCGGCGGGCGAAGCGCCGGACATCGACGCGGCGGTCGCCGCCGCACGCGCAGCGTTCACCGGGCCGTGGGCCAGGTTCACGGCCGCCGAGCGCGGCAACGTACTGTGGAAGCTCGCCGACCTGATCGAGCGCGACGCGCCGCTCCTCACCGAGCTGGAGGTGCTCGACAACGGCCAGCCGCTCGCGATCGCGCAACTCGTCGTCAACCGCCTCGCGCCGGAATTCTTCCGCTACTACGCGGGCTGGCCGACCAAGATCGAGGGCGCGACGATCCCGGCCGCGCCGCAGGGACGCCGGCCGGGCGAGGTGCTGTCGTTCACGCTGCGCGAGCCGATCGGTGTCGTCGGCGCGATCACGCCATGGAATGCGCCGCTGCCGATGCTGATGGTGAAGCTCGCACCGGTGCTCGCGACCGGCTGCACGATCGTGCTGAAGCCCGCAGAGCACACGCCGCTCACCGCGCTGCGCATCGCCGAGCTGTGCGCCGAGGCGGGCGTGCCCGATGGCGTGGTCAACGTGGTGACCGGTCTCGGCGAAACCGCCGGCGCGGCGCTCGCCGCGCATCCGGGCGTCGACAAGATCGCCTTCACCGGATCGACCGAGGTCGGCCGGATGATCGTCAGGGCGGCGGCCGGCAACCTGAAGAAGGTGTCGCTCGAGCTCGGCGGCAAATCCCCGGTCATCGTGTTCCCGGACGCCGACCTCGAGCAGGTGATACCGGGTGCGTTCCGCGCCTGCTTCTTCCTGCAGGGGCAGAACTGCATGGCCGGCACGCGCCTGTTCGTGCACGAGAAGGTCCACGACGAGGTGGTCGGCGGCGTGGCGGCGATCGCGCGCGGCATTCGCCTCGGCCATGGCCTCGACCCGGCGTCGCAGTTCGGACCGCTCATTTCCGCCGAACAGCGCGACCGCGTGCGCGGCTTCGTCGAAGCCGGCACGCGCGAAGGCGGCGAACTCGTATGCGGCGGCAGCGCGCCGGCGCGCAGCGGCTGGTTCTTCGAGCCGACGATATTCACCCGCATGCACGCCGGCATGACGCCGGTGATGAACGAGATCTTCGGTCCGGTGCTCTGCGTGCAATCGTTCGGCGACGACGAGATCGAGCGAATCGCGAACGAGGCGAACGACACGATCTACGGCCTTTCCGGCAGCGTCTGGACGCGCGACATCGGCCGCGCGCTGCAGATGGTGCGCCGGATCGACTCCGGCCAGGTGAGTGTCAACATGCACGCCGCACTCGACCCGGCGATGCCGTTCGGCGGCAACAAGCAGTCGGGCTGGGGACGCGAGTTCGGCAAGGAGGGGCTCGAGGCCTACCTCAAGACCAAGGGTGTCAGCGTCGCATGGTGAGCTCGCGCTCGCGCCAGATGATGTAGAGCCCGCAGCCGATCACGATGCCGCCGCCCGCGAGCACGCGCAGCGTCGGCAATGCCTGCCACACCACCCAGTCGATGCAGATGCCCCAGAAGAGCGCCGAATACTCGAACGGCGCGATCACCGAGGCCGGCGCGGCACGAAACGCCTCGATCATGCACATCTGCGCGACCGCCCCGACGACCCCGAGCGCGATGATCAACCAGATGTCCGTACGCCCTACCGTCACCCAGGCCGGCAGCGCGATCGCCGCCGCGACCACGGTCATCACTGCGATCGACCACAACGCCACGCTCGCGGTGGTGTCGGTGCGCGTCAGCACACGCAGCAGGATCGCGTTGCAGGCATAGCCGAGCGCCGCCACCAGCGCACCGATCGCGGCCACGGTCGCGAAGCCCGACGCCGACGGGCGCAGCATGACCAGTGCGCCGCCGAGGCCGATCAGGATCGCCAGCCAGCGCCGCCAGCCGACGTGCTCGTGCAGGACAAGGGCGGCGAGCGCGGTGACCATCAGCGGCGCGGTCAGGAAGATCGAATAGGCGTCGGCCAGCGACAGCGAGCGCACGGCGTACAGGAAACCGCCCATGACCACGACCATCAGCAGGCCGCGCAGCAGGTGCATGCCGGGCCGCCGCGGCATCAGGGTCGCGGCGCGACCTGAGAGGAGCAGCGGCAAGGCGATGAAGGGCAGCGACGCCGCGCCGCGCAGCGCGGCCACCTGCAGCGGCGGATAGCGCGCCGTCAGCGCCTTGAGCAGCGCGTCCATGACGGCAAACACGGCGACGGCGGCAGTCATGAACGCGATGCCGCGCAGCGGGCGGTTGGGCATGCCGGGAGCCTACACGGTCCCGGCATCGCCGCCGCCGGATTCTGCCGGCTAGAACTTGAGGTTCACCCCGGCGAGGATCGTCCACGAGTAGAACTCGTTTTCCGCCATCCGCGAGCGGTCGCCGCTGAAGTAGCGCAGCGGCTCGTCGGTGATGTTCTTCATCTCGACGAACGCCCCGAGCTTGCTGGTCACCTGGTAGCTCGCCTTGAAGTCGAGCTGGCCGTGCGTGTCGATGTAGAGGTCCTCGGCGGCACTGTCGCCGAGTTCGACCAGGTACTCGCTGCGGTAGGCGTAACCGAGGCGCAGCTCGAGGCCGGAGAGCTCATAGAAGAGAGCGACATTGCCGACATGGTCGGACTGCAGGAAGAACGGCACCTTTTCCGTGCGATCCGCGGTCTCGGCCTCGCTGTCGGTGTAGGTGTAGCCGATCGAGATGCCGAAGCCGCGCAGGAACCCGGGCAGCATGCTGAACTGCTGCTGGTAGGCGAGTTCGATGCCGAAGATGTCGCCGCTGCGCGCGTTCTGCGGTTGCACGACCTCGAGCTCGGAGTAGAAGCGGCCCTCGAAGTCCTGATCCTCTAGCGTCAGCACCCGCGTGAAGATCGGATTGTCGATGTCCTTGAAGAACACGCCGGCCGATAGCAGGCCGGAAGGCCGCAGGTACCACTCGATGGCCAGGTCGTAATTGGCCGACTCGAGCGGATCGAGGTCGGCATTGCCCATCTCGATGGCGCCTTCGAAGATGCCCGGATCGTCCTCCTCGGTTTCGAATATGCGGAACGGCACGTTCTGTTCGTAGGACGGGCGGCCGATCGTGTTGGTCCAGGCCGCGCGCGCAATCAGGTCGGGTCGGATGGCCCAGGTCGCCTGCAGTCCGGGCATCCAGTTGGTGTAGTCCTTCGAGCCGATCACCTGCGGTGGCGGGTCGAGCGCATCGCCGTCGACGATCTGCACATCGAACGCCGTGAAGTCCGTATCGGTGCGCTCGACGCGCACGCCACCGACCAGGGTCACATTGCCGATGTCGGCGGAACCCATGATGTAACCGGCCGTCACATCTTCCTTGACCGTGTAGTCGACGCCGTAGGACTCGATGCTCGTATCCGCGTCGCTCACCTCGAAGAGTCCCTCGTTGGCGCGGAAGAAATCCTCGGACGCGCCGTAGTCCGGGTAAGGTCCGAAGCGGTAGTACGGCCGCACGTCCCGGTAGAAGCCCGGGTCACCCGCGGCGGCGACCTGCGTGAGCAGCAGGTCGCCGTCGAAGCCGTCATAGACGATCATGTCCTGGTCGGAAGTGCTCTCGCGGCTCGCGAACTTGCCGCCGAACTTGATGTAGCCGGAGTTTCCGCCGCCCCACTCGACATTGCGCAGCAGGTCGAGCTGGGCGATGTTCAGCTCCTCCTTGATCAGCTGCCCGCCGCGGGCGGCCTCGGAGAACTCGAAACTCCCGGCGTCGTAGAATTCCTCCGGCGCGCCGACCTGCCAGAAGCGGTCCGACGTGTCGTACGTCATCGGCATCTCGTCGGCGGATTCGAAGGCGTAGAAATTGTCGTAGGGCGTGTCCTGCTCGCTCTCGCCGTAGGTTAGCACGACGTTCAGGTTCCAGTTGCCGAGTTCGAACTCGCCGCCAAGCGTCGAGGACAGCAGTTCCTGGACTTCGAAGCGCTCGGAGTTCGCACGCTCGCCCTCGCCTTCGGTGAACAGGCCCGAGGTCGCTGTCTGGTCCTCGAGATCGCCGTTGCGAAAATCGTAGGTGACTTCGGGCTGCAGTTCCGTGTCTTCATAGCGATTGATGATGTTGCGCCAGTGCAGCTTCGTCGCGTCATTCGGACGGAACTCGAAGTTCGCGACCAGGCCCTTGCGCACGCGCCGGATTACGTAGTCGCGCAGGTTCAGTTCGTCGGGCACGAGGAAGTCGCCCTCCTCCTGCCAGGGGTCCCCGCCCTGCATATTCTGCGAGTTGAATTCGCGGTCCGAATAGCTCGCCGACAGGATGACTCCCAGGCGATCGTCGGCGAACACCCCGCTCCAGGCGGCGCTTGCGCCCCACGGATTCTCGCCACCCAGGTCCGAATAGCCGTAGTCGAGCGACATCGCGAAGGAGCGGCCCTTCGGGTCGTCGAAGGCGCTCGGCGTGACCAGGTTGACGGTGCCGCCGATCGCGTTGCCGTCGAGGTCGGGGGTCACCGACTTGATCACCTCGAGCTTCGCGAGGATGTTCGAGGGCACGGTGTCGAGGGCGATGCGGCGCGTGTCGCCTTCCGGCGAACCGATCGTCTGCCCGTCGATCGTGACATTGCTGAGCGCGGCGTCGATGCCGCGGATGTTGACGTAGCGGCCCTCGCCCTGGTCGGTGGTCACCGACACGCCGGTCACGCGCGCCAGCGCATCGCCGGCATTGCGATCCGGCAGCTTGCCGGCGTCGTCCGCCGTGACCGACTCCTTGATGTACTTCGCCGACTTCTTGTCCTGCAGCGCGGTCGCCTGCGCGAGGCGGAAGCCGGTCACGGTGACTTCCTCGATGTTCGAGCCGGTCAGCAGGAAGTTCTGGGTCGCAACGCCCGTCTCGGCCACCGTCACGCTGCCGCTCGCCTGGCCGAAGCCCACGTACTCGGCGACGACGGTGTAGACGCCCGCCGGCACGTCCGTGAAGCGGAACGCGCCCGAGCGGTCGGCCCGCACGGAACGATTGAGTTCGGGAATGCGCACGGTGGCGTTCGGCAGCGACTCGCCGGCCGAGGAAGCCACCTGGCCGGCGAGTTCACCGGCGAGGCTGTTGCCGGCATGGCCGGCCAGGGCCGCGGCGATGGCCGCGGCAACGAGAGACGATTGGCGAAGCTTCATATGAATGGTGTCCTGACACTGTCGTTGTTTCACGATCGCCACCCGCGGGAGAGCAGCCGCCCCCTCGTGCCATGGAATCCGGGTTCCATCAGGACGAGAGTATAGAACGAGAATTTTGCCTGTGGCAATTGATGAAATATATGTTCTAATTCTTTCCACGCCCGGGTGCCGGGAAGTGTTGCAAGTGTCTATTTCATCAGGATGACGCCCGTGGCCGCCCCAAAAGACCTCGAACGACTACGCGCCGACATCGTGCGCCGCTATGAGGAACTCAGTCCCCGCCTGCAGCAGGTCGCGCAGTTCGCGCTCGATCACCCGAACGACATGGGACTGCAGACCCTCGCGGTGATCGCCGAGCGCTGCAACGTGCAGCCTTCCACCGTCGTGCGCTTCGCGAAGGCGATGGGCTACGAGGGCGCGAGCGACATGCAGAAGCTGTTCCGCGACGAACTGCTGACCTTCGCGCCGAGCCCGAGCTATGCCGACCGGATCCGGCAGTTCGACGACCGGTCGGGCGCGGTCGACGTGCTCGCGCCGCAGGAATTGCTCCAGGAGTTCGCCGACGCCAACATCATCGCCCTCGAACACCTGAAGGGCTCGATCCGCAAGGCCGACCTCGAAAAGGCTGTCGCGCTGATCCGCGAGGCCGCGGCCGTCTACATCATCGGACTGCGCCGCTCGTTCCCGGTGGCCTCCTACCTCGCCTACGCGTTGCGCCATGTCGACGAGAAGCGCGCCTACCTGCTCGACGGCGTCGCCGGCATGCTCGCCGAGCAGAGCGGCATGGCGCGGCAGAACGACCTGCTGATCGCAATCAGCTTCCGGCCCTATGCGGCGGAAACGGCCGAGATCGTCGCGCAGGCGCGCGCTCGCGGCGCGCGCATCATCGCGATCAGCGACACGCGCGTCTCGCCGATCGCGCGCGACGCCGACGTGGTCTTCGAGACCAAGGACGCCGAGGTGCTCCAGTTCCGCTCGCTGACGGCGTCGCTGTGCCTCGCGCAGGCGCTGGTCGTCAGCTACGCGTTCCAGTCCGAGCGCCGTGCCAGCAAGGGCAAATCGCGATGAAGTACGGATTCGCGCTGTTCGGTGCCGGCCGCATCGGCCAGATCCACGCGCGCAACCTCGCGGCGCACGCCGACGCGCAGCTGCGCCATGTCGTCGACGTCTCCGCGGAGGCGGCCCGGCGGCTCGCCGGCGCGAGCGGCGCGCAGGTCAGTGACGCCCGCGCCGCGCTCGCCGACCCGGCGGTGCACGCGATCCTGATCGCGAGCTCCACCGACACCCATGCCGAGCTGATCCAGGCCGGCGCACGGGCCGGCAAGGCGGTGTTCTGCGAAAAGCCGCTCGATCTCGATATCGCGCGCGCCGAGGCGAGCCTGGCGGTGGTCGCCGAGGCAAAGACGCTGCTCGCGCTCGGCTTCAACCGCCGCTACGACCCGGCATTTCGCCGCCTGCAGCGCGAGCTCGCCGCCGGTCGCGTCGGCAACGTCGAGGTCGTCAGCATCACGAGTCGCGATCCGTCGCCACCACCGCCCGCCTATGTGGCCCGCTCCGGGGGCCTCTTCCGCGACATGATGATTCACGACCTGGACATGGCCCGCTGGCTGCTCGCCGAGGAGCCGGTGAGCGTCTACGCGCGCGGCAGCGCGCTCATCGACCCCGCAATCGGCGCCGCCGGCGACATCGACACCGCGGTGGTCGTGCTCGAGACCGCCAGCGGGCGACTGTGCCAGATCACGAACAGCCGCCGCTGCGCCTTCGGCTACGACCAGCGCATCGAAGTCTTCGGCTCGGCCGGCCTGGTGCGCGCCGACAACGTGCCCGCGACCACCGTCGAAACGGCCGACGCCTCAGGCTTCACGCGCGAGCCGGCACTGCCCTTCTTCCTCGAGCGCTACGCGGCCGCCTATCGCGACGAGCTCGACGAGTTCCTGAAGGCGCTGCGCGGCGAGCCGGCGCAACTCGCGACCGGCAGCGACGGCAGGCAGGCGCTGCGCCTCGCCGACGCCGCACAACGCTCGCTCGAACTGCGCGCTCCGGTTTCAACCCTGGACTGACCCCCGCATACCCATGACTCGCCGCAGATTCGGATTGATCGGTACCGGCTTCATCGGCCGCGCGCACGCCATCGCGCTGAATGCCGTCGGCGCGGTGTTCGTCGAGCGTGAGGCGCCGGTGTGCGAGCTGCTCGCCGACTCCTCGCCCGAGGCAGCGGCGCAGGCGGCCCGGGCGCTCGGATTTGCGCGATCCACCGGCGACTGGCGCGACGTCGTCGCCGATCCCGCCGTCGACGTCGTCGACATCTGCACACCGAACTTCCTGCATCGCGAGATGGCGCTCGCGGCCATTGCCGCCGGCAAACACGTGTACTGCGAGAAGCCGCTCGCCCTCACTGCGCGCGAGGCGCACGAGATCGCAGCCGCTGCCGACGCCGCCGGCGTGACGCACATGATGGGCTTCAACTACGTCTGCAATCCGCTGTTGCAGGTGGCGCGCGACATGATCGCCGCCGGCGAACTCGGCGAGGTCTACGCGTTTCGCGGCAGCTACTTCGAGGACTACATGAGCGACCCGGCCGCGCCGTGGACCTGGCGCTGCAAGCGCGAGCTGGCCGGCAGCGGGGCGCTCGCCGATCTCGGCTCGCACCTGATCAACCTCGGGCACCTGCTGCTCGGCGGTATAGCGCGCGTTCAGGGCAGCCTGCAGCTCGTGCATGCCACGCGGCGCGACCCGGCGAGCGGCGAGTGGCGAGCCGTCGAGAACGAGGACATCGCGCGCGCGCTGGTGGAGTTCGAGGGCGGCGTGCCCGGCAGCTTCGAGATCAGCCGCGTCGCCACGGGCTACAAGTGCGGGCTCGCCTGCACGGTCTTCGGCACCAGAGGCACGATCGAATTCGACCAGGAGCGCATGAACGAGCTGCGCTGGTACGACGCGGCCGGCCCGGCGGCGCGCAGCGGCTTTCGCACCATCCTCGCGGGGCCCGAACACCCCGATTACCGCCCGTTCTGCCCGGCGCCCGGCCACGGCCTCGGCTACAACGACCTGAAAGTGATCGAGGTACGCAACCTGCTGCGTGCGCTCGACGGCGAAGCCCGCGCCTGGCCCGATTTCCACGAGGGCGCACGCGTACAGCGCGTCATGGAAGCGATCGAGCAGTCGGCCGCCACGCGCAGCTGGACGGAGATACCGGCATGAATCACATCAGCACGCACAGGCAGGGATTTCCCGCCGGCCTCACGGCCATCACGCGTGCAGCCGATCCCGACAACGCCACCGGACTGGGCCTCGCCGTCATGATCCTCGCCGCCGGTCAATCCTGGTCGGACACGGTGGACGGCGAAACCGCCTGGCTGCTGATGTCGGGCAGCGTGCGCGTGCGCGCCTGCGAGGAAGCGGCCGTGCTCACGCGCCGCTCGCTATTCGACGAATCGGCGAGCTGCCTGCACGTCTCGGCCGGCACGCGCGTCACGCTGCAGGCGGAAAGCGACTGCGAACTGACCGTCTACAGCTGCGCCAACACCGCCCGTTTTCCGCCGCGCATCTTCCGTCCGGCCGACGTGCCGAACGAGCATCGCGGCAAGGGCCAGGTCCGCGACCGCAGCCTGCGCTTCGTGCGCACGATCTTCGATGGCAGAAACTCACCGCCCGCAGCCGGGCTCGTGCTCGGCGAAGTGGTGACCTTTCCAGGAGGCTGGTCGAGCTATCCGCCGCATCACCACCCGCAGCCCGAGATCTACCATTACCGGTTCACGGCCCCGCAGGGCTACGGCCACGCCGAGCTCGGCGACGAAGTCGTCAAGGTGCGCCAGTTCGACTCGGTGTGCATACCGGCGGGCTACGACCATGCGCAATGCGCGGCGCCCGGCTACGGCATGTATTACTCATGGGTCATCCGCCATCTGCCCGGAGCGCCCTACACGGTCCCCGAGTTCACGCCCGAGCATGCGTGGACGATGGCGAAGGATGCCTCGTTCTGGTGGCCCGCGGAGGGCGGCGATGACTGAGGCGGTTGCCGCCGGCACGCGCGCGCTCGACGTGATCTGCCTCGGGCGCGCCGCCGTCGATCTGTATGGCCAGCAGCTCGGCGGGCGTTTCGAGGACGTGCAGACTTTCGCGAAGTACCTCGGCGGCTCCTCGGCCAACCTGGCCTTCGGACTTGCGCGTCTCGGCCTGAAATCATCGATGCTCTCGCGGGTCGGCGACGAACACATGGGTCGCTTCGTGCGCGAGGCGCTCGCGCGCGCCGGGGTCGACGTGAGCCATCTCGCGACCGACCCGCAGCGACTCACCGCGCTGGTCCTGCTCGGCATCGCGGGCCGCGATGACTTCCCGCACATCTTCTATCGCGAGCACTGCGCGGACATGGGGCTCACGGGCGACGACTTCGACGCCGCCTACATCGCCTCGAGCCGCATGCTCGCGATCACGGGCACGCACCTGTCGAGCCCGTCGACCGCCGCTGCGGTCATGAAGGCCGCGGAGCTCGCGCGTGCCCACGGCACTCGCGTCGTGCTCGACATCGATTACCGGCCGGTGCTGTGGGGCCTCGTCTCCGCCGGCGAAGGCGCCAGTCGCTTCGTGGCCTCGGGTAGCGTCACCGCGCGCATGCAGCCGCTACTTCCCTGCTGCGACCTGATCGTCGGCACCGAGGAGGAAATCCGCGTCGCCGGCGGCGACCAGGATCTGGACACGGCCGTGCGGGCAATTCGCGCGACGAGCGCAGCCACGCTCGTCGTCAAGCGGGGCGCGGCCGGCTGCACGGTACTTCCTGCGGCCGGTGAGTGCCTCGACGTGCCCGGATTCCCGGTCGAGGTGCTGAACACGCTCGGCGCGGGCGACGCCTTCCTCGCCGGCTTGCTCAGCGGGTATCTCGCCGGCGCCGACTGGCAGCGCGCCGCCACGATCGGCAATGCCTGCGGCGCGCTCGTCGTCTCGCGCCATGGCTGTGCGCCGGCGCTGCCCTCGCAGGTCGAGATCGAGGACTTCCTCGCACGCGCCCCGGCGATCACGCGGCCCGACCTCGATCTGCGGCTGCAGCAGCTGCACGACGCGACGACCGCGCGCCGCCCGCGCAAGGACCTGTACGTGCTCGCCTTCGACCACCGCCGCCAGCTCGAGGACCTCGCCGGCAGCTGGGGCCTGCCGGTCACACATATCAATCGCCTCAAGGAACTCGTGGCCGACGCCGTCGAGCGCGTCGCCGCGCGCGTCACGTACAGCGATCGACTGGGCGTGATCGTCGACGAACGCTACGGCGAGACGGTGCTGTCGCGCATGACGCACGCGGGCTACTGGGTCGGGCGTGCCATCGAGATCCCGGGCTCGCGACCGCTCGAACTCGAACCGCGCAACAGCGCCGGCCTGCCACTGCTCGGCTGGCCCGCCAACCAGGTCGTGAAGTGCCTCGTGTTCTATCATCCCGACGACCCGCTCGAGCTGCGGCTCGCTCAGGAAGAGCGTGTCGCCGGACTCTGGCACGACACGCAGGCGCTCGGCAGGGAGCTGCTGCTCGAGGTCGTCGCGAGCGGGCACGGGCGACAGACGGACGACGCGAGCCTGGCGCGCACATTGCGGCGCTTCTACAACCTCGGCATCCGACCGGCGTGGTGGAAGCTCGAGCCGCCCTCTCCGGCCGCCTGGCCGCGCATCCAGGACGTGATCATGGAATTCGACCCGTACTGCAACGGTGTGCTGCTCCTCGGGCTCGATGCGCCCGAATCGCAGCTGAGGGCCGGGTTCGAACAGGCCGCGCCGTTTCCGATCTGTCGCGGCTTCGCGGTCGGGCGCAGCATCTTCGGCCATTCGGCGCGCGAATGGATGCGCGGACAGGTGGGCGATGCGCAGCTGGTCGAGGACATCGCCACGCGCTATGAGCGCCTGATCGACATCTGGAGGAGACTGCGACCGTGAAGTACGAGCGCCTCACCACTGCACAGGCGCTGGTGCGCTATCTCGCCGCGCAGCGCATCCGCGAGCCGGGCGGCGAAGTGCCGCTGTTCGCCGGCATGTTCGCGATCTTCGGTCATGGCAACGTTGCCGGCATCGGCGAAGCCCTGCAGCACGTGCGGGGCACGTTTCCGACCTGGCGCGCGCACAATGAGCAGGCGATGGCGCATGCCGCGATCGCCTTCGCGAAGGCGACGCGACGCCGGCGCATGCTGGCCTGCACGACATCGATAGGACCCGGCGCGACCAACATGGTGACCGCGGCGGCGCTGGCGCATGTCAATCGCCTGCCCGTGCTGCTCCTGCCCGGCGAAACCTTCGCCAACCGCGAACCCGATCCGGTGCTGCAGCAGGTCGAGCATTTCGGCGACCCGACGGTCACCGCGAACGACTGCTTCCGTCCGGTCTCGCGCTTCTGGGACCGCATCTCCCGGCCCGGCCAGCTGCTCGCCTCACTCCCGCAGGCGCTGTCGGTGCTGACCGATCCGGCCGACTGCGGCCCCGTTACGCTCGCGCTGCCGCAGGATGTGCAGGCCGAGGCGCACGACTGGCCCGTCGCCTTCTTCGAGCCGCGCATCCATGAGCGCGTGCGCCATGGCCCCGATGCGCAGCAACTGCGCCGCGCCGTCGAACTGCTCCGCGCGGCACGCAAGCCGCTGATCATCGCCGGCGGCGGCGTGCTCTACGCGGATGCCTGCGAGGCGCTTGCCGCATTCGCGCTCGCACGCGGGATCCCGGTCAGCGAGACCCAGGCGGGCAAGGGTGCGCTGCCCTGGGATCATCCCTGCAACGTCGGTGCGATCGGCGTCACCGGCACGGGCGTTGCCAATGCGCTCGCCCAGGAGGCCGACCTGATCATCGCGATCGGCACGCGGCTCGCCGACTTCACCACCGGCTCCGGGCAGCTGCTGCCGCGCGAGGGCTGCAGGCTGCTGTCGTTGAACGTGTGCCGCCACGACCTCGCCAAGCGCGGCGCCGCGCCGCTGCAGGCCGACGCGCTGCGCGGGATCGAGACGCTGGACGCGGCGCTCGGCGCACCGCAGGCGCGCGGCCGCTGGCTCGCCGATGCACAAGCGCGCATCCAGGAGTGGAATGCGGCGCGCGATGCCGCGGTCGCCGCGCGCGGCTCCGGACTGCCCTCAGATGCCGAAGTGCTCGAGATCGCCAACCGCGCCGCCGGCGCGCGCGGTACCGTCGTGTGCGCCGCCGGCGGACTGCCGGGCGAGCTGCACAAGCTGTGGCGGGCGAGCGGCCCGGGCAGCTATCACGTCGAGTACGGCTACTCGTGCATGGGCTACGAGATCGCCGGCGGCCTGGGCGTGAAGATGGCGCAGCCCGATCGCGACGTCATCGTGCTCGTCGGCGACGGCAGCTACCTGATGATGAACTCGGAGATCGCGACCTCGATCGCGCTCGGCCAGAAGCTCACGATCGTGGTGCTCGACAATCGCGGCTACGGTTGCATCAACCGCCTGCAGGGCGACTGTGGCGGCGACTCCTTCAACAACCTGCTGGACGATGCTGCGCCGCGCGTCGACTTCGTCGCGCACGCCCGTGCGCTCGGCGCCCACGCCGAAAAGGCCACGGACCTCACCGCACTCGCGACGCAGCTCGCGCGCGCGATCCGCGCCGATCGCACCGCCGTCGTCGTGATCGACACCGATCCGGCGCACTCGACCGCGGTCGGCGGCGCGTGGTGGAACGTCCCGGTCGCCGAAGTCTCGGCCAGCACGCGGGTGCGCGACGCGCATGCGGACTATCGCCGGCACCTGGACGAATCATGACCATCGAGCTCGGCATCAATCCCATCACCTGGACGAACGACGACCTGCCCGGTCTCGGCGCCGACATCCCGCTCGAGACCTGCCTGCGCGAAGCGCGCGCGGCGGGCTACACCGGAGTCGAACTCGGACGCAAGTTCCCGCGCGACGCGCGCAGCCTCGGGCCGATACTGGCCGCGCACGACCTGCGGCTCGTCTCGGGCTGGTACAGCCTGCGGCTGCTCGAGCGCGACATCGACGCCGAGTTCGCCGCGATGGCTGCGCATCTCGCACTGCTCGCGGCACTCGGCTCCACCGTCATGGTGGTATGCGAAGTCACCGGCTGCATCCACGGCGAGCTCGGCGCGCGCCTTTCGCGACGCCCGCACATGCCGCCGCAGCGCTGGGCGGAATTCGGTGACCGGCTGACACGGCTCGCGCGGCGCATGCAGGACGCCGGCATGCGCATGGCCTATCACCATCACATGGGCACGGTCGTGCAGTCCGGCGCCGATGTCGATGCGCTGATGAAGCACACCGGCGAAGAGGTCGGGCTGCTGCTCGATACGGGGCACCTGACCTACGCGGGCGAGAACCCCGCGCGCTTTGCGACCAGCTACGCCGCGCGCATCGTCCACGTGCACTGCAAGGATGTGCGCGCGGAAGTCCTCGCGCGCGCGCGCAATCGCGACGCGAGCTTCCTCGACGCCGTGCTGCAGGGCGTGTTCACGGTGCCCGGCGACGGCAGCGTCGACTTCCCGGCCGCGCTCGGCCCGCTCGCACGCGCCGGCTACGACGGCTGGCTGGTGGTCGAAGCCGAGCAGGACCCGGCCGTCGCAACGCCCTCGGTGTATGCGGCCAAGGGTCACAGCTATCTGGCGCGCATCACGAGCGAAATCTTCGACCAGGGGGCTGCACGATGATCGACGCCCTGCGACGCAGACTCCTTGGTGCCGCCGCGGGCGCGGCGGGAGTCGCGATGCTGCCGAAGAGGGCGTACGCCGCCCCGCTCGGTTATCCGCGCCTGCTGCAAGGCCCCATGATCGGCGACACCGGGCCCACGCACCTCACGATCTGGGGCCGAGCCACGGGTCCCCTGCCGATCGCCTTCCAGTACTCGAAGGACCGCGCCTTCACCGCGCCTCTGACCAGCGCGACCGTGGCCACGAGCGCCGCCAGCGATTTCACCGCCGCCGTGCGCATCGACGGTCTCGAGCCGGATACCCGCTACTGGTACCGGCCGGTGGTCGACGGCGTGGTCGACCGCTACCAGAGCGTGCCGGTCGCGACGCGGACCGCGCCGGCCGGCGCCGCCGACTTCCGCGTCGCCTTCGGATCCTGCGCGCGGATCGCGCGCGATCCGGTGCAGCGCATCTTCGATATCGTCGTGCGCGAATCGCCCGACCTCTTCCTCTGGCTCGGCGACAATATCTACGCCGACTCCGAAGCGCCCGAGGCGATCGCCGACGAGTATCGCCGCCAACGCAAGGTGCAATCGCTCGCGCCGCTGATCCGCAGCGTGCCGCAGCTCGCGATCTGGGACGACCACGACTACGGCTACAACAACGGCGACGGCAGCTCGCCGTTCAAGGCCGCCTCGCTCGCGACCTTCAGAAACTACTGGGCGAATCCCGCCTACGGCCTGCCCGGCACGCCCGGCGTGTTCTTCGAGAAGCACTTCGGCGGCATCGATTTCTTCATGCTCGATGGCCGCTACCACCGCTCGCCGAATGGCGATCCGGATGGGCCCGCGAAGACTTTCCTCGGAGCCGCCCAGAACGCATGGCTCAGGGAGCGCCTCGCCGCAAGCCGTGCACCATTCAAGATCCTGGCCTGCGGCAGCGGCTGGTCGATGGCCGACGGCGAGAAGGGCGACACCTGGGCGGCTTTCCGCACCGAGCGCGATGCGCTGTTCGACTTCATCCGCGACCGCGGCATCGAAGGCGTCGTGCTGCTCTCCGGCGACAGCCATGTCGGCGAACTGAACTGCATTCCGTGGTCGGAGCGCGGTGGCTACGACCTCTACGACCTGGTGAGCTCACCGCTCGCCCAGTCGCCGTCGTCCTCGTGGATCGACCAGCAGCCGGAGGTGCGCATGCGCAAGGTCTACGCCGGCGGCGCCAACTTCGGCATGCTGCATTTCACGCCCGGCCCGCAGCCCACGCTCACCTTCTCGCTGTTCGACGAGTGGGGACTCATGCCCTGGAAGCCGCTCGTGCTCGTGCCTGCCGACCTGCGCAACGGCGTGCGCTCGTTCGAGCGGCTGAGGGCCTGAGGCCGGGTGCCGCGCACTGCATGCCAGCGGGGCCTCCGCCCGGCGTCAGCGCGCCTCCTCGCCCAGTGCCGCAAGGACGTCTGCCCACGAGACGTACTTGAAGTTCTGCGGTTCGGTCGGGCCGATGTTGCGGCCGTCCTGCACCACGAGCAGACCTTGCGGAAACTGGGGTCCCAGCGGCGCGCTCGTGACGTCGAGACCATCGGTTTCCGACACGCCGTCGATGCCGAGCGCTTCGTTGGCGACGATCGAGAAATAGCCCACCAGCGGGTTGTCGCCCTCGCGGCGGAACACCGCGTAGTTGTCGGCGCCCTGGTTCGACAGCACGATGTAGCCGGTGCCGTCCGGGCGCGCCCAGATCGCCAGGCCTTCGGCATCGTCGGTCAACTCCCCGGGCCCGACCTTGGCGACGGCGCGGCGCTCGGTGCCGCCGTCGGGCTCGGCGGAGTAACGCCAGAGAGCGACGTCCTCCTCGGCGACATACAGCGCACCGGTTGCGTCGTCGGCCACGCAGCCCTCGGCGAGCGAACCGACCTCGAAACTGCGCACCGGCTCGGCGCGCACCTTGTCGCCGACTGCGATCAGCTGCCACTGGCGCATCGTGCCGGTCTCATTGTTGTCGTTGATGAACACGTAGGTGTGGCCGCTGCCTGCGCTGCGATACATGCAGAGCCCGTAGGGATCGGACAGTCCGGTCGGGATGACGCCGCCTGCGACATCGACGAGGCGCCGTGTCGCCGGGTCGAGGCGCAGCAGCGAGATCCCCTGCGTCGTGCGGTTCGAGGCGGCGAGCAGCGTGACGGACCTGCCGCCGAGCATGAAGCCGTCGCGCAGGTCGACATTGTTCACGCGGCCGATGGGCAGCGAGGACAGGCGCTTGCCAGCGAGGTCGTGGATGTCGAGGCCGAGCTTCTTGTTCGTCGTGATCACGAGGCTCTTTGCCGGGTCGGTCGGGTGGACCCAGATGGCCGGATCGTCCGCGGCATCACCCCAGGTCGCGACCGGCGCGGTCTCCGCGCGCGGCACGACCGTACGCGCCGTGGGCGCCGGGGCGATGCGCGGATCGCGGCCCGAGGCGCTCGCGAGCCCGAGGCCCGCGGCGATCGCATCCCAGGAGGCGAGCTTGATGTTGCCGGATGCGCCCTCGTTCTCCTCGTCGAACGCGCCGACGAGGCCGCCCGCCGAGCCCGCAAGCGGGAAGGCGATGGCGGCCAGTCCTTCGGTTTCACCGACCGCGTCGATGTCGCCGGCGGCGGTGATGCGGAAGCTGCCGATCCAGGCGCCGTCGGCGAGGCCATAGACATTGATGCGCGCGGGCTTGATGTCGCCCGCGAGCAGATACGCCGTGTCGCCGTCGACGCGATAGACCGCGAGCCCCTTCACTTCATCCTCGATGTGGCCGGCCGGTGCGATCAGGTCGATGGCCTCGCGCTCGGCGTCGGTCTCGGGCTCGGCGGCGATCCGCCAGATGCCGACCGTCTCCTCGGAGACGAACAGGGAACGCGTCGCGTCATCCACGGCGCAATAGGCCGAGCCCACGCCCACCGGAAAGGTGCGCACGATTCGCCCGTGCACCGTGTCACCCGTCGTGCCGAGCTGCCACTGCTGCACGTTGCCCTCGACGGTCGCGAACACGTACTGCACGCCGGTATCCGGGCTGCGATAAGCGCACAGCCCGCCGACCTCGCCCTGCGTGGCGAGGGTCTCGCGGGTGGCGGGCGTGACGGCCAGCGTGTCGGGATCGATCCGAAGCACGATCAGGCCGCCGCTGCGCCGGTCGGCCACGATCACGAGGCCATGGCTCACTTCCACCAGCTCGGGATCGATGCCGTCATAGGCGCCGATGCGCTCGCCGGCAAGCGAGAACAGCTCGAGGCCCGCCGTACCACCGGTACCGAGCACGAGGCTCCTGGCCGGGTCCGCGGGGTGCAGCCAGAACGCCAGGTCATTGCCGTCGTTCTGCGCGCTCGGGGTCGTCTCGACGCGCGCCGGCACGTCCGCGATGGCCGGCCCCGCGGGCGTCGTGGTGGCCGGGCGGCTGGCACAGCCCGCAAGCGAGCCGATGGCGAGGCAGAAATACAGAAGCGTGCGCATATTGGGCATCCCGGTCTGGAACATTTTTTCTATTTTGATATTATAATAGAAATGTTATTTCATGCAAAAGAAACGGCGGCGGCGCGAGTATCGCCGCAAGGGGTGACGGCTCCGTGAAAGCGCTGCTCCGCCTTTTCGCCACGGGCGCCGACCAGCCGCAGCTGACCGACACCCGGCGCATCGACGAGCTGTTCCGCCGCCATCGTCTGCGGGTGATGCTGGCGATCACGCTCGGCTACGGCCTCGTCTACACCTGCCGGCTCGCGCTGTCGGTGGCCAAGAAGCCGCTGATCGACCTCGGCATCTTCTCGCCGAGCGAACTGGGCCTGATCGGCTCCGCCCTCTTCTATGCCTACGCGGTCGGCAAGCTGGTCAACGGCTTCCTCGCCGACCACGCAAACATGAAAGTGTTCTTCGCGTTCGCGGTGCTGATGTCCGCGCTGCTCAACGTCGGCATGGGCTTCTCGACGATCCTGTGGGTATCGGTGCTGCTGTGGGGCCTGAACGGCTGGTTCCAGAGTTTCGGCGCGCCCGCAGGCGTGGTCGCGATGGCCAACTGGTTCGGCAACCGCGAGCGCGGCCGCTACTACGGCATCTGGAGCACCGCGCACTCGATCGGCGAGGGACTCACTTTCGTGGCCGTCGGCGGCCTCGTCGCGGCGTTCGGCTGGCGCTACGGCTTCTGGGGCCCGGGCCTGCTGTGCGTGCTGGTCGCGGTCGGCATGTATCTGCTGGTCCAGGATCGACCGCGCACGCTCGGCCTGCCGACCGTTGCCGACTGGCGCAACGACCACTGGCAGACCGACGAGGCGCACTCGCGCGCCGATGTCGGCGTGTTCAGGACGCAGCTTTCCATCCTGAAGATTCCCGCGGTGTGGGTGCTGGCGCTCGCCAGCGCGAGCATCTATGTCTCGCGCTACGCGATCAACAGCTGGGGCGTGCTGTACCTGCAGGAAACGCATGGCTTCTCGCTCGTCGAAGCCGGTACCTTCCTGATGGTAAACACCTTCGCCGGCATCGCCGGCTGCCTCGCCTTCGGCTTCATCTCGGACAAGTGGTTCAACGCCCGCCGACCGCCCGCGAACCTGATCTTCGCACTCGCGGAAATCGCCGGTCTCGTGCTGCTGTTCTACGGCCCGCACACCACCCTGAGCCTGATGTGCGCGTTCATTCTCTATGGCCTCGGGCTGAACGGACTCGTCACCTCGCTCGGCGGCCTGTTCGCCGTCGACATCGCGCCGAAGCGGGTGGCCGGCGCCGCGATGGGCCTGATCGGCATCTTCAGCTACATCGGTGCGGCGCTGCAGGAGAACATCAGCGGACACCTGATCGAGCGCGGCATGACGGTGGCTGCCGACGGTCTGCGCACCTATGATTTCGGCCCTGCCACCACGTTCTGGCTGGGCTCGTCAGTGGTTTCGATGGTGCTCGCCGCCACGCTGTGGCGCGTGCGGCTTCGCGATTGACCGCAACCCCTGGAGAGTCACTTGACGATCACGCCCATCCGCTGCGATTTCGCCACCCTCGGCGCCTACACCAAGGATACCATCGTTTCGAAGGCCGGCACGCGCCACGTCGACGGCGGCGGGTACAGCTACGCCGCGCACGCGGCGCGGCTCGCCTGCGTCGACGTCGCCGCGGTCACGCGCCTCGCCGCCGAGGATCGGCGCAGCACCCACCTGCTCGTCGAGGCCGGCGTGCAGGTCGTGATCCATGAATCGCGTGCCTCGACGCTGATGCGGCTCGAGTATCCGACCGACGACGTCGATCAGCGTGTGCTGACGGTGGCGGCGCTCGCCGACCCGTTCCAGCCCGCCGACATCGCCGACGTTGAGGCCGGCGCCTGGCTCGTGAGCGCCTCGGTGCGCGGCGAGGTGCCGCTCGAGGTGATCCAGGCGATCAAGGCGACCGGCGCGCTGATCGGCGCCGACGTGCAGGGCTATGTGCGCGTGGTGGGCGACGATGGTCGGCTGCACTACGAGCCGTGGCCGGAACAGGCCGCGGTGCTCGCGCTCGTCGACGTGCTGAAAACCGACGCCGTCGAGGCGGAGTTCCTCACCGGCACCGCCGACATCCATCGGGCCGCGGCGATCCTCGCCTCGCAGGGCCCGCGCGAAATCGTGCTGACGCACCGCGACGGCATGCTGGTACTGGCCGAGGGGCGGGAATATGAGGCCACGTTTCATCCGGAGCCACTGCGCGGACGCAGCGGTCGCGGCGACACCTGCATCGGCTCTTATCTGTCGCGCCGCCTCGCACACTCGCCCGCCGAGGCGACAATATGGGCCGCGGCGGTCACCAGCCTCAAGATGGAAGCCGAAGGTCCCATCCGCCGGCCGGTGGCCGATGTCCACGCCCTGATCGAGCGCAAGTACGGAGCCGACTGAGATGACGACGCCCAGCCACTGGATGGCCGCGCCCCTCACGCTGCTGGTCGCAGCGCTGCTGGCGGCCTGCGCCGCGCCGCAGCCCGCCGAAATACCGAAAACCTCGGTGCCGGATTCCCAAGTTTTCGGCTTCGTGGCGTTCGGGGACTCGGGTTATCAGTACGATTACCTCGATCCCGAAGATATCGCGGCCGACCTCGACGGGTTCATCGCGCTCGAGCGCGCCGAATGGCTCGAGGACCGGCGCGTGCCCGCGGAATTCGTACCCGCGCCCCCGCACACGCTCGCGGACGGCCGCGTGGTCGCGGCGAGCGGGCTCGCCCCCGTGGCGCGCGCGATGCGCAGCTACTGCGCGGTCGAGAACTGCCGCTTCGCATTGATGCTCGGCGACAACATCTATCCCGACGGCGCGACCGCCGGCGCCGACGGTCGCAGCGACGCGGATCGATTCAATGCCCTGTTCACCGAACCCTTCGGCGACTACGGCGCCCTTGCCGCCGGTTTCCGCATCTACGCCGCACTCGGCAACCACGACTGGAACACCTCGCGCGCCGGCGCCGAGGCGCAGCTGCGCTTCCTCGAGTCGACGCCGCCGTTCTACATGGACGGCTACTTCTATCGGGTCGTGCCCCCGGGTCTCGGCGGCGAAGTCGAGATCTTCGTGATCGACACCGAACTGCTGCTCGCGCACGTACCCGTGCCGGAGACCGAGGTCGACTGGGACGGCAGCGAGATCCTGCTGCCGGAATACGACGACCTCTCGCCGGGCGTCGCCCGGCAGAGCGACGCCGAACGCGCCATGGCCACGTGGCTCGAGCAGGCGCTCGCCTCCTCGACGGCACGCTGGAAGATCGTCATGGGCCATCATCCACTCTGGTCCACGGCAGGCAGCAAGTTCGCCCAGGCGCGCGCGCTGCGCGAACTGATCCTGCCGACCCTGTGTCGCCATGCCGACCTGTACCTCGCCGGACACGAACATACACTCGAGGCGCACGTCGACGACTGCTCAAAGGCGCTGCCGGGCGCGCATGCGCAGCCGCTGCTGCAGGTCGTCTCCGGAGCCGCCGCCAAACAGCGCCCGTCGAACGCCCTGTTCGCGGCGAAGCAGCAACTCAACAACCCCGAATTGCGCTCGCTCTACTCGCGCGGCATGGTATGGGGCTTCGCACACGTGACCCTGGAGAGTGAGCGCGCCACCGTGAGGCTCATATCGACGCCGAACGATGGCAGCGGCCGCATGATCCAGGAATTCGAGGTCGTCCTGGCACGGCGCTCTGCCGGCCCATCAACGAGTCCACAGCCATGAGTACACCGGCAATCGATACCCGCCACGGCGCAGCTCTGCTCGCGCTCGGCCACTACATCAACGGCAGGCAGGTCGCAGGCGCGAGCGGCGGCCGCCACGGCAATGTCTACAACCCGGCGACGGGCGAACTGCGCGCGCGGGTCGCGTTCGCGAGCCAGGACGAAACCCTTGCTGCCATCGCCGCGGCGCGCGCCGCCGCGCCGGCCTGGGCCGCGACGCCACCGCTGCAGCGCGCGCGCGTGATGTTCCGCTTCAAGGCGCTGATCGAAGCGCACCGCGAAGAGCTCGCGCGCCTGATCACGCTCGAGCACGGCAAGGTACTGTCGGACGCGACGGGTGAGGTCACGCGCGGACTCGAGGTCGTCGAGTTCGCCTGCGGCATCCCGCAACTGCTCAAGGGCGAATTCAGCGAGGACGTCGGCGCCGGCATCGACAGCTGGTCGATCCGCCAGCCGCTCGGCGTGTGCGCCGGCATCACGCCGTTCAATTTCCCGGCGATGGTGCCGCTGTGGATAATTCCGATGGCTCTCGCCTGCGGCAATACCTTCGTGCTGAAGCCGTCGGAGAAGGATCCCTCCTGCCCGCTGCGCCTCGCCGAGCTGCTCTCCGAAGCGGGCCTGCCCGCAGGCGTGTTCAATGTCGTCAATGGCGATCGCGAAGCGGTCGATACACTGCTCACGCATCCCGACGTCGCCGCGGTGAGCTTCGTCGGCTCGACGCCGGTCGCCGAGTACATCCACGCCACTGCCGCGAAACACGGCAAGCGCGTGCAGGCGCTCGGTGGCGCCAAGAACCACATGGTCGTGATGCCTGACGCCGACCCGGAGCGCGTCGCCAATGCGCTGCTCGGTGCCGCCTACGGCTCCGCAGGCGAGCGCTGCATGGCGATCTCGGTGGCGGTCACCGTCGGCAACTCGGCCGAGCCGCTGATCGCAGCGCTGCGCGCGAAGCTCGCCACGCTGCGTATCGGCAGCGGCCTCGAGCCCGATGTCGAAATGGGCCCGCTGGTCACGGGCGGGCATCGCGAGAAGGTGGAGGGGTATATCGCTGCCGGCGTGGCCGAGGGCGCGACCCTCGTCGTCGACGGCCGGGGTCACCGGGTCAAGGGGCACGAGCGAGGTTTCTTCATCGGTCCCACGCTGTTCGACCACGTCGCCCCCGCGATGCGCATCTACCGCGAGGAGATCTTCGGCCCGGTGCTCGCGATCGTGCGCGCCGGCACGCTCGCCGAGGCGCTCGAACTGGTGAATGCGCACGAATTCGGCAACGGCACCTCGATCTTCACCAACGACGGCCGCGCGGCACGCATGTTCGCGCACGGAGTCGCGGCCGGCATGGTCGGCGTCAATGTCCCGATCCCGGTGCCCATGGCGTTCCACAGCTTCGGCGGCTGGAAGCGCTCGCTGTTCGGCGACATGCACGTGCACGGCCCGGAGGGTGTGCGCTTCTACACGCGACTGAAGGCGATCACCGCGCGCTGGCCGACGAGCGGCGCCGAGACCGCCGAATTCGTCATGCCGACGATGAAGTAGCCTCGCGCCAGCTGCGGTTGCCGCCCATCAGGCGCGCGGGCAGCGGGAAGGCGCTGACGAGCGAGGTCACGAGCGCCGCCGCGTAGGGCACCGACTGGATCGACAGCACGATGATCCACGCGAGCCGGTCAGGGCTGGCGACCTGCGGCGTGTGCGCGACGCCCCAGGCCGCCAGCCACAGCGCGAGCATGATCAGGACCTCTTCGCGCGCCGAATTGAGCGCCGTGCGCACGCGGTGCTTCGCGGCCCGCTTCGGCGTACGGAAAAACGGCTCACTGCGCGTCACGAGCCCCTTGAGCACCGCGATGCCGATCGTATGTGACAGCGCGAGCCCGGCGATCGCCGCCGCGAGGGTCTGGCGCAGGCCCGCGCCGACGCGCGCATGGTAGAGGTGCAGCAGCTTCGCGAGCTTGAAGGTGAACAGCGACAGCGGCAGCAGCGCGAACATCGCGAGCGGCGGATCGACCCGGCCGGAGTCCCAGATCATCGCGACCGACCAGCCGATCGCCGCAACGTTGAACAGCACGTTGAAGCCGTCGGCCACCCACGGCAGCCAGCCGGCGATGAAGTGATAGCGCTGGCCGCCCGTCAGTGCGCCCCCGCCGCCCGAGAACAGCAGGCCCGAATGGGTCTTCAGGATCTGCATCGCGCCGTAGGCCCAGCGGAAGCGCTGCTTCTTGTAGTCGACGAAGGTGTCGGGGATCAGGCCGCGCCCGTAGGAGCGCGGCGTATAGACGGCTTCGTAACCGGCCTCGAACACGCGCAGGCCGAGTTCGGCGTCCTCGGTAATGCACCACTCGGCCCAGCCGCCGGTCACCTCGAGCAGGCGCCGGCGCACCATCGTCATCGTGCCGTGCTGGATGATCGCATTGCGCTCGTTGCGGGTGACCATGCCGATGTGGAAGAACCCGCGGTACTCGGCGTAGCACATGGCCTTGAACGCGTTCTCGTCGCCGTCGCGATAGTCCTGCGGCGCCTGCACGATGCCGACATAGCGGTTGGCGAAGCAAGGCGCCAGATCGCGCAGCCAGCCGAGCTCGACGATGTAGTCGCTGTCGATCACCGCGATGACCTCGGCGGCGGGCGCGGTGTGGCGCAGCGCGAAGTTGAGCGCACCCGCCTTGAAACCCGCAAGCGGGGCGACGTGGAAGAAACGAAAGCGCGGGCCGAGCGCCGCGCAGTGCGCCTCGACCGGGCGCCAGGTCGCCTCGTCCGGCGTGTTGTTGTCGATCACCAGCACTTCGAAGTCGGGATAGTCGAGCCGCGCGAGCGCATCGAGCGTCGCGATCAGCATGTCGGGCGGCTCGTTGTGGGCCGGCACGTGGATCGACACCCTGGGGCGCGCCTCGCCGCCCTCGGCGAGCGGCTGCCCGGCGAGACGCCGTCGCCCGACCACCCACTGCGCCTCCGCCCATTCGTGCGCTTCGGCGAGCAGCACGGCGATCACGCCGATCATGCCGACGCAGAGCAGCGCGCCGACGAGGACGCTGGTCGCGGTGAGGTACTGCTGCGTGAACTGGTAGAACACCCACACGGCGATCGTCGCGGTCGGGAACACGATCACCGCGAGGAAGCTGCGGCCGCGCTTGCGCAGCGTCGCGCTGTTGAAATACAGCAGCGCCAGCACGAACAATGCGACCAGCACCGACACCGTGGCGAGCACTTGCCACTGCGGCACCCGCACGATCGGCGCGGTGAACTCGAACTTCGGCTGGCGCTCGACATCGTAGACGCCCCAGTACGCGCCCACCGCGCCCTCGGACGTCGCCTTCCACGGCTGGTCGAAGGCCTCCATCAGATAGTAGATGTAGCCCTCCCTCTCGGCGTGCTCGAGGAAGCGGCGCAGGAACAGGGCCTCGTTCGCCATCGAGGCGACGGCGCCCTCGCGCGTGCGGCCATTGCTGGGCCAGCCCACCTCGCCGATGATGATTGGTTTGTCAGGAAACCGCGCCCGCACCTCCTCGAAACGCCGGATCGAGTACTCGACCGCCTGCTCGACCGGGATTCCCTCCCAGTAAGGCAGCAGGTGCACCGCAATGAAATCGACGTGTTCGGCGAGCTCCGCGTGCGAGAGCCAGACGTGCCAGGGCTCGGCGGTGCCGACGGGCTGGCGGATCGCCTTGCGCGCGCGGTCGAGATAGGCGTACAGCTCCTCGGCCGGCACGTCGCCGCGCAGCATGACCTCGTTGCCGATCAGCACGCGCACGACATTGCGGTGGCTGCGCGCGATCGCGATCGCGGCCACGAGCTCGCGCTCGCTGGTGTCGGCGTCCACATCGATCCAGGCGCCGAGTGCCACGTTGATTTCGTGCGCATCCGCGAGCCGCGGCACCGCACCGAGCGAGCCGAGGGTGCTGTAGGTGCGCACGGCGTTGGTCTTGCCGGCGAGCAGTTCCAGGTCGCGATCGATGTCGGCCTCGGACGGCAGGCGTTGCTCGCCGGGATCCTGCTCGATGGTGAAGGGCGAGAACGCGAAGCCCTGGATGCGCGCAGGCCACGGCGGCTCCGGGGTCGGGCGATTGGCCACCGCCCACAGCGCGAAGGTGATCGCCCCGAAGGCGATCGCGATCAGCAGTCCCGCGACACGAGTACGCAGCGGCATAACATGCGGCTCACCACTCGCCGGTGTTCGGCATCGAGCTCCACGGCTCGGCGGGCGCGAGCGCGCCGCCCTTCTGCAGCAGTTCGATCGAAATGCCGTCGGGCGAGCGCACGAAGGCCATGCGACCGTCGCGCGGTGGCCGGTTGATCGTCACGCCATGCGCGGCGAGGCGCGCGCAGGCGGCGTAGATGTCATCGACCGCGTAGGCGAGATGGCCGAAATTGCGCCCGCCGCGATAGACCTCGGGATCCCAGTTGTAGGTCAATTCGACCTGCGCCGCCTCATCGCCAGGCGCGGCGAGAAACACCAGGGTGTAACGCCCCTGGGGATTGTCCTTGCGCGTGAGGTCGACGAGCCCGAGCGCGTCGCAATAGAAACGCAGCGAAGCGTCGAGATCGGAGACTCGCACCATCGTGTGCAGGTATTTCAGGCGCGCACCCTCAGAACATTTCGGACGGATCCGGCGCCACCGCTTCGGCCGGCACTGCACTGCGCGCGGCGATGAAATCACCGGTTATCATCTTGTCGTACGTCTGCCCCGGCCCAACCATCGGATAGACGCCCGCGTCCGGATCGATGATGACCTCGAGGAAGGCGGGGCCTGCGAATTCGAGGAACTCGCGCACCACGCGCGGCACATCGGCCTTGCGATCGAGACGTACCGCGTACTCGAAGCCGTCGGCCTGCGCGGCCTTGACGAAATCCTTCTTGTGCAGCGACTTGTCGCTCGCCGACAGCCGGCCCTTGAAGAACAGCTTCTGCCACTGCTTGACCATGCCGTCGCCGAAGTTGTTCAGCACCACGACCTTGACCGGCAGGTTGTAGGTGGTGACGGTCTCGAGCTCGCCGATGTTCATGCGCACGCTCGCATCGCCGTCGATGTCGATCACCAGCCGGCCGGGATTGGCGACCTGGGCGCCGATGGCCGCCGGCAGGCCGAAGCCCATCGTGCCCATGCTGCCGGAGGTGAGCCACTGGCGCGGCAGGCGGAACTCGCTGTACTGGGCCGCCCACATCTGGTGCTGGCCGACGCCGGTCGCGATGATCGCCTCGCCGCGGGTGCGCCGCGCGATCTCCTCGATGACGTAGTACGGCTGGATCAGCGGGCTCTCGCGGTCGTAGTTCATCGCGTGCACGCGGCGCAACTCGTCGAGCTCCGCGCGCCACGCCGCATGCCGCGGGGCGAGCGCCTGCCCGCGGCCCCAGGCGGTCAGCGCCACGAGCGCCTCGCGCACCGGGCCGACATGGCTCCATTGCACGCGCTTGACCTTGTTGATCTCGGCGCGGTCGATGTCGAGGTGCGCGATCGCGCGTGCATTGGCCGCGAAACGCTGCGGCACGCCGGCGACACGGTCGTCGAAGCGCGCGCCGACCGCGATCAGCAGGTCGCAGTCCTCGACCGCGTAGTTCGCGAACGCGGCGCCGTGCATGCCGAGCATGCGCATGCACAGCGGATGGGTGGTGTCGATCGCGCCGATGCCCATCAGGGTGGTGACCACCGGCACGTCGAAGGCTTCGGCGAACTCCCGCAACGCCTCCGACGCCGAGCCATTGACCACACCGCCGCCGGCGTAGATGAGCGGACGCTCGGAGGCGGCGAGCAGTTCGAAGAAACGCGCCGCGTCGGCATCGGCCATGGCCGAGCGTTTAGCGCTGTCCATGCGACGGCGATAACCGGGGATCGGCAGCGTGCCCTGGCCGTGGAACTGGCCCTGCCAGTTCTGCACGTCCTTCGGCACGTCGATGACGACCGGCCCCGGCCGGCCGGTGCGCGCCACCTCGAAGGCCGTGCGTACCGTGGCCTCGAGCTTCTCGGGCTCGGTGACGAGGAACACGTGCTTGGCCACGGCGCCCATGATCGAGCTGACCGGCGCCTCCTGGAAGGCGTCGGAACCGATGGCCGCGGTGGGCACCTGGCCGCAGATCACGACCATGGGCACCGAATCGGCCATGCTGTCGCGGATCGGCGTGACGGTGTTGGTCGCGCCCGGTCCCGAGGTCACGAGCGCGACGCCGACGCGACCGCTCGAGCGCGCATAGCCCGCCGCCATGAAGCCCGCCCCCTGCTCGTTCGCCGGCACGATCAGCGGCATCTGCTGGCCGCCGTCGAGCTGGCGGGCCTCGTTGTACAGGAACACCGCGTCATAGGTCGGCAGGATCGCGCCGCCGCTGTAGCCGAAGATGGCCGAGACGCCCTCGTCGGCGATGACCTGCACGATGATCTGCGCGCCGGTCATGGCCTGGCCGGCCAGCGGGTGGGCCTGCGGGCGGGGCATTATGACCGTGTCTGACATCGGGGGCTGGTTTCGCTCTGCGTGGGGGTGACCTGAAAGACTAACAGTTTGGCCCCGGCGCGCAAAACCGCCATGCACGGGCGCGCATGCAGTATTCTTCCAAGTGCTCAATTTCCCCGGAATTCCATGCGCCACATCATTGCCATCCTCCTGCAGAACGAGGCGGGCGCGCTCACGCGCGTCGCGGGCCTCTTTTCCACCCGCGGCTACAACATCGAGTCGCTGTCAGTCGCCGCCACCGACGATCCCACCGTCTCGCGCATCACGCTCGTCACACGGGGCTCGGAGGCGGTGATGCAGCAGATCGCCAACCAGCTGCTGAAGCTGATCGATGTCGTCGCGGTCGAGGATCTCACCGACGGTGAGCACATCGAGCGCGAGCTCGTGCTGGCGAAACTGCGCCTGCGGCCCGAGCAGACCGATGTCGTGCGCGGCTACGTCGTCCGTCGCGGCGGGCGCGTGCTCGACCCGGCGCCCGACGGCTTCGTCGTCGAGCTGACCGCCAGCGAAGCCGAGGTGAGCGATTTCATCGCCGAACTCGCGCACTACACGGAGGCGGTCGAAGTGGTGCGCAGCGGCGCGCTCGGCGTCAGCCGTGCGGCGCGCAACCTCAAGCTCGTCGGCTGAGCGGCGCGCGATGCGCGGCGGGTGCGGCTCATGACGGTTCCGTGGCGCGATGTGTTCCCGGCGATGACCACGCAGTTCCGCCGCGATGAATCGCTCGACCTCGAAGCCGGATCGCGCCACATCGAGGCGATGGTCGCAAGCGGCGCCTCGGGCCTCGTGATGCTCGGCTCGCTCGGCGAGAACCCCACGCTCGCCCCGGCGGAGAAACGCGCGGTCGTGGCCGCCGCGCTCGAGGTGGCGGCAGGGCGCGTGCCGGTGATCGCCACCGTATTCGAGGCGAGCACTGCCGCCGCCATCGCCTTCGCGCGCGACATGGAGCGCCTCGGCGTCGATGGCCTGATGCTGCTGCCGGCCATGGTCTACCGCGCCGACCCGCGGGAGACGCTGCTGCACTACCGGGCCGTCGCACGCGCCACGCAGCTGCCGATCATCTGCTACAACAATCCGCTCGCCTACCACGTCGACATCACTCCGGCGATGTTCGTCGACCTCGCCGGCGTTTCGAACCTGGTCGCGATCAAGGAATCCTCGGGGGACGTGCGCCGCATCACCGACCTGCGCAATGCGCTCGGCGACCGCTACGTGCTGTTCGCGGGCGTCGATGATCTCGCGCTCGAGAGTGCGGTGCTCGGCGCCGACGGCTGGATCGCCGGCATCGGCCTCGCCTTCCCGCGCGAGAACCAGCGGCTATGGGACCTCGCGGTGGCCGGCGCGGTCGATGCTGCCCTGCGGCTTTACCGCTGGTTCACGCCGCTCGCGCACCTCGACACGCACGTCAAGTTCGTGCAGTACATCAAGCTCGCGGTCCAGGCGGCCGGCCTCGGCGCCGAATGGGTGCGCGCACCGCGACGCGTACTGGTCGGCGAGGAGCGCCGCCGCATCCTCGGCATCATCGAGGCCGGCCTCGAACACCGGCCGAAGCTGCCGCCCCTGCCGCGGCGCCGCCGACGCTGATGCGCGTGCGGGTCGTCGATTCGCACACCGGCGGTGAGCCGACGCGTGTGGTGATCGACGGGGGGCCGGCGCTCACCGGATCCTTCGCCGCGCGCGTCGAAGACCTGCGGCGCAACCACGACCACTTCCGCAGCGCCATCGTCAACGAGCCGCGCGGTTCCGACGTGCTGGTCGGCGCGCTGCTGACCCCGCCGCTCGCGCCCGGCTGCACGGCCGGGGTCATCTTCTTCAACAATGTCGGTTACCTCGGCATGTGCGGCCACGGCACGATCGGCACGATCGTCACGCTCGCCTGGCTCGGGCGCATCGCGCAGGGCGAGCATCGCCTCGAGACACCGGTCGGCGTCGTCACGGCCACGCTGCACGATGCGAACACCGTGTCGGTGCGCAACGTGCCGGCCTGGCGCCATGCGCGCGGCGTGCGCGTCGAGGTCGAGGGCCATGGACCCGTCACCGGCGACATTGCCTGGGGCGGCAACTGGTTCTTCCTGTGCGAGGACCACGGCAGGCGACTCGCGCTCGCCGATGCCGCGGCGCTCGGCGAATTCTGCGGGCGCATCCGCCGCGCGCTCGCGCGCGCCGGCATCACCGGCCCGGGCGGCGTCGAGATCGATCACGTGGAGCTCGCGGACGAGGCGCGCAATTTCGTGCTGTGCCCCGGCGGCGCGTACGACCGCTCGCCCTGCGGCACCGGCACCAGCGCAAGACTGGCCTGCCTCGCGGCCGACGGCCGGCTCGCACCCGGCGAGGTGTGGCGGCAGACGGGCATCACCGGCAGCGTGTTCGAGAGCCGCTACGAGCGCGACGGCGAGCGGATCATCCCGACGATCACCGGCCAGGCCTGGGTGACCGCGGAGGCGACCCTCCTGATGGATGCCGCCGATCCGCTCGCCCACGGCATCCGGGTCGCGCCATGAGCGCGCGGCTGCCGCCGCAGAAGCGTGTCGTCGTGATCGGCGGCGGCATCGCCGGACTCGCCTGCGCCTGGTATGCGGCGCAGGACGGCCATGTGGTCACGCTGCTCGACCGCGGCGGCCCCGATACCGATCGCTGCTCGCTCGGCAATGCAGGCATGATCGTGCCGAGCCATTTCATTCCGCTCGCCTCGCCCGGCGCGGTGCTGCGAGGCCTGCGCTCGCTTGCCGATCCGCGCAGCCCGCTGCGCGTGACGCCCCGCGCCGACCCCGACTACCTGCGCTGGTGCTGGCAGTTCCTGTGCGCGGCGCGCGCCTCGCGCGTCGCGCTCGCCGCGCCGGCGCTGCGTGACCTCGCCCTGCTCGGCCGCCGCGGCTACGAGGCGCTCACGCTGCTGTGGCCACAGGGCGTGCCGCTCGCCGAACACGGGCTGCTGATGCTCGCACGCAGCGCGCACGGCATGCGCGAGGAGCGCCGCGTCGCGGCGATGGCGCAGCGCCTCGGCATGCCGGTCGAGATCCTCGATCGCGACGCCGCCGCCGCGCTCGAACCGGGCGTCGACATGGCTATCGTCGGTGCAGTACGCTATCCGCTCGATGCGCACACGGTGCCACAGCGCGTGGTTGCGACGCTCGTCGCCGGCCTTGCCGACGCCGGAGTCGACCTGCACTGGAACACCGAAGTCACCGGACTCGAACGCAAGGGTGCGCGCGTGAGCGGCGCGGTCACCGACGCCGGCGTGGTGGGCGGCGACGAGTTCGTGATCGCAGGCGGCGCGTGGTCCGCGGCGCTCGCGCGCGACATCGACCTGCCGCTGCCACTGCTGTCCGGCAAGGGCTACAGCTTCATGCTGCCCGCGCCGCGCGCACGACTCCACGCCTGCGCGGTGCTCACCGAAGATTTCGTCGCCGTGACGCCCATGGGCGATGCGCTGCGCTTCGCCGGCACGCTGGAACTGTGCGGACTCGACCGCTCGATCGATCAGCGGCGGGTCGCGGCGATGGTCGATGCGATTCCGCGCTACTACCCGCAGTTCGGTCCCGCGGATTTCGCCGGCATCACGCCGTGGGCCGGCCTGCGTCCCTGCACGCCGGACGGCCTGCCCTTCCTCGGCCGCACGCGACGCGCCGACAACGTGCTGCTGGCGACCGGGCACGCGATGATGGGCGTGACCCTCGCGCCGGCGAGCGGGCGGATCATCAGCGATCTCATCGCCGGGAGGGACCCGTCGGTGCCGATCAGCCTCTATTCACCGGATCGGTTCGCGTAGCGCCTGCGCAGCCGCGCGGATCACGTCCGGTATGGCGGTCGCCTGCCGGGTTTGCGCATCGACATAAACATGCACGAAGCGACCCGCCGCCGCGGCAGAGTCTTCGCCGGCGCGGAAGATGGCGAGCCGGTAGGTGATGCTGCTCGTGCCCAGCCGCTCGATGCCGAGGCCGACTTCGAGCGCGTCGGGAAACGACAGCGGCTTGAAATAGCGGCAACCCGTCTCGACCACGAGGCCGATCGCCGGCAGCGTGCGGATATCGACGCCGGTCGCGTCCATGAGCCAGCCGTTGACCGCGGTGTCGAAGAACGAGTAGTAGGCCACGTTGTTGATGTGGCCGTAGTGGTCGTTGTCCATCCAGCGCGTCGCGAGCGCGCGGAACACGGGGTAATCGGTGCGCAGGGGCGGATTGCTCATACGCCGATTGTAGCCATGAAGGCGCGCCGCCCGCCCCGATTCGCAGCCGCCGGGGCAGGTCAGCCGCTACGACGCCGGCTCGCGGGCCCCATGGTGCGACAGGTAGCGCCAGAAGAGCACGGCGGCCACCAGCGCAAGCGCCGACAGCGCAGCGAAGAAGCCGATCATCGGCAGGTAGCCATCTGGATGCGAGGCGCTCGCGCCATTGGCGTCGTTGAGCGCACCGGCGGTGAAATTGGCCCCGGCCATGCCGATGTTCTGCAGCATGGTCATGAAGCCATACGCCGTGCCGAGGCGTTGCGGCGCGACCAGCAGCGTAACCGCTGGCCACAGCACCGCCGGCACGAGCGAGAACGCGACACCGATCAATGCCGTGCTGACGCCGGGCGACAGGTCGGTCGCGCCGAGCACGCAGAACGCCGCGACGAGCGATGCGGCGCCGAGCGTGAGCAGCAGGCCGTGGCGACCGATGCGGTCGTTCACCCAGCCGAACAGCGGCGTGGCGATCACGGCGGCGAGGAACACGTGGCTGTTCAGCACGCTCGCGGCCTCGAGTGTCATGCCGCCCGTGTGCTGGAAATACTTGATCGCGAAGGTGCTGCGGAACGGGAAGATCACGGCGTAGAACAGCACGCACAGCGCGAGCACGTACCAGTAGCCGCGGTTGAAGTGCGCGAGGCTGCGCAGCTCGATGCGCTCGCGCGAGAGCCCCTGCACCTGCACGCCGCGCGCGGCGGCGTTCGCTTCGAGGCGCCGGTAGACCCAGGCGGCGAGGCAGCCGGCGAACATCACGCCCGCCGCGAGCCACAGCGGAGCCTGCCAGCCTGATGCATAGGCGTCGGGGGCCCACAGCGGCGAGAGGTCGACGGTGTATGAGCCGAGGCGCGCGAAGCTGATCGACAGCGCCATCGCGAGGGCGAGCTGGCGACCGGCGAACCAGATGCCGAGCGCGACGATCGTCGCGACGATCATCGTCTCGGCGCCGATGCCGAACAGCAGCCGGCCCGCCGCCATGACGGCGAACGGCGTACCCACCGCGGTGAGCAATGCGCCCGCGAGGCAGACCAGCGCCGTCCAGAAGGTCACGAGGCCCGGTCCGTAGCGGTCGACGAGGACACCGCCGACGAACACGAGGACGATGTTCGGCACGCTGTAGATCGCGTTCAGCGTGCCGATCTGCGTGTCGGAGTAGCCGAGCTCGCGCGCGAGCTGCTCGGCGAGCGGGCCGATCGAGTCGTAGACGTAGTAGTTGCCGAAGAGCGCAATTCCGGTCAGCGCGAGCACCGCCCACGCCGCGCCGGCACGCGTCACGGCACGAGCACCGTCGAGCCGGTGGTGCGCCGCGCCTCGAGATCGCGGTGGGCCTGCGCGGCGTCGGCGAGTGCGTAGCGCTGACCGATGCGCACGCGCAGCTTCTTCTTCGTGACCATGGCGAAGAGCTCGCGCGCCGCGGCGGCCAGTTCCCGGGAAGTGGCGATATAGCTGAACAGGGTCGGTCGGGTGAGGTACAGCGAACCGCGCTTCGCGAGCTCGAGCGGCGCGATGGCGGGCACGGGTCCCGACGCATTGCCGAAGCTGACCATCAGGCCGCGCGGGCGCAGGCAATCAAGCGAGGTGAAGAAGGTGTCCTTGCCGACCGAGTCGTACACCACGTGAACGCCCGCGCCCTTCGTCAGGGCCTTCACGCGCTCGACGATGTCGTCGCGCCCCGCGAGCAGCACGTGATGGCAGCCGTGGCTCTTCGCGAGCTTCGCCTTCGCTTCGCTGCCGACCACGCCGATCACCTTCGCGCCTAGCGCCCGCGCCCATTGGCACAGCAGCAGCCCGACGCCACCTGCGGCCGCGTGCACGAGGATCCATTCACCCTTGCGCACGCGCCAGGTCCGGCGCAGCAGGAACTGGGCGGTGAGCCCCTTCAGCATGATCGCCGCGGCCACCTCGTCCTTGACGCCCTTCGGCAGCTTGACCACGCGCGCCGCCGGCACGTTGCGCACTTCCGCGTAGGCGCCCGGCGCGGAGAGTGCATAGGCGACGCGATCGCCGACGCGCAGGCCCTTCACCTTCGGACCGAGCGCCGTGACCACGCCGGCCGCCTCGCGGCCGGGCACGGCAGGCAGCGCCAGCGCATACAGGCCGCTGCGGTCGTAGACATCGATGAAATTGAGCCCGATCGCGGTGTGGCGCAGCTGGACTTCGCCGGCCGCAGGCGCCGCCACGGCGACTTCCTCGACGCGCAGTACTTCCGGACCGCCGGTCTCGCGGATGACGATGGCTCGTGGCATGACGAAAGTCTACGCGGGCGAGCCGGTCTGCGCGATGCGCAAATCCTCGACGATGCGCCCACCGATCAGGTGTTCCTGGATGATGCGCTCGAGGTTGTCGGCCGTGCAGCGCCGGTACCAGATTCCTTCCGGGTATACCACCGCGATCGGTCCGCCGACGCACACGCGCAGGCAATCAGCCTTGGTGCGCAGTACGCCCTGCGGCCGGTCGACGAGGCCGAGTTCCCGCAGGCGCCGCTTGAGGAATTTCCAGCTGGCCTGCTGCTCGTCCTCGTCGGCACACTTGCCGCCGACGCACAGGAAGATGTGCCGGCGCGCACTGCCGATCTCGAGCGCGGCCACGGCGCGCTGGAGCGCTTGCCGCCCGGTCGCGCCGGCGGACATCGTCAGAGTGCGGCGTCGTCAGTTTCGCCGGTGCGGATGCGCACCACGCGATCGATGCCGGTGATGAAGATCTTGCCGTCGCCGACCTTGCCGGTCTTGGCGGCCTTGAGCACTGCATCGACCACCTGGTCGACCAGCTTGTCGGCGACTGCGACCTCGATGCGGGTCTTGGGCACGAAATCGACGACGTATTCGGCGCCGCGATACAGCTCGGTGTGGCCGCGCTGGCGGCCGAAGCCCTTCACCTCGGTGACGGTCATGCCCGACACTCCGATCTCGGCAAGCGCTGCGCGCACATCGTCGAGTTTGAACGGCTTGATGATCGCGGTGACCAGTTTCATGCACTCACTCCCGTCGCTGGCGTTCTGGCTGGCACGAAAATGCAGCTTTCATGCCAGCGGCCGCATGGCCTGAAATCAGCCATTTCCTGCACCAGCCCCTGCGTCGCGAGAGGGGCCGCGCACCATTCTAGCGCAAGTTCCCTGGCGCCGTGCCCGACCATGGTGCGCTTGGGTTCACCTGCCACGGTGAGTATGCTCGTATGTGCATGCCGAAGCACATCGTGATCGTGGGCGCCGGGCAGTGTGCGGCACAGGCCGTCGAGACACTGCGCAGGCGGGGATACACGGAATCGCTGACCGTGATCGGTGACGAACCCCTGCCGCCCTACCAGCGACCGCCGCTGTCGAAAAAGTACCTCACCGGCAGCCTCGAGCCCGAGCGCCTGCTGATCCGCCAACCCTCCTTCTACGAGGAGCACGGCGTAGTGATGCGGCTCGGACGGCGCGCCGTGCGCATCGATCGCGCCGCACGCCAGGTACAGCTCGACGACGGCGCGACCCTGGCCTACGACACGCTGCTGCTCGCCACCGGCAGCCGGGCGCGACGTCTGGCCGTCCCCGGTGCCGATCTGCCGGGCGTCCATACGCTGCGCTCGTTGGCCGACGTCGATGCCATTCGTGCCGCCGCGCAGCCGGGCCGGCAGGCGGTGATCGTCGGGGGCGGCTACATCGGCCTCGAGGCCGCGGCGACATTGCGCGAGCTCGGACTCGAGGTCACCGTGATCGAGCTCGCGGACCGCGTGATGAATCGCGTCGTGTGCGAGCAGGTCTCGCGCTTCTATGAAGCGGAGCACGCGCGCCATGGCGTGCAGATCCTGCTGCGCAGCGGGCTCGATGCCTTCGTCGGCGACACCCGCCTGCGCGCCGTGCGCGACGCCGGCGGCACCGCTCACCCGGCCGATCTCGCTATCGTCGGCGTCGGCGTCCTGCCGGTGGACGAACTCGCGCGGGAAGCCGGCATCGCCTGCGACAACGGCATCCTCGTCGACGAGTACTGCCGCAGCAACGACCCCCACATCTTCGCAGCGGGCGACTGCACGAGCCATCCGAGCCTGCGCTACGACCGGGGCGTCCGCCTCGAATCCGTCGACAACGCCTTCGAGCAGGGCACGAGCGCGGCACTCAACATGCTCGGCATCGCCACCGTGCACGACAAGACGCCGTGGTTCTGGTCCGACCAGTACGACCTGAAAATGGTCATCGTCGGGCTGTCGCAGGGTCATGACCGCATCGTCCTGCGCGGCGATCCCGCGACGCGCAGTTTCTCCGCCTGCTACCTGCGCGAGGGCGAGCTGATCGCGATCGATACCGTGAACAGCCCCCGGGACCAGATGGCGGCGCGCAAGCTCATCGCCGCGCGCGCCCGGCCCGACCCGGCACGCCTTGCGGACATAATGTTGCCGCTGAAGGACTGCGCGGGCTGATTTCGCGAATCCGGGACTTTTGACCGCGCGCGGCCGGGTGAACGGTCCATAATGGGATCGATGAGGTTCGAGGGCGTGGCGTCAGCCGGGGGACTCGCGCTGGCACTGGTGCTGGCGGCACCATGGGCCGAAGCGCGCGCGCCCGCCCGTATCGTCTACCTCGAACCCGCGCGCGCCATGCAGGCGCAGCGCGATGCCGCCTCCGGGCACGAACGCATCACCTTCGAAGCCTACGGCAAGCGTTTCGAGCTGCAGCTCGAACCCAACGCGCGACTGCGCGGCGCCGTGCCGCCGGAGCGCGGCGACCTGCTGCGCAGGTTCGACGGCATAGAGCTCGCGG
>Ga0116142_10000599_pt1 | contig 47213 bp, 45 predicted proteins | sample AD_UKC033_MetaG_FD_89785 | JGI IMG/M metagenome (GOLD analysis project Ga0116142, IMG submission 89785) | Active sludge microbial communities of municipal wastewater-treating anaerobic digesters from USA - AD_UKC033_MetaG | ecosystem: Engineered > Bioreactor > Anaerobic > Digestate | place: USA... | reverse complement strand
GTTTTTTATAGGTCTTTTTGATCTGCTCAAAGATCGGGAAAACTTTTGGAGCCAGTTCGGCTTCCATCGCAGCGAGCGAGAGCGAGTTTTCGTCGTCATCGCTGCTCGCGCCGCCTTCCTCATCCTCACCTTCGGCCGGTTCAATGTCGTTCCCGTCAGCGTCTTTTTCTTTTTCTTTCTCTTTCGGTTTTTCTTTTGCCTTAGGCGCAGCCGGAGTGGACGGCGCCGCAGGAGAGGTCCCAGATCCATCGAAATCGGTATCCCCGCCGTAGGTAGCCTCAAGGTCGATCACTTCGCGCAACAGGATGTCCCCTTTTTGCAAAGCATCGTACCACGCAATAATCGATTCAATCGCGAGCGGGGATTCGCAAATCCCGCCAATCATTGTTTCGCGGCCGGCTTCGATCCGTTTGGCAATCGCAATCTCGCCCTCGCGGGAGAGAAGTTCGACCGTCCCCATTTCGCGCAAATACATACGCACGGGGTCGTCGGTGCGGCCAGTGTCATCGTCGGAAATGTTCCCGCCGCTTTCGTATTCCTCGCCGTCTTCGTTTTCCTGTTTTGCTTCCGGTTCTTCACCGATATCATCGGCGCTATCGACCAGTTGCACGCCGGAATCGGAGATAGCGGTCATCGCATCTTCGATCTGGTCGGACGAGAATTCTTCCGCGGGCAGCATGTTGTTGATGTCGTCGTAGGTAATGTAGCCTTGTTCTTTGCCTTTCGAGACAAGTTTTTTGACGATCTTTTCAAGATTGCCTTTTTGACCGGTGGTGATGGCCAATTCTGCAGGCGGTTTCTTATCGGCCGCGTTTTTCTTGTCTTTGGATACGGCAACTTTCTTCGTGGCCTTTTTCGGCGCTTCGGGCGCTACGACTTTAACCTCGGCCTCTTTTTTGTTTTCTACTTTCGGGGCTGTCTTTTTGGCCGTCTTTGGTGCCTTGTCTTCTTTGGCTTTCGGGGCGGCTTTAGAGACGGCGGGGGATTTGGTCATTTTGGATGTTTTGCTCGCGGCAGGAGTTTGATCTTTGGTTTTGCTTTTTGGTTTTTGAGCCGGAGCCTCTTTTTTCGGCGCGGCCTTGAGTTTTGGTTTTGGTTTTGGTTCCGCTTTAGCCTTTTTCGCAGGAGCGTCCTTTACCGGTGCTTTCGCAACGGTCTTTGCCGGAGTCTTCTTGGCTGTTTTATCTGTCTTGCTTTTGGCCGTGGTTTTGGAAGCTGTTTTTGCTTGCTTGTTTGACGCCATCGTTGCTGCCCGTTTTGCCCGTATTCTTCTATTGCGAATCAAACCGATTCGTTTCTGATTCGATTCGCTGATTAAACCCGATTTTGCAGAAAAAACAAAGAGGTAAGAGGACTCTAATCGTCCCTATCCTCAACATGCTCCATCTGCATTTGTTTGAGCGCCAGAACACGGTTTTCATTCTCTGCCGTCATTGCGGAAGCCAACGCGAGGCGTGCTTCCTGCAAATCCGAGGCAAAACGGGACTTATCCCATTGCCTGACCAGAGATTTCCAACCTTCCAGTGCTGTCTGGGGATCGACTTCGGGCCGTGCAAAACCGGCATGGACATAAAGGCGTTCGTTTTTGATAAGCCTGTCGCAAATATCTGCCAATCCCAGAGCAGTCATATGGCTTAAAAGTCGCCCTCTGTCAAGGGATCCCCCTTCTTCTGTGGTTTCTTCATCCAATTGATTTTCCAGAGTCTCAATTAAGGCTTCCTGTAGAGTTTGAAGATCCTGATTTCTCATATCAACCCGATGTAAATCTTCGTGAACATAGGCATAGAGGTCAGGGTGGTTGACCAGCACCAGCATCATCAGTTGCGGCAGGGTGGATTCCATTTTCTGGCGACCGACCGGTGGCAAGGTGACCACATTTTGTGGCGCGGTGTTTTTCTTTTTATTCTGCCAGTTGAGACCAAAAAGCCCGTTCAATTTCTCACGAAAAATCTGGCGGTAATAGTATTGCAGATTCTTGTCGGGGATTTTGGCGGAGGCCTCTTCGAGTTTGGCCGAGAGACCGGCGCGCAGTTCGGGCGTTGCGAAATTTCCGCCGGCAACATTGTGGGTCCAAAGGAACTCCACCAGCGGCAAGCCGCGATCCAGCAATTGGGCAAATGCGCCCTGTCCGTTTTCGCGGATGTAGGTATCGGGGTCGTCACCTTCGGGCAGAAAGGCAAAACGTACCGAATGGGAGGGTTTGAGCAAGGGCAGAATACGATCCGCTGCGCGGACGGCGGCGCGGTATCCGGCTTCGTCCCCGTCGAAACACAAGACGGGTTCTTTTGAGTCGTGGGGGATCATCTTCCAGAGGAGCAGGATTTGATCTTCAGTCAGGGCCGTTCCCAAAGGTGCAACCGCTCCCCTGAACCCAGCTTGCTGACAGGCAATGACATCCATATAGCCTTCGACCACGACAATCTTGTGATCTTTTGCTGCAAGTCTTGCGTGTTGTCCGGCGTAGAGTGTGCGGCCTTTGTGAAAGAGCGGCGTATCGGCCGAGTTGATATATTTGGGCGGCGTGAAATCAGACCTTGACGGCGGGCGCATATGTTCGGGCAGAACGCGGCCCCCGAACGCCACGACACGCCCTCGTGCATCGGTCACGGGAAAGATTACGCGGTCGCGGAAGAACGCGTATGGGTCACCGCCGCGTGTGCTTTCCTTCATCACACCGGCTTCGATCATTTGTTTGTCATTATATCCCTGCGCAAGAAGAAACTTGCGAAGCGCCTGATCGTCGGACGGGGCATAGCCCAGACGAAAGGAGTCAATGATTTCGGCCCCGACACCGCGACCTGTCACATAGGTCAGAACCTCACGGTTTTTGGGGTCATGCAATTGAGACTCGAACCATTTGGCGGTATCCTCGCACAGGGCGTGAAGACCCTTTTCTTTCTTGGCGTATTCGATGTCTTGGGGCGAGGATTTGGGGACCTGCATTCCGGCCTGTGCTGCCAAAGCTTCGACCCCTTCGACAAAAGACAAATTGTCGTGACGGGTCACAAACCCCAGCGCATCGCCGTGCGCGCCGCAGCCGAAGCAGTGGAAAAACTGTTTTTCGTCGTTCACATAGAAAGACGGGGTTTTTTCGCGGTGGAACGGGCAGCAGCCCTTATATTCCCTGCCCGCGCGGGTGAGCTTGATCCGCTTGCCGATCACATCGGACAAGGTCAGGCGGTCTCGCAATTCCTGTAAAAAGCGCGGGGATATGGACATAAGTGTCTGTATATCGGGTTTTTCGGGTAATGGGAAGGTTATGATTCTTTTCACCCCCATCCTGACCTTCCCTCGTCAAGGGGGAAGGAATACAAAAAAATCCCTCCCCCCTTGCGGGGGAGGGGTTGGGTGGGGGGTATGCAACTAACGTTGCATCGGCACGGGGTATGGGTAGGGTTGGATTATTACGTCCCCTCCTCCCTGACCGTTCGGCTGGGCTTCCAGACCTGCGGCGGTTTTGGCTTTATGAACCAGCGTGATAAACTCGGCGCGGTATCCAAACGGGTCGGCTCCCTTGGCGGCGTTCGCCAAATTCAGCACATCATCATAAGTCATTTTGCCGCTATATTTTCCGCCTTTGAGGATTTCGGCGAAGCTTGCCACCGCGACCGCCCAATCGGTTTCGGATTTTAGCGCCACATTGTCCGTTCCCGTGTTCGGCAAGACCGACGTGGTCAGCAATTTGCTGGTGTCTTCGTTCGGCAGTTTATAGCGTACTTTAACAAAGGCCAGTTCGTTAACGGTCGGCGTTGATTGATCGACGTTGCCTGCGCAGATTTCTTTTTCAATCAGCGGCGAGCTTGCGTCATTCGGGTCTTCGTGCACGCGTCTGGTTTCGCAATTGCCGGACGGCTGTGGTGCGTAGCGGCTGGCGTCCACCGAGGTCGGACCACCGACAGGTGTCAGTTCGTAAATCGCCGTGACTTCGGAACCAGCACCGATATCGCCCGCATCGACTTTGTCGTTGTTAAAGTCTTCGGTTTTCAGGGCGCGGGTTTCATATCCGACAAGACGATATTCCGCCACCGTCGCTGGGTTAAACTCGACCTGAATTTTCACGTCTTTGGCAATCGGGAACAACGTCCCCGTGGCTTCATCAACCAGAACCTTGCGGGCTTCATTCAGATTGTCGATATAGGCCGCAACACCGTTCCCGTTTTGCGCCAAGATCTGCATCATCTCGTCATTATAGTTGCCGCGACCAAAGCCCAGAACCGAGAGGAAAATTCCTTTGTCTTTTTCGCGTTCGACAAAGTCTTTCAGTTCTTCCTGATTGGTGATGCCGACATTGAAGTCGCCGTCCGTGCCCAAGATCACGCGGTTAACTGCGTTCTTGTCGAAGTTGCTTTCGGCCAGTTGATAGGCTTGGCGAATGCCTTCGGCACCTGCGGTACTGCCACCGGCCTGCAGATTTTGGAGGGCCATCAAGATTGTTCCCTTATCGGCGACCTTGGTCGGCGGCAGGACTGTTCCAGCTGCGCCCGCATAAACCACTATCGAGATCGTGTCAGTCGGTTTAAGAGTGTCCAACAACATCGAAATGGATTGTTTCAGGAGCGGCAGTTTGTTTGGCTCGTTCATCGAGCCGGACACATCGAGCAAGAAAACAAGATTGCTATTCGGCATTTCCGTTTTGGGAATGTCATAGCCCTTGATACCGATGGTCATCAATTGTTTGCCATCACCCCACGGGGACGGTTTCATCACGACGTTGGTGCTGAAGGGTTGTTCCTTGGAATTCGGCAACGGATAATCGTAGTCAAAATAGTTGACCATTTCCTCGATGCGGATCGCGTCTTTTTGCGGCAGCACACCGCGGTCAAGACTGGAGCGTGCAAAAGAATAAGAGGCCGTATCGACATCAATCGAGAAAGTCGAAACCGGATCGGCTTTGACGTTCTTGATCGGGTTTTCTTCAAAATCCTTGAATTTATCGCGACCGAATTCCTGTTGCTGGATCGCAAGGGAATCCATTTCAGCGGGTGCAGCAGCAGCCACAAGCGGCTGGACGGTGTTCGGCGACCATGCACTGCTGACGGCACCGCCGTTGGCCGTATCCGCCATTTTTGCCGGAGCCATTTTACGTTCGGCTTGAGCTATAACCAAACCCTCTTCCTTGGCGCGGCTTCCGGCGTAGTTTTGGGCCACCTCTACGGCTGCCGGTGCGGTGGCCTCATTGCTGGCCACTTCCATCAATTGATCTGTCTTTTTTAAGCCTGAAATCGACGCCGCATCGGTCATTTCTTTATCGAATGCCTTTTGCGTCATCGGGGTAATGTTATAGACCAGCAAGGCTACACATGCCGTTGCCAGTCCGCCGTAAACCATTTTTTTCGTCGAGAATGCCATTTTTTCGCTCCTTTGATCGGGTTGTCTATGGGTAAGACGGGCGAAAAATCCATTTCCTTGGGAAATTTTTTCATTTTTTTGATTTTTTTCGAATTCGGCCACAGCGAGGTTCAACGTCCCTTTGCGGGAGTTGTCGTCGGGAGCCGGAATTTGTTCATGAACAAAGAGGTCTTTGAGGTCGTCTTCGGTCATAGTTTTCCTCCCTCTTTCAATATCTTGCGGGCTTCGCTGATCCGCCACGAGATTGTTCCCTCGGCGCAGCCCATAATTTCGGCCACCTGTTTGTGGCTTAACCCTTCGCCGTATACCAGCCAGACGATTTCGCGTTCGGGTTCGGGCAGGTTATAAACCGCTTCCATTTTCTGATTGGTTTCAAGTTGTTGTTCGGGGGTCTGGTTATTGATCTGGACAATATTTTCAACCGTTTCCAGCCCGACCGCGCCGCGTTCATGGCGGCCTTGTGTACGTTTCCAGTCGCGGGCGGTATTGAGCACCACCGTATAGAGCCAGGTGGTGAAATTCGCCTCGCCTTTGAAGCTCGCGATGGTCTGCGCCAGTTTGATACAGGTCATTTGGGTGACGTCCTCGGCATCTTCCTTGTTGCCACAAAACCGGAACGCCATGCGATAGATGGTCATATAATGAGCATCAAGAAGATCACGAAAGGCGCGGGAATCTCCATTCCTCGCGTGGGTCAGCAGTTCGGTTTCCTGTTCGCATCCATCTTTCATGGTGTCCTACGATAATAAGACGCGACGGAAATGTAAATCCTTGGAAAAATATGCGTTATTAATGCGTATGTCCGGAAATGTTCTTGTTTTTTTCATCCAGCCTGCGGATCGCCATACGGACAATCGCCTGAATCGTGGGATCCGAGCGTTTGATTTTTTCCTCCAGTATTTTGCGGGTAATAACGATCAGACTACAATCCTCATCAACCTCCACACTGGCGGCGCGGCGCCCCTCGTTAAAGAGCGCCATTTCACCGAATATCTCTCCAGCACCCAGCGCTCCCAGAACAGTTCTTTTTCCATCAGCTTCGGAGTATACCGTCACCTCTCCGGATTGGATCAGATATGCCTCCGATCCTTTATCTCCTTGACGGATGACAAGTTTGCCTTTCGGCACAAATTGACGTTCGAAAACCAAAGGTCCCTCACTGGTGTTTACCTGAAATTGCATGAATACCCCCCATTCACCCCATCCAAGCCTATACATTAGTATATGGTAATTCTTTTAATAAAAATTTAATTTCCCTTTTTACGGGTATTTTTCCTACCAGCCGCCACCGCCGCCACCACCACCGCCGCCGCCGGAGCTGCCCCCGCCGCCCGAGCCGCTCGACGAGCCTGGGGGTGTGCTGGCGGCAGCAATTGCGCTGCTCATTGTGGCCATGGCTGCGCCGACGGCCGCCATATTGGTCATCCGGAAAGAGGACGTGCTTAAGTAAGCGTCGGTTCGTTTTCTCTCCTCACGTGATTGTGCCGCGACTATCCTTTCAAAATTTTCAGACCATTCCGGTTCAACCCCCAGCGCCAGTGCGTAGGGCAGGAATTTTTCGAAAATCTCGGGTGTAATGTTTTTGGGATAGAGGGCGTTCATTCGTGCTTCTTCGGCGACTTTCAGGTACAGGCGCAAGCCCTCGGCATAGTCGGCAACTTTTTGTCCGCGCGGCGTAAATTTATTGAGCGGCTTGTTCGATACAAACGCAATCACAGCATAGCAAACCACTGACGCTGCGCCGACCGCCAGAATTTGTTCGTCCGTATGGGCGAAATAAATCCCCGCACCGAAACCAGCCGCAGCCATTAAAAATCCGATCAGCTTGATCGCGGTGTTGAGCGAAAAATATCTGTCACCTTCTCGTCTTAACCCCTGAAGATGTAAGAGCTTGGCAGCGTTCAGTTTTCTGGCAAGTTCGGAAGCTTCAGGGGAATAGCCGGAACTCCGCCTCAACGGAATATTTACACTGTCCCCACCCCCGAACATCGTATCAAGGTTATCCATCATGCCATTTTGTTCGTTATAACGAGGAAAGGCCTTTATTTTCCCCAGCGTAATCGCGTCATCACCTTCGGTAATGCGCAGATATTTTTTTGCCGCCGCATCGACAATCAGGCTGGAAAAAACCGTATCGTCATATCTTTGGGTCCAGATATAGCGCAGCAGGTCCGGCGTGATACCGTCCATAATGTCGAAGCGCGGAATAATGGTTCCCGGCGTATCGTCGCCGTAGCGTTTCCATGACACCAGCATAAAGAAAGCCAATATCATTTGCGTCAGGCCGAACACCACCCACGACGCGTTATCTTCCAGGAAGTAATAAAAGCTCTGGAGTTTCGTTTCAGGCGTGATGATTCCTTTCTGGATGGCAGCGGCGATTGTGAATCCTTCATAAGCGCCCAAAGGCACCGTGATGCTGGCATCGTAAATATTGCCGCTGACGGATGATTCAAAATTTTTGCCTTGCGCTCCCGCTGGCCCCGTATAGGCGGAAGATTGCTTGATCAGACCTCTCTCGGGGAACTCTACGCGGATTTGCGCTTGCTTGATGGGAAAAACCCAGCCGTTGCCGGTGACGTTCCAGTAAAATTCATCATAATCGTCGAAAAATCCGATCACACGCTTGACCTTATAGCGGATGGTGTAGCGGTGCGGACCATAGGACACATAGACATCCTTGTTGCCGATATAGATACGCGTGCCGTTAGCGCGACCCTCGGCATGGTATGGTTCCTTTGCACCGTCTCGCTCGATGTCCGTGATTTGAAGCGGTACATAAACACGGTTACCAAGTTTGTCGGTATAGTCGGTGGGGATATCACGATAGATACCGCGTCTGATTTCGTTTCCCTCGGCATTGACCACTATATTTTCGGTGATATCGACCGACCCGTCCGTATGTACCACTGCCAGTACATCGAAATTATTGATGACCTCGGCCGCACGCGCCGGAAGCGACACCAGCGCGAGGATCATGCACAAGGCGATCAGTCGGATCATTGAGCGAAGCTCACTTTCTGGACTTTGCGGTCGGCTTCGTCTTCGATTTCGAAATAAGGCTTTTGTTCGAAACGGAACATACCGGCTACGATGTTGCTCGGGAATTTCTGGATCATAATGTTCATATCGCGGGCCGAGCCATTGTAATAGCGGCGGGCAAACTGGATCTGTTCCTCGATGCCTGAGAGTTCGCCTTGCAGGTTGATAAAGTTGGCGCTGGCTTTGAGTTCGGGATAGCTTTCGGCGACAGCCATGATGTTTCCGATCAGGCTTGAAATTCCCGCTTCGGCCTTGAAGCGTTCGTCGGGGGTGGTGGCGGCTTCGGCGCGGGCGCGCATCGCGGTCACTTTTTCAAGCGTTGTCTGTTCATGGGTCATATAACCTTTGACCGTTTCGACAAGGTTGGGGATCAGATCGGCGCGGCGTTTGAGTTGCACGTCGATGCCGCTGTAACTTTCTTCGGTCATGGCGCGTTTGGTGACCAGTTTGTTATAGACACTGACCGCGTACAAAACGACCAGTCCGGCTACAACAATTAAAATCAATCCGGTTGTCATGTTTTTTCTCCCTGCCTTATAAAACTCTACCCTGCCAGTTTTTGTTTGACGACGGCGCCGGCTTTGGCCATGTCGCATTGTCCGGCGTATTTCGATTTCAGCTCGCCCATGACTTTGCCCATATCCTTGATCCCTGCGGCGCCGGTGGCGGCGATAATCCCTTGAATGGCTGTGGCGACTTCATCGTCCGACATCTGGGCGGGGAGAAATTTTTCGATGACCCCGATTTCGGCTTCTTCCTTTTCCGCCAGCTCGGGGCGGTTGCCGTCGCGGTACATTTTGGCAGATTCCTGACGCTGCTTAATCATGCCTTGCATAATCGAGAGCAGCTGGCCGTCGTCGATCCCGTCCATGTTGCCTTTGACGCGGGCTTCGATGTCCTGTTCCTTCATTTTCGAGATCACCATGCGGATGGTATTCAAGGTTACCTCATCCTTGGCTTTCATGGCTTCTTTCAGGGCGGTGTTCAATTCGGTGCGTTTTTCGGACATTTTCTCGATTCCTTGTGTGGGTTTCGGGGAGTTTAGCCCCTCCCCCCCTGCAAAACAACCAGCAAAGAATTTGTTTGACATATTGTTACATTTTACGTATTTATTCGTGCTGTCCAATTTCGTTTGGCGGATTAGTTTGTTTGAGAAAGCGGTGAAAGTTATGTCCGGCAGAGCAATGTTTGCAAAAGCAGCAAGTGGCGGGGAAAGTCCTGTTTCAATGAGATATGCGAAACTGACAGGTTCCCCTGTTCTTAAAGTAGGGCAAGAAATGCCAGACAAAACAATCTATGCCGGAGATACGGGGAAAGGTCGGCTCCTTTTCATCGTACCCAATTTTCTGGTGATGACATGGGACAAGGCTGTACAACACGCCCAAACAAAACCTCTTCTCGGTCTTCCGTCCGGCACTTTTCAACTCCCCTCTATTCCGGAGCTGAGTGTTGTTACCTCTAACTGGAGATTTCTGAGCTCCCGCGTCAGCGTTTCTCCGTCAGCCTTCAGCCATGATGTCTGGTCAAGTGACAAACATCCCTCCGGCCATTCGACTTATGTTCTTACTCTCGGGACCCACACCAAACCCGAATATAAAAAGATGCTAGGAAATAAGATTAAGGCATTGGCCTGCTTTGTCCGGTCCGAGCCTGTTTAGGTTATAGCTTTTCCGGCAGAAATCCGCCAGCCTGCAAATTCCACAGATAGGCGAAGTGGCCGCCCGCAGCGATTAGGTCTTCAAGCGTGCCGTCCTCGATAATCTGTCCGTCTTTTAAAACGACCAAGCGGTCAAGATGCGCGAGCGTTGACAGGCGGTGAGCAATTACGAGTGTCGTGCGACCTTTCATGGCCGTTCCCAACGCTTCCTGAATCGTGTGTTCGGTATCGGAGTCGAGTGAAGATGTCGCCTCGTCCAAGATCAGGAACGGCGCGTCTTTCAGAATGGCGCGGGCGATGGCGATGCGTTGGCGCTGGCCACCCGAAAGTTTCACACCGCGTTCGCCGACCATTGTGTTGTAGCCGTCGGGTGTTTTGAGAATGAAGTCGTGCGCCTGTGCCGCCTTGGCTGCGGCAATAATTTCATTCTCGCTGGCGTCGGGGCGGCCATAGGCGATGTTATCACGTAAAGAACGGTGAAACAGGCTCGGGTCTTGCGGAATTACCGCAATTTTACGGCGCAGACTTTCCTGAGCGACGGCGGCAATATTTTGTCCGCCGATCAGAATTTCCCCGCCATCCAGTTCATAGTTTCTGAGGAGCAACTGGCACAATGTCGTTTTACCTGCGCCCGACAACCCCACCAATCCAACTTTTTGCGATGACGGGATGGACAGGTTGAATCCGTTAAACACATGATGTCCGGAATCGTATGAAAATCCGATATTCCTGATTTCAATTTTGCCGGACGCGGGAGTGAATTCCTGCACCCCTTCTTTATCCCGCACGCCGATGGGAACGACAAATTCGTTGAGTGCGCTTTGCAGTCTGCCGACATCTCCGGAGAGTTGAGTCAGATGCCATGACAGGTGAGCCATGCGGTACCATGAGTCCCACGCAATCAATATGCAAACGGAAATATCGCCGGGCGTAAATCCGTTCGTGTCGTTATACCGGATCAGGTACCACACCGAACCGATGACCAGAGTACATATAAAGGTGTCGAACAGCCCCCAGAACAGAATCTCCCACCAGACCAGGCTCTTGTATGCACGAACGTAGGGAAACTGGACGTTTTGTAACATCCTGATTTCATGTGCGGTGTTGGCAAAATTTTTGACGCTCGAAACGTTGGTCAATGTATCGACGACTTGGCCACTGACATCCGCCTCACGATCAGCCAGATTTGCCGATGCCCGCCCCAGTGGCGGCCCCACAAAAATCATGGAGGCCACCATCGCCAGCGTGATGACAAGCAGCAAAGCCGCCAGAACCGGATCAATCACCCAGAGCAGAACACAACTCGACAGGATGGCCGCCGCGGTCGGAATAAAGCCGTGAATGATCCGTTCCCACAACAAGCTGCGATAGGCGGTGATGACGTTACTCACCTTGTTGGCAAGTTCACCGGAAAAGCGGTTCAGAAAATATTCCTGCGAATGCCGCATCAGGTTCGACATAATGATTTCACGTAGAGCGTTCTGGATGTAAGGCGTAAAATGCATATCCACAACGTCGCGCATCCGATACATGACCAAGTGGAATGCACAGCAGCCAACCACGATCCAGAACGGGACTTCCGCTTTGTTCCATAGTTCCTGCGGTGAGGTTTCAGGAATGGCATCAACCAGCAATTTGAACCCGTACATCATTACGACGTTGCTGATAACGACCGAGGCCGTAATGACCAGCAGTAATATGGTCGCCCATTTCTGCCAGCAGGTCTGGGACCGCAAAAACCACCCCAAAAATGGGATTGCATTCCTCGGAAAGTCAATTTTGGTCATGGTTTGCAGTAATCCTCAAAAAATCGGCGAATAATGTATTTTTCTGTTGTTTTCCTCGGGCTCCTTGTCTATAGACTAATTTTCTAGTGTCCACATGAAACTGCTAACGATAAGAGCACTAGAAAATGACCGAAGCCTCGAATATTCCTAGCCCGAAACAGCCGCCGAATGCAACTGCGGCTATTGTTTTGTCTGATGGAACCATTATCTGGGGGCGCGGGTTCGGCGCCGAGACCACTCAGGTCGGCGAAATCTGCTTTAACACCTCCCTCACCGGTTATCAGGAAATTATGACCGACCCCAGCTATGCGGGGCAAATCATTACCTTTACCTTTCCGCATATCGGCAATGTCGGCGTGAACGCCGAGGACATCGAGAGCATCAATCCGGCGGCGCGCGGCATGATCGTGCGCGAAGACGTGACCAATCCGTCCAACTGGCGCTCGACCCAACATCTGGATGCGTGGCTCAAGTCTCACGCCATTCCCGGCATTTGCGGTGTGGATACGCGGGCACTGACGCGCCGCATTCGTGATCTCGGTGCGCCCAACGGCGTGATTTGCGTCAACTATGACGGACAGTTCGACATCCCTGCCCTGCAAAAAAAGGCTGCAGAATGGTCGGGGCTTGACGGACTGGACCTTGCAAAGGACGTTACCTGTACCCAGCGTTATGAGTGGACGGAGACCCTCTGGACTTTGGGCAAAGGATATGGCGAGCAAACCGCGCCGCGGTATCATGTGGTGGCGATGGATTTCGGGGCGAAACGGAATATTCTGCGTTGTCTTGCCGCTTTGGGATGCAAGGTCACTGTTGTTCCGGCGACCACTTCGGCAGATGATATTCTGGCACTGAAACCTGACGGCGTATTCCTCTCCAATGGGCCGGGCGACCCTGCGGCGACAGGTGTTTATGCTGTGCCGACGATCAAATCCCTGCTCGATAAAAACGTTCCGATCTTCGGAATTTGTCTGGGACACCAGATGCTCGCCATTGCTTTGGGCGGCAAGACCACCAAGATGGATCTGGGTCACCGTGGCGGCAACCATCCGGTGAAAGACCTCAAGACCGGCAAGGTTGAAATCACCTCGCAGAACCATGGGTTCCACGTGTTGCCCGAGTCTTTGCCAATAAATGTCGAGGTGACGCATATCAGTCTGTTCGACAAAACCAATGAAGGCATCCGCGCCACCGACAGACCGGCGTTCAGCGTGCAATATCACCCTGAAGCGTCTCCGGGACCTATGGATTCCCATTACCTGTTCGAGCGCTTTGTCGAGATGATCGAAGAAAGCAAAAAGAAAAAGGAAGCGGCATAGAATAATGAGTCCGGAAAAGTCTCATATTCCCTTCTTCGGAAACTACAATGACAGGGCGTGCGCACAGTGCGTGTACCGCATGGCTTTGGAGTCGTTCTTTCCTGATAAAAAGCGGACATGGGCCGAGATGGACGAGTTTTGCGGCGCCGTCCCCGGAAAATATACCTGGCCCTACAAACCCATCCTTAATCTGGCCGATATGGGGCTTGATCTGGTGGTCTATAATACCTTTGATTCAGAACGGTTTCTGGATTCTCCGGAAGAGTATATGATAGAGCGCTATGGGATAGAGGGGGCCAAAAACCAGATCGAGAATTCGGATATGGACTCCGTCCTCGTGCAGGCCCGACAATTTCTGGATTACCGCAATCATAAGAAAATCCTGACAATCACCGACCATCACACACCCGCTATTGCAAAAGATTTTCTTAATAAGGGATTTCTGGTGGCACCGTGGGTCAATCTTGGAAAGCTGAACGGGCGCGAGGGCGTTGCGGGTCACATCATTCTTATCCATGATTATAAAGACGGACATTTTATCGCCCACGATCCGGGTGAGAACGAGCCGGACGGGCGTCCACTCAACCAACATCAAAACAGACGGATTTCCGAAGAGAAATATCTTGAAATCTGCTGCCCGAAAGAGTTCGGGAAGACCAACTTTCTGATTGCCATCCGGAAACCGTTTGCAGGAGGGCGCGCATGACCCATCCCTTGCTCGACGGATTTAAAAGTTTCTGCGCCGAAGCGTATCGCGGTGGCGAAGCGATTATGCCGAGGCTGGTCGAGGATGGTCAGTCGCCCGATTATTTCGTGATTTCGTGTATCGATTCCCGTTCCAATCCGGGGACGATTTTCAAAGCCGCACCCGGCGCGTTCTTTGCCCATAAGGCGATGGGGGCGATTGTCCGTCCTTATAAGAAAGGGACGGCGTTGGCTGCCGCGCTTCAATTCGCGCTTCATCATAACAAGGTGAAAGAGATTATTGTTCTGGGGCATACCGGATGCGGGGCTATCGAATCTTTGGTTGAGAAAATCGACGATGACGAGATTGCAAGTTTTATCGACGTTGCCAAAGAAGGCCTGCACAAAGCCGAAGGGCGCTGCGCCAATGTCTGTTCGCATGACGAGATGCTCCGCTACACGGAAGAAGAGATCGTGTTGCTCAGTGCCGAGAATTTGAAATCCTATCCCAGCGTATCTGCAGCTCTAGCCGAAGGCCGTGCCACCATCCGCCCATGGTTGTTTGAAATGGTTCACGGTGATTTGCTGGAATATAACACCACCACGAAAACTTTTACTTCTATTATCTCAGACCCGAATAACAAGAGAGTCCATCATGCCTAAACGTACCGACATCAAATCCATCCTCATCATCGGCGCAGGACCGATTGTCATCGGACAAGCGTGCGAGTTCGACTACTCTGGGACGCAGGCCTGTAAAGCGTTGAGAGAGGAAGGATACCGCGTAATCCTCGTCAACTCCAATCCGGCGACGATTATGACCGATCCGAATTTGGCCGATGCGACCTATGTCGAGCCCATCACGCCGGAAATCGTTGCCAAAATTCTGGAGAAAGAAAAGCCCGATGCGCTTCTCCCCACCATGGGTGGCCAAACAGCACTCAATACCGCGCTGGCCCTTTCTAAAAACGGAACATTGAAACGTCTTGGCATTGAATTGATCGGGGCCAATGAAGACGCGATCGAGAAAGCCGAAGACCGCCAGAAATTCCGCGACATCATGGATTCGATTGGCCTCGAAAGCCCGAAAAGCGAAGTGGTCAATAATTTGCAACAGGCGATGGAGGCTTTGCCCAAGGTTGGGCTTCCTGCCATTATCCGTCCATCCTTTACCCTCGGCGGCACAGGCGGCGGAATTGCTTATAACCGCGATGAATTTGAAAAGATCGTCCGCGAGGGTCTTGATGCATCGCCGATCAACGAAGTGTTGGTCGAAGAATCCGTTCTGGGCTGGAAAGAATATGAGATGGAAGTGATCCGTGACAAAGCGGACAATGCCATTATCGTTTGCTCGATTGAAAACGTCGATCCGATGGGCGTGCATACGGGGGATTCCATCACCGTGGCCCCTGCCCTTACCCTTACCGATAAAGAATACCAGATCATGCGCAATGCATCGCTCGCGGTGCTGCGCGCCATTGGCGTTGAAACCGGCGGGTCGAACGTGCAGTTCGGCGTGAACCCCGAAAATGGCCGTATGGTGGTGATCGAGATGAATCCGCGCGTGTCGCGCTCTTCCGCTCTGGCCTCGAAAGCCACAGGCTTTCCAATTGCCAAAGTCGCGGCGAAGCTTGCCATCGGTTACACGCTTGATGAACTCGGTAACGATATTACAGGCGGGCGCACTCCCGCGTCGTTCGAACCGACCATTGATTACGTCGTTACCAAAATTCCGCGTTTCGCGTTTGAAAAATTCCGCGGAACGGACAACAAACTCTCGACCGCTATGAAATCGGTCGGCGAAGCAATGGCGATTGGCCGCAGCTTTGAAGAGTCGATGCAAAAGGCATTGCGCTCTCTTGAAAAAGGTCTTTCCGGTTTTGACGAAATGAAAATTGGTCAGGGTGAAGAGCCGGAACAGGATGAAATCCGTGCAGCACTGGCCAAGGCCACGCCGCAGCGCATTCTTTATATCGCGCAGGCGATGCGTTACGGCATGTCTCTAGACGATATCCACGCTATTACCAAATTCGATCCATGGTTTTTGGAGCGGATCAAGCATATCGTCGATACTGAGTCTTCAGTAAAAGAACACGGATTGCCGATTACCAGTGATGGCTGGATGCGCCTCAAATCCATGGGGTTTGCGGATGCGCGTCTGGCAAAACTTGTCGGCGTCAAGGAAGAGGCTGTGACCCGCGCGCGCACCAAGCACGATATTCATCCGGTGTTCAAACGCATTGATTCTTGTGCGGCGGAGATTCCATCCGATACCGCTTACATGTATTCGACTTATGAAGGGGACGGGATCAATCCGCCGTCTTGCGAGATGAATCCGTCGGACAAAAAGAAAGTCGTCATTCTAGGTGGCGGGCCGAACCGGATCGGGCAAGGGATCGAATTTGACTATTGTTGCGTTCATGCTGCCTATGCGCTCAAAGAGGCCGGATATGAAACCATCATGGTCAACTGCAACCCCGAAACCGTTTCCACCGATTACGATACGTCGGATCGTTTGTATTTCGAGCCACTGACCCCCGAAGATGTTATCGAACTCATCAAAGCCGAAAGCCGCAACGGTCAGGTTCTAGGTGCGATTGTCCAGTTGGGCGGCCAGACGCCTCTCCTCCTCACGAAGCATCTGATGGCGGCGGGCATTCCCATTCTGGGAACCGATCCCGATTCCATCGACATTGCCGAGGACCGCGAACGGTTCCAGAAATTGTTGCAAGACCTTAAACTCAAACAACCGCCCAATGCTTTGGCAACGTCCGTCAAGGATGCGTTTGAAAAGGCAGAGGCGCTTGGTTTCCCGATCGTTATTCGTCCGTCCTATGTTCTGGGCGGTGCTGGGATGGAAATCGTTCAAACGATGGAACAGATGCAGCGTTATATTTCAAATGCTGTGCGCGTATCGGGTTCGTCGCCTGTTCTGTTGGATCGTTATCTTTCTGGCGCGACCGAGGTGGATGTCGATGTTCTCTCGGACGGCGAAGATGTTTACGTCACGGGCGTGATGGAGCACATCGAAGAAGCCGGTATCCATTCGGGCGATAGTGCCTGTGTGTTGCCGCCGCACTCGCTCCCCTATAAAACCGTGCGCGAGATCGAGAAACAGTCCGAGAAGCTCGCACGTGCGCTCAAAGTCAACGGGTTGATGAACGTGCAGTTTGCGGTGAAGCGCAACAGTGATACGGGCGAAAATGAAATCTTTATTATCGAGGTCAACCCGCGGGCGTCGCGGACCGTGCCGTTTGTGGCCAAAGCCACGGGCGTTCCGGTTGCCAAGATTGCGGCGCGAGTGATGGCGGGTGAAAAGCTCTCCTCGTTTAAGTCCCAACTCAAAGGTATGACGCCCGATCATATCGCGGTGAAGGCTCCGGTCTTTCCATTCTCGCGATTCCCGGGCGTTGATCCTATCCTTGGGCCTGAAATGAAGTCGACGGGCGAAGTGATCGGTCTCGACCGCGAAATCGGACATGCTTTTGCCAAATCGCAAATTGGTGCGGGAATCAGACTTCCGTCTGAAGGCACTGTGTTTCTCTCAGTCAAGGACGGTGACAAGGAAGGCCTTATTCCCCTTGCCAAAGAATTGGTCGATATGGGCTTTAAACTCGTGGCCACGGGCGGGACGTGTTCGTTCCTGAAGCAATCGGGTCTGGACGTTACGCGTATCAACAAGGTGATGGAAGGCCAGCCGCACATTGCCGATGCGATCATCAACGGCGAGATTAACCTCATCATCAACACCACCAAGGGCGCGCAGACGGTTGTCGATGCGTTTTCGATCCGTCGTCTGGCATTGATGCACAAAATCCCCTATTACACGCTTCTAACCTCGGCCAAGGCGGCGGTGATGGCGATCCGCGCGCTCAAGGCCAAAGACCTCGATGTCGAACCATTACAGGCGTATTTCTAAGCTTTTCGAACCAGTTGACGAAAGCTCTTGAAAATCCTATAATTCCAGTGTTCCCGCCCTGATTGGCGGGTTCATTATTTTATAAAAGGACATGAAAAATGGACAAAGTTCCGATGACCCAAGCCGGTTTTAACGCTCTCGAGAAAGAGCTTAAAAACCTGAAATCTGTCGAGCGACCCGCCGTGATCGAAGCAATTGCCGAGGCACGTGGCCATGGCGATTTGTCCGAAAATGCGGAATATTCTGCCGCGCGTGAACGCCAGAGCTTTATCGAAGGCCGGATCAAGGAGTTAGAGGCCGTGATTTCCGCCGCGCAGATTATCGACGTTCAGTCTCTTTCCGGCGATATCGTGAAATTCGGTGCGACCGTCGTTGTTTATGAGGAAGAAACCGACACGGAAATAAAATTCCAGATCGTGGGCGCGTATGAGTCGGATGCCGATAACGGCAAGATTTCGATTACCGCGCCGATGTCCCGTGCGCTCATCGGTAAATCGGTCGGCGACATTGCCGAAGTGCAAACGCCCAAGGGCCGCCGTCACTACGAAATCCTGATGGTGATGTATATCTAGAGTTTAGGCCGCGAGGCCTTTACTCAGAAAACTCGCCATTCTGCGTGCAAAGCCCGACGGGTCTTTGACAGGTTCGCCCTGAATAATCAAAGCCTGATCGTAGAGAAGTTCCGCTGCATCGGCGAGAAGACCTGAGTCAGCATTATTCCCTGCGATTTCATCCAGCCTGGCAATCAAGGGGTGCGCTGCATTGATTTCGAGAACGGGCTTGGCGTTTGCTTCGTAGTGTTGGTGGATTTTCAGGACGCGGCCCATATGCAGGTCCACATCTTTTTCTGATGCCACGAGGCAAACAGGAGATTCCGTCAGGCGGTCGGAGACACGCACCGATGAAATCCGGTCGGAAAGTTTTGACGAGAGGTAGGAAATCAACCCCGCGCGCGCGGCGCGTTCTTCCGGTTTCCCATCATTGTCGTTTTCGGCTTTTTCTTTTTGTTCCAGCGGGAATTTGGAGAGATCAATCGCGCCCTTGGTCACGGACACAAATTTCTTGCCCTTAAAATCCATTACAACGGGAAGCCAGAAATCATCAATTGTATCTTTAAACAACAAAACTTCGAGGCCGCGTTTTTTGAGTCCTTCGATTTGCGGCGAGTTGCGCATAGATTCGACGTTTTCGCCAGAAATGTAATAGATGCTATCTTGTCCGTCCTTCATGCGCGCAACATAATCTTCGAGGCTCGCCATGCCCGTTTCGCTGTGCGTGGTGAAGAAGCGGCAGATTTTAAAAATGTCTTCGCGGTGTTCGACGGCATCATAGAGTCCTTCTTTCACTACCGCGCCGAATTGGTGCCAGAAGGCGCTAAATGCTACCGCGTCGTCACGGGAGAGTTTATCAAGATCACCGAGCAATTTTTTGGCAACGCTTGAGCGGATTTTGTGAACAACCGCATTCTGCTGGAGCATTTCACGGCTGATATTGAGCGGCAGATCTTCGCTATCAATCACGCCACGGACAAAGCGCAGCCATGGGTACATCAGTCCTTCGCATTCGTCGGTGATAAAAATCCTGCGCACATAGAGCCTGACCGAATGGCGGCGGGTTGGGTCATACAAATCGAACGGACGCAGGGTCGGGATAAACAACAAGGCGGTGTAGTCGATCTTGCCTTCGGCGTGCCAGTGGGCTGTGACCGATGGCTGGTCGAGGCCCATTGCCCCCGAAACCATTGCGAAAAATTCCTGATATTGTTCCGTTGTAATGTCCGATTTCGGACGCATCCACAGGGCTGAAGCGGTATTGACCGGCTCTTCTTCGGTCGTGCCCACATAAATCGGCAGGTTGATGTGATTGGAATAGGTCACGACGATGCGTTTCAATTTTTCTTCGAGCAGATACTCGCTTGCATCGTCTTTGATATGAAGCGTGATGCGCGTGCCGGATGTTGTTCTCAGTTTGGCCGCGTCTTCGGCAGGTGTTTGATAGGTGATGAAGCCTCCCACGCCGTCCGATTCCCATGTCCAGACGTCGTTCGATCCGGCTTTGCGTGAAATGACGGTGACTTTGTCGGCGACCATAAAGGCGGAATAAAATCCGACGCCGAATTGTCCGATCAAGCTCGGCGCACCAGCGCTTCCCTGTGATTTCAATTGCTCCATTAAAGCGCGGGTTCCAGATTTGGCAATCGTTCCCAAATGGTCAATCATTTCCTCTTCGGTCATGCCGATGCCCGTATCTTCGACGATGACCAGACGATTTGGCGCATCCACATCAATGCAGATTTCATATCCGCTGTGCTCTTTGGCAAGATCGGGATTTTGAATTGAATCGTAGCGAAGGCGGTCGCATGCGTCGGCGCCGTTCGAGACCAGTTCGCGCAAAAAGACGTCGCGGTTCGAATAGAGGGCGTGGGTTACGATTTCCAAAAGGCGCGAAACATCCGCGCCGAAAGCTTTGTTTTCCTGTGTCATACGACACTATTTAGCAAGTGGGGAGATTTTGTCCAGAGGGGGATTGAGCTTACTGTACTTTTGGCTCTCCTACAGCCTGCTCTTTTGGCAATTCGGCCTGTCTAAGGCTATCTTGGGCAGGTTCCCATCCCTCTCTAAGATCAGGATGTTTTTCAGCTAACCTCTCCAGAACGCGGCGGTTGAACTCCCTCAGATTACCACCGAGAGACGTGTGTAGCGCATCTTCGATTTCGCGGTTAAATGTGGCAACAAAGGCAGCATAAAGTTTGGAATCCCGTTTCAAGGATTTGGCCAATTGCCCTATTCCCTCGCGCTCGAAAGCAGCCTCACAGCCGACCGGACTGGTATGCAGCGCGCCGAGCGTGGCGATGGCAACATGTTCCGGATCATAATTCAACAATTCGTCCGCCGTGTCCGCTTTGGACATCATATTGGCGAGAAGCTTTGGCCCCTCACCTTCTATGGTCAGGATGGATTTGATATAGCCCCGCAAATGGGGACGGTCAGCTTTGCTGTGATCCCGTACCGACATTGTCTTTTCGGTTAGTGTTTAATTGTCATGTTTTTGTGGACTCCAGACGGTGCGGATGCCACATTCGAGCTGCCACGAATAACAGATACCAGTTCCTGATCTGCGGCAACAGACGTTACATCTACCGATTCACCGATTCGCGGCGTTGGCATAGAAGCCGCAACGGCTCCCATTTCCACAAGCTGGGTATTTCCAGGATTACTGCAGTAAACTTCCCAAGTCATTTTATAGTCCTCCGCTTAGTCACGGACGACCATATAGACTCCGTGAACTATATTTTTTCCTTCGAACCGGACTGCCAGCGCAATATTCTTGGCACTCCGGAACAACTCCGCTTTTTCGGGGGGAATGGTGCTTTTCAATTCTGCAACCGCCCCACCCATCTGGGCAATTCCAATGGTGTTACGGGAAACATCCCATTCCACCCACTCGGGAATGTCCTCGAAATCATGATCGACGACCAAAACGATCCGATCATCCCTTCGCATAACCAACAAGTCAGCAAGAAGCGGGCCATTCGTTCCTTTGAGGGGCTTTTCCGGCACGGCTTCCCGTTTCGGCGCAGAAACCGGAGACTCTTCCGGCTTCTTCACTCCACAAACATACATACAATATGTTAAAATTTTATTGATTAATGACATAAGAGTCCCCCCAGAACCGGGAAAAGTCAACAAGAATCAGGAAAAACTTTCCTAACAAGAGGTTAACACAATTTGGCGGGAGGGAATAATCAAAAGTCGGCGGTGTTCAATCACGCGCGATTGCCAATACGGGCCACTTCCCATTGCAGATCATAGCCGAACTTTTCCTTGACGCGGCGACGGATTTCTTCACCCAAGGCTTCCAGATCGGCGGCGGTGGCGGTTCCGGTGTTGATCATGAAGTTGGCGTGTTGTTCGGACATTTGTGCGCCGCCGACCATCAGGCCGCGGCAACCAACCATGTCAACCAACTGCCAGGCTTTGGTGGTTTCGGGCAACCCTGCTCTCACCAAATCTTCAGGCTTCGGATTTTTGAAGGTCGAACCGCCGGTCTGCGAGCGGATTGGTTGCGAGTTCGAGCGTTTTTCGCGCACATCGTTCATATAGGCTTCGATCTCGGCATAATTTCCGCGTTTGCCCTGCAAGGTTGCGCCGACGGCGATCCAGCCTGCGGGAATTTCGGAATGGCGATAGGTCATGTTCAAATCTGCTGGGCCGAGCGTATGTTTCTGGCCTAGTCGGTCGATGAAGTCTGCCGAGATCAGGACGTCTTTCATTTCCCCGCCATAGGCTCCGGCGTTCATCGCCAAGGCGCCGCCGATCGACCCCGGAACGCCGCACAGAAATTCCAGTCCGGCGATGTTATTTTGGGCAGCGGTTTCGGCGACGTTCACATCCAGCGCGGCCGCACCGCAATAGATACGATGATCGTCAAGGATTTCGATATGCGCGAATTCGCGGCCCAACCGGATGACAACCCCATCCACGCCGCCATCTCTGACAATCGTATTGGACAGCACACCGATAATAGTTAACTGAAAATCGGCAGGGCATACCGACAGGAATGTGGCCAAATCTTCGGCGTCTGCGGGTTTGAACAAAATCTCGGCGCGGCCGCCAGTGCGAAACCATCCAACCTGCCCTAGCGGCGCGTTGTGGGTGTAACGGCCCCTGACTTGTGGCAAACGTTGGATTTCGATTTTCATCGCCGGATTAGGCATTCGCCGCCTCTTTTACAGTCATGGAAGATTTTGCAAGTTCCTCGTCAAGATGTTTTGGCAGAGCATGAGCCCATTGGGTAATATTTCCTGCACCGAGGCAGATCACGACATCTCCCGCTTGGGCGATACGCGCAATCAATGTGGGTAAATCTTCAGGATGGTCGAGGGAGCGGACATCGCGGTGGCCGTGCGCCTTGATACCTTCAACCAGATGCGTTTTTGTTGCCCCTTCGATTGGAGTTTCACCTGCGGCGTAGACATCGGCGACAATCACAGTGTCGGCTTCGTCGAAGCAGGTGCAGAATTCATCAAACAGGCTCGATAACCTTGTGTAGCGGTGCGGCTGACAAATGGCGATTATTTTTCCGCTATTCTCGCTCACTGCTTGACGACCGGCCTTGAGGACGGCGGCGATTTCCACCGGATGGTGGCCGTAATCATCGACCACTAGAATCCCGTTCGAGACACCTGTCCGTGTAAAGCGGCGCTTGACGCCTCCGAAATTGCCGAGGGCGGCTTTGATAACTCGTTCATCCAATCCCAGCTTGCACGCGACGGCAATCGCGGCGCAGGCATTCTGGACATTGTGCTGGCCCATCATCGGCAGAAAAATATCCTTGATTGCGATTTGCTGGCCGCCTTCGCGGAGATGTCCGGCGATTTCAACATCAAATGTCGAGCCTAGTGAATTGGACCGCACATTCACCGCGTGGATGTCGGCTTGTTTGTTGAAGCCGTAAGTAATAATGGTACGGTTTTTAACGTCGGGTATCAGCCCTTGCACTACCGGATGGTCGAGGCAGAGGACCGCACAGCCGTAAAACGGGATTTGCTCGATATAGCGAAAATAGGCCTCGCGCACAGCGTCAAACGATCCGTAATGTTCCATATGTTCGGGGTCGATGTTGGTGACAATTGCAATCGTTGCTGGCAATTTGGTGAACGATCCGTCACTTTCATCTGCTTCGACGACCATCCAGTCGCCCTGCCCCAGTCGTGCATTCGTTCCATAGGAATTGATAATGCCGCCATTGATAACGGTGGGGTCCAAATCTCCGGTTTCCAGCATCGCACCAACCAGCGAGGTGGTGGTGGTTTTGCCGTGCGTTCCGGCAATCGTCACCGCCCATTTAAGGCGCATCAGCTCTGCCAGCATTTCCGCACGCGGTACGACCGGAATTTTCATCTCGCGGGCGGTACGGAGTTCGGGGTTATCTTCCTTGATCGCGGACGAGACCACGACGGCGCCAGGGAATTTTCCATCGGTCGTTTTCAGGTTGGCGGCGGAATGGCCAACCAACACGCGGATGTTTTTTCCGCGCAGGCGTTCGGTGTTGTAATTCTCGTTGAGGTCCGATCCTTGAACTTCATAGCCAAGCGTCGCCAGAGCCTCGGCTATGCCACTCATGCCGATGCCGCCGATGCCGATAAAATGCAAAACCCCGATTTCGGGTGGAATATGACGCATGGTTCCCCAATAAACTTATTTTAAAATGACAGAGGCCTTACTTATCGCAAAGATGGGGGAAAATCTCAATGAATTTCGGCCAAAACCGCATCTGCCAAGTGGTGGGCCGCGTCCCTAATCCCGATTTTTTTCGCGTTTTCCGCCATTTTTGCAAGTTTTGTGGGATTTATTAACAAATCCTCGACTTGTGCGCACAAAAGGTTTGCCGTCAAGTTTTTCTCTTCCATCACTATGCCGCCGCCTGCCGCCTCTACCTGCTTGGCGTTGTAGAGTTGCTGCTGGTCCTTGTGCCACGGAAATGGAATGTAAATCGCAGGACGTCCTGCCACTGTCAGTTCGGCAACTGTGCTTGCGCCCGATCGTGCTACAAGGAGATGTGTTTTTTCAAGACACGCTGGCATATCGGCAAAGAATGGGCGGATGTCGGTTTCTACGCCGGACCCTTCATAAATCTTTCTGACGTCTTCGAGGTTCTCGGCTCGGGCCTGATGATAGACGAACAGGTTTTTGCGCAGCTCTTCCGGCAAGGCCACAATGGCATGCGGGATGGCATCACCGAAAATCTTGGCGCCCAGAGATCCGCCAACCAGCATCAGATGAATTTTTCCGCTGTTGAAATCTGGATATGGTTTGTCGGCAAGTGCCGCCACCTCTTCGCGGACAGGATTGCCGGTGACAATGCATTGATGCTGTCTATTTTTGTCTATTCCCTCTGTATTCTCCGTGGATAATGCAATCTTGTGAGCCTTTGGTGCCAGCATTTGATTGGCCAGCCCCAAAATAGCGTTTTGTTCGTGAAGAACAGTCGGGATGCCGCGATGTTGGGCCGCGAACACTGGCGGAGCCGACGGATAGCCACCAAAACCCACGACCACTGAGGGCTTCAGGCGCGAGAGCAAGGTGTGGGATTGAAAATATCCTTTGAGCAATGACAGGACCGCCGAAGCTTTTCCCATGATGCCGCTTTTATAGGCAGCAGAAGAAATTACGATCCGCTCAACCTGATCCATTCCGTCAAAAAATTTGTATCCGCGCGTGTCTGTGGCCAGTGCGACGTCGTGTCCGCGCTTCAGCAATTCTTCAGCCAGTGCGCGGGCGGGGAACATGTGTCCGCCTGTGCCGCCTGCCGAGATGAGGACCAGTTTTTTATCCATCATATCCTCGTCGACAATGAAAGACCGCGGCGCGCAATTGTGGTTCGCGTTTCACGGCGCGTCAGGCCCAGAACCACACCCATCGAAAACCCCATGGCAACAATTGATGATCCACCGTAACTGATGAAGGGGAGCGTCATGCCTTTGGTCGGCAGCAGATGAAGGCTCGATCCCATATGGACGAAGGCCTGCATGCCGAACATACATAATATACCGCCTGCCGCGAGAATCACAAACAAATCCGTTGTCTCCATCAATCTTGAAAAGCCGCGCAGTAAAACAAACCCGTAGATCGCAACCAATCCGATGGTGAGGATCAGGCCGTATTCTTCACCGGAAACCGAGAAAATAAAGTCGGCATGGGCATCGGGGATGGTATTTTTTACTGTACCCTGTCCCGGTCCGGTCCCGATCAATCCGCCATTGGCAAAGGCTTCAAGCGAACGGTCAATCTGGTACGTGTCACCTCCACCATTCGGGTCCATAAAGCGGTCGATCCGGCTGCGAACGTGATCGAAGGTGGAATAAATCCCAACAACCGCCACCATCGCGAACAGGACCAGCAGCACCAGATAACGGAACGGCAGGCCCGCGATAAAAGCTTGCGAGATAAACATGAATGTTACCACCACTGTCATACCAAAATCAGGCTGAGCCAACAGCAACAGCACCACCAGAGCGTAAATGCCGATTGAAAGCAGATATCCCGGAATGTTTTCGTACTGTTTCTGGTGCGCGATCAGCCATGCGGTAACAATTGCAAAGGCCGGTTTTATGAATTCACTAGGCTGAAGAGAAAATCCAAAAATCTGTATCCAGCGCTGCGCGCCTTTGATATCGGAACCGGCAAAAGGTACGATAAACATCAATAAGATTGCACTTCCAAACACAATCGTTCCAACGCGCCGGATCATCTGATGCCCCATCATTGAAACGGCCATCATGATTACGGCAGCCGGAAAAGCAAAGATCATGTGGCGTGTGATAAAGTGTGTGGGGGTGGCTCCGATTCTTGTCGCCACTGCCGGAGATGCGGATGCCACCAGAGAAATGCCGATCGCGATCAGTGCCAGAAGCGCAAAGAGCATTTTCTTATCAACCGTCCACCACCACCGCGCAATCAGCGAGCGGTCGGTTCTGGCGAAATACGAGGCGAGCGGCATTGAACTCATCCTATACCCCCTCTTCCAGTTTACCGACCAGCGTCATAAAGACGTCGCCACGGTGTTCGAAAGACTGGAATTGATCCCATGACGCGCACGCAGGGGAGAGTAAAACCACCCCTGCACCGCTGGTTCCGGGTTTTCCAAGCCCTGCCTGTGCATCGAGATGCGCAGCTCTTACAGCGTTATCAAGCGTTTCACAATGTTCGAAAGGGACTTTGCGCTTTTCAAGCCACGCGGCAAATTCGTGCGCTGCTTGGCCGATCAGGTAGGCTTTTTCAATGCGCGGCATAAACTCTTCCAGTCCGTTCAATCCACCTTCTTTCGGCAGGCCACCGAGAATCCAGTAGATGCGGTGGTAGCAGGCCAGAGCCTTGGACGCGGCCTCGGCATTGGTGGCTTTGGAATCGTTGATATAAGCCACACCACCTACGATACGCGTCAAATATTGGCGATGAGGCAAGCCACCGAACGAGATCATTTCACGAATGATATGATCCGGCTCGATTCCGTAGACATGGCGCAGCGCGGCATACGCACAAGCTGCGTTTTCATGGTTGTGTTGTCCCTTGAGAGCCTTGAGGTCTCTTAAGTCCGCAATACTTACAGATTCACCGCTACGGACCTCATAAAGAATTCCGTCGGCGACATAGACACCCTCATCCAGTATTTCTTTTGTCGAAACCAGAATGACCGTCCATGTTCCGTTATCCTTCAGGCGCTTTGCAATGTCGGCGCAAGGCTTGGTGTCAATGCAAATCACGGCGGTCGGCTTACGGCTGTCAATTGGCGGATTGGCAAAGATTTGTTCCTTGGCGGCGATATATCCTTCCATGCCGCCGTGACGTTCCAGATGGTCGGGCGTGATATTGAGCAAAATGACCGAAGTCGGCGAAAGCGATGGAGTGAGTTCGATCTGATAGGAGGAGAGTTCGAGGACGTAGGTTCCTTCACTCCCGAGGTCTGGCATATCAAGTGCAGGACGGCCAATATTGCCGCCGACTTCCGTGGGGCGAAATGCGCTTAATATATGTCCGACCAGTGCGGTCGTTGTCGATTTGCCGTTGGTTCCGGTGATGGCCACCACATCGGTTTCAGGATGCGCCGAGAGCAACAATTCGATATCCGAGATCAGGGAGATTTGCGCGGCCCCTGCTCTGACCGCGACCGGATGCGGGATAGGGTGGGTGTGCGGGATACCGGGTGACCATAAAATTGCATTCAGATTATCCAATGGGGCTACGCGCAAATCTTTGACGATCAACCCTGCGGCGCGGGCCTGTTCGCACTTGTCTTCGTTATCGTCCCAGACGCAAACTTCAACTCCCGCCTGAACCAATGCGTGAGCCACCGAGAGGCCGGTTTTTCCCAGTCCCATCACGGCAACTCTCTGCCCGCGCAAATGGCTCAAATCAATCATATCTTTTCTATCTCAGTTTCAATGTCGACAATCCGATCAATGCCAAAACCATCGCGATAATCCAGAAGCGGATGACAACGGTCGATTCCGACCATCCTTTTTTCTCGAAATGGTGGTGGATCGGCGCCATCAGAAATACCCGCTTTCCGCGCAATTTGAAAGAGGCCACCTGAATAATCACAGATACGGTTTCCATCACAAACAAACCACCGACAATAGCCAGAACCAGTTCGTGTTTGACCATGATCGAAATCGTACCCAAAACGCCGCCCATGGCGAGAGACCCCGTATCCCCCATAAATATCATCGCGGGTGGGGCATTGAACCACAGAAATCCCATCGCACCGCCAACCAGTGCGCCGCAGAGAATGGCCAGTTCCGCCGTACCGGGAACGTAAGGAATTTGAAGGTAATTTGAAAAGTCCACACGCCCGACCAAATAGGCGATCAGGCCGAAACAGGCGGCGGCAATGGCAACAGGTACAATGGCCAGACCATCCAAACCGTCCGTCAGGTTGACAGCGTTCGAGGCACCGATCATTACAAAGATCGACCACAGGAAAAAGAAAATTCCCAATGGCACAAAAAAGTCTTTGAAAAACGGAATGGCGATATCGGTTGCAATTTCCTTGGGCAGAAAATGGACAATTCCTGCGGTTGCGACCAGAGAGATGAGTGTTTGCCCGACGAGTTTGAGTTTGCTCGACAGGCCTTTCGTATTGCGTTTGGTGAGTTTCAGGAAGTCATCGGCAAAGCCCAGCCCGCCAAAACCCACCATCACCAGAAGTGCCATCCAGATAAAGGGGTTGGACGGTTGAGCCCACAAAACCGTGCTCAGTGTCACGGAAATCAAAATCATCAGGCCTCCCATGGTCGGCGTTCCGACTTTTTTCAGGTGGGTTTCCGGCCCATCGTCGCGGATCGGCTGGCCTGCGCCTTGCAAGGATTTCAACCATGCGATCATCGGCTTTCCCATATAGAGCGAGAGGATAAAGGCAGTGATAATCGCCCCACCGGTGCGGAAGGATACGTAATTGAACAGGTTGAAAAAGATGTGCCAGTCTTTGAGGTCTGCGAGAAGTGAGAGCATTTATCTGTTTCCTTCCTGCCGTGCGTTGGCGGCATTCGACATTTTCTTCGGCAGTTCGCGCAGAGCTTCGACAACGACTTGCATGCGCGGAATTTCTCCACCGCCGCGCGACCCCTTCACGAGCACAACGTCACCTGGAACCAGAACATCAGGGACGATTTTAGCGAGTTCCGGGCTTTCGGTCGCGTGGGCTCCACGATTTTGTTCGGGGATGGCGTCATAAAGATTTTTCATCAATGGACCGCAAGTATAAACCAAATCAACGCCCGCAGCCTGCAATGGCAGAGCAAGATCACGGTGAATTTGTGGCGCGTTGTTTCCGAGTTCGTACATATCCCCCAGAATGGCAATACGGCGACCACCACGACCCGGATCAATCAGAGCCATGACTTTGAATGCGGCTTCCATCGCGACGGGCGATGCGTTGTAACTTTCATCAATCAGGGTTACAGGATTATTCGGATCGCCCACGTTGATATATTCGCGTTTGCCGCGACCGGCCACAGGTTCCATCCCGCGCAGAGCTTCGGCGGCCTTTGCAACGTCTTCCCCCAACAATTTGACAGCCAGAAGAACTGAAAGCGCGTTCAAGGCAATGTGTTCGCCCGCATCTTTCAAAGTAAAAGTCAGCTCTTCGCCCATGATGCTAGCCGTCACGCGTGTGCCATTGGTGGCAATCAGGCAATCCATCAAACGCGCATCAGCACTTTCGTTTTTACCGAAGGAAAAGATTTTTTTGATACCGGATTTTTGAGCTTCGGATTTCAGGAGATCAAATTGCGCGTTATCGCGGTTCAGGATAGCAATCCCGTGCTCATCCATTCCTCCAAAAATTTCAGCTTTGGCGCGGGCGATCCCATCGAGGCCGTCAGCAAAGTTTCCGGCATGAACAGGGGCAATAGTGGTGATAATCGCCACATGGGGTTTGACCATTTTGGTGAGCGGCGCAATTTCATTCGCGTGGTTCATCCCCATTTCAAAAATGCCGTAATCGTCACCAGCGTGAAGGCGAGAGAGCGAGAGCGGAACCCCCCAGTGGTTGTTCAGGCTTTTTTCCGAATAGTGGGTTTGACCGAGCGCTGAGAAGGCACGACCCAGCATTTCTTTCGTTCCTGTTTTTCCGACGCTTCCGGTGATGCCGATGATTTTGGCGGCGGAACGGGTGCGGGCGGCTATGCCCAAATCCTGCATCGCTTTGAACGTGTCGGCGACTTTCAGAAGTTTTTCCTCCGCCACACCTTCAATCTCCTGATCGATAATGGCCGCCACGGCCCCTTTATTGAGGGCGTCTTTTACAAATTTATGACCGTCGGTGGCGTCACCGCGAATGGCGACGAACAGATCGCCTGCCTTGACCGTGCGGCTGTCAATCGAGACCCCATAGGCTGTCCACGTACCATTGGTCGTGCCGTTTACGGCTTTGGCGGCTTCGGTGGAGCTCCAGAGAATATTTGCGGCGTGGGTCATAAAGGTTCTTCTTTCTCTTAAAAGTACGGCGGGCTTGGATGGTCGAGGGCAGATGGGATTTAAAGTTGGCAGGACGTTAGGCGAAGTTTCTAAGACGCTTGGGCTGCCTCCTTCAGCGCGTTGGAAGCTTCTTCCACGTCGTCGAAATGTTCGGTGTGGGTGGCGAATATTTGTCCGTGTTCATGACCTTTACCAGCCAGAACCAGAACATCGCCGTTTTGCATCATGGCCACCGCCTTGCGGATTGCGGTGCGGCGGCCATCAATGTTGATCGCAGATTGCGAAGCGCCACCGAGAATTTCCGAACGGATGGTGGCAAGGTCTTCACTGCGGGGATTATCGTCGGTGACGATAGTCACGTCAGCCAGACGGCTTGATATTTCGCCCATTTTGGGACGTTTAGTTTTGTCGCGGTCACCACCGCAGCCAAACAGGCAGATCAGGCGACCTGCTGTATGCGGACGAAGAGCATTCAGAACATTTTCAAGTGCGTCGGGCGTGTGGGCGTAATCGACATAAACAGAGCTATTGCTGACCTGTTGCAGACGACCGGGGATTGGCGAAAGGGTAGAAAGTGTTTCAATGACTTTATGTACTTCAAACTTACCTTCGGCCAAAACCAGACCCAAAGCGCACAAAACATTCATGGTCTGGAATTCGCCGACCAGCGGCAGGAAAACTTCGTAAGGCGCACCCAAAACATCCAGCGTCAGGTTTTGTCCGGTCGGGATAGCTTCACGGACAACGAGTTTTAGCGCATCACCTTTATGACCGTAGCCCCAGAAGGTAATGCCGCGTTTTTCGCAAATGGTTTTGATCTCGGCAAATTCCGGCGTATCGGCATTGACGACAGCCACACCATCTTCTTTCAGCAATTTCGAGAAGAGGCGCATCTTCATTGATTTATAAGCTTCCATCGTCCCGTGATAGTCGAGATGGTCGTGGGTCAGGTTGGTGTATCCGGCAGCCCCAATGGTTATTCCATTCAGACGGTGTTGTTCGATACCGATGGAAGAGGCCTCCATCGCCAGATAGTCAAACCCTTTTTGTTTCAAATCCTGAAGGGTTTTATGAAGCTCGACCGGATCGGGCGTGGTCATGCCGGAATAACCGCTCAAGCCTTCGCCGATGACCCCCAATGTTCCAAGCGAGGCTGCGCGTTCACCAAGTTTTTCCCAAATTTGGCGTGTAAAATTCACCGTTGATGTTTTGCCGTTGGTTCCAGTGACGGCCACAATTCTTTCCGGCTCACCTGCATAAAATTGCGAGGCGGCCGCCGAGAGCCATGCACGCGGGTCGGTAGTTTCAATGTAAGATACCGCACCTGGAACGTTGCAGTTTGAACCGGTGGCGGCCACAATCACCGACGCGCCATTCTCGACCGCTTGCGCAATGTATTCGCGGCCATCGGATTTTGCGCCCTGAATAGCCACGAAGACAAAGCCTTTTTCGACTTTGCGGCTGTCGCTGGTTACACCCGAAATCTGCGAGGGAAGAGAAATCATATCTAATGCTCCCCTATCTTGGCCGAAACAAATTGTTTCAGCGGTTCGGAAATATCAACCATATCGGTTTCCGGTTTCATACCGAGCAAAGAGCCAGCCGCCGAAACAATACGACCGACCGCTGGAACCGCGACCCATCCGGCCGTTGCGTAGCCATAGCTCGATTTGTTCGGATGCGGTTCGTCAACCATCACCAGAATGGCGTATTTCGGATCATCTATCGGGAAGGCACCAACAAACGTCGCAACGCGCTGATCGCGGCTGTAACGGCCATGAATATTCTTTTCTGCCGTTCCGGTTTTACCGCCGATCATATACCCTTCGACATCCGCTTTTCTGGCGGTTCCGGAGCTGACTACCAGACGCATCAGCTGACGCATTTTGAGCGAGGTTTCCTTTGAAACAATGCGGGTACGGGAGATGGGATCTTCATCCTGCTTGACCAGATGCGGCGTCACTTTCAATCCGCCGTTTACAATGGTCGAGGTTGCGGTCACGAGTTGCAGGGGGGTAACCGCAATGCCGTGTCCGTAAGACGCGGTGAGTGTATTCACTTCGCGCCACGGGCTGGGGATAATCGGCGACCCCACTTCATCAATTTCGAATTCCGGTTTTTTCATTAATCCCAGATCGGTATAAAACCGTTTCAGCCCGTCGGTTCCGATTTCCTGCGCCATATGGACTGTGCCGATATTCGACGACACCATAAAGACTTCAGGAATGGTCAGAGGGCGCTTTTCACCATGGAAATCGTGAATTGTATAGCCCGCAATTTTTACCGGTTCACTGGTATCGTATTTTTTGGTGAACGGGGTTTTCTTTTGTTCCAGAAGGGCGGCGGTCGTGAAAATTTTGAAGGTCGACCCCAGTTCATAAACCCCGAGCGTGACGCGGTTGAACATTTCAGGGTCTTTTGGATCGGCGCTTGGCGCATGAGGGTTAAAATCCGGCAAGGACGTCGCTGCCAGAATTTCACCAGTATTAACATCCATAATGACTCCAGCACCCGCCTTGGCAGTAAAATCGCTGATTGCCTTTTTGATTTCACGGCGAAGGATATGCTGCAAGCGAACGTCCAGCGTCAGCTTCATCGGGTCTTTGGATTGGCGAAGCAGATGATCGAAGCTGCGCTCGATCCCTGCCAGACCTTTGCCGTCGATATTGTCGTAGCCGACCATGTGCGCTGTCAACGCGCCTTGCGGATAGAAACGCTGGTAATCGTAATCGAACACCAGGCCAGGGTCACCGAGTTCGAGGATTTTCTTTTGTTCGTCCGGTGTCAGATTGCGCTTGATCCAAACAAACCGTTTGTCGCTTTGGAGTTTTTTGAGCGTCTCACCATAACTCACATCGGGGAATATTTTAGAAAGACCCTTGGCCGTTTCCACCGGATCAACGATGATTTTCGGATCGGCGTGGAGCGACGCGGTTTTGAGCGAGGTTGCGAGCAACACGCCATTACGGTCCACGATATCGGCACGGAACTTCGACTGCTCTTCTTCGTTATCCGCTTGCGGCGCGCCGATATAACTATCACTGTCGTCGATTAACCCCTGAATAAGCGTGACATCAACCAAGCGCACCATGACACCGGCATAAAACACAACAAACAAAGTGGCGAGCAACACCAGACGTCCACGAACCAGATCGAGATTGCCGCTTTTTTCGCCCATGATACGAATGGTGAGACGCGCGAACGGAGATTTACGGCTCATTGAGTCTTATCTCCTTCACTTTTCTTTTCCTTATACTGAGCAGGAACAATTTGCGTTGCCCCTTCGTCTTCTTCGCCTTTTTCAGGAACGGCATTGGCGCTTTTCAACAAATCTTCAGGCGCAACCGGCTCCATTGTTTTCAGATAGCGGGCCGCCAGCGCTTCGAGACGGTCGGGGCGATTGAGGTAGTCCCATTCTGCGGTGAGGACGCGAATTCCTTCTTCCTCACTAGCTACCTTCTGGTGCATCGTGCGTTGTTCGCGCTCCAATTGCTGGACCTTCTGCGAGACCCAGAACAAGGCAGAGCCGGAAAGAATAGCCAGAAACAAAACAAAAACCGTCGAGAGTTTGACGACAAATTTTCTCACGATGCCCTCCTGATGCCGGCACGCAATTTGGCCGAGCGGGAACGAGGGTTGAGTTTTGTTTCTTCTTCAGTGGGGAGAACAGGCTTTTTAGTGAGGAGCGAAAAGCTCAGCCTGTCAGGAGATGCGTCGAGTGCGGCTGGCGCATGACGCGAGGGAGAGGGAGCGGGTTTGGACCGCTTGACGAGGAATTCCTTGACGATCCGGTCCTCGAGAGAGTGGAACGTGACCACAATCAATCGACCATTTTCTTTCAAAACACGTTCGGCGGCCTCAAGAACCTTTTCCAGTTCACCAAGTTCGTCATTGACGGCGATGCGCAAAGCCTGAAAGGTGCGCGTGGCGGGATCGGATTTATCTTTAGGAGAGAACGGCAAGACAGATCGGACAATATCGGCCAGTTGCGCGGTGGTTTCAATTTTTTTATCCGCACGTCTTTTGATGATGGCGGCGGCAATGCGGCGGGAATGACGCTCCTCGCCATAGAGATAGATCATATCCGCCAATTCTTTTTCGGGCATGCTATTGACCAGATCAGCAGCCGTTTGTCCACCCGCGCGGTCCATGCGCATATCGAGCGGACCGTTAAAACGGAACGAGAAGCCACGATCTCCTTCATCGAATTGCATCGACGATACACCGAGATCAAGAATAACCGCATCGACTTTTTCAACGCCACGCGCTTGCAATTCTTCTTCCAGATTCGAGAAGCTGCTTTTGACCAAGGTCAGGCGACCTTTGTATTCATCACCCCATGCGGCAGCCATATCGTGCGCGGTTTGATCGCGGTCGAAAGCAATCACATTGCACGGTGCGGCCTCCAGAATGGCGCTGGTATATCCGCCAGCACCCAACGTGCCATCGACATAGGTTTCGTTTGCAGCAGGTTGCAGGGCAGCCAAAACTTCATTCAACATTACCGGAATATGCGGAGCGGTGTTATTCATGCCTTACACATCCCCTTTTCCGCTGGGCAGCGTGAGACCTTCGCGGATGACGTTTTCACGGGCCATAACACGGCGAGACTCAAATGTAGCCGCATCCCAGATCTGGAATTTACGACCCAGACCGACGAAGGCCGCATTCTCGTCAATTTTTGCGTAGGCAAGCAAGGCTTGCGGGATATTGATCCGGCCTTCGCTATCGAACGGGCACTGAACGGACTCGGCGAAGATTGCGGTCGCGAGATCGTCTTGCGTGGTCGAAAACATATCAAATTGGTCCAGACGGGAGGACAGCTCGTCCATCTTGGAGAAATCGAAGCCTTCGATGCAGGGATGACCCGTGGCCTTGAACAACACCACCCCTTGAAACGCCTGCCCCACCAATGCGGAACGGAAGGTCGCGGGGACCGAAATCCGGCCCTTTTTATCGACTTTGTTCACGTAGGTTGACAGAAATAGTGGCATTTGGTGGCGAGGTCCCGTTTAAAGCGCTCTTTTTAAAGGTCATGGGAATTAACCTTTCTTTAATGGGATATCATGGGAATTGATGGGAGGTCAAACAAATCAAGGGGTTTCTACTCAAAAACATGAGGAAAACTCTGTGGATAAGTTTGGCTGATGCCTGTGAATATATGTTTTACATATAATTAAGCGGTTTCGATTATCATTTTGTCATGGCGGGACCATCAAAATCACCTCCGGATGCTTTTCAGGAATTCCTCTTAGCAGCGCGCGCAGGGGCGGATATTCACCCGATCAATCTATCCATGGCCCAAATTATCGAGGTGACATCTCCAAAATGGACCAATATCGCCTTTGCCGATGGCAACCACGAGAACGCCTATGCGTTTGACAACTTTCTCAATAATAACGACATTTTATCTTCCCTTCGAAATTCAGGTGTCAGGAAAATTTTTGAAGAAAATGATACCAATTATGCGGATCATTTTGCCAAAATCGAATCCAGACAGATGCAGGACAAAGAATTTTCCGATGCTGTAAATATCAGCGGATGGGTTGATGATCCCGCCAATTACGAGATGACCAGTTACATTCCCTTTGCCCAGAACGCTTACGACATGGGCATTTCCCTTATCCCCGCAGATGTCCAGTGGAAACAATCCAAGGAGTTACAGGAGATTCCAGACATCTATCTCGATATTTACCTTGACCAATTTGGTCCCACCGAATTTTCCAAAGGTGACAAGGAACGTATACTTGAGCTGTTCCGCTGGGATGTGGACGCCCCGGACACTGGTCCTCCACCAACGCTAACGGACCGTGACAAAGAGATTGTCAAACGTTTTGTCGAACATAGCGAGACCTTACCTCAGCCGAATGAAATCAGCTTTTCCAAGCAGGAAATTCTTACTCTTCAGGGCAGCGGCAAAGTTTCCCAGATTTTCAGATCCGTAGCATTCAGCACCATCATGACACATGTTGAAAATCTGGTCAGACTTTCGTCAGATCCCGATGTTGCCAAATATATCGAAGCCCAATCGCCCGATGAGAAACGGGCCATCCGCTATGGAATGTCACATTTTATGCATAAAAACGATATTGATGGCTCGTTGCAGGGAAACACCCTGATTGTTGGCGTATACAAGAACACAGACGAATACCTGAAAACTACTTCCGTTATGAAAGAATCCCCTCATCTTGCCTATATGCTCGATGAAGGGCACGCCTACGCCACGGAAGCCACGCCGCCGGAAATATTGGAGAGAATCAGAGAAAAAGAAAACGGTATCGGAACGCCCGCGCCGAAACCTGCCACGCAGATGGATTATTCGGTCGTCTCCCCTTAAAAGAAAAATGCCAGTTGGTCTGTAAGCCGGATTCTGTACCCCTTGCGGGGTGAGGACCATTCATCTGGGACGGATGTTACCATACGCCTCTTGCAACCTACCCGGGCCACGATCCGGAAACAGATCATGCGCGACCCCTATTTGGTCTTGCTTCAGGTGGGGTTTGCCGTACCTGTCCATTACTGGACGAGTGGTGCGCTCTTACCGCACCGTTTCACCCTTGCCTGTGCCCTTTCGGGCCATCGGCGGTTTTCTCTCTGTTGCACTTTCCGTCGAGTTACCCCGCCCGGTCGTTAACCGGCACCTTGCTTCCGTGAAGTCCGGACTTTCCTCACCCCTTGCGGGGCGCGGTCCTCCGACCAACTGGCGGGGGCACTATAGGGCTTTCGGGCTGGAAAAGTCAAATCAGGCGGCTTGTCTGGCCAGTGAGAGAATGGCGGCACAGGTTTCAAGGTCAAGCTCTTGATTATCCAGAAGCTTGGGCAGAAAATGGCGACGGAATTCGCGGAGCAGAACCGTTTGATCGTCAGTGTAGGTGTATCCGTAGTCGCGAAGCGCCTGATAAAAGCTTTCCGGTGCGGACACCATGGCCTCGGCTTCGGAGGACGGGTCGCCCATATCCGGCATCAGACCGACGCCGTATATTTCCAGTTTCCGCCACGGGAACTTTTCACCCGGATCAATTTTGCGACCCGGCGCAATATCCGAATGACCCAGAATATTGGCATTCGGGATATTCCAGCGCGTGCGGATATTTTCGATCAACTCAACAAGAGAGTCGATTTGTTTGGGCAAAAAATCTTCGCAATCGAATTCATGACCAGAGTTCCAGATTTCAATGCCAATCGACGCCGAGTTCATATCGGTGATGTCTTTCCATTGCGCCTTGCCTGCATGCCAGGCGCGCTTATCCTCCTCAATGAATTTTATCCATTGCCCCACGCCGTCGATCATGTAATGCGGGGCGATACGCCCGATCTGGTCTTGCGGGTTGTCGTTACAAAAGCGTGCTTCGGCTTCTTCCGCTGTTTTTGTTCCGGTGTAATGGAGGATGATGTAGGAAGGATTTTGTCCATCTGCGCGAACATCAAAATTTTGTGAAGGACTTTGTTTCATTTATCTTTCAAATTCCACAAGAGGAGTGCGACCGCGGTGCGGCGTCCTTTAAACTTGTCGCCGAATTTGATCGTTTGTGCAAGGTCTGGACGCTCCTTTTTCTTCAGATATACCCCGACTCCGTGACGAATGATTAAATCCTGAGCAGGCCAGATGTCTGGACGGGCCAATGTGAAAATCATATACATCTGCGCCGACCACAGGCCGAATCCCTTTAATTCCATGATCTTGGCAGCTACGTCTTCGTCGTTTAGCTGTTCCAGTTCCGCAGGATCAAAGCGCCCTTCCCTCACCGCTTGCGCCAATCCGTGTAAATATCCCGCTTTCTGGCGGGACAGTCCAAAGCTTCGCAATTCGTCTTCACTCATGGCCATAATCTTTTTAGCCGTCACTTTTCCTTTCAGCCCGTCATTCATGCGCGTCCACAGCGTCTTCGCGGCGGAAGTCGAAACCTGTTGCGCCAGAACAATCCGCACCAGCGACGAAAACGCATCAGGTGTTTTGCGCCATGAAAAATCCGGCATTACTATGGAGGCGTTCGAAAAAAACTCGTCAGTCTTGACCAGATGATTGATGTCTTTGCGAATAGGATCGGGAAGTGACATAAATTATGCCGCCAAGCGAAGTGCGGGAGCTTTGGGCACGCGTGTCATCAGCCCTGTTCCGGCCAAAGGCGATCTCGTCAACACAGGGCCGCCGACGGGACGGAACGGCATAACATTTGAAGGTTTGGGCGACGATTTCGGTGTAGACGTTTTTTTCGGGGCCCATCCCGATATCATCGCGGCGTTTGAGGCAAAGAGGCTGGCGTTGCCTGCGTTCGACACAGGGGTATACCGAACATGCAAGGCGTTGGCCGCGGCGTAGACTTTACCGATATTGTAGGGGGACGTTCTTTCGGCAAAATTATTCGCGATGTCAACAATTCTCAGATTGTGATACCCCAAGGATTGCGAAAGCGGTGGTGCCAGTTTTGGCAGCGGTAGTTTCATTTCCTGTTTTTTCTTGGCAGCAACGGGAACCAGCTGCGGGCCACCACCGAGGCTCGGGCGCTTTCTAATAAACGGAACGTTGGATTTCGGAAGATTGGGCGCAGTAATGGCGGCGGAATTGGAACGAACCAAGCCGAGGGATGCCGGTTTTTGTTGTGTTTTTGCGAGCCTATTCATTTTATCCCTACGAATTCATATATAGATCTATATATCCATATATGCAAGTAAAAACGGTAAAAAATCGGGGTGGCAACCTAAATCACCACCCCGCAGCTCTCTTGAAGAAAAACTCGTGATTACTCGTACCTAAGTCCTTGATATGGCGATGATTTCCGTCCAAAGCCAACCGCCATCGAGAACAGGGAACTGACCCTTGCGCCGCGGTACGGCACTTTCATCTTGGACATCGTGGCCATGAATTTCTGGATCCAGACTTTGGACAGAGTCGCGCCGGAGAACATACCGGCGATGATCACTTCCACGCCACGGAATCCCGAGCGCAGCGACTTAACCGGATGATTGTGGGCACTACGAAAGGCCCTTCCCATCGGGGTATTCGGGCCTAAAGATTTATATAGTTTATTAGGTTTTTTCATACTCGAATCATATCATTCGAGGTTTAGGTTTTGCAAATTTCAAAACGGGAAAATTGCTATCAACCTATTGATATATATGAGATATAAATTTTCGAAGGGGTTTTAATAATTTCTAGCTTCCGGCTTTCAGGACGGGTTGGCGCGCGGCTCTGACTTCATCCAGACGGCGACGCGGGGTGGAGATGGGATTTTCGTGGAATTGACCTGTCTCCCCTGCCCGCGTGTCACTCGCAATCTTCTTCATCACGGCGATAAAGCGGTCAATCGTTTCTTTGGATTCCGTTTCGGTCGGCTCGATCAGCATCGCGCCCTGCACCACCAAGGGGAAATAGACCGTCATCGGGTGGATGCCATATTCGACCAGAGTCTTTGCAATATCGATTGTGGTGACACCGGCCTCTTTCTGGATTTTATCGGTCAACAGACATTCATGCATACAGGTGCGGTTGGCAAATGGGACATGGTAGTCGCCGCCGAGCGAGGCCTGAATATAATTGGCATTGAGGACAGCGTCTTCCGAGACCTGTTTCAAACCTTCACGGCCATGTGACATCATATAGGTGAGAGCGCGAACAAACATGCCGAATTGCCCCTGAAACCCTTTCAGCTTTCCAAACGATGTCGGGCGGTCGTCGATGGTTTCGAGTTTATAGCCCTCTTCCGTTTTCACCACACAAGGAACAGGAAGGTAAGGCTTCAGAGTTTCAGCAACGCAAATGGGGCCGGAACCCGGACCGCCGCCGCCATGCGGAGTCGAGAAAGTTTTGTGGAGATTGATATGCATGACATCAACGCCGAAATCGGCTGGCTTTACGTTGCCGACCAGCGCGTTGAAATTCGCACCGTCGCAATAGAAATATCCGCCTGCCTCGTGGAGGAGTTTGGCGCACGCGGCAATTTCGGTTTCAAACAACCCGCAGGTGTTGGGGTTGGTGACCATCATACCGGCCACATCTTTGCCGTCGCCCAATGCGGCCTTGAAATTTTCAAGCGTTACACATCCGGTTTCTTTGGTTGGAATCACGCGCAGTTCATAACCGCACATTGCGGCCGTTGCGGGGTTCGTTCCGTGGGCCGAGTCGGGACATAAAATAACTTTCCGGTGGCTTTGACCGTTTAATTCGTGGGCGCGTTTGATAGTCATCAGGCCTGCCAATTCCCCATGCGCTCCGGCGGCAGGGGTCAAACACACGCCATGAAGACCCGTCAACTCTCCCAACCAGCTTTGCAATTCATACATCAATTCCAACGCGCCTTGCGATGTGCAGGCGGGTTGAAGCGGATGGATGTTTGCAAAGCCTGACAGCCGCGCCATTTTTTCATTCAGGCGCGGATTGTGTTTCATCGTGCAGGAACCAAGCGGAAAAAACCCGTGGTCAATTGAAAAGTTTTTGGTCGAAAGCCGCACGAAATGGCGCAACACTTGCGGCTCTTTCAAATTTGCCAAACCGATTTTTTCGCGTGCCGGTTGCCCCGTGCGCAGGGACGTGTTTTTCGGCGCGGGGAAATCCACCCCGCCGCCATCGGCCTGTTCGTGTTCCCACAAAAGCGGCTCTTCGTAATTCAAAGCGCGAGATGCGTCGATTGTATTTTGTTCCATTGTTATTCTCCCAGAACCCTTACAAAGGTTTTTATATCCTCCTCACTCACCATTTCGGTGACGGCCATTAGAAGGCGGTGATCGTCAAGGCGCAGGCCCGGAATGATGTTCTGCGCGGCGAGTTTCATCACCACTTCTTTGGCGGAGCTTTCAAACTCGACAACAAATTCGTTGAAGAAATTTTCATTCATCACGCGCACGCCCTTAATGTTCGAAAGTTCGTCCGCCAGTGCGCAGGCGCGTTCGTGGTTGAGACGTGCGAGGGTTTTTAGTCCATCTTCGCCGAGCAAGGCCATATGAACGGTAAAGGCCAATGCACAAAGCCCCTGATTGGTGCAGATATTCGAGGTCGCTTTTTCGCGGCGGATATGTTGTTCGCGGGTCGAGAGCGTCAGGACAAATCCGCGACGCCCGTCGGCATCGACCGTTTCCCCGCACAGACGACCGGGCATTTGCCGCAAATAGTCTTGCTTACACGCGAAGAACCCCAAATGCGGGCCGCCGAAAGACATTGGAATGCCGATTGATTGCGCTTCGCCGCAAACAATATCGGCTTCGGTCGGAGCCGGTAACAATCCCAACGAGACGATTTCGGTGATGACGACGACAAGTTTTGCCCCCACCGCGTCGGCTTTTGCCTTCCATGACGCATAGGAATGCGGCGTACCAAAGAAATCGGGCGATTGAACGATAATGGCCGCGACCGTTTCGTCTGCGGTGTCCACAATATTATCTTTGCCGATGTAGCTTTCCAGCACATCGCGATATTGCGGATTGAGTTCGGTGCCGAGCGTGACTTTTTCACGCCCCGTCAGGCGCATGGCCATGAGTGCGGCTTCAGCGCAGCTAGTTGCTCCATCATACATCGACGCATTGGCGACATCTTGGCCTGTCAAATTCGCAATCATCGTCTGGAATTCGAAGATAACCTGCAACGTGCCCTGCGCCATTTCGGGTTGATACGGCGTGTAGGATGTCAGAAACTCGGACCGCTGGATGATATAATCAACAGTTGATGGAATGTGATGGTGATAAACCCCCGCCCCCAGAAAGAACGGGCCGTCACTGGCCGCGCGGTTCCGGTTTGCAAGGTTCACCATAAACCGTTCAACTTCCAATTCGCCCTGATGGTCGGGCAAATCAAAATGGTCGGTGACGGGCAAGCCTTTATAAAAATCGGCAACCGAGGTTACACCGATTTTTGCGAGCATTTCGGTGCGGTCGTTTTTGGTCAGCGGCAGGTAGCGCATGGTTACTCCACAGTCTTGAGATAGCCTTTATACGCCGCTTCGTCCATCAGGCCGTTCAGTTCGTCCGTATTGGTGATTCTGAATTTGGCGATCCAGCCCTCTGTATCCGATTTCAACAGATCGAAATCGTTTTCTAGCACGTTGTTGACGGCAACCACTTCGCCGGTGACGGGCGTGTAGACTTCAGCAGCGGTTTTGACCGATTCCACCACGGCAAAATGTGCGCCTTTATTGTAGGTTGCGCCGACTTTGGGCAGTTCGATAAACACCAGATCGCCCAGCGCGTGTTGCGCGTAGTCGGTAATGCCGACGACCGCGACGTCGCGGCCTTCCAGTTTGATCCATTCGTGATCTTTGGAGAATTTGACAGTCATGATTAAACACTTCCTTTTGTTTTCGGTTTGACAAATGGCATTTTGGCGATGCGGGCCGGAATCCTGCGTCCGCGCACATCGACCCAAAGTTCGGTTCCCTCAAACGCGTATTCGATGGGTACATAGGCCTGTCCGATGGATTGTTTCAGGGTTGGGGAAAATCCGCCGCTCGTGAGCGCGCCGATTTTTTGGCCATCCATATTCAGGACTTCCGATCCTTCGCGGGCAACACCTTTATCCGTCAAGACAATACCTACACGTTTGCGGGTGGGTTGTGGGGCGTTCTCTTTCACGTCTTTGCGCATCACCCAGCCGAGGTCGGCTTCGAGCGGCGATGTGGTTGCATCAATATCGTGACCGTATAGGCAATAGCCCATTTCAAGACGCAGCGAATCCCGTGCGGCGAGACCAATGGGCTTCACGCGGTCGTCGGAGAGGAGTTTATTCCAGAGTTCTTCGGCATTTTCATTAGGGACTGAAATTTCAAACCCGTCTTCGCCCGTGTAGCCAAGGCGCGAAACAAACATCGTGTAATCCTTGAACCACAGCCCCATGTAGGGAACGTCCGAAAGATCAATGCCAAGCACATCACGCATCACAGCTTCGGATTTCGGGCCTTGCAGCGCGATCAACGCCCAGTCTTCGAAATAGGTGAATTCCTGTTCGGCGCCGAGGTGCGATTTAATCCATGCAATGTCTTTATCCTTGCACCCCGCGTTGATGACCAGATGAAAATCATCTTCGCCGGTTTTGGTGACCATCAGATCGTCGATGATGCCGCCCTCGTCGTTAGTGAGGACCGTATATTTGGTGCGGTTAACGCCCAGTTTTTCAAAAGATGACGGGGTGAGTTTTTCAAGAAGCGCCCGTGTCCCCGCGCCCTTTATCATCACCTGCCCCATGTGCGAAACATCGAAAAGGCCCGCATTTTCGCGGACCCATTCATGTTCCTTGAGAACGCCAAGGTCGTAATAGAGGGGCATATCATAGCCTGCAAACTCCCCCATCTTGGCATTCAGATTTTTATGCGCGGTGTGAAGGGGTGTTTGCTTCATATTGTGTCCTTTTTTCTTAGGCCGTCATAACCACTTCGAAATCTTCGGTGACCGGATTGGCCAGAAGTTGTTGGCACATTTCTTTGATGCGGGTTTCGTTTGTGCCTTCGGGGACTTCGATCTCGATGAATTTTCCCTGACGCACATCACCGACTTCGCCGAAGCCCAGATGGTGCAATGCGCTTTCAATCGCTTTGCCCTGCGGGTCGAGAACGCCTTTTCTCAAGGTAACTTTTACAATTGCTTTCATGATTTTTTCCTCTTTGTTTCTAGTTTATTTCCAAGGCTTGCTGGGCGGGGCTTTGTTGATCGAACGCAGTTTGCGTTCGCGTGCCAATTCGTTTTCAATTTCACTCAGTGACGATGCAATCTGTTCGTCTATATTGCCTCCCTGAATAATGCCGCTGTCGGGGATCAAGCCCAGACGTTTGGCCACGTCCTGATAGGCTTCGATAAAGCCTCCAAGATTTTCTCGGAAACGGTCGCGGTCCATTTTCTCACCGGTTTTTTCGTCCCACAGGCGGCAGCTGTCGGGTGAAATTTCATCGGCTAGCAGAATATACACTTCGTCATATTCGCCGTAGATGCGACCGAATTCGAGTTTAAAGTCAATCAGGCGGATGCCCACTCCGGCAAATAGGCCCGAAAGATAGTCGTTGATGCGCCATGCTTGCGTGACCATCTCCTCGATCTCGTACGGGTCGGCGATACCCAGATTCATGATGTGGTTTTCGCTGAGCATCGGGTTCCCGAGGTCTTCTTTCTTGTAATAGAATTCGACCAGCGGGTAATTCAGAACCGTACCTTCTTTCATGCCGAAGCGTTTGACCAACGAGCCTGCGGCGACGTTGCGTACGATCAATTCCAGCGGGATGATTTCGACCTGCCGGACCAGTTGTTCGCGCATATTCAGGCTTTTCAGGAAATGGGTCGGAATTCCCATCCCTTCCAGTTTGGTCATGATATGGGCGGAAATCCGGTTGTTCAGCACCCCTTTTCCGGCAATAACATCACGCTTTTCGCCGTTACCGGCGGATGTGTCATCCTTGAAATATTGGATCACGGTTCCGGGTTCGGGTCCTTCGAATATGGTTTTGGCCTTCCCGTCATAGATCACTTTGCGGCGGGGGTTGTTTCCAATCGAAAAAAGCATCCTAAAAATCCTTCATCCGCCCTGCGGAGCGGGTGTTCTGTTAATAATTTTCTTAGAGTTCCTTGGTATAACAGAAGATGTGTTTCACGCAAACTGAATATCAAATGCTGTAACAATACGCTCGAAAAACTTGAAAGGACGGTCTTTTTAACATGAGTGAAGTTATGTCTATCAGAGACTTGGGCAAATCTCTCGAAAGCAAATTTGCCCTGGATCAGGAACTTCAGTTCAAGGTCGATAGTTATACACAAGAATTGGTCGCCGAATGGGTCGCCGAGCGGATCGGTCTGGACCCCGAAACTTCCATGAAATTCGTCACCAATATGAAAGAATGGGGCCTTAAAAGCGGCAACCGCGAGTTTAGGGAACGGCTTTTGGCCGATTTCGCCAGCAATCAAGTCGAAATCTCGGAAAATGCTCTGGACCGGCTGATTGCGCTCAAAAGCCAGCAAGCCAGAAAGAAATTTTTGAATTCCTAAATATTCGGCTTTTCTCTAGGAAGGGGGGCTCTGTTCACAGTGGCCCTTCCTTTTTTACTTGGAAAACCCGCCTGTTATCCTTATGATTAATCTACACTCTTTTACAACAGGAAGCTTAGACATGTCTTTCAATGAACGCGAGCAAGCGATTGAGAAAAAATTCGAAATGGACCAGCAAATGCTGTTCAAAATCGAGGCGCGGGCCAGCAAACTGGTCGGGGTCTGGGCAGCCGAAAAGATGCGATTTTCCGGCGCCGACGTCGAGTCTTACGCCAAGGAAGTCGTGATCGCCAATCTGGACGAGCCCGGCTATGACGACGTCAAACGCAAACTGATGGGTGATTTTTCAAAGCTGAACATCGACGTTGCAGAACATGAAATCGACCATGCCATCACGAAATGCGTCGAACAGGCGACCGAGCAGATCAAAAAAGAAGCTGGTCTGGTTTAGACTTCTCAATTTCAGGCATAAAAAAAGCCCGTTACGGGCTGATTTTAGCTTTCTCCCAGACATTCTGTATTTCGAGCTTTATTCCCTTGTTCAACCCGCGATGGCTTGATCGCCTTTCCGGTTTACCCCTCTTTCGTACACCGAAATTTTTTCCGGTCGCAATAAAAAAATTCGTTCCTTTTGAAAAAACTTACTATTTTTCATATTTTGTATATTTCCATTCAAACTTCGCTTTTATTATTTCCCGTTTTCCGATATGGTCTGCGGCACAACACCCAACAGAATGAATGGTTTAGAGATGAAATCAGCAATCATCGTCTTTCCGGGCACCAACCGCGAAAAAGATATGCAAATGGCCCTGAAACATGTGTCGGGGAAAGACCCTGCTCTGGTCTGGCATAAAGAGACCACGCTGCCCGATTGCGATTTGATGGTTTTGCCCGGCGGATTTTCCTATGGCGATTATCTGCGATGCGGCGCGATGGCGGCCCACTCGCCGATCATGAAGGAAGTGATCGACCGCGCGAAAAAAGGTGTACGGTTACTCGCCGTGTGCAACGGATTCCAGATGCTGGTTGAAACACGACTGGTTCCCGGTGCGTTGCTCAGGAACCGTTCTTTGCAATTTATCTGCAAGCAGGTTCATCTGCGTGCGGAAAACACCTCTTCCGACTTCACGCGCCGCTTTGCCAAAGGACAAGTTTTGCAAGTGCCGATTGCGCATGGCGAAGGAAATTATTTCGTCGATGCGGACGGTTTGAAATCGCTTCATGATAACGATCAGATTGCGTTCCGCTATTGCAATGCGGACGGACAAATTACGGACGAGTCCAACCCCAACGGGTCTCTGGAAAGCATCGCGGGAGTCATGAACAAAGAAAAAACCATTCTCGGCATGATGCCGCATCCCGAAGATTCTGTTGTGCCGCATGCGAACGGGCATCAAGGGATTCCCTTGTTCCAAAGCATTGTCGAGGCGTTGGGGTAATCAGGTTCCGATATGCAACCATTCGAAACATACCGGCATTACAAAGGCGGACTTTACATCAAGTTGTGTGAAGGACTTCACACTGAGACCGATGAAGAGTTAGTGGTTTATGCCTGTGCCGTGCGCGGCGAAGTGTTCTGTCGTCCTAAAGACCAGTTTTATGCGGACATTAACGAGAACTGTTATTCCGGCCCACGCTTTACGCTGATCCCAAGAGGATTGGGCAAAGAAGAAGCAAGAGAGTTTTTGAAGAATAAAGTTTAAAGGAACAAAAATGACAAACGTTGCCGTACAAAAACAAAAACCCGCACTAGCCGAACCTGCTGTTACGCTGGAGCTGGCGAAATCGTTCGGGTTATCTGAAAGCGAATTCAAACTGGTTCAGGATATTCTGGGACGTCAGCCGACCTATACCGAACTTGGTATTTTCTCGGTGATGTGGTCAGAACATTGCTCTTACAAATCATCCCGCATTCATTTGAAAAAACTTCCGACCACGGGCAAATGCGTTATTCAGGGGCCGGGTGAAAACGCGGGCGTCATCGACATCGGCGATGGTCAAGCGGCTGTGTTCAAAATGGAATCG